>Ga0137377_10000654_pt1 | contig 21771 bp, 15 predicted proteins | sample SagtaG_22_FD_104815 | JGI IMG/M metagenome (GOLD analysis project Ga0137377, IMG submission 104815) | Vadose zone soil microbial communities from Sagehorn Ranch, Mendocino, California, USA - Sage2_L_40_16 metaG | ecosystem: Environmental > Terrestrial > Soil > Vadose zone | place: USA... | reverse complement strand
CGAGAAGGAGCCGGTTCCGGAAATCTTCGTGCCCTACCTCCAGCAGCCGTCTTTCTCCATGGCGTTCGTGCTGCGAACCGAATCCAAACCGCTGCTGCTTGCAGGAGCGGTCCGAGAGGCCGTCCAAAGCATTGACAAAAATCAACCCCTGTCCGGCACCACGACGATGGACGAGGTCATCGCGAAGTCCGTGGCGCCTCGGCGTTTCAGAATGTTGCTGTTGGGACTTTTTGCGTTGCTTGCGCTGTTGCTTGCCGTAATCGGGGTTTATGGCGTGATTGCGTATTCCTCGAGCCAGCGGACTCATGAATTCGGTGTTCGGATTGCCCTGGGGGCGGATCGCCAAGACATCCTCAAGCTGGTGGTCCGGCAAGGATTCAAGTTAGCGCTGCTTGGCGTCAGCAGCGGTGTTGGCGGAGCTCTCCTGCTGACCCGTTTCTTATCAAGCCTGCTCTACGAGGTGAGTGCGCACGACCCGCTGACATTCTCCGGAGTGGCGGCTTTGCTGATGCTCGTCGCCCTCGCCGCGAGCTACATCCCGGCGAGGCGAGCGATGAAGGTCGATCCGATTGTTGCTTTGCGGTACGAGTAAGCATTGGCGCTCTCAACGGACCAGAATAAAGCGGGAAGCTGGCGTCCGGAAGCCTGTGCCTCGTCAAAATTAAGAACGCATTTGAAATCAAGAACATACGAAGAGGTCATGTAACATGCGTTACGGGCGGCACCTCCCCTAAAAAATTCGGATGATCTAATTCCAGCTGATGTTGCAACGTACGCGACAATGCCGTAGGTAATCTGCTTTCAATCACTAGCGCAACGGTGCCCGCGAATAGCGGCTTGACCATCCTGAGCTTCGTTCCCCATACAAGACTTGTTGCGCTTCAAAGCGCGTTTTCCACTCGAACGGAGCGTCCACAACCTTGCTATCAGGCATGCCAGTCATTTCAGTCCAACTTCGGTCCAACTCAAGGGCGAGATACATGGCGCGTTCCGCTGTAAGCGACACCAGAAGCAGCACTCAGAGTTTTCCACTGCGTATCTACGAACCAGAAGGCCGGGAGTTCGAGTCTCTCCGGGCGCACACCTCCTAGCAAATAAAACAAAAACGATTTGGCGATTTGAATAATACGGGGGAATAGGTGTGTCCTGGCCGTGCCTTCACGCAACGTTGTCGGAAGTGACTCACGTTCAGCCCCGACTGCGTCTTCGACGCGTCACTGGTGCCAGAAACTTGCCCAGACAGATTTGTTGATTTGAAAGAACTTATCAATAAGTTTATGGAGAGAAGTTGGGCCGGATAGCGCATCGCAGAATGCTAGCAGTGCGGGGAGTCATGGGCGAAATAACAATTCGCCGCCACACGTCATCTATGAAAGCACGGCGGGTGTCAAGCTAAAAATCTTGCTAGGAGAAGATTTTTTCGCGGGTTGTGGCGGCGGGTTTCTAGATCCAATCTGGTGACCGGAATGGTTTCGTAGAAAACCTTGGGATCCAAATCGTTCTGGAAGTTTGTCCTGCCAAACCGACGACCATATTGTTAACGAACACCAGCGTTTTCACCCTGTGAGCGGTGGTCAACACTTGACAGGAATCTCGCGACGAGGCGTGCCATCACCAGGTAATGCGCAGGAGGGTCAAGCCTTGCCTTGGCAAGGTGAATTGCAAATGGGCTACGCCGTGCTCAATCGGAATCCAGGCTGGCGAGGTGAGGAGCTGCAAGTGGCCGGCGCTCTGCAACTGATCGTACTGCTCGGGGGAAGGAGATTGCGGTGATCCCATTTGCTTCCAAGCCGTGAAGGCATTGCTGTGACGCGCGTCAATCCGAAAATGTTCGACAAGCGCAAGGTGCATGGGCGCACTGTGCATGGCTTCGAGCAGGCCGGTGATCGCTAAGTCGATGGGCGCAGCGGGGGCGTCACCGTCCTCGTCGTGATAATTCCAAATCATGATGTCGACTTCCTGATTCTTGCGGGTAGCAATGGCGCTGATATCCGGCTGTTGCCGCACTCCTGAGCTTACAACCTGCTCGGTTGGAAGCGCACCGGTGCTCGAAACCTTTACGCGTTCGCTGCCCAGCAACCCGAACATCCGGAAGGCATTGAGTACCGGTTTGTCCAATCCATTTGTGGCCAGTTCGCGAAATCCTTCGAAGTAGGGCTGGTCTTCGAACTCGAAGGACCAAGTTACGGAGCCGGCAAGACGAACTTGCTCGCGGGCCGCCAGTGCGTAGCTGGCTTTCATCGCCTCCGCTGTGTAGGCGGCATACAAGGCGCCGTTACGGTATCCATTCTGGGGATTCGTGCGCGCTGAACACGCCGCGCAACCCTCCGGGTCGGACTCTCCAAGAATGATTGGAGTGTCATGCCACTCTGGAAAAGACTTCACGATTTTGAAACCCTGTTCGATGGATGCGAGCTGGCGCGCCATCCCCATCACCACGTGATCGCCTTGCCAGGCTGGTGAGCCCTTAGGATGAAAGGCGATGAAATCAAGTTGCGAGCCGGTCTTTCCGGTCACTTGGTTTCGCTGGTGCGCGCAATGATCGAGAAAATTGCGCAGGAATTCAGCAGCCTTCGGAGAACCAGGGCCGGTGGAATCCGGGCCGCCGACGCGAGCATCAGGCAGCGCTCGCAGTACGGCATCGACCGAATAGTCGTATAGCTTGAAGAACTCCTCGGGAGTGCCCTGCCAGTAAGGGATGTCCGGTTCATTCCACACTTCCCACAACCAGGTTTTTACTTCCGCGTCGCCATAGCGCTCGCGAAGATGCCGAACAAATTGAAAGACGACTTCGGACCACTTCTGATAATCCTTCGGCGGGTAAGTCCAGCCGGTAAAAACTGAGCCTTGCGGAAAAGTGTGGCGGTAAGGCTGTGAGTGAGTGGAAAGCGCTTCGGGCATGAATCCGATTTCGACCAGCGGCTTGATTCCAGCGGCGTGAAAGGTATCGAAAATGCGATCCAGAAGGGTCCAGCTATAGACCGGCTTTCCCGCGGCGTCTTCCGTGTAGACATTCGTGGAGCCCCATTTTAATGAAGCCGACCCGTCGCCGGTCGTTAGCAGATTGTGGACACGAACGTAGACCGGTGCGGGGCTCAGGGTGGCGAGCTCGCCGAGTAATTTCTTGCCATTGGGCGAGTAAGTGTAATTGGGCTCGTCGTAGCCGAAATAATTCCAGATGGGGATCATTGGTCCATCCGGTTGATCGGCGTGCACTTTGATGCTTATGTCTTTCGCCACTTCTTGCGAGCAGGACGAACGAACTACGAAGAACAGAAGCACCAGCGCAGCAAGGATTCGATACAAAGTTCACCTGTTGGGAAGAAGGCTAACGAGACCTTCTGGTCGCAGATTATAGGGTTGGGGTCGACGGTTAGGCAATACGTCGCCGGAATTCTAGGGTGACGTCATACCTCTTTCCGAATGCGCTAGATTCAGCAATAATCATCGCCGCCGTGCGGCCAAAATCAATGAACAGTGCCTTTACTCGATCGGCTGGCTAATCTGCATGAATTTCGCTGGAACAAAAAGTGCGAACCCCGCGATGAATTTGGCTCTGTGGTCATCATTCGGCTTAGTTCTCTGCGGTTTCTATCTCACTCGGCCTCCGCTTGGAGCCCAAGATCAGCGAGGCCCAGCCGTCGCAACCGTAGAGATCGATGTGGATCGGGTCGAGGGTCAAATAAGCCCGGTACTCTACGGCCAATTTGATGAATTTATGTTTGAAGGCGTGAAGCGCGGATTGACCGCTGAACTTATTCGTGATCGAAGTTTCGACGAAGCGCCAAATGCGATAGGGCTGCCTCGCTATTGGGAACGCGAACCAGATGACCGCAACGATGATCCAGGGCTGCATTTCCACTGGGACGATGCGGTGTATTACTCTATGCGCCACGAATTCATGACTGAGCGAACCGAACATTCGCTGCGCGTGGATCTTGCCGAAGACGATGGCCAGCGCCGTGGAATCCGCCAAGGGGGCATCTCCATTCGGCAGGGACTCCCTTACCATGGTTATCTGTGGATCAGGACCGATGGATTCAAGGCTCGCATCCATGTTGCGTTGGAAGCGGACAGGACCGGCGGGGAAACCTACTCGTCTGCGGAGATCAATGATGTTTTCGGAGATTGGAAGAAATACGATTTCACTCTGACTCCTTCAAAGAGTGATGCGCTCGCAAAGATCGTCATCCTGTTCAGCGGAAAGGGCCGCCTCTGGGTCGACCAGGTTTCTATGTTACCGGGTGATGCCGTGGATGGCGTGCGCTCCGATGTCTTCCAGAAGATCAAAGCGTTGCGTCCTGCCTTCATTCGCTGGCCAGGCGGAAACGTTGCTCAGGATTATCACTGGATGTGGGGCATTGGTCCGCGCGATCAGCGGCTCACGTGGACGAACCTTTCCTGGGGCAACGAGCCGGAGCCCAGCGATTTTGGCACTGATGAATTCGTTCGTCTCTGCCGAAATGTCAGCGCTGAACCCTCGATTACCGTGAATGTCGAGGGCCGCGGCGCAACGCCTACTGAGGCGGCGGCGTGGGTTGAGTATGCGAACGGTCCGGCATCTTCCCGTCAAGGCGCCATGCGCGCGACGAACGGCAACTCCAATGCGTTCAAGGTGAAGTATTGGGAAGTTGGGAACGAAATCTGGGGAGACTGGGTTCGTGGGCATAGCGATGCCAATACCTATGCACAGAACTTCGAACGCTACGCCGCAGCCATGTCCGGCGTCGACCCATCCATCCAGCTAATCGCTGTTGGCGACAACAACATGGACTGGAACCGCACGGTCCTGCGGCTTGCGGGCCCTCATATCGACTATCTTGCGATCCATCATTATTACGGTGTTAGGGAGATGATGGGTGATCCGTTAAACCTCATGGCCCACCCATTGTTCTACGAACGTTTCTACAAGCAAGTTGGTGGTCTCATTCGTGATCTCGTTCCCGGACGCACAATCAAACTGGCCATCAACGAATGGAACACCTCGTCGCCCTTGCCAAGGCAACACTCGATGGAGTCTGCCTTATATGCCGCGCGGCTTATGAACGTATTCGAGCGCAGCGACATTGTGGCCATGAGCGCGGTGTCCGACATGGTGAACGGGTGGTCGGGAGGAATGGTCCAGGCCAGCCGCGACAACTTATTCGTCACCCCCACGTACCTCGTCAATGAACTTTACAATCGCCACCTTGGCGCACAGCGAATCACCGCGCGCGTGAGCAGCCCCACATTCGACACAACTAGGGAGGGCAAGGGCGTGCCTTATTTGGATGTAGTGGTGAGCCGCACTGCTGACGGTAAGCACATCTTCATCAAAGCCGTCAATACAGATCCGCAGAGAGCGCTGCGCACTTCCGTGCACATTGTTGGGGCGCAGCTGTCTTCCAGCGCCATCATGGAGACTATCAACGCGGATTCGATGACCTCGGCCAACAGCTTTGCGACCCCGAACGCGGTTTCACTACGGCAGAAAACGATCAAAATCGGACCGAATTTTCTGGTCGATTTCCCCCAACATTCGGTTTCCGTCATAACCCTGAACGTACTGAGTCAACTTCTTTTCGACGCAGTACCGCAGTCGTTAATTCCGATTGAGGGAAACGACACATTCACGGGAGTCGCAGCCCGCTAGCTACAAGTTAGGTACAACTAAGAGGGGGGACTCCTGTCCCTACCGAAAATGCTATCCGGCGCGAATACCTTTGAAATCAGTGATTTTCAAGAAGATGAAATTGAAGCAGGCTAACCAGGAGATCGGAATGTTACATTGGGCTGAAAACGGCTGGATGGAGTTTTCGGTAAGCACAGGGATCATTGCAGTGCAGGCAGAGCCGACCTTGGTCGCGAATTCTGGCTTGCTAGAGCGATGGGATGGAAACAGCGGGCCTGGAAATCTGAACGCCTAGCATTGCATAGACAGAGCGATCGCGATCGCGCGGGAAAAGGGAATTGGCTGGGTAGCTCTCGCAAATACCAACCATTGGATGCGCGGCAGCAGCTAGGTCTGGCAAGCAGCCGAAGCCGGGGTCATCGGAATTTGCTGGACCAACACCCTGCCAAATCTACCGCTGTGGGGAGCAAGCAGTCCTGGCGTCGGCAACAATGCGCTGATCATAGCCGTGCCGAGAGCGAAAGGCCACGTAGTTCTTGACATGGCGATGTCGCAGTTTTCTTACGGCGCTGTCGCTGCCTATCGAATGCGCGGTGAACAATTGCCTGTCGCTGGAGGCTTCGATGCGGCTGGACACCTCACACAAGATCCCGCTGCCATTGAGGCATCCAAACGTCCACTACCTATCGGCTACTGGAAGGGTTCGGGTTTGGCGCTGATGTTGGATATGGTTGCAACGATGCTATCGGGCGGTTGCGCCACGTTTGAGATACCGACGGATAGTGAACGCGAGACAAAGCTCTCACAGATATTCATCGCCATTAACGCGCAATCTTCGGAGCAGTCGGATACATCGACGAGTGTCGCCGATCAGATCATCGACCACTTGCAATCACAAGCAGCCCTGTCCGGTGAACAAGTGCGATATCCCGGTGAGCACACGTTGCAAACGCGAAAAGAAGATCTTGAGAAAGGCATTCCAGTAGAACCAACAATCTGGCGCGAAGTCCATGCGCTGACTTAGAACCGCAGATTGCCGAAAAATAAGCCGATTTTTGCGAGTATGCTTAGTACCCCAGGCGCTTATCCACGATATTGTGTAACGGCTCACCCTTCCGGAATCGTTCGTATTGCTCGATGAAAAACTGCATAGCATTGTCCAGCCAATCTGGCGTATGGTCCGCGCAATGCGGCGAAAGCAAAACGTTTTCCAGCTTGTAGAACGGATGACCCGTCGGCAACGGCTCGTGATCGAACACGTCCAGGGCAGCGCCTCTAATCCGGCCGTTGGAGATGGCGCCGATCATCGCTACCTCGTTGATGACCGGCCCGCGCCCGACATTGATCACCACCGCGGTGGGCTTCATCACGGCAAACTCTGCCTCGCCAATCATCCCACGAGTCTCCGAAGTCAAGGGTGCGGCTACAACGACATAGTCGCAGCGCGAAATCATTTCAACCCGCCGCTCTGGCGCGTAAGTCTCGGTAACCAACGGATCCACATTCTGGGAACATGAAGCATGCCGCTTCACGGCGAGCACATTCATTCCAAGCGCGCGCACTCTCTCCGCGATCGCCCGCCCGATGTCCCCATAACCAATGATTCCAACGGTCTTACCGGACGCCCACGAAACTTCAAAGACCTCCCACACGCCAGCCATCTGATTCCGAGCCATGCGCCGGAAATCTTTCGCGAAATACAAGATCGCGCCGAGCGTAAACTCGCCCAGAGATCCACTAAACACGCCCGCCCCATTGGTCAGTGGCACGGCACTCTCGATCAACTCCGGAAACAGCGTTCTCTCCAAGCCCACGGAACGGGAATGCACCCAAAGCAAATTCGGACAAATTGCAAACACCTTCTTAAACAGTGCGAGGGAGCCCGACCAGTTGAAGAGCACGTTCGCGTGGGTGGCCTCTTGGTCAAATGATTCGGCAGCGTCTCCGACGATCGTTTTTACCTCCGCTGGCAACTGGCTCAGCATCGCAAGCTGAGGTTCGCCTGGTCTCGCTAGCACTAGAATCGTGTCGTTTCTCATGGTCGTCGTCCGAACAGCGCAAAAGAATACACCACAATCAAGCGGACCTTCTCCAGAATCGCTGTCGCAAGAAGCAAACCCCTTGTTTAGTGCTTGGAATTTGACACCGCAAATTTCGGCCTCCTACAATACACCGGTTCAGCAAGAACGATTCGGAGTTGACCGCCCGGTTTCAAAGTTCTACGGTTGTGTGAATCAAGCCTTACGTTTTCGGAAAGGACTCTGTGTCGGAAAAAGATCCCAAGTCGCTGAGAAGCTATCGCTGGTACGGGCCCGACGACCTCCGTTCGTTCGGACACCGCTCACGCGCTGCCTCCATGGGCTGCACCCAAGCGGATTATGCCGGAAAACCCGTAATCGCGATCATTAACACCTGGGGCGATATCAACCCCTGCCATAGCCATCTTCGCGAGCGCGCCGAAGACGTGAAGCGCGGCGTCTGGCAAGCCGGCGGTTTCCCTGTGGAAATGCCCGCGTTTACCCTCGGCGAAACTTTTCAAAAGCCCACCACGATGATGTATCGCAACCTGCTGGCGATGGAGACCGAGGAACTCCTGCGCTCCTACCCCGCCGATGGCTGCGTCCTAATGGGCGGCTGCGACAAAACCACGCCTGCACTCATGATGGGCGCCATCAGTATGAATCTCCCCGCAATCTACGTTCCCGCCGGACCGATGCTTCGCGGCAACTGGCACGGTCAGATTCTCGGCAGCGGTTCTGACGTCTCCAAGTACTGGGCAGAACGACGCGCAGGCAACATCGATCTGCGAGCATGGACCGAGATCGAAGACGGCATCGCGCGCTCTGCTGGAACTTGTATGACCATGGGCACCGCGTCGACCATGACGAGTTTGACCGAGGTGTTGGGCTTCACTCTTCCCGGCGCGACCTCGATCCCGGCAGTCGATGCCAATCACCCCAAAATGGCAAACCGTTCGGGCCGTCGCGTAGTGGAAATGGTCTGGGAAGATTTGAAGCCACGCGACATTTTGCGCGAAGCTTCCTTCAACAATGCGATCGCCGCAGTGTTTGGGCTCGGCGGCTCGACGAACGCTGTGATTCACCTGCTTGCCGTGGCAGGGCGAGCGGGAATAAAAATCACGCTCGAGCACTTCGACCAATTTTCAAAAAAGACGCCCATGCTCGCGAATATTCGTCCGAGCGGCAAATACCTCATGGAAGATTTCTATTACGCCGGTGGTCTACCAGCTCTGCTTAAAGCGATGTCACCCCACTTGGATTTAACTTGCCTGACCATCACCGGAAAAACTCTTCGTGAAAATATCGCCAGTGCCGAAATCTATAACTCGGATGTAATCCGCAGTCTTGACAGTCCGGTGCTCACCTCTGGTGGCTTGGCCATTCTCTATGGAAATCTCGCCCCCAACGGCGCAGTCATCAAAGCGTCCGCCGCTGAGCCGCGGCTCCTCAAGCACACCGGCTGAGCCATTGTTTTTGACAGCTTCGACGAACTAAATGCCCGCCTCGATGATCCCGCCCTCGATGTCGACGCGAATAGCGTGCTGGTTCTGCGCAATGCTGGCCCGAAAGGCGCCCCGGGAATGCCCGAGTGGGGAAATCTCCAGCTTCCGCAAAAGATACTAAAGACTGGCGTCCGCGACATGGTCCGTATTTCCGACGCGCGCATGAGCGGCACGAGTTACGGTGCCTGTGTCCTCCACGTCTCTCCTGAATCCTTCGTTGGCGGGCCACTCGCGTTGTTGAAGGAAGGCGATATCATCGAACTCGACGTCCCTGCCCGCCAACTCAACATGCGTGTGAACGAAGATGAGCTTGCACGCCGTCGCGCGGCTTGGCGCCCCAGCGAGGGCATATATCCACGTGGCTACGGGAAGCTTTTTATGGAACACATCAAACAAGCTCACGAAGGATGCGATTTCGATTTTCTGGAAGGCACCGAGCCTATCCCTGAACCCGAAATTCATTGAGCCTCCGATCTGCATCTGCCATAAGAATCTTGGCGGTTGTCCGACGCGGCCAGGCTGGCCTTCTGACGGCAGGTCGCTCCTTCCTTTAGATTGCTGGAACTCCACTCTGCTGCCACGATGAGCCCCCTCCCGCACCGACCAGAAGCATCAAAATGCCGGAGAGGCAAAGGTTGCCAACCAAGTACAGGAGTCCAGCAGTGAAACTATGGGTGCGGTTCACCAAGTAACCCATTATCAGCGGACCGGCAAACCCGCCGAGATTTCCCAGCGAATTAATCAAACCGATCGAAGCCGCCGCCGCCGACTCACTGAGAAAAGCCGTTGGGACGGCCCAAAAACACGGGTGGAATGCAAAATAGCTTGCTCCCACCAAGGTGAACAAAACGACCGCGAGCATGATGTTCGAACCAAAAGTAACTGCCAGCAACAAAATCAAGCCGCAAAGAAAAATCGGAACAGCGGCATGCCAGCGGCGCTCATGGCTCTTGTCGGAGTGCCAACTGTTCCACTGTTGCGTCACGAAACCGGCAAGATAGGGCAACGCGGCCAACAGACTCACGCGAAGATCGCTCTGCCCGGAAAGCCGCTTCAAAATCGTCGGGAGCCAAAACGAGATTCCGTAGCCTCCTGTCGTCGCGCAGAAATAACTCAATGTAAGCAGAATCACGTCGCGCTGCGAAAATGCCTGCCAAATCGTATAGGAACGAACCTTTTTCTTCGCCTGCTTTTCCCTCTCCAATTCATCGTTGATCCAATCGCGTTCACCCGGGCGGAGCCAGCTTGCCGTTCGCGGCCAATCCGTCAGATAAAAAAGCGTAATCACGCCGAACACTACCGCCGGAATTCCTTCCAGAATGAACAACCATCGCCAACCCCTTAAACCAAGCCAGGTAATTCCCAGCAACAATCCCGCGAGCGGCGAGCCGATCAGGAATGAAAGTGGATTAGCGGCATAAAAAACAGCGATCGCTTTCGCGCGATCCTGATACCGAAACCAGTGAGACACATACACAATGACGGCAGGGAAGAATCCCGCCTCCGCCGCACCCACAAGAAAACGCACCAAATAAAACTCCCGCGCGGTGTGGATAAACGCCAGCAGCGCGGTTATCATTCCCCAGGAAATCATAATGCGGGCGATCCAACGGCGTGCGCTCCAGCGTTCGGCAATCAACGCGCCGGGGATTTCGAGCACCACGTATCCGATGAAAAACATCCCGGCTCCGAGGCCAACCACACTGTCGTTGAAGCCCAAGTCGCCGGGCATCTGCAGAGCCGCCGCGCCCACATTCATCCGGTCCAGGAAGGCGATGATATAGAGTAGGAAGAGAAAGGGAAGGAGCCGCCACGCGATTCGTCTTCGCGCGCGCAGGGCGACTGCTGGGTCCGTCGGTATGACGTCCATCTTCCCTCGATTTGCAAGCTCTTAACAGTGCGGCGAAGCCATCCTGCACTATTTTTTGATTTTTCGTGGCGCAGATTTTGCGCCGCATAGTATACACAAAAAAAGCGTGAGCCTTCTTTAACAGGCGGCAGGTTCAGGGGCGGAAATGCGCGAGTATTCAATTGCAGCTATCCCTGCGGATGGCATCGGCCCCGAAGTGATCGCCGCCGGCCTTGAAGTCTTGCAAACGCTTACACAAAAGGCTGGCGGATTTCGGCTAAAGGTAGGCCTTTCCGTGGGGCTCGGACTACTACAAAAAGCACGGTGTGATGATGCCGCAAAACGGCCTCAAACTCCTTGGACCGTTCGACGCAGTTTATTTTGGTGCCGTCGGCGCTCGCGCCGTGCCGGACCACATCACGCTTTGGGGCCTGCGCTGGCGATATGCCAGGGCTTCGACCAGTATGTCCATCTTCGGCCCACGCGTATCCTGCAAGGACTGTCATCGCCGCTGCGCGACTGTAAGCCTGGCGATCTCGATTGGGCCATCGTCGGCGAAAACACCGAAGCCGAATATGCTGGCCATGGTGGCCGCGCCCATCGCGGTCTCCCAGAAGAGGTCGCCACGGAAACTTCGATTTTCACCCGCAATAATGAGACCACTGCCAAGTCTCAATTCGAATGGCCGAGACGCGCCGAAATAGCTCGAGCGGCTTTCTTTGTGGCAAGTGCAAACTCTTGAATTCGGTCGCGGCTCATGCGCGTAGTTGGACCGGAAACACTGATGGCGGCCGCAACTTTGCCGCTCTCGTCGAACACTGGAGCGGCGACACATCGTGCCCCGAGATCCGTCTCCTGGTCATCCATCGCGTAGCCTTGCTGCACGACGCGCACAAGCTCTTTTCGGAAGCGTGCAAGATTTGGAATAGTGCGCGGAGTGGCCCGCTCAAAGGTCAGCATAGGCAGGATCTCTTCGCGTTGCTCACTGGGGAGAAACGCCAGCAAAACCTTGCCTAAAGCGGTGCAGTTCGGCGGACGGTGCATTCCCGGCTGAGAGGCCATACGGAAGGAGTGGGCGCTCTCCAGCACTTCGAGGTAAAGCACATCGTGTCCGTCCAGGACGGCGAGGTTTACCGTCTCCGTGGTTTCTTTCGACAGTAGCATAAGCACTGGACGGCTGATCTTGCGAAGGGTGGCATGGTAGGTGATTCCGGCGCCCAGCCTGGCCAGTTTGGGTCCCGCGATGTAGGCTCCAGCATCATCGCGGAACAGATAGCCTTCGCTTTCCAAGTGAGCGAGGAATCGATAAGCCGTGCTCTTGTTGAGGCTCGTCTGCTGAGAAATCTCGCGTAGCTGCAGCCCGGTGGGAGCGGCGTCCAGCGCTTCCAAAATTCGTAAGACTTTTCCAACCACCCCTACTGGTGCGGACTTAGATTCTCGTGCCCGGATCATGGAAGGCTGCTCCTTCTCTTCAGTCCTCACCGCCGCGTTTGAGGAATTCGCCCGTACCCGCTCGGCGGCTGCGGCTATAGTGCTTTGCGGCATCTTAGCTCAAAAGATCGTTTAGTTTTTCAGTATTTGAAATATAGATTTTTAATATTGAACTTCCCGATGCGGCTTGATACAAGCCTCTCAGTCTCGGGCTGGAAGCGGCGCGGGCGGACTCTTCGGTTTTACGCCCCATGGCCTGCGCGCCTCTCGTCTTCGGTTTGGATTCGGAATGCCGGAATTCATGCCAAGGAGGTGTGTATGCGACCGGCGAAGATGGCAACCATTCTTCTTGTTGTGCTGTTCGTAAGCGCTAGGGTAACGCACGCGCAAACGGCTACAGGCGAAGTGAATGGCACGGTCACCGACACGTCAGGTGGATTTGTGGCTGGCGCCGCGGTCAAACTCACCAACCAGGCCACCAAGATTGAGGATCGAGTCGCGACAAATGTCGACGGCTACTTCGTTTTCATCAACGTCAAGCCAGGAAGTTATGTTCTGGGCGTGGAGGCAAAAGGTTTCAAGATCACGCAAATTTCCGCATTCGACGTGGGCGTGAATCAAACGGTCATGCAAACCGTAAGATTGGAGGTCGGCGCCATTACCGAACGAGTGGTGGTGAACGCGGAAGCCGCGATGCTCGAGGGATCGACGAGCGATCTGGGCACGGTGATCGAAGAAAAGGCCGTCAACGATTTGCCACTGAATGGACGGAATTTTACGCAGCTCCTGACCCTCACGCCAGGTGTCACCCCAGTTTCTACCGCGCAAAACAAAAGCATTGGCTGTTGCGAAGGGAATGTTGGAATCCCCGGGTCGGGATTCTCCGACGCTTCATTCCATGGGCAGGAGAATCGTTCGAAGCTCTACTTTTTTGACGGAATCATCAACACAAATATACGCGGCCCAACATACATTGTGATTCCCAACATCGATCTGGTTCAGGAATTCAAAGTCGTCGGACACGACGCCAAGGCTGAGTATGGCGGCGCAACTGGCGGCGTAGTGGACATGGTGTCCAAGTCAGGGACCAACAGCTTTCATGGCTCGGTCTTCGAGTATGTCCGCAATAACGCTTTTGATGCCCGCAATACATTCACAGATTTCAACCCCCTCACGAAAGCTCCGTCCATTGCCGGGTTTCGACAGAACCAATTTGGAGCGGAGGGTGGTGGCCCGATCATCAAAAACAAAACGTTTATCTCTGGGGGATATGATGGCTGGAGATATAGCAAGCCACCTCAGTCATTGACCTATGTGCCGACCGCCGCGGAGTTGGCGGGTGACTTCTCCCAGACGCTCGTCAGCAATCCTAATCTCTACAACCCCTACAGCACGGTGGGAAATAATCGGTCGCGTTTCCTGTGCGACGCCCAGGGCAATCCCTTGCCCGCTGATCCCACTACCCACGTGCAGCCAAATTTGGCGGGCTCCGTCCCATGCAATAAGATTCCGAACTTCACAGACGGTACAGGCCTGATTAACTCGGCAATGCAATCGTTCCTCCAAAAATATTCTCCTGTCCCCAATCTGACCGGGACCCCTGGGTTCAATTATCAGCAAAACCGGGCCGAGACAAATAATTCCAACAGTTTTCAAGTGCGCATCGATCACCGTTTCCGCGACAGCGACAACGTTTTCTTCCGCTATACCGAGCAGCGTGTGTCAGCCTTCACGCCGATAGGCGACACAGGATCGACCTCGGGAGGTTCACAAGGCAGGAACTACGGCGGAGCATGGGTACATACCTTCAAGCCGAATCTCATTCTCGATGTGCGCGCCGGCTACGCGGGCCGGCCAGCCGTTGACGCCAGCCAGCAAAACCAAAGTTCGTTTGAGACGGACCCGATGAAGCAGCTTGGTTTCAAGGACATCGACAAATACGGCGGGATGCTCGTCAACCTCGGCAATGACTGGACGGCCGGGACCAACGCTAACTTCGGTACTCGTGGCGCAGCGCCCCGGGAAAATCCGAACTGGAGTGTTACGCCCAATGTCAGTTGGATCAAGGGCAATCACAATTTCAAGACTGGATTCTGGTTCATCGGTTCCAAGCGGGTCCAGGAGAATACCTTCCAAACTTTCAACTTTGGCCGACAACAGACCGGCCTTCCTAGCAACGCATCAACTGGATTGACATTGGCGTCGGCGCTCATGGCTTTCCCAAGCAGTTTCAGCGCTCAGTTGCCTGTCCTGCATGGTGGACCGGTCAGGTACAAGTATGCCTCGTGGGCGGCGTACATTCAGGACGAATGGAAGGTAAAGCCTAGATTCACGGTGAGCGTGGGCCTGCGCTACGACTATCTCACACAGCCGCAAACGACGGACGGGCGTCTTTGGAGCACCATGGATTTGACAACCAAGCAATATGTCATCGGGGCCTCCGCGATGCCTCCGCTCTGCAGCCAAGCCAATCAGGCGCCCTGCATTCCGGACGGAGGACCCCTCTACACCCCTACAAACTCAACATGCAACAACAAACCAAATGGAATCCCTTGTGATTTTCGTCTGGACCCGCATTTCAGCAGCGCGGTGCTGGCAGGAAAGTCGTTCTTTGATCCTCCACCAATCCGCGACAACTGGGGCCCGCGTGTAGGCGTAGCTTGGCAGGTCAGTTCCAACATGGCGCTCCGCGCAGGCTACGGACTCTACTGGGACACGCTGGCGGGAAGAGGCCAAGCTGCACAAAATGACCTCGAACACGGGATCTGGCCTGATGCCACAGCTTTTAGCGGCAATGTGAACGCCCCCGCGGATTTCTCGGGAGGAACGAGCAAATTGATCTCAGACATTCAGGGTAGCTTTCCGAATCCCCTGCCTGGACCAACTCCTTGGACCGCCGGGGGATTCGCCCTCGATCCCCACTCCTACAAGGACGGTTATTCGCAGCAGTGGCATGTGGAAATTCAGCGGCAGCTCACTCCCCATCTGCTGCTTTCGGCCGCCTACGTGGGCAGCAAGAATGGACGCCTTGATTACGAAGGAAAAGCTAACTCTGCCCAATTTAGTTCTGGCAACGTGACCGATCCCGTCACCACGAGTGCGCACGGAGTCACTACATGCGGTCCTAAGCCGACTCCCCCAACCGCCGCTTGGACGAGCTGTCAAACCGCTTATTTTGCGTCCGTTGACACGCTGCGAACCATGCCTTGGGCAAATCCTGGGTTTACGTACGCGCAGAGCATCGGCTATTCCAACTACAACGCATTGGAAGCCCGAGTGCAGCGCAGGTTTTCCAATGGACTGCAGTCGCTGGTTTCGTACACGTACGGAAAGTCCATCGATGTAAGCAGCGGCTATTTCGGTGTCGAGAACGGCAATGGAGGAGGTTCGACCGTTCAAAACTATTATGACCAGAGCACCGCCCGCGGCGTCTCTGGATTCGACATCACACATTTTCTGTCTTGGTTCACCGTCTATGAGCTCCCGTTCGGGAAAGGGAAATCATGGCTTCACGGCGGCCCATTGTCCTGGATTGTAGGCAACTGGCAGGCCAACTATATCTTCCAGGCAAGGTCAGGCCAGCCGTACACCCTCCGAGTGACTGGTGATCCCGCCAATCTCACGGGATCAGGAGGAGTCGGCGCCCAGAACTTTACCAGTTACGGGCGGCCCAACGTAGTTGCTGCCCCCTTCAAGGCGGGGCCGGTAGCTGCGAATCCTGATCCCTTGTGTCAGCTGACTATTTCGCAAGGCGGGAAGGCCGCTGATCAGATTCATACTTCTCAAACTTGGTTCAATCCTTGCGCGTTTACGCTGCCTTCAGGTGCATTTGGGAATCTTGGGCGCGATGCATTCCGGGGGCGTCCCGTGTACAACATGGATGTCTCTTTGTTCAAGAGCGTCCCATCGCCCAGGGAAGGCATGTCTCTCCAGCTCCGCTTCGAGTCGTTCAATGTGCTCAATATTCAGAACTGGGACACGCCAACCACGCAGAGCAGTGATTCCGGATTGACAGTCGCCAACAAGGCTTTTGGACGAATCACCACCCTCGCCCATGATCCCAGGCAGATGCAGTTTGGGCTGAGATTCACCTTCTGACGCCGGCTGGGCTTGGCTTTCCTTAGAGCGCGCGACGGTGTTCACGCCCACCGCCGCGCCGGGCCACCGGATAGACTAAAGTTCTTGTGAGAGGGCTCAACCGATGTCAAAAAGCAAAGCGTCGCGTCGCGATTGGATGATTGGAACAGGAACAGTCTTGGCAGCGGCGACCCTTCCTATAAGTCCCGCGCTCGGTTTCGCACAATCATCTACTCCAGAGCAGGCTGCGACGGCCCCGGCCACCGGTGACGCCGACCGGCAGCGCCGCATGAAGTGGTGGCACGAGGCTCGCTTTGGAATGTTCATCCACTGGGGGCTCTATAGTGTCATCGGCCGCCATGAATGGGTCATGGAAAACGAGGGCATTCCGGTTTCGGAATATGCTCCGCTCGCTAGGCAATTCAAACCGAAACCATTCCCAGCCCGCGAATGGGCCAAGATCGCCCGTGAAACCGGCATGCGCTACATGGTGATGACGACCAAGCATCACGAGGGGTTTTGCCACTTCGACACGAAGACCACGAATTACTGCTCCCCCAAGCAGGGGCCAGGCCGCGATCTGGTCCGCGAATATGTCGAAGCCGCTCGCGCCGAGAGCATGCGTGTGGGCTTTTATTACTCGTTGATGGACTGGCACCATCCCGACGGCGCTCGCTGCGCCACGGACGACGCTGCACGCAAGCGCTTCGTCGAATACATTCACACGCACATCCGCGAGCTTCTCACCAACTACGGAAAGATTGACGTCCTCTGGTACGACGTCTCCTGGCCTCTCGACGCCGCTGGATGGGAGTCCGAGCGCATGAATAAGATGGTCTTTGAGCTTCAACCGGACATCATCGTGAACAATCGCAACAAGCTTCCAGGCGATTTTTCCACTCCCGAGCAGCAGATCACCGCGGACAAGGAAGGCCGCGCATGGGAGTCCTGCATGACTCTGAATGACAGTTGGGGATACCAGCGGGCCGATGACGATTGGAAGAGCTCGCGCCGCGTCATTCAGAATGTCATTTCTTGTTCCCGCGACACGGGCAACTACCTGCTGAATATCGGGCCGCGCGCTGATGGCAGCGTGCCCGAGGAAACCGTCCGCGTATTGACGGAAGTCGGACAATGGATGCGCCGCAACGGTGACAGCATATACGCATCGGATCCCTGCCAGCCGCGCCGCTCCAATTACGCGAGCTTCACGCGCAAGGGCAACACGCTCTACATGCACGTGCACTTTTGGCCCGGCGATTATGTGGTGGTGGGTGGTTTGCAAGCACAGGTGAAGTCCGCCCGCTTTTTCGCTTCAGGTGAAAAAATAAATTTTCGGCAGGACAAGTACCGAGTCCGCCTCACCGGCCTGCCGGCAGAAGGACCGGACCATCCGGTTACGACCATCGCCCTCGAATGCGACGCGGAACCCACCCAGGACAATATTTTCGTCCGCAAGGAAAAACCACGCGAGGGAGTCTGAAGCGGCGCCGGTCACGGGGAACCATGTCCAGGAATTCAATTAAGAGGTGAGACTGTGCAGAAAAGAGCGGTTCTTGTTCGCTTGGTTCTTGGAGCCGCGGCGACATTCTGCCTTTCGCAAGCAATCTTCGCTCAAGCACAGCTACAATCGCAGCCGCCAAAGTCTAGGCGCTCGCAGCGTGTTCACATGCAGGAGGTGCAGGTTGCAAGCCCGGACGGCAAGATCAAGTTCAGGATCCTGCCCAACGCGGAGCGCTTGACCTTCACCGTGAGCATGGGAAATCCGGTCGTGATCGAGCCTTCCCCGATCGTGATGAAGCTTGACGGCTATGACCTTTCATCGGGAGTTGTATTCGACAATGTCGAACGCTACTCCATAGACGAATCTTATCCGTGGTACGGGGCCCATAGCACAGCGATCAATCAATGCAACGGCGTCAAACTTTCTCTCACGCATGACCTGAGTTTCACTTCGTATACTCTTGAGATCCGCGTATTCAATGATGGCGTTGCCTATCGCCACGTCATTCCCGGTGAAGAAAACGCCGCACGGGCACCAGACGAGTATTCCGCCTTCGTTATTCCCGACGGCTCGACGCTTTGGTATGGCGGACTGGCCGACGGCCACTATGAAACCGAGTTCGTGAAGAAGAATATTTCCGAAGTTCACGCAGGAGAATGGGCCGGACCCCCGCTGACGTTCAAGCTTCCGCTCGATGCCGGCTATGCTTCCATCACCGAGGCCAACCTCATCAATTACAGCGGAATGGCTCTGGAGGCGGACGGCCGCCGCGGATGGATCACCAGTTTGGGGCACCGGCAGCCGCTGAACTGGCCGTTCGAATTGCGATACGGAAGGGATGAAGCCAAGCGCCTCGGCAAACCGGCATTCTTCACGGGGACCATCACGACTCCGTGGCGCGTCGTAATGCTGGGGCCTGACTTGAATACGCTTGCTAACAGCACTATCTTGCCCAACCTCTGCCCGCCTCCCGACCTCCAATATTTCGCCGAAGGAATCCGCACTTCATGGATCAAGCCCGGCCGCGCCGTCTGGCGTTATCTGGATGGTGGTCCCGAAGGCGTCGACGGCATGAAGGAATTTTCTCGGATGGCGGGCCATATCGGGTTCGAATACAACGTCATCGAAGGCTTCTGGAGCAAATGGACGCCAGAGCAGAGAAAAGAAGTGGTGGATTACTCGCGGCAGAATGGAGTGGGCGTGTGGTTCTGGAAGCACAGCAAGGATCTCCGCACTCCGGAAGCGCGGGAGGATTTCTTCAAGATGCTGCACGACCTCGGCGTAACTGGCGCCAAGATCGACTTTTTCGATCACGAAGCCAAAGAAGTGATCGATTTGTACGAAACGCTCCTTCAAAAGGCAGCGGAATACCACATTCTCGTAGTATTCCACGGCGCAAATAAACCCACCGGCCGCCAGCGCACATGGCCCAACGAGCTGGTCCGCGAAGCCGTCCGGGGGATGGAGTCCAGCGCGCTGAAGGAACGCGCCCGGCACGAAACCATCTTGCCCTTCACGCGCCTCTTGGCCGGGCCGGCAGATTACACTGCCATGCTATTCAACGAACGCCGCCGCGATACGACCGTGGCGCACCAGATCGCCAGCATCGCTGTCTTCGCAGCTCCTTTGCTGACAATTGCTGCCAATCCGCAGACCATCCTCAACAATCCGGCTGCCGACGTGATCAAGAGCGTCCCTCCTGCGTGGGACGAAACGATTGTCTTGCCGGACTCCGTAATAGGCGAACTCGCCGCTTACGCCCGGCGCAAGGGCAACGACTGGTTCTTGGCGGTCATGTGCGGTCCTCAAGCCAAGACGATACACGTACCGCTCTCGTTTCTAGCCGATGGCCAATACAAATCAGTTCAAGTTCACGACAGCCCTGCGGACGACACCAAGGTGGAAATCGAAAACACAATTCATAGGCACAGCAATTCCCTCACCGTCGAATTGCGGGCAGGGGGCGGTTTCTTGGCGCGTTTCTCGAAGGCACAATAATTCTGACAAATTTCTGTGCACTTGATGCCTTGATCCGCATGACTCTGTTCCCGTTTCAATGAACTGACCGCAATATTGCGCCAGTTACCACGATTCAGCAGCGGGCGGCTTGCAAAATGAGGACGCGCTTTCTTCTGATACCAAAAGTTCGAACTCGCGGCAATTGGAACTCGAGAGACTGCCGCAACCGTGATTGGACGGACTTCCGCCTGGCGTAGACCGTCAAACGTCCGCGCGGCAAGGCCGTGTACCGCTATAATGTCAAAGACGACGAGACGTGCCGCGGGAGACAAAAGTGAGCTCCGTATCGCGTAGAGAATTCTGCGCATTTGCGGGCGTCGGGGCCGCTGCATTCTTCATACCGCGACTGGCGTTTGGCGAAGAGAAGCAGGGCCAGACTCCCAACGTTGCAGCCACCGACCGGCAGCGCATCCTCACTGCAGCGGATCGATATCTTCGCGAAGAGCCAGTAACGATTACGGCGTCGTTCAGTCCGCGAAGCGCTGGCGGCAAACATGATTATTTTTCCGAGGGAGACTACTGGTGGCCTGATCCGAAGAACCCTTCTGGCCCGTATATCCGTAGGGATGGCATATCCAATCCGGATAATTTCGCCGGCCATCGGCGCGCGCTCATTCGCTTAAGCGTTCAAGTTCCTTCTCTGGCTGCGGCGTGGCTGCTCACACGCAACAATCGATACGCAGCGCACGCCGCGAAGCACTTGCGCGCATGGTTTCTCGACCCAGCCACGCGGATGAACGCGAACCTTCAGTATGCCCAGGCAATTCGTGGCCTGACTACCGGGCGTGGAATCGGGATCATCGACACGATTCATCTTGTGGAGGTCGTCCGCTCCATGTCGATACTGGAGCAGTCTCGCGCGCTTCTTCCTTCTGAGATGAGCGACTTACGCAAGTGGTTCGCGGACTACCTGGATTGGATGGCCACCTCGAAGAACGGCCTGGAAGAGCGCGACGCGAAGAATAATCACGGTACATGCTGGGTAATGCAGGTCTCGGAGTTCGCGGCGTTCACTGGGAAGCGTGAGCTGACCAAATTTTGCCGAAAGCGATTCAAAGAAGTCATTGTGCCGGATCAGATCGCTGGTAATGGCAGCTTCCCGCTGGAGCTGAGACGCACGAAGCCTTATGCGTACTGTCTTTTCAATCTCGACGTCATTTCCACGGTCTGCCAAATCCTCTCAGTGCCGGAGGACAATCTTTTCGCCTTTTCGCTTCCAGACGGTCGCGGGTTCGCAAAGGCGATGGCATTCATGTACCCGTTCATCGCGAACAAAAAGTCCTGGCTTTACCCTCATGACGTCGAAGACTTCCAAGGTTGGCCCGTTCGCCAACCCAGCCTCCTATTCGCCGGGATTTCGCTCTCCAAGCCGGAGTACTTTACACTTTGGCGTGCGCTGAATCCAGATCCCACCGTGGAAGAAATTATTCGTAACTATCCAATACGACAACCGCTACTTTGGGTGGCGCAGGGAGTGCAATCCTAAAGAAGTTGTCTTTATTTTGATTGGCGTGCTTGTGATTCTGCGAGCATGGTCGAGTGTCGCCGAATTCGCGAAGGTATTGATTACATTGAGAGAGTATGTTGAAAAGTCGGCGATCACCTCGAATCGCTCTGCCAATTCGAGAGGAAGCTCGCACACTCTATTGTTCATCAGATGCCTCTACGAAATACGGCCCGTTCGATCTGATTCTCGAAGGAACCGGTTATTCACCGCTCGTGTTCGAAGCCATGAATATCCTCGCGAAGAATGGCGT
>Ga0137377_10000645_pt1 | contig 21830 bp, 18 predicted proteins | sample SagtaG_22_FD_104815 | JGI IMG/M metagenome (GOLD analysis project Ga0137377, IMG submission 104815) | Vadose zone soil microbial communities from Sagehorn Ranch, Mendocino, California, USA - Sage2_L_40_16 metaG | ecosystem: Environmental > Terrestrial > Soil > Vadose zone | place: USA... | reverse complement strand
GCAGTCGTTGCCGATCCGAACATCCGAGTCGACGTAGACATCCTTGCCAATGACGCAATTCTCTCCGACGTGGGCCCTCTCACGGATTTGCGCCCAATGCCAGACGCGACTCCCATCGCCGACGACGGCATCCGCAGACACCTCCGCGGTGGGGTGAATCCGGGGGGTCATTGGGGACCCAAACTCAGCTCCCGGTTCAAGTACGTTTCCGGTGCGGGCCGAGATGCGAGACGGATCCGCCCGGTCTAATGATTGGACCTCAGACGGCAAGCCCGACAATGAACCCGATGACGTACGCGGCAATCCCGATGAGGGAGACGACGATGACGGCGTCGCGGGGCTCGAGCCGGAAGCTCGGCAGATCCGCCGTCCGAATCTTTTCCGCGTGCATCGGCCGAGAGGTTTCCCGCGGCCCTTAAGAAGCTTTCCGGCCGTTTATCGTTGATGATAGGCCGATGTGCGTCGCGTGTTCTCACGTTCCAGAATCTCAGGAGAATGCCCATATATCGGAATCATAGGTGAACGAGAACGGACGAGTTCTGCGATGGATCTCCTGGTCCCGGTAGCGGCAGCCATGGTTTCCTTTGTCGCTGTGTACCTGTTCCTTCCGTGGCTGATTCGGTCCCTCCGAGGCACCTCCCTCGTAGGCAGGGATCTCAACAAGCCGCACACTCCTCTTGTCCCGGAAATGGGGGGAATTGCAGTTATCCTTGGATTCTACGTGGGCGTTGCGATTCTCGTTGCATTTGCAATCCCAGTAAGTTCGGGGAGCCTATTCTTCGCAGCGCTGAGTGCTTGCCTCGGCGCGGGCGTTGTGGGCTTGATGGACGACATGTTCCGGCTGAGAAAGCGGTACAAGGCCATCCTTCCTTTCGTGCTCGCTCTGCCCCTCGGGGCGGTCCTTTACGCGGCCAAGAACACAGCACTCCTTGGAATCGATATCGGGGTTCTCATGGCATTCGCGGTCCCCCTAGGAGTTACAAGTGCGGGTAATGCCGCGAACATGCTCGAAGGATTCAACGGCCTCGGGGCCGGACTCGGATTAATCATGACCTCATCCCTCATTGCTCTATCTCTCCTCACTGGGGCTCAAGAAGGCTTGTTCCTTCTCTTCCCTCTTCTCGGAGCGCTCGTCGCGTTTCTGCTGTTCAACCGTTTTCCTGCGCGTGTATTTCCAGGCGACTCAATGACGCTTTTCACGGGTGCCACAATCGCCTGCGCTGCAATTATTTCCTCGCCCCCCCTAAAAACATACGGCGCGATTCTCTTTGCACCAATGGTCCTGGAGTTCATTCTGAAATCTCGTGGTCACTTCCAGGCCGAGAACTTCGGCGAATTAGCTCCCGATGGGAGACTCGAGTGGCACGGCCGAGTGGAGTCGGTGGTGCATCTCGTCATGAGATGCACGCGGTTGCGCGAATGGGAAATCGTGTTGGTTGTATGGGCGATTGAGGCTGCATTGTGCTTAGCAGTTGTTCTCGCGGTTGCGGCTGCGTTATGAGAGCGTGCCACATTGTGTATGGATATTTCCCGTTCGATCCGCGTGTGCGCAGGGAAGTGGAGACGCTCCGCGGGCACGGACACGAAGTCGACGTAATCGCCTTACAAGAACCCGGAGACGCGCGCGAGGAATCCATTCTTGGCTTCCACGTGTATCGAGTTCCCCTGCCAATTGTACGTGGTGGCTTTGCGCGCTACGCGTACCAATACCTTACATTCCTACTTGCGTCGACAGTCCTTCTCCTTCTCCTCCGGGCCCGCCACCGCTATCGAGTCGTTCACATTCACTCCCTGCCCGATTTTCAGGTATTCTGCGCGGCTCCACTTCGTCTCCTGGGGGCTCGAGTAATTCTAGATCTTCACGAGGCGATGCCAGAGATTCTTGCTGCGCGTTTCAACCTGAGTCTCTGTAGTCTCCCAGTCCGCATGGCTCGCGTTTTCGAGTGGATCAGCTGCGCTTTCGCGGATGCTGTGGTCGCGCAGAACGAGACCATGCGCGACCTGCTCGTCGCTCGCGGCGTCGAAGATTCAAAGCTCGTTGTTGTGATGAACTCACCTGATCCTTCGAAACTGGTCCCGGAAAGAGACGGTCGCCTTCGTGCTGAGCTAGGGCTCAGCGAACACCCCGCGATCGTTTATGTCGGGGGTATCAACCAAGAACGTGACCTGGGTCTGCTTGTTCGCGCTGTGGCGAGGCTACGCGTCAGGTATCCGATTAAGCTACTGATTTTCGGATACGGGGATGATAGTTATCGCCACCAACTCCTCGAACTCGCGGACCGAGAAGGGCTCAAAACTGCGTTTGTTCTCGGCCCACGGCTGCCTCAGGAGCAAGTCTTCGCGCACCTGTCTCTCAGCGAGATTGGCCCAATTACCTACGAAAGGAACGCGTTGACGGAGTTGACCGTTCCGAATAAGGTCTTTGAATATGCCGCAGCGAAGAAGCCGCTCTTAATCGCGGATCTCAAGACCCTCAGGAATCTTTTCGAGGGGGCCGCGCTGTTCTACCGACCGGGTGACGTCGAAGACCTGGTGAGACAAGCTGAAAGTTTGCTCAATGACCCCGAGCTGGGACGCGCATTGGTTTCGCGCGCGGAACGCGTCCTCGAAAATTGCAGTTGGCACATCATGGCCGACCGGCTGCGCGCTGTGTATGAGCGGTTGTCCGGCGCCGGGGGGTAGTCTTGCAGGTCGCGTTGGTCGCAGGGCTCAATCCGACACTGGCAAAGGCTAGCGGGATTCGAAGTCACGTGCTTGGGCTTGGTGCTGCGCTCGCTCGCCTAGGCCATGAAGTGACGATTCTAGGATCCGGCCGCGCGACTTCTGCAGCGCTTGATGGAGGGATTACGTTCCTTTCAATTTGCCCGGTTTCCAGGCCCTCGAGCTATCAATTCTTGGCTTCACTCGTGCGCCGCGCGCGGACCGTGCCCGTTGGAGGGCACGTGTTGCACGCCCATCGTCCGGACGACCTGGTTCCATTCTTGACTCGGCGTGATCTCGCGACTCGGGTCCTGACCATTCACGGGGCTCCTAAGCCCGGGATTCGCGAACGGCACGGCGGGGCGGTCTCATCGGTCTACTCTCTAATCGAGGGAGTAGCGCTAAGGGCCGCACATCGAACTATCGTCCTTGATGCCGTGACACACCGCGACCTGCAAGGCAGGTACCCACGCGAGGCGAACAAGGTGGTTCGCGGGACGGGTGGCGTCGACCTGAACAGATTTCAGATGCGATCGAGGAGTGAAGCCCGTGCATCGTTGGGCCTCTTTGAAGCGCCAACCATAGCCTACGTTGGTCGACTCGAGGCGGAAAAGAACTTGGCACTTCTCGTTGCCGCGTTTCGTCGCATCCCGCACGCCCAACTAGTGGTAGCCGGAGACGGTAGCGGCGTTCCCGCCCTCCGGGCGGCGATTGCCTCCCTGCCCAAGGCCGTTTTTCTCGGCCCAATTGGTCACGATGTCGTTCCGACTTTGCTCAATGCGGCTGACGTTGTGGCGCTCCCGTCGCTGAGAGAGTCTATGCCTGCCGTGTGTCTCGAGGCATTGGCCTGCGGGACGCCTGTGGTCGCAACGCGTGTGGGAGGTCTCCCCCAATTGATCCGCACGGGAGAAAATGGGTTTCTCTGTGAAGCCGGAGAGGAAAGCGTTTCTGCCAGTCTCGCACTAGCGCTAGATCGGTCGTCATCGATGCGAGACGCTTGTCGGAGCTCTGTCCTTCCTTTGGGATGGGACGAAGTTGCGAAGGCCGTGGTCCGCATCTATGGTGACGCCATGCAAGATAGTTGCTGAACACGAAGTCCACGAGGAAACGTATAAATCGGCAAGCCTCGTGGGCGTCGGCCAGCATGGCAGCACTCCCTATTGTCGTCGCGGTCGATGTAGATCCTGACTGGCGAATTCCGGACGGCTCCGGAACTCCCTACCGAGGGGAATTGGAGTGGATGGGCCTCTTGGAGGGCATCCCTCGAATGCTCGACTCAACTCGTGAGTTGACCGACAGCCAGGGTCGCCACCTCCGATTCACATGGCTACTGCGTTCGGACAGCCAGATCGCCTCGCTCATGGGGGACCCTGCCTTCTTGGCGGACAAATTCGCGGAATTCTGGCGAGAGAGGGTTGGCCAAGGAGACGAAATCGGGTGGCATCCCCATACATGGCGTCTTTCCGAGCCAGACCACGTCTGGTATCAGGAGCAGAACGACGTCGACTGGGTGCGGGAGTGCTTGCTAGACGGTCATCGAGCTTTGTCTCGGCATTTCAAGATTCGTAGCGCGAAACCTGGATGGATGTATCACGATAACTTGACAATGGGGATCTTTGACGCTCTGGGGGTCGAAGTTGACGTCGCGGCTGTGCCGGGTGCCGCCTTCTCCGGAAAAGTCCCGGGCACGGACCTCCCGCTGTGGGTTTACGACTGGTTCCATGCACCCCAGGAGCCCTATCATCCCAGCCGTGCCTCCTACCAACGGCCGGGAGGCGATTCCCTCCGCTTGCTGGAGGTGCCCAACTGGACTTTCCCCCTTGGTTGGACCAGGCGCCTTTATCACCGAATTCGTGCCCGATCGGAGCGGGACTTTGCAAATCCCGCCAAGTTGCCGTATCTCGTGCGGGCCGCCTTCAGGAAACCTCCCTCAACGGTTCCGTTCGTCTGTTCTTTTCATCCCGAGGAACTGCTCGGCCGCTCTGTCCTCTTTGCAGGCCGCAACGTTGTTGACAATCTGTCTGGACTCCTTTCCGAGTGCAAGCGCCGTGGAGTGCCAACGCGAATGACTGTCGCCAGCGAAATTCGCTCGGAAGGCCCGCGGTGATTTGGTGAGACTTCCGAAGAGGGTCTGCTTTGCATTTCTACTCTTTCTCATCTGCCTCAACTTGATAGTGCGTTACCCTCGGACTCCTCACGAACTCGACTACGACGGTTTCATCTTTCATGGAATGATTCGATTCCTCGTTTCGGACGGCTACGCGCGTTGGATCATTCATCCCCTGAGCTATTTCGGGCTATATCCCTTGAGTCATCCAGGAGCCGGTCTCTTTCTGGTCGCCGGTTTCACCCAAGTGTCCGGAATTCCGATCGAGGGGTCGATTCTGCTCCTCGATTCTGTCGTGGTCATCGTCGGTCTTCTCGGGGCTTTCGCCCTGTCTATGGAACTACGCAAGAACGAACTCCTGGCATTGCTCGTGAGCGCCGCGTTTAGCCTCGCGCCTACGTACGTGGCGGGCTTAATGTGGTCGGTCCCCGCAAGGACGCTCTTTACCGCCCTCATCCCGGGTTTCATATGGGCCATCCTTCGTTGGCAACGCACAAAGGAAATTCGATGGCTCTCGCTCGTCGGGTTACTGCTGGTCTTGATGATGGCCGCCCATCGATTGACCGTTCTCATGGGCGTCGTCCTAATCGCGTTTGTCTTGACGATGATTCTGTTCGTAATCGCAAGGACCCTTAGAATCAAGTTTGCGTCGCTCGTACTAAGGGCGTCTTTTCGTCGGTTCTCAAACATCGCCATATTCGGTTCGTTCGTCGTCGCGTTGGCGGCCATCCTCATTGTCGGCGGTGTTCTCGCGAGTTATCGTTCTGGACAGGTGAGCGTGGGTTCTGGGATCATTTCCGAAGCGACAAACTTTGTCGTCAGCTTGACCCGGAGCATCGGGTTCCTGTCACCGTTGGTACCTGTCGGAATCGTTGTGGCCTACCGTCGCCGACCCAAGGATTTCAAGGAACCGTTCTTACTAATGGTCCTCCTCGTTATTTGCCCGACGCTTACTCTGCGGCAGTACACAGGGTACTATGTCATTCCTTTCGCTGCCGTCTTCATCGGTTTGGGCCTAATATGGGTCGTCGAGAAACTCAAGGCTCGATTTCTGCAATGTGCGGCCGTCGCAGGAGTACTCATCGTTCTCGTGGCGTCCTCGGGGTACATCGTGAACTACAATCTGCAAACCTCCCCGTTCGTTGATGACTGGAGCTACACCGACGGTTTGTATATTCTTCACTCGACGCGAGGAACCGTAATCGCCAACGACGGCGTTCTCGGCAGCGAAATATTCTTGATCTCTGGTCATCCGTATCTTCCTGTCGGGGGAGCCACTACCGCATTCCAGAGCCCCGAACTCCTAATTTTCGGCTTCGTTGACAAGAACAATCTCCGCATCTATCCTGTACCTGTCACGGATCTGACTGTCGATTCGGATACTCCGTTCACGCTTATCGGCGTTCAAGCGGAGGCAGACTGGGTTCGAATCTTAGATGGGACGCCTGGGTCAATTCCTCCGAGCCTAGCCGCGACCTATTCCCCGACGTATCTTGCAGAGAGTTGGGACACATGGGGCGGCTATACCGCTTACGGCCACGTCTACGGGTCCCCTTTCATCAGCGCCGTCCATCAGCAGAACTACAAAGCTTTCGAGATCCAAGGTCAAACGCTTTGGTACCTCGGTGAACCGCCTTGAGTCGCATCGCAATCCTCACTCCCTATGCGGAGCCCATCCCCGGAGGGATTTCGACGGTGGTCCTAGGCTTGCAAAATCTCCTTCGCGGACACGGGCACGAGACCTACGTCCTTGCAGGAGCCGGCGAAGGGGACAGTCCCAAACACTCTAATTTGGGGAGCGACTTGCGTTACGTCCGCCGTGCGCTCTCAGCCTTGAGGGGGCTCTCCGTGGACATAGTCCATTGTCACGCACACTGGTACACACTCGTCGCTGGAATTTGGTATCGACGCATGAGACCTTCTACGCGCCTCGTTTTCTCGTTTCATACAAGTGACGTCTCAAAATGGGGCTCTATCTTCTCGTGGCTACTCAGCAAAGCGGACGTTCTCACTTTCGTAAGCGCCTCGCAACTTTCTCAGCTCCGGGGCAATCTTCGGCTTGGAGGCGACCTTCGGATCCTGTATCCAGGGGTCATCCCTCGCGTGGTGAACATAGACGCTCGCAGGGAGTGGGTAGCGCGTTGCGGTCTTTCCGGTTCGTTCCCTGTGATCGCCTTCGTGGGTCCCCTTGACTATCCGAGCAAAGTTAGAGGTGTCGTTGATCTCGTTGGAATAGTCAAGCAGTTAAGAGCTATTTATCCAACAGCGAAGCTGGTGGTCGTTGGGGACGGCAAGCTGAGACATCGCATCTCGGACGCGGCCGTGGGCGCAGAGGATGCTATCCTGGTCACGGGGTTCGTTCGAGATCCTTCAGCAGCCTTGGCCACTTCAGACATATACTGCCACCTCTCGTACAAAGAAAGCTTCGGAATCGCGGTTCTTGAGGCGATGTCGATGGGCTCCTGTGTTGTTGCCCTAAGGAGCTCCGGGGTTTCAGAGATCGTCGACGATTCAGCGCTGATTATCGTAAACTCCAACCCACAGCTGGTGGCCGACGCGATTAGGACGCTGGCCGCTGATCATGTCGCGCGGCAGGAGCTTGGCTTGAAGGCGCGAGCTAACGCGCTCCGGTCGCACACCTGGGAGGCAAGGTGGCCCCAGCTCGCATCTATCTACGGCCTCGAATAAACCTCGCGCCCGAATCTTGCTCGACTTAGGACGGCGTCCGGAGGCGTGCGTTTTGCTCGGTCAGAAGTTCCTCGTATAGATTGAAGTAGAGGCGAGCCTCTTCGTCGAGGTTGTTTGAATGGAGGACCGCCTCTCGGGCCCTTTTCGGGAAGCTGTCGGGGACCCCCTGAGCGACGATCCGGTGCATTGCCTTTGCGAGATCCTCCGACTCGCCACTCTTGAAAGTCCAACCGCATCCCGTCCGTTCTATTATCATTCTGTTGACCGGGATGTCGCTTACCAACGCCGGGAGGCCGGATGACAGCGCCTCCAGCAGCCCCAGGGGCATTCCCTCATAAAGCGATGGAAGAAGAAAGACGTCGGCCGCACTAAGGTAGCTCGGGAGGGACGATGACGCCGCTCCAATGATGCGAAATGTGGATGGGACTCGCGAAGAGTGAAACAGGCTGTTGGCTGGCAACGGTTCTCGGGGATCAGCTTCGCCGAGCAGCAAGATTACAAATCGCTGGCTCTCCAGCCACTCGGAACTAGCGGCTTTCATCAGCAAGTGAATGCCCTTCGAGGCCACCCATCGACCGGCGAACAAGAACGCGAGTTCGCTTCCGATTCCGAGTTCGTTGCGAATCTCCGCGCGCTTGGCTTCGTCGTGCTTGAAAACCTCCGTGTCAACGCCGTTTTCGACGACCTTGATGTTGGGCCGGTCCTGGGAGAACGCCTCGGACACGTACGTGCTCACCGCCACGACTTCGGTTGATAGCTTGACGGTGAGAATCTCCGAGATGCGCTGAACGGTTCTCCGGGCCAGTCCGCGAGGAGTAGGGACGCGACCGTGAAGCGTCAAGACGGAAGGCTTGCCGAACACGCGGGCAGCAAGACAAGCTACAAGAGATTGCGGATGGGTGTGTTGGGCATGGAGAACGTGATATCGGCGCCGAAGTCTTGTCATCGCGGCGAGCGTCCGAACACCCAGTTGAAAATTGAGAAGAAGACTGCCCACGAGCTGAATTGACGATTCCTCGGCGGGTGCACCTTGGGCGGAAGGCGCTAGAACTATTGTCTCGACCCCGAACCCCTGGAGTTTGCGAGAGAGGTCTGAAACAAATCTTCCGATGCCTGTGATTTTGGTTCGCGGGTATGGGACAGTAAAGCAGACGCCAAACTCTGAGCTCGAGCGACCGTTACATGGTTTTTGTTGGTCAGTCTTTTCGCCGCATCCGTAAAGCGGTCCCTTAGTGGGCTGAACACGTCTCGTCACTCGAACGCCTCTGAATCGTCCGTAATCTCAGTATACTTCTTTTATGATGGTCGTCGACCCGTCGAGTGGCCGGGCCGGTACCCCCACGACAACGGTCGCGTCGGGCACATCCCGGGTTACCACGGATCCTGCCCCGACGATTGCACGCCTTCCGACTCGGACACCCGGCATGATCACGCAATGAACGCCCACGAACGCGCCAGAAGCGATATGGGTCTCTGCGACCACCTCGTTTCCCCGGCCGGTATAAGCCTTCGATTCATCGTGAGCCAAGATTGTCGAGAGAGCTGAGACTGTTGCGTCGTCTTCGATCAGAACCTTCTCAGGATACAGATTGTCGATGATTACGAAATATCCTATTTCGACCCGGTGGCCGATTCTGACTCCACGTAAACGGTGAAACGCCGACCGAAGTGAGCTGGCTGGGCTGAACCAAGCAGGCAGGAGGAAGAGTGTTGAGCGGGCTCGTTCTCGAACGGGCCGCGAGGCTTTTCCCAACATCGATTGTCCCCAGGACAGAGGGCCTTATTAAACCGGCCCTCGCGGTTGTCGCGCTTGAAACCTTGGCGCCAGCTTTGAAGTCAGTGACGTCTAGAAAACTCGATCACGGCGTATCTGCCTCAAAGTGGTTCTGCCTCCCAAAAGCAACAACAGGCCAGAACCAACGCACCAGACAAGGGAAGCTATCAAGGAACTTCTCGAATCGGTTTCGCCGGCGGCGAAGGGAACGGCAGCGACGCAGAATGCAACGACTCCAATCGCCAGCGGCAGGGACTTCCGCAGGGTGGACCGCCAAGCTTCTGCCGGAACAACGAACCGTTTAGTTCCCCAGACCAGCGCAACGCTCACGAAGACGAACGACGCAGAGACACCGATTGCTGTACCCACTGCCCCTAGGACCGCAGTGAACAGCAGGCAGAGGACCAACGTAACGGCAGCGCCAGCCGCGGATATCCACATCGCAACATCTGGCCGTCCGGCACCGGGAATTGCTGGCGCAACGGACCGAACACTCCCGAGAGCGGCTGCGCCTGGGAGCAGGACTAGACACAGCCCATAAGATGGGACGGCATCAGCCCCGAAAGCGATCCTCAGCGCGGGTCTTCCAAGGAGAATAATCCCAGCAGCGAGGACTCCCGTAATTGCAATGGAGCCAGCTAGCACCGTGCGAATGTAAGCAGACAGTCGTCGATCGTCTCGCCTTGCCGAGTACTGCGAGACTACTGGATAGGTCGTGAGGCTGATCCCTCCGGGCAGGATCCACAAAAGTCTCGTGACGAAGACCCCGAGCGCGTACATTCCGATGACCTGTGCGTTCCGGAGCCACAAAGAAAGCAGAACCACGTCGATCTGATACATTATCTGGCTGAGGATGATCGACAGAGTCAACTGGACCCCGAACGGCACCAGGACTGAAATGTCTCTCTTGAACGCGGAGATGCCCCGGAACGGAACACTCTTGCGGTAAACGACCATCATCAAACAAAACACGCCCACCGTCGCTAAGAGAGATGCTGTAATTACTCCGGGGAGGCCGGTCCCCAGCACGAGGAACGCCGCCATCAAAATCACGTTCGCCACGGCGAGTGTCGTCGCCGCGAGTGAATAGGCTCGAAAATTCCGAGCGCCTTGGAGGCGGGCAAGAAGCGATCCCAACGCGAAGTTGAAAGGCATCTGCAGCGACTGAATTCGAAGGAGGAGGGTGAGGTTGGGGAAGTTTACAAAGCCGCCCAACAGGGGGGCACACAGTGCCAATGCCCCCGCGGCTACGCTGCCCGTGAACAATGCAAAAAGAAGGCTGCTGCTCGCTAGTGTCCCTTCATCTTGTCTCCGACCTCTCCGCTCTGCAATGAGTTTCGGGAGAGCACTCGCGACTCCTAGGTCGCCGCCTAGGCTAAAGAGCGATGCGATGGCGATTGTTGACGCCCACACTCCATAGCCTTCGACGCCGACAAACGCCACGAGGACAGGTTGCGAGATCACCGCGACGACTACCCCGACAACAGTTGAGACGAGAGTCCAGGAAGTCCCTTGGATCAACCTCCGTCGTTCAGAAGGATTACGCGCGCCTGCTTCTGGCTGGGCGTCTCTCGGCGCTGCGATGCTGATCCCTCGTCGCGTATGATTTCCCCTATTAAAGTCAGTCGCCAGAGAGAATCAACCGGCACGGTGTAAGCGACGACAGTCGTATGTGCGAAAGCGAGGGCGGATTTTAAGTGGCTCGTCTTCATGTCCCGTTAATGACAGCCGTGGACTCCCGAAGGAGCGAACGGCCCTCGGTCCTCTTCGTTTATCCAATCGACGCAACATTCATCCGGCAGGATCAGGAGTTACTCGAGAGGTTTTGTTCTGTCGCGCCGTTCCACTTTACAGAGAGGGGCCAATATCGGTCGCTCCTTCTCCGAGTTGCCGACAGTGACATTGTTTTCTCTTGGTTCGCGCTGGGATTTGCGGCGGTCGCGAACGCGGCGGCGTGCCTACTAGGTCGGGCTTCTATTGTGATCTCGGGTGGATGGGATGTCACTCGGCTGCCGGAGATCGGTTATGGTCGACTTCTGACGCCGCGAGGGACGCTAGTCGCGAAGATGGCGGTCTCTTCTGCGGACCAGGTCCTTGCCTTTTCATCCTGGAGTGAACGCGCGATCCGAGCTTTGGCGCCCAACTGCACTGTGGATACGGCTCCGCTTGGAGTGGATGTTGACAAATTCGGTCCAAATGCGAAGGAGAACCTGGTGGTCTGCGTAGCAAATGTGAACCGTGAGAACCTGATACGAAAGGGATTGGCAACCTTTGCCAAGGCTTCTCGACTCCTACCCGACGTTCCGTTCCACTTGGTTGGACGCCATCTTGACGACACGGGTGAAGAACTCAAGTCGCTGGCGGGATCAAATATGAGCCTCACCGGGTGGATCCCTCAGGGGGAGCTTGTCGATTTGCTTGCTAGGGCGAAAGTATACGCCCAGCCTTCCTACATAGAGGGTTTCGGTCTCGCGCTGGCAGAAGCAATGGCGAGTGGGTGTGTACCCGTCGTCACAGAATCGGGTGCCATGCCTGAAGTAGTCGGAGAAACGGGCTTGTTTACCCCGTATGGCGACCCGGAAGGTCTCGCTCGGTCGATTCGTAAAGCTCTTGCTTCGATGAATGGCAAAGCGGCGCGAGCGCGCATCGTCAACAATTTCAGCATCAGTCGCCGTTTCGATGCACTCCGCAACACTGTCGAACGGGTGTGGCCACGAAACTGAGCATTTGCACAACGAACTACAACTGCGCCCATTCGCTGGCGAAGCACCTCGACTCCGTGTATCGTCGACTGGAAGGATTCGAATTTGAGTATGTCATTGTGGACAACAAATCAACCGATGACAGCTGGGGAATTATTCAGAACTGGGCCCGCAATTTCCCGAACATGAAGATTGCATCTAAACGGTGCACCATGGGCGCGGGGCGCCAATTCGCCTTTATGAAATCGGAAGGGAGCCATATCATGATTCTGGACACCGATGTGGTCTACTCGGAGTTTCTCCAGAGGTTCGTGGAGGTGTATCTTGAGCACCACTCGATGTTCTCGCTCCAAGCCATCTTTTGCGGTCTCTTCCCGCGCCGGCAATGGATAGTCGTCGGCGGGCGTCGCAACCTTAACACCAACGAGGACGTTGACATGTGGATTCGCCTGTGGAGACTGGGTACAATGCGTTGGTATCCTGTCCCCATGGGTGACCATCAGAAAGAGCCATGGGCAGAAGGGAGCGCCGACTATCGTTCGCTACGCTATCCAAAGAGAGAGAGGGTTCTACGACTGCTCCGCAGAGAGTGGGACTTCTTCAAGACTCGAAAATTGGAGAGTCTCGATCTCGCCGAGATAATCGCCGCAAACACGATCGATGTTGGAATCGGACCCCGTCCGGGAGTTTGGCCCACTCACCGAACGCCCCGCGCACGGACGCAGCATATAGTAGAATTCGGAAGAGAGTTGAAGACGCTGATACGGAGGCCTTGACGAACGGGGTACAGTCGGTGCAAGGCCGCAAGAGTTTGGAGATTTGGAGGGCAATCGGGGGACGGTCCGAGGTTAAGCCTCCGCACGCGATAATGATTACCCGCCGGTTGCTCGACTGGGGGGGAACTGGGCGAAGGGGTCCCAGAAGCTACCTCCGCCGGATCGCGAGACAATACCTGGCTTGGAATCGTAGTCTCCTGCTCGACCCGTGGCTGCGGTATTCAGCGGCAATAAGAATCATACGCGCCACCTTCAAAGGCAGCGAGCCGAGTATCTTGGATGTCGGAAGTGGAAACGCTGGAGCCGCCTACTTCTTGAGAAGCGAGGTCGTGGGAATCGATTGCGAGTTCTCGCGCGAAGAGCTTTCTAGGCTACAGGCGCCGCTTCAGCCGGTAAAGGCCTCCGCAGCCAACCTTCCGTTTCGAGATAGATCATTTGACGTCGTCGTTTCGATGGACCTCCTCGAACACCTCCCAACTAGCATTCGGTCGTTGGCTGTAGCTGAAATGTTACGGACCACCCGATGCTTAATCATCCTCGGGTTCCCGTTTGGGCCCCGAACCCAAAAGTTTGACGAGTTGGCGCTGAGCGAGGAACGGCTCCGCGGAACCCCCCCCGACTGGCGCGAAGAGCACGTTTCTCGCGGGATTCCGGGGGACGAGATTCATCGAGACATTCTAGACCGAGCACGCCGACGAAATGCCACCGAGGTTTTGTGGTTTCCTCACGAAGGGCTCAACGGGCTCCGGCTTCGATGGAAGCTGCAATTCCTCGTGCCGAGGTCCTCTCGAGTTTATGGGCTGATTAACTACTTGCTATACCGAATCCATAGTCGGGGTCGGCCGCGATTTGCGTACCGAAGAGTCTATGTGATCCGTTTGGCCGGTTCCTAACGCCCGGCGCCTCGACGCTTCCCCCTAACCGGGGACGAAATGACTAGTGCCTCCTCAGGGCGTGCTCGGGACACGAACGCGTTGGGGTTCCCGAGGACGTGCACTTCAAAACTTGCTTCGGCCCATTTCGTATGGTCCACCGCATTCCGGGTGTCAAGAAGGACTCTGCGACGAACTTTCTGAGCGATCATCTCCGGGTCGATATAAGAAAATTCCCTGTGGTCTGCTAGGACTATTAGGAGGTCCGCTCCCTCGATTGCCTCTTCAAGTGGCACCGTTGAGAAGAGATCGTGAGGTACCATTGGGTCGTAAGCGGTAACCTCTACGCCCTCCTGCTGAAGTTGTTCAATCACGACGATTGCTGGACTCTCTCTGATGTCATCTGCGTTGCCCTTGAAGGCTACACCCAGTGCAGCCACCTTTGGATTCCTGACTCCCCGGACCAACGATCGTGCCATCCGAACGACTTGAGGAGGGCGACAATCGTTTGTGTCTCGGGCCGCCGGGATTATCCGCGCCCGAACCTTCGAAGAGAGCAAGAACAGCGGATCGACTGGGATACAGTGGCCCCCCACCCCTGGACCCGGTCGGAGAATGTGCACTCGCGGATGGCGATTCGCCAGAGCGATTGCTCGCCAGACGTCGACGCCGTGAGCTTCGGCCAGGTCGGCCAGCTCGTTCGCAAAGGCGATGTTCACGTCACGGTAGGCGTTCTCAGCGAGTTTCACAAACTCAGCAGTCGCAAGATCTGTGAGGTGAATCGTTCCACGGACGAAGGTTGCATATAAAGAAGCTGCGCGCCCTGCTGATGCCGAGTCGATTCCGCCCACAATTCGCTCGTTTTCGACGATTTCTCGCAATATGTTCCCCGGCATTACCCGTTCTGGGCAATATGCGAGGTGAAAGTCGGGTCCGGCAGTCAGCCCGGTGCTCTCGAGTATCGGCCTCACCAGGTTCATTGAGGTTCCTGGAGGAACCGTCGATTCAAGGATTGCGGTGCTGCCTTTGCGAATGAACGGGTGAATAGAACGGGAGGCGGCGTCCACCGCTGTGAGGTCAGCTTTCTGCCCGAGCTTCGGTGTGGGCACACAGATGACAAAGTAGTCGGCCTTTTCTGGGCGCTCGGAGACCTGTAGCCGGCCCGACCGAGTTGCCTCGCGGACAATCGCGGTGAGGTCCTTCTCTCTCACTGGGATGTTTCCGGATCGTAAGGCCTCCAATACTTTCGGCTGGATGTCAACTCCGACTACATCGTTGCCATTGAGAGCGAGCATGGCCGCTGTGGGAAGACCGATGTACCCCAACCCGACGACGACCACCTTCGCCATAACGTAGCCTCGGAGTGCGCGCTCTCTCTCGTACAACGCGAAGTAACGCCGATTGCTTTGCGAAGCCCGGCTGGATGGATATGAACTCTCCGGGCCCAAAATCAGCGTTGCCACAATCTAGAGAGCGTCCAGAGGGACCGGCACGCGAAGACTTATAATGCCTCCATCGCGGTGGCTCGACAGCTTCTCATGGGCGGAGTCAACACCAGATCTTTGCATGCATCCCCTGACTCGGTAGCCGACGTATGAGTGAACGCAAGGCGCTATGAGATTTCTTGTCCTCGGATTGGATGTCGACATCGGCCACCTATCTGGCGACTCGGTTCATCTGAAGGAGTTGGCCGAGAACCTAACGGCGATCGGCCATGAGGTTAGCGTAATAGTCGGTGCGTCGGGCGAAACCGAGGCGCCATCTGCCGGCTTTTATTACTATCTCAAGGGGAAACGACTATGGTCCGTCATACGGGAGGTGCACCTCATCGCGCGCGCGGTGAAACCTGATCTGATATACGAGCGAAGACTTTCGCCGAAGGTCGGATACTCGGTTTCGCGGCTCTCCGGTGTGCCTTATTTTGCTGAGGTGAACGGCATCCCGGAAGCCGAGCGTTCAATACTCGATGGCCGGATCTACGAGCCATCATGGTTCCAAGTCCAGACCCGTCGCAATCTTCTACGCCGAGCAAAGGCGGTCGTAGCGGTTTCCGACTCCTTACGCGATATGCTCGTCACGTCGTACGGGCTCGAGCGATCTAGGGTTCATGTTGTGCCTAACGGGGTGAACACCGAGTTGTTCCGGCCGATGGAACGGTCTGCCTGCCGCCATGAGCTGGGCTTAGAAGAAGATGCCTCGATTCTTGGGTTCGTCGGCAGCTTAGCTCCGTGGCAAGGCGTCGATGTCCTGATACGGACGCTCTCGGAGCTCCGGAGCGCTCGGAGAGACGTCCGTGTCTTGATTATCGGAGAGGGGCCAGACCGCCATCGACTTGAAGGACTTGTCGAAGCCGAGGAATTGCGGGATTGGGTCACATTCACGGGCTCAGTCCCGTACCGCGACGTCCCCAAGTACATTGGAGCGTTCGACCTAGCGGTCTCTCTAAAGCCCCCCATGCTCCCAGGCTCACCGTTGAAGGTGCGCGAATACATGGCCTGCGCCAGGCCGGTCATCGCCTCCCGAGGGACGCAATACGATTTTGCCATCGTGGAACAGTCAGGCGGGGGCACCTTGGTCGAGTCGACGAACACCCGCGAGATCGCGCGGACCATTGCTGACTTGCTGAGTGACAAAGCACGGTTGAAAGAGATGGGCGCCCGCGGGCACGACTACGCCCTCAAACACTGCTCTTGGCGACTGACTGCCCAGCGGGTCGCAGCTGCTTGCGGAGGCTGAATCGCGTGCCCGATTTCGTTTCGGTTTTCGTGCGCATCCCTGGATACTCCCTTGACCTTCCGGAGGGCTGGTCGGAGACTGAACGGGATGGAATCCGGATGCTCCACACTCGCACATACCCGGGATTTTCGGGGACTATTCTATCCTCGAGACTTGCGCGTCCTGTAGATGTCCGCATCTTAATCAATCGAGGAAACTCTAACCACTCCCGGCTGGTGCCATGGACTTGGTTCTTCCGAGACTACTACGGACAAGACCCCCAGCCGATCGGTTCCAACCGTGACCCGTCAACAGGAGCGACGACAATAGACCTTCTTGGGGCCTCAAATCCAATCGACACGAAAGCCACGCTCGCGATAGTAGATCGCGGGGAGGAGGCGCGAAACGTCTTTCGAGTCATGGAGCGACATCCGGCCCTGGGTCAGGTGGCCGAAGATACCAAAATTCCATTCTGCGGCCACTTCGAGCCGCTTCAAATTGATGGCTTCCGGCCTCTGATTGAGGACAAGGACGGTCACGGCTGCGTATTCGTCCGTTCCTCACCAACGAGATCGGTTGTGTACGGTTTTGATCCAATCCAATCATTGTGGTGGGATAGCAGGAATGACCGAGACGCATCATCTGCTGCGCAAAACGCAAATTGGGTCCCGTTGCTCATCCGTTCCATCGCCTGGGCAGCTCCCTTCGTTTCTTGGAAAGGATTCTGGCCAAGCGATATTCCTCCTTTGATATACTCGATCGATACGGAGGCAGGCTCTGGGTACTATGACCCAGGGCATCGAAGATGCGTCTGGGCTGTCGGCAGGAGGTTTCCTTATCGTCGTTTTGACATGAAAACGCAGTTCAGCGTTCGGACAGCGGCAAAGCGCCTCGAGCGATACGGGCTTGTTGGATCGTTCTTTGTTGATCTAAACGCCGTCCTTGACGAGCGTGACTGGCTCGCGCTTGCGGAGACGGGGAGGAAACATGACATCTCCCTGCACATGCCACGAATTGGGAACCACGAAGCATGGAAGCGGCTTGTGCGCGATCCGGATGCAACGCAGAAGGCTCTCAAAGAGGCCGTCGATGTTCTTGCCCGTGAGACAGGCCCTGCGGTTGGGTTTCGCTACCCCTCTTGGTACCGTGAGTCGAACACGCACGACTCGGTCGCGGTGGTGAACCTAGGATACGATTCTTCGTCGCTTGCAAAGCCCCCTTTTCTCGTCATCCCGTATCGGATGTTCTCCGCGACGACCGGGGAGCCGCTAGACCTGTGGGAATTCCCTTGCATGGAGGCCATAGGAGCAGTGAAAGCGGGCCCGCATCTGTTGAGAGGGGTTAGAACGAGACGTCGGCTTGCCGTCGAGATTCAACGATACGTTAGGACGTGTGGCGATTTGGGGAGCCTTGCGGTATTGTGTGATCATGACATGGCTTTGGGTGCCGCCAGGGGGCACGTTCACGGGAGTTGGCGCCTTGACCTTCATGGCCTGCGCTCGATCCTTCGGACTGCCCACCAGATGAGCAAATCCAAGCAGCTCCGCCCGATGCGAGGCTCAGAGTTCTTACGCTGGTGGAGACGCACCCGTGAGATCCGCTTGGAATCCCGTTGCGAACAGGTGGGTCGCGAGTGGAAGCTCCTCATCACAGTCCAAGCAGGCGCGCGGTGACACTCATAGCCGCTTATCTTGGATATCCGCCATTTTTTTGCCGAGAAGGATCGGCGAGCTCGTCTCATGCATCACTATTGTTGTCCAGAATCCCCGCCGAGAAATCGAGCCTTCGACTTTGCGCGTGCGATCGAAGCGCCGGTCTCTGGAGGATAGCATGCGGCGTGGCCGGAGGACCCAGGCCATAACGTACTTTCGCCATCCTGGCGAAAACCTACGAAGATAGTTCACGATTAGTACCCCTGTCGGGCAAAGGACCCGCCTGCATTCATTCAAGAATCGGTCCCTGTCCCAAATATGCATCAGAACATCGTATGCCACAACGGCATCGAATGCCTCGCGACGGAAAGGCAAGAATGTCCCACTGGCGAGCACAAGGGTTTCGGGCCCACCTCGCCGAGCGAGCTGGAGAAGGGACCTGTTCACCTCAATTCCAATGTACTCCCAAGAATCACGCAACCATGAGCTTGCCCGTCCGCGTCCGACGCCGATTTCGAGAACCCTTCTTGGTCCGGCGTCCATCAGCATATTTCTGATGGAGTTCAGCTGCGACTTCTGGAACTCTCCCGGCATGGGCGGATCCCACCACTCCGGGGCTTTTTCGGCGAAGTGCTGCCAGCCGAATTTGGTCGCCCGAGTAGAAGAGGTCGTTTTCGAATCTGTCTCCAAGCGAAGACCCTGCCAATCATGATGCCCTTCTTGCGCGAGCGTCGCTCGCCCATGCCTGACTGCCAGATATGCAGAGTGGAGCGGGCTTACGGCCCGTCCGAGGAGACCGGTAATCAAATATACTAATCCCCGTGGATCCGCCCGGAACGCAGCACGTGCGAAGCCGCCGAGTCGCCAAAGATCTCCACGCACAGCTTGTGCGCGAAAAGGAGTTCGACAGAGGAAAACGAACACTGTCAAGCCATACCAAAAAGAATTCCTTGCTCGACTAATCGGGTCCCCGCGAGGTTGCTCGGGCAAGACTTGGCTTTCATGCCACCGACCTACCAGCCCGCCCCTGCCGTGCGCTCGGCACCGATTCGACATGATCATGTCCTCCGCGGCAACCATGTCCTCCGGGTATCCCCCGAATTTCAGGAAAGACAAGCGCCGGTGAAGGATGATATGCTCGCCTTGAGTTCCAATCATCCAGTCGACACCGTGGGCGGCTCTAGACAAGACGTCCTTTCTGAGCTTCAGCGGAACGGTGTCGTCGTCATCCTGAAATAGGATCCAATCTGACTTCGCCGCCGCGGCACCGATGTTGCGCTGCCGAGCCCGCGTGTCCCGAAGACTCCGAGGACCGGGCATGTACCTTGCACCGAATGTGCGGCAGAGTTCCTCCGTTTGGCGCCTGAGTTCCACATCATGTGAACCGTCGACGATAATGACCTCGTCAAACCCCGTCTGTACCCAGAGCGGTAGCCTCCGGACAAGACAACGCATTCGATCGCGTGTAGCAACCACGAGGGAAATGGAAAACGAACTCGGTTCGGCCACCGCCGGTGCACGAGCTCTCGATGGACATCATGCTTTCGACACAGATATCCGGATCGGACTCGCTTCCTGACCACGCGGTATTGGTGCGTATAGAAGTTCGATCACTTCCGGCTTCGAGTTAGTCTCAACACGCCTACGCTGAGGGTCATCCGTTTGGCACAAATCCAACGGCATTCGTCGTCACTATTCGCCCGCAGGTGGGACACTGGTTCGTGACCGGGAGACATCTCCGGTGAAAAACTGCCCCGCACCCGCAGCGTATCGCAGCGATTGCTGGTGAAAGAACTCCGGAACAGATGCCGCATCCATGTTTCGAGCGTTTCGGCAGGGTTGGAAGCTGATGCCCGTCGGTTTCCCTCTCTTGCGGCAGGAACTTCAGAAGGGAACCCCAGAACAGCGAGATCCATCCGAGAAAGATCAGCCATCCCGCGTACGAGTGAGCAACCAACATATTCTGGAGGTCGGTCTGTGCCGAGTCTGTGTAGTACCCGACAAGCACAATCACAACCATTCGAAGGATGTTGGCCACATAGGCAGTCAGAAGCCCAAGTCCCATTAGGAGCCAAACTCGTCGGGAAAGATTCGTGTACTCCGTCAGGATGAAGGCGATGAAAGCGGACGCGAAAATTCCGAAAGAGTAGATTCCTGAGCAGGCGGTCGTAATGACGATCGTCACCGGTATTCCGACGTGCAGCGGAGAGAATGTGAGACCCGGGGCGGTGTCGCCCGGGATTGGGTGGATCATGTTGTTGACACCGAGCCACGAGAGCACCGTGCTCGTCTGAGGTGCGAGGGCGACCCATGAATACACGTTCACCGATTTCTCAAGATCGGCGTAGTAAACCCGAGCGAGGAGAAGCGGAGCGACCAGAATCGCGTTGAGCAACACGCAAAACATGAATACGAAATCTCTTTCACGCTCGAATCGCTCGGGGACAAGCCGGTATCCGACCAGCACGCTCGCGCCGAGAAGGACCATTATGTCCTCCGCTTGCAGCGCGGGAGTCGCGGAAAACACAAGGTTGTAAGCAAGGTCTCCGAGGATGACTCCTACCCCGATTGCCGGAAACACTGGAACTATTCGGCCATCAAAGGCAACCCTTCGAATCAACCGATTTGCTAGATACTTTGGCTGTCCATGCGGCGGGGTGGATCCTGGCCACACCGCCCATGTGAACTGCGCCGCCCCAAGAGAGAGGAAGGGGGCGGCGAGCCACTCGAGCACCGTTCCGTGAGGCCGATCAATGAGTAGTGCGACACCAGCGAAAGTCGTTACAAGGGCCGCGAGGATTACTACCCGTCGGTGCCGCGCGGCGGCAGCAATTGATTCTTTGAATCCCACTGCTCGACTCCTAGTCAACCAAATCCAGCTGCGCGGTGCGTATATGAACGCTCGCGAGTCGTTATCGTAAGCGCGAGACGTCGGACGATTCATATATCCACATCCCATACAACGCGCCCGGCCCTCCATGAAGATCGTCGGCGGCTCCGCGTCCGGTTCCCTGGCTCGCGGAATCGCCCATGAGCTCTCTGTGGGTCTTGCCGACGTCGCGTTCGAGAAGCACGCCGGCGGATTCCCTGATGGCGAGCGGTACGTCCGCCTCCTGGGCCCCGTCTCGGGCGAGCATGTCGTCCTCGTCCAGACGACGCACCCGGATCCGATGATCGTCGAACTCTTCCTCTTGGCCGACGCGATCCGGGACGCGGGCGCCCGGCGTCTCACGGCCGTCGTCCCGTACTACGGGTACGGCCGCCAAGACAAGCGATTCCTCGAGGGAGAGGCGGTTTCCGCGAAGACGATCGCGAAGCACATCGCGGTCGACTGCAACGAACTCCTGACGATGGCCATCCCGGCCAACCCGGAGGTCCTCAAGACCTTCCCCCTCCCGACGCGCGAAGTGAGCGGCATGCCGGCGATCGGTCGCTACCTGAAGTCCGCGAAGGTCGATGTGCTCCTTGCGCCCGACCAGGGCGCGCTCCGGCTCGCCAAGGAGGCGTCCTCGGTCGCCGGTGTCCCGTTCGACTTTCTCGTGAAGAAACGCATCGATTCGTACACGGTAAAGATTGAGCCGAAGGCGCTCGACGTCCGAGGTAAGTCCGTCGGAATCGTCGACGACGTGATTTCGACGGGCGGCACGATCGCGACGGCGGCGAAGGAGCTCAAGGCCCAAGGGGCCCGGCGCGTGATCGCGGCGTGCGTCCACGGCCTCTTCGTCGGCCCGGCCGAGGCGAACCTGAAGGCCTGCGACGAGGTGATCGCGACGGACACGGTCCTGTCGCCGCACACGAAGGTCAGCGTCGCGCCGGAATTCGCCGCGGCGATCCGGACGCTCCG
>Ga0137377_10000640_pt1 | contig 21874 bp, 6 predicted proteins | sample SagtaG_22_FD_104815 | JGI IMG/M metagenome (GOLD analysis project Ga0137377, IMG submission 104815) | Vadose zone soil microbial communities from Sagehorn Ranch, Mendocino, California, USA - Sage2_L_40_16 metaG | ecosystem: Environmental > Terrestrial > Soil > Vadose zone | place: USA... | reverse complement strand
GTTCGTTGGCCAGAATGACGTCGAGGTATCCGTCGTCGTTCAGGTCCAGGAGCCGCGCGCCGTTGTCCAGGCCATTGACGTCGCGCAGCGGCTGGCCGAGCAAAAGATTCTTCTCCAGCCGCTCCTGCGCTTCGCGAAAGGTCAAGAACTTGACTTTTCCGCCGTGTTTCCGGACTGCGTAATCAATGAGCTCAACGATTTGATCGCTGCGAATCCAGCCGTGCGGTTGAAAGATTAGGCTCATGGTTCCCTGCTTGAGGACGGTCGCATCGAGCGCCGCTTTCCAATCGCCGACGGTCGCAGGATTGTTGGTGCCTTGCAGATGCTGGGCTTCCCAATCGCTGGGCACCATGGCCGGGAATTCCCAGCAGAGTTTTCCGATCACATAGGGGTAGGGATAATTGTCGATGGTGGTGGCGAAGGCAGGGAAGGGAAGGTATTTGGGGAATTTCTCGCGGCCATCGGCATCAAGGACCAACTCAGCCGGCAGCGAAGGATCATTGGTCGTGGTGAGGTTCATGATCGAGGAATCAATAGTGAGGAATTGCCCGGCGGCGTTGGTCTGGTTGAAAATCTCGGCATAGAACCGCGGGCTGGGGCTGTTCGTCGAATCACAACACGGCATGCGGAACGCAACGGGTTTGTTGCCTCGAATGCGATTGAGCAGTTCAACACAGCCATGATAGGTGTCGGCGGCAGCTTGGAAACTGCCTTGGGCCAGGCAGGGGCACGGATGGTTGAGCGTGTGTACCTCCAAGGACAGCCCTTCCCGGAGCCAGCTCTGGAACTGCGGCTGCTGCGGGTCGGTGGCGACGGTCATGATGCTGACTGGGGCGCGTCCGTCAATTTGCTTGAGCCGCTCCAGAATCGGGCGGAGAAACTTTTCCCATTTCTCGGCCTGGTTCAGGTCGTCAATGGCCAGAATCACGACGGCTTGGACATCCGTCTCCCCGATCCACTGAGGGGTGGTGAGTTTGGGAAAGTCTCGCCCGACGTAAAACGGGTCGCTTCCGTCCAGATACGTCAGACGATCGCCATTGGGCGAGGCGCTTGAGGGGACCGCTGCGGAAACGGAAATCGAAAGGACCACGGCCAATAAGTGCGCCGGCAGGAAGCGACCAGAACGGATCATCCTCGTGAACATATCGCCCTGCCGCAAAAGGAAGCGAGGAAAAGTTATAATGTTATGGTGGTCAATGGTGGTCAATAGTGTTGGCTGATCCGGCTCGGAATGGGGATCGAGGTAGGGACGCGGGTTGCCCCGCGCCCCCCTCACAGATCCCGGCGGGCGGTTTTGCCGCACCGGGCTCTTCACCGCAACTCGCGCTTGCCCGCAGTGAGGTTAGCCAGGGGTATGCCGTCGTTCTTACGGCTCTGGTTTCCTGTGCGGACGGTGTTGAGGTGTTGGCCTCTTGGCTCGCTTCGGGACCGCTTGGGCCTTGCCGCGAGTTACTATGGACCAATCTGACTCCCAGCTTTCTGTGAGCAGGCTCTCCTTGTCGTTGAGCTTGCCTTCCCGCTTGGCTCCCGTAGTTTGTGCGGCGGGGGTCGGCTGGGCCTCCCAAGTTCCGAGCAACGCCTTCGGCACATGCCACGCTCCACGACCCCGGCAGGTCTCTGGAAACCTCACCATACCGGTTTCCTCCGTGTTGGGTTCCGACGATGCGACGGCGTCCCCACCTGCATGTTTTTCTGTCGTTTCGAGGCTGGATTGCTTTAGGGGGTGCGACTCCCGCTTGCGGCCTGTGTCTGTCCCTGTGTACGCTTCCAGGAGGTCGTTCGGCCTTCGGCCCTTCTGTTCGGGGGCTTTGGCCTGTCCTGGCTCCCGGCAACACTCGGGTTGGGGTGGTTGATCGATTTGCGCGAAATCCAAGAGCACGGCTCTTGGGTATTCAAACTCATCCCGACTCCAACCACCAATGGTGGATAACTTTGATGAAAACCGCCTTTACAACACAGAGAACTTCTCCTTCCCACAGAGATACCAGATCCTGGCACCACCGGTCTTCATTGCGACCCCACCCGGCCACGCCGAGCGGGTCTGGCAAGGCAGCCCGTGGACGTGCCGGACCCGAATGCCCTCCGAGCGACCCAAAAGACTTGTCCGGGCGGGCAAATCGGGGTGGCAGCGCTCCGGGCCGAGATACTTTTGCCGCTGATTTGGCGAATTGCCAGGGACTTCGGAATTGCTTTTAGGTCCGAAAGGCACAAAATGCCCAGGAATGGAATCGACCCAAAATGCGGCGATGTATCGGGTATGGGGAACAGACAAGGTGGTGTATGGCCCGCTCGATTTGACTGCGCTGGCTGAGTGGATCCAGGAGGCACGGGTTACGGAGCGCAGTTGGGTGCTCCTGGAGGCGAAGAACGAGTGGAGAAGAGCGGCGGAATTGCCGGAGCTGAAATCGTGCTTTGTTGCGAACGCACAGGCCAGGGCTGCCTCCCCGGGCGATGCCGACCGGACCAAAGCGGGCGCCCGGTTGCCGCCCACGGCCCTGCGGCGCATTAAGCTCTTTGCGGACCTGGAAGAGCCACAACTTGAATCTTTTCTTCGTTACCTCGAAGAGGTTCGTTGTCCCCAGTTCAGCCACATCGTTCGCCAAGGCCAGCGTGGGGAGGCAATGTACTTGGTGCTGGAAGGCGAAGTTCGCGCATTGACCATCGTGGACGGTAAAGAATCGACCCTGGCCACCATTGTGGCGGGGGATTGGTTTGGCGAGATTTCATTGCTCGATCACGGACCGCGTTCGGTAGATGTGATCGCGAATAAAGACAGCATCTTGCTCAAGCTCTCCAGTGAGGCCTTCGAACTCTTGCTTCGCGAGGCGCCAATGTTGGCCGTGCCGTTCTTACGGGCGTTGAGCCGCACCGTGGTCGCGCGCATCCGGCAGGCGACCAAACGCTACGAAGATTCCGTGCGCTTCATACGTACGTCTGGCATCATTGACTGATCATCGTCGTGGTTGAAAAAGCAACCGGTAAAAACGCAGTGATCCGGTGGGAGCGCTCGTATCCATGACGCGCAACAGGCCGTCGGTCGGCAGGCCCAGATTAGTCAGCGGGCCCAGCGGAACGAAGCCGCCTGGGAAACTGAGGTCCACGTCCTGATGTTCGATCGAATAGACGCGGTTGCTGCGGGCGGGCCAGGACAACGCGATTTGACCGTTCGTGTGCTGAATGCTCAGGAGGTAAAACTCGGGGGCCGGTTGGCCCGAACCACTGCCGCTCTGGAAGATCCCGAAGCGCGTTCCAGTGGGCACAATCATCCTGGGCGTGGCAAAGTGGACGTCATCAAAGAAGCCGACGTACAGAACGTTGGTTTCGAACACGCGGATGTTGAGGGCGATGCCTTGAACGCTCGTGGGGTCAAAGGCGCCGATCCCTTGTGGTTGAACAAACTGCGCCACGGAAGCCGTTACAGTGTCCCAACCGTCCGGACCTGGCTGATACGTTTTTCCAAATTCGATCCAATTATTGGCGCCGGATTTGAGCTGCATTTCCAGCGAGCAACCTCGAGCGTTGGCCTCCCGGAACGAATAAGAAAAGATGTATTGGCCCCAGAGATTCGTATCGCTCGGGAGAGACCAGTTGGTCGCGAAGCCCTGGTACAATCCAAAAACTGAAATCGGTTGAGTACTGGCCGGGTTCGTAACCACCATGAAAGCAGCTTGGCCCCCACTGATGCCCTGGCCTGCGGCTATGCCGCGATCAAATTCTCGAGAACTGGACGGCGGATACACATAGGTGGACCAGGGCGCGAGCGCCGCCCAGCCGCCGAGCCCGTTGGTGGCGGGGCGATTGTCAAAATTGTCCCAAATCTCTTGAGCCGCCGCGACCGTCTGGTCCGGTGTTTTCGCGCCTACAAACCGGATGTTATCAACCCTTTCCTGATATACGGCATTGGTTTGGAGGAACTGTACATTGACAATGAGCTGGCTGACATTTTCGCTGTCGAAATAGCCAACCCAAGGCGGAACAGAGAATTTGTCCAGCGAAGCCAAGATCGTGTCCCAGCCGTTCGCGCCGGGCGTGTAGGGTTTGGTGAAATGGATTTGCCCGCCGCGCCCGTCTATAACTTGCATTTCGAGAATACTGGCAAGTTGGTTCAGCTCTTTGAAATCAAAAGAGAAACTGTAATTTGTCCATTGACTCGAGTCCCGGGGCAACGCGAAGGGCTGCGAATTGGTAAAGCCAAGGAATGAGCCGGATAAACTCCCAACACTGGCCGGGTTCGTGCAAACGATAAAAAGTGACTGTTGGCCGTCAGAAGCGGCATCGTTGCCCACTCCAGCGGCAAAGAACATCGCGGGCACCGCCGACGTATTTTGGGCGTAAAATCCGAGTTGCCAGGGAGCAAAGTTGGCCGGCTCGGCTCCGGTGTCCCGGTCCTCGAAGCTGTCCACCATGTCCACTGAGGCATTGGGCGCGGTCTGGAGATAAGCATTCCAGGTAAACGGCCCCGTGGCTTCGCTTGGGATCGTTACGCTAAAAGTATGTTGGTCGGTGCCGGTGTCGGTGAGGAACTCTTGGCTGGCAATGATTTGGCCGGCGGCGCCGAGTTCCAGAATGACTTTGTAATACTGTTGGCTGGCTAGGTACGGCTGCCAGAGTCGGATGCGGTCCAGCGGCAGGCCGCTTTGTGATGTCAGCCAGCCAGGAAGCTCCTGCCATTCGACGGTGATCGGATAAGCGGAACCTGGTTTGACAACGTTCGGCAAGCCCAAGGGACGAACCGCCCAGAGCAGACGAACTGGCAGATACGTGTCAGCAATCGGCGACCCGTTTTGAACCAGCCAGGCATGGAAGACGTACTCGCCCCCGTCGGGCGAGGAGATGTACCACGGGTCAGTGAGGTCGGGAGCCGGAATTGGCAGCGACACGGTGAGATTGCCAGCGCCGGAAATGGAGCCGCCATTGGTCTGAGCATAAACCAGGTTGGGCGAAAGCACTCGCTCGAAGCCGGCCATTAAGGTGAGGTTCGGGTCGCTCAGATCGTAGCCGACGGTGAGCGTATAATTTGAGCCAGTGGGCCAAACAACCATGGGAGCCGACGCTATCCAAAGCTTATTCGGGTTGGTGTTGAGCAAGGATTGGTCGAGACCCCCGCCGGAAGGATAAGCGTAGAGAAGCAGATATTCGTCGCCCGCTAGGCTGAGCTGGACGCTGCCGCTCGAGTTAGTGGCCACGACCCCGCCCGTGGTCAAATTCTCAATCTTCTTCCCGGCGAGTAAATTGGTGGCCGCAAGCGTGACCGAGGCGCCGGTGACGTTTGCGTTGAGTAGCCCCAAGAGCACGCTGCCGTCCGGGCAAATGCGATAGTTCTCATAAACGAAGCTGGCGCCCGGGCCGCTCAAATCGATCGAGGGCATGATGCCAAAATGGCTCCGATAAATGGCGCGCTGCCAATTATAACGGACGTCCCAGGTGTGAGGGGCCACGGTGCCTGGCGCCTCGTGGAGGTCGCCGAGCGGGAAGGTATTAATAGCGGTCCTGGCCGCGCCAATGGTCTTGATCTGCAATGCCGGCGTTGGGGGATTAGTTTGGCCCCAACCCGTATCCGTGACAATGGTCAAGCCCGAGCTGGCGCTCAGCCCTTGCCAGATCTTCCAGACTGAGACGGAGTCCCCGTAGTCCTGCGCCAACGGGGCTAAAACCTGGAGACCGGAGAAGTTCAATAGCTGAGGTTGGGACAGTTGGCTATCGCTGGTGGCCCCGGCGTCCCAAGGCGTTGCTGCGTGGGCGACGTTCAGCCCAAAGAGTGTGCTCATGCGTGCCGCCCAATTTGGATTCGGATCGTGGTAAGCGTTGAATTGGCCGGGCAGATCGGCGTTGGCGTACACGTGGATGCCCGCGGGCACCGCGCTGGTCACAACGACATCCAGATCCTTTGGCTCCATCTCAAACGCGCGCGAGAGGACCAGCGTCGGCGCGCCGGCCCAGGCTCCGCTTTGAAACTCCTCGTCAGCAATAATGCGGGGTTCATAACCCAGTCGCTTAAAGGTGCTCCAGAGCCGATAATTCTCGTGATTGGCGCGACACCAGCCCATGTCGCCCGCCCGGCTCCAAAAGAATTGGACGTCAGCGGGCGGTTTGACGGACCCGCCCAGCAGACGGTCCAAATGATCCTGTTGCACGCGGCGGAAGGTATCGGCAATGTTCCCATACACGGGGTTCTTGGGCTGCCGGTTCTGTGCCACAATGCCGAAGCCCTTTTCCCGAGCAGAATTCTGGCCGGAAAACAAATCGCGATCGTTCCAGGTAAAGATGTGTACCCCGATGGCGCCAGACATCAAGCTAGCCCAAATCTCGCTTGGCAGGGCTGCGGCCTGCCGGGCGGGAGCGTCGGAGAACTGGGTCTCGGTAGAGGTGTGTCCGGTTTCGGTAACCAGCACGGGCAGGCCGGAAGAGGCCTGGTGTTTGCCGATGCCATAGTCAACCGAGCGCAGCTCGGTATCCATGGTGGCGATGGCGTAGTTGTTGATTGACCAAAAATCCAGCGGAGCACCACCCTCGGCACAATGTTTGACAATGGTCCGGGCGTCCTCGCAGGTGTAGAAGACGTCGGCTTCGCCAAACAACCCGCCGATCATCGAGTAAGTGCGGAGATGGTTGGGGTCGGCCAGTTTGGCCGCCTGGGATCCCAGCGCGACGTAGGCCCCGATGCTGTTCTTGCGCCACTCGGTGAGGTCATAGTACAGAGGATTATTGCGGTCAGGCGGATAGGCTTGGGGCATGACCACGGTTTCGAAGCTCGAGAAGCTTGTGCCCCAATTCGAATTGGCGGCGGCGATATTGTTGGTGTACAGCGCCGCCACATACGTCCGGAAACTCGCCAGGGAATAAGAGTCGAACCCGACAAAGCGGCGTGAGGGATCCCACAGATCATAATAGGCGTATTCATTGCCGAGGATCCAACCGGCGATGGCAGGGCTGTCCTTGTAACGAGAGGTGACCTGGACGATGTAATTTGAGTAGGCCTGGCGGGCATAGGGGTTTTCGTAGGCCAAGACTACAGAGTTGGTGCCTTGGTCCGTGGGCGTTTTCCACGCTTTCCAGTTCGTCGGAAACCAGCTCGGCGCATATTGATAACCAATGAGCACGAACAGACGCAGATTAAGTTCCCGCGCCTTGGCGACCAGGTAATCGGGCTTCGACCAGTCGAAGACGCCGGGAGCGGTTTCTACGGTGTTCCACACAAATTCGGCCCGCACGGAGTTAGCCTGCAGCTTCTTGAACTCGCGGAGATCATATTCGAGTTGCTCAAATGTTTGATTTGCGCCGACTGGAGGATTAAAGGTCTGGTAGGCAAATCCGCACGGGATGAAATACTCACCCGTTACCGGGGCCCAGAAGTAGCCGTTGCGAATCTGCAAGAAATCTCCCGCCGGCTGGGCTGGGCAGGAAAGAAGACAGGAGTAAAACAGGCCGGCCAGGACACAAACCTGCCTTGCACCTCGACCTTCTGAATGGGTCTGCGTATTGATACGTTTTGAGCGGCCGTATGCCGCGCACGGTGGAATCACGGCTTAGGTTCCATTGCCGCCTTCACGGTTTCTTCGATCGATTTCAGGGTGCGCCGGGCATAGGCGTAACTCTGTTGATCAAAATATGTCTGAACGTCTGTGAACATGGCATAAAGCCGTGAGATCTGCAAGGGGCTCAACCTGGCTGCCAGGGACCGGAAAGATTGGTACTGCGTCTGGATGCGGACCGCCAGCCCGCCGCCATTGAACCGGCGCCGCTCTCCCCAATCCAGCGCCAGACTTACCAGGTAAGCCGCCATGACCGCTCCAATCACACCGAGCGCAACCTGGAAAACACTCCCGGGTGCGACCGCAATCCGAGAACCGCCTGGCACTCTAAAAACCAACAATCCAGGCATCGGTACGACAAAGAACCAAACGAACGTGAACAACCCGAGCACGAACGAACGACTCCATTCACAAACCAGGCGCGGGTTAGCCCAACGCTTCTGTTCCAAATCGGTCATTGGCCGTTTAAGCAAGGGCAGCACCGCGAGCTCGACCCTGCTCAACACAGCCGCCTGAGCCTCCGCGCCCAACCCGCTCTTCTCAAGAGCCGCCCTGGTCTTGGTGATATCTGCAGCCAGGCCCCGTACTATGTGTACCGCGAACTTTCCGGCCTCGGCGGCCGCCAGACCGTTTTCGACCATTTGATGGGCCAAGTGCTCTGTAGTTTTTCTTATCCGTGTCGAATATCCGGCGTATTTCAGTCCAGCCATCGCCAAACGCCCAAACACACCCAGACAAAGGACGATTCCCATCCATTGAAACCATCCGCCCAAAGAGACGAAGCGTGCGACGAGCATATAAAACGCGAAACTGGCCAGCCAGCCCAATACCTTCGGAGCCCAAACTATCCAGCCCATGTCCTTCCCGGGTTTGGGCTGCATCAGAAACGGACCAACCAGAGTGCTAACGCTGAACATCAACGAGGGCAGCAGGAGCAGGACGTTGAGAAAATCCAGGTTGGCCAAGGCGAAGAGGTCCAGAAGCAGCGAGAGCAAGCCTACTCCCCATACGACCGTGCGCAGGTTGACGAGATTCTGATACTTCTGGAGCGGTCGATCTTCCCGCGGACCTACCCAGGATCGGAAGGCAATGTTAACAGCACGGGCGTCGTTTGCCGAAGCACCCGAGAGCACAAACTCCAAATTTTGGCGGATCACCTGGCCGAGGGTGTGAATGACCAGTTGCGGCCCGAAAAGCACCAAATCGCGCCCACGGTAATAGAGCCAACGACCCAGGCCCTGGGCAAAGCCGCCAGCCAGGAAAGCTAGCCCCAGCAGAGGAAGGCTAAAGGGCGACAAGCTCCTACTTATTCCCACCACGATTCCGGCCCCTAGGAGGCCTGTAAGCCCCGAGAGCCGGTTAAATCCGGAGGCTTCCAGGCAGGCGATGAACCCCAGCGCTGTCAGGATCTGGTTCATCACCAGCCCCAGGTTCCACAGCAGGATAAGGATCTGCACGAAGGGCGAAACATCCCAAATGATCGCCAGCGGCATGAGCAGAATGCTCAGCAGAGCGGCAGGCGCGCCAAGGAAGAAGCGGCCGGCGTTGGCCCGGATCTCTTTAGCAAAGACAGAGAGGGGCCCAGCATCATTGATGCGTTGCATGAGCGGATCCAACATCATCTGCAAGTAGCCACCAGACCAGCGCGGGAAGGCGGCCAGCCATTCGGCATGGCTCCAAGTTTCGCGGATCTTGTGCCACAAGGCCTGCGAACGCTGGAATTTGATGGAATAACCCAACCCCAAAGCGTTGTGCGCGGCTTGAATCACTCCCCAAAGGTCCTCGGAGATACCGACCGCGTGCGGCCCAAACCCGATTAGGCCTTCATACCGCTCGCCAAAACTGGCGCCCCGTTCACCCGACGTGGACAGGGGCATCTTGGGCGTGTTCAGATCGCATAGGGCCCTTTGAACACGGCCATAATAAACCGCCTGAATGTTGCCCCAGCCTGTGCCCAGGCTTTCGCCGCCATTGCCTCCCAGCAACATCACACCGCGAAGCAGAGCGCGCTGGCCTTCCTCGATAAGCTGCGAGCCCTGTCCGATGGGCGTGAGGACATTGGTCGTGCTGCGGCCGGGCAGCACAATCACGGCGCCCGGGTCACTCAGAGCCAGCTTGAGGTCAGCCATGAGTGCGTCGAGATCGTTGGCGTTGGCATTCCGATCCAGCAGAAGCATATTGGTGAGCTTGAGGGATTCTTCATACACCAGGTCCATGCCAACCAGTCCTCCGGCTTTGAAACCAAATGGAGTCCAATCGTTGATGTTATAGGCCCGGCTCCCGGGCGCCAATTCCATCAGCAAACGCGCCAGTTTGTTCCGCTGTCCCAGTTCGCCTTTATCATACGCCGCTTGCGAGGGCCGGTTGTTGTCGTTGTTATCGTATTTGTTCTGGATGAGGTAGAAGACGACATTGGCGCCCATGCCTTCGCCGTTCAAAGCCAGCGCAATGTCCACCAGATTGATAGCCGTATCCTGGGAATGGCCGGCGGTGGACATCATCGTGACCAACCAGCGGCGGACGTGCCAGGCCCGCAGGAGGGCCTCGCGCTGAGGTTCGTTGTCAACCATTAAATTGAGCCCCAAGTCAGCGCGCAGGCTGGGCTGTTCCCCGACCACCACAAGCTGCGTCGGGTGCCACAAAGTTACGTCACTCTTCTTCTCGAGTTCATAAAGTGACCCAAACCATTCTGCCAACACAGGGCCCTCCGGCAGCCGGTTCATCTTCGAGAGCAGTTCGATCCCGCGAGAGCCGAGTTGGTCGCGCAAGATCTTGAGGCGCGTCAGCAGCAGTTCGGCAGTCAGTTTATGGAACGAGAGATCATCTCCGCTCATATAGACGACACCTAACGCACGATCCGGATCGAGACGATATCGCTCGAGCGCTGCCGGTTGTTGAGCGTGTCGGCGGGCCCTGCGGCGGCCGAATGGGCCGCGGCTCTTGAGCCAGGCCAGCAGCTCGGGCTCCAAGGCCATGAGCGCCAGGCCCGCGAGCATTACCGTCCATCCGGCCACCAGATGCGCTTGAACATAGCGACTGAATGAGTCGCTGAAAAACTGGAGCCCGAGGCACGAAGCGGCGGCCAAGGCGCCTGCGACCCTGAAAGGAAAAATTGCCGCCGCAGAGCTTAACGTGACTATCAAGATGAACAGACCGAACCGAAGCAGATACATCGTATTCCAAAAGAGAAACCCACCCAGCACTAGGCCCACGTCTCGGCCACTGCAATAGGCCTCCTGGAACCAAACCTCCAATGCTTGCTTGAATGTGTAGCTGCCGATGAAAAAGAAGAGCGCCGCGAATCCCAAGTAGGAGGTAATTGCCTGGGCCATCGGTAGGGCGCCACCGGTCGGCACCGACGGTTGGAAATGGTACTTAATGGAAAGCCAAATCAGTGAGGCCGGGCGAGTCGGCACCAGATTCAGTTGGCTGAGCCAACGGGTAAACTGCAACGTGTTTGGTCCGGCGGTCACTCGATCCTCCAACCACATGCTGAAACGGGAAACCAGCAGTGGAGCCAGCAGGCAAGTCGATTCCATCAACAACACCACGCCGAGGATGCCTTTGACAAACATGAACGTGGCGAAACTGGGCGGCTGCAACTCAAACAGCGAGATTGCCAGCAGCGCCAGGCCGATCGCCCGAAAGACCCAGCCGGCTCGCTGGTAAAACACCGGGTTCCACCAACCTTCCGGCCGCATGGCAGGAGAAGCGAGATGAGTCGCGCGCCCGAACCAGTTGGTGAGGTCAGCATCCAGGGCAAAACGCGACACGGCCCGCTGCCGACTTGCCCATCGGTATCGATAGACCTGCATGGCGCGCGCGGCCGCGCTCAGCCCAAAACCAACAAACAATGGCACTGCCCAAACCAAGGAATGCCAATCGGCAGCCATGTTGGCAGCCGATTCCCCCAAGTAATCGAAAATCTCGAGTCCGCGGAGCTCGTTATTATACCAGATCAACGCCACCAAACACATCAAGAGGAAGTGGGGCAGCATCTTGGCGGCCTCAAGCACATAAGGATGCATTGGCCACACATATTCGCGCTTTTTGAACGACTTGTATCCTTTGATAAAACTCACGAAGTGCTCGCGGGGAATGTCCAGCTTGCGCTCCATCTCTTCCACAACTCGGCCCAGGTTCACCCCGGGAAGTTGGATGAGCAAGAGGTCCATCGCCGAGCCCCGGGCGGGGGCATCGAAGCCGGTTCGCGCGTCGAACGGGGCCGGCCTCTCCCGGACGCCCATCAAGCGCAGTACCAGTTCCATCTGCTCATTAAGTCCCAGCGCGGCGGCGGCGGCTGGGTTCGCCTTAAAGTCGCTCATCAGGCTCAGCAATCTTAAGTGCGATTCCGAAAAGTATAAGACCAGCCGCGACCAGATATGGTTGCTGTCTTCGTTCTCCTGTAAAACGTCTGCTTGAGGCAGCCCGTCTTTGCGGCCCGCTTTGAGTACCCAACGGCTGTAAATGCCCACCATTGCGGCAAATTCGTCCATGGCGTTGACCCAGGAATCCTCTCCGCCCTCAGCTAGTCGCTCATCGTCTTCGGACCAATTGTTAACCACCCGCCGCCATTCCAACACCAGTTTGTAGATCGCTCGCAGTTGAATGTGGAAGTTCTGTTCCACGGCGCCATTGGAATAGCGCGAACGTTCGGCGCCCGAGGGAATCCGCAGACCGAGGACGAGTTTGGCCCAACGCTCTTCGGCTTTGCGCATGACCGCCACGGGCACTAACAATCCAGTAGGTCCTCCGGCCATTGCTTTGATCCGACCCCGACGCCGCGCAAGGCTTAGACTCCACCAGAAGAAGGCAACCGCGATGATGGCGAGATAAAAGGCGGCCGCCGTCCAAAACCACTGGGTGATGTCAAGAGGTCTGCTCCTGGGCGTTTCCATCGGAGGACCTGCCTGCCCGTTAGTCGGCCAGGCGGCGCCCTCGAGCTGCGCATAAACGCCCATGGTTTGGGGCCAGGAGTTCGATGGGCTGTTGCGCCCCTGGCCCGCCAGGAGGTGCTCAACGGGATAGAGGGTAGAGCCTTGGCCGGTTTTCAGTGGCGCATCGGCAGGGGCGGTGGTCACCGCCACGGGCCAAATGGCGCCCTGACGCAACTGGTCAAGACTTTGGCTCACGAATTGGGCAGCCGGCCAATGCTGCAACACGGTTGCGACCCGCAGGAACCTGGCCGTCAATGCGGTTGAGATCGCATCCGGCCGCTGCAACGGGATAGTCCAGTCCAATCCCCAGACGCTGCCGACGGTCACGCCATGCGCGCACGCCAGATTGTCCAACCAACCCCGCGTCCTCTCTCTGCTTATGCCGATCCGATCAGCCGCTTCGATGAAACTCAACCAGTCATCCGTGGCCGTCCAACGATCCAACGCGAAGTCGGTTTGTCCGTCGAGCACATCCTGAATTTCGAACAGTCCTTTGGGCACGACGCCTGTGGACTGAACAAAGGGCAGAACCCGGTTCGTCAGCCACGCCGCCTGCTCCCCGGCTGCCTCGAGGATCGTCCGGTTCCATTCCGGCGCGAAACGATATTGTGCGGCTAGTTCCCCCAAGCGCGTCAGCAATAAGTAGGCGCGCACATTGGTCGTAATTGAAAAGGTTTTGGCTTCGCTCCATCTCGTTATGCCGTGCAGGGGAGCCGCTCGTTTGACTCGGTTCTCCGTGATGCCCCTGGGCCAGGCCACCTCGTTGGTCTCAGGCCGGAATTGGTCAAGCAGCAACCCGAGGAGGTTCTTGCCAAATTCCAGCGCGTTGGTGTCGCCGGTTGTCCCCAAACAAAAAGCCGCCTCAGCGACAGCCAACTGTGTCTCCGCGGTCATCTCGGCATCGCTAGCCCGCTTATATTCGGTGCGTTTCGTGAGTGAGGCGCCGGTTTCCGCGTCGTAAAACGCATGCAGCGGTTTGGTTCCACCCTGGGATTTATCCCAGTAGAAGCTCAACAATTCGCCCGCCAGTTTCGTCAAATCCGGCCGATCTAACTTCACCGACAATTCGATGATCTCGGCCTCCTGCACCGTGTTGATATACCGCGCCGCTTGGGTTCCGGCAGCCGTTGGGATTAACCCAGTGTCTGTCAGGTAGACCCTGCTGAGCCGGTAAAAGTCGCGCAACGCGTTGGTCCGAAATTGCGGGTTTGCGAGGGAGGGCAGCGAAGGGCCGCGCTGTGACCAGGGTGTTTGTCGTGTCGGCAAGAGACCCTCGGCCAAGGTGGGCAAAAGATCGATGTCTCGGGCCTGCGAGAAGGCAGTTCTGTGCTGGCGGTTCAATTGGCCTTGTTCCGCCGAGAGGCCACCGGCTCCAGCCAGTGACCGGACCAAATAATCCGCGCCCAGGGCAAAAACACTGGCGACGCAGCGATTATGCAAACGGGCAAACACCCCGGACAAGCCGCCGCTCGACTTTGCCATCGGGACGGTGACGTAATAGTCGTACCCAAGCCCCAGAACTCCAGGTGAGATTTCATCATCCAAGACCCCCGCGCGAAAAACCTCCACTTTGGGTGTGTCAAACCCATTGATCACCGTATAGACCTGCGTGTTTCCCGTGCAGCGGGTCTGGAAGTAATTCACGAACCGGCCGTCGTCGGCCGCCAGACTGTAAAGGGGGCGGGGAAGGTCTGGATCCGAATTATCCGCCAGAAGGAGAACCGGGTAGTAAGGAGGCTCGGAGCGCGGGTTTAAGGAACCCAGGGTAGTATTTTCGTACGACAGAGATGAGCTCCAACCCCTGCCCGTGCGCACCTCGAGGCCACCGGGCTCCCTTTTCGTACGCCGGTAAGTCTCCAAGCCACTCGAGTGTGCCTGAAAGTCGTAGTAATAGCCACTGGCCGCCGCAGGCATCAGGAAACGCTCGCCCTGCCTTAGGCGATAAAGCGGCGAAATCCTAATCGAAGACGGCCCGGATTTCGTCACCTTGAAAGCGATCGAAATCACCTGGCCGGGATCGAGACCGGCCCTGGCCAACTCAGGCACGGATACGCCAAAAACCTTGCCTTCTCGCACCAGCGAGCGCGGGGCGCCGAGGGCGGCCCCCCGCTGCGGCAGGACGTCGTTTGGCGCCCACAACACCTCAGTGGCGCCAACAGGCCAGAACGCCAGGTTCTCTGGTTGGTTCGAAACCGCAGCGTTGGCCACAAGAACTGACCGATGCGAACTATCCTGGAATTGAACGGTCACTGTTTCGCCAGCCGGGTGGTCAAGATAGAGGGCAACAAAGTCGCAGCTCGAGAGGTCCTGCGGACCAGATAAGTCCACTCGCAAATGATCGGCAGCCTGCGTACTTCCGATAGTTTGCCAATCTTCCCCGCGAGGATACGGAAGCTGATAAACGACCTTGTCGGCCCGCTGGCCTTGGCCGTTTACCTTGTGGGCCACATGCGCGCTTGGTTCCCCTTCGGCGTTGAAGATGATTTCCGATTCAAAAAGTCTCTTGCGTCTATCATCCAGCTCGGTGCCAGTCCATTCCGTCCAGGCATTCGTAATGCCCGGCATGAAACGATTGGTTTTCACCCACCGAGGCGAATGAAGCTGCAGGGAGAGATAAAAGTTGGTTCCGATTCCCGCGGAGGTATCCTCGGGCCGGTAAGTGTTGACCTCTGTGGGCCATTCGCGCCAACCTGCATCGTTCACCTTCCAATCAATGGAGTTGGTGGACAACTCTCCCGCAAAGGCCATCGTAACTATTCCTGTCCTGGGAGCGTTGCCATCCCGGAAACAGCCGACCTGATAGCGGTAGGCTGTTTTCCGGATAACTTGCACCCGCGCCATTTCGGCCACAAGCGCATCGGCCGAATGAGACTGCGCGCCCAAGCCCCGGATCTCCCCCGCCGACTCGTCGAGCAAATTGCCTGCGCGATCGAAAGTGCGTTTCAAGCAGGCATGGTAGAAAAATCCAGGCGGGCCGATGCGAGCCAACTCGAGGACGCGTTCCTGAGGCGTTCCGGCAACGGCCGACTCCGGCCTGTCATGAAACCGGCAGGAGAAGATAGCCGTCACATTGGATCGAACGGTTTCGTTGATGCTAACACGCAGGCCAAAATGTCCGTGCGGATCGATCGCGTATTGAGGGCATTCATAGACTTTCAATAAATCAAAATAGACCCGCTCGTCCGGTTTTTCGGCATAAACAGGCACGTCAGTTCCGCGCACAAGAGCCCGCTGCTCTGCCCAGCCCATTCCTCCCCAGGGGCTGACTTTATAGAGCGTAATGACGTCACAAGGCACGCCGGAGGCAGTCAACACGTTCGCTTGCTTCACTCTGCGCTCGATAGTGTGGCCCTGTCGGTCTAACCCTTCGGTGATTCGCGCGACACCCGTGTTCGAGAACCATTCGAGCACCCGGCTTCGATGCCGGTTTTCGAATTCGGTTTCAACCATTCGAGCCACAGGATCGCCCAAGATATAGCTGTTGGTATGGACCAATCCCCAAACCGGCACCACTTCAACAGGCAACACCCAATCGCCTGCGGGCCGCCTGACCACACCCAAGGGTCGGCATGTCGCCCGCACCTGGCCGTTTTGGAGGGCCTCGGACTTGAGAACTCGGTCGCTATCGCCGTCATAGGTGAGCACCGTTTTGAGATCCAGCGGCGGCCAGGCGCGGATACCATCCTGGATCACCCTTCCTTCTTCATCGGTTATGGCGCGATACTCATCCCCCAGCGAACCTTCAACAAAAATCTGGACGCGAGCGCTGCCGCCGCTACTTTCCCAATGATAATCGTCCTGTTGACGGTTCAGCACGTCATAACGGCCACTGGCGGCGTTTCGCGCGAAAGTCCGGCTGGCCTGTTCGATTCCCTCAGACGTGTAGGTGGGGAGCGTCTCCAACAAGTTCCCAACGCGGGAGCTGATTAACATGCCGAACGCGCTGTAGGTGTTGGTTTCGACGCGATCCGGAATACCGGGGCGATACCAGACCTGGCGAGTTACCCGCCACGTCTTATGGGTGGCATCATATTCCCCGGCAGCCTGATGAAGGATCTCGCCCGTGGCCTTCACCGTGGTAGTGCTGTGGCTCACCGTTTCCTCCCGATTGTATTCGTGCACAGTCTTTCTTCGGAGGGTTTCAACTGCGACGGGAGCAGCCCAGCGATAATCCCAAACGTTGGTTTGCCATCGCCCGGTGTAATTAATTTCGCTGGCGGTCAAACGCCGCACCAGCGGGTCATAGAACATCGTGATCGCCTCGGCCAATCGTGTGCCGGAAGGGAAGCTTGAAGTGAGTGCGCGCCGCGGCACCAGGCCGAAATGATAATCCTCTGAATACTCCCAGGTCACCGCCGACGAGAATGATTGGGTGCCATCAAAAGGGTCCACGTGCTCTTCCTGAACTTTGCGGCCATAGTGGGCGTTGTCGAAGGTTTGGGTCTTGACCAGTCCTTTGATCAAGTCCCTCTGGTCGACCACCATTCGATACCCGGCCGCGGACAAATCGCGTCGCTCCGCGTTGTCTGCAAGCCGGGAGCTATACTGGAATCTTGGCGTGCCGATGATCGGTTCCAGCACTTTGGTCGGGGAAGCGCGCAGGACGTCGGCCTCGTGGCGTCCATTATCGAAAGTGGTGGCCGACTCCAATAGCCCGTAGCGCGTATATCGGTTGCGAGTTACGTACTGGTCGTCCGCCATCTCAACCGGGAGCGAAAAGAGGCCATAGGTTTCCCGCGTCAATTGACCGGTCACGTAGTTGATACGCAGTTTGGCGATGGTGGGTTGGTAGGGATCCAGATCCGGTTGAGCGAAATCTCTGAGCCAGCACTCGAGCGTTTTGGTTTCCTCGAGCAGCACGCCCTGAACCGGCGCCTGGCGACTGCCCAGGTTCGCGTAAGTGCGGCTGCCGGTCTCCATTCTCGCGGCATCGTATCGGATCTCCAGAATCCGCTGGTCGGTGATGGTCCTGAGCCACAGTCCATTGGAGTACACCACGCTTTCCCGTTCGCCCGTAAGCGGGTTGGCCAATTCCTGCCGAGTTTCTCCCGAGGGAAACTCGATGGTGAGAAATACCTTTTCCTTTTCCTTCCCATGCCGCTCCAGTTCTATCGCGGTGGCTGCAAAATGATTGGCGCGCAGCCGGGCACGGTCCGCTACGGGCAAGCGGTTGATCAACTCAAAAATCTCCTCGATCGCTTTCGCGCCGCTGGTTAGGCCCGCGCCGACAATTGCTCCTTGAGGATTACGCAAGAGCGGGCCGATCTCGAGGTGCCCTTGAACCGTCCGGGCCTCGTTCAACAACACCACGCCAGAGCGTTTACCTTCAGCCGCCTCGGCGCGGATTTCTTCAATCAACTTGCCTTCCTCGGCCTTGTGCATTTCGCGGTCGATGCCCTCCAGGCTGGGAATGCGGGTGACCTGGACTGTTTGCGGGCGCCCTCCGATGCGCCTGCGGTAAATGAAACTGCTTTGGTAAGGATCGATTTCCACCAGGGGATCCGGCTCAACGGCCTCAACGCCCAGCGTCGCCAGCCGCTGCCTGGCCTGCTCGACGTCGGCCGCATCCGCCTGCAATCCCCATGACCGTCGCAACTGGTGCCGTCTGAGCTCGAGCAAATTTCCGAGTAATGGACTGTAGATTTCCTGCACGGCGTTGGACCCGACGTGGATCACGGGTTCGAACGAACGCCCTCCAGAACCCAAGCTTGCCGGGTCCCAAACCCGCCGCTCGATGACCGCCCCATCGCGCAGCCCCTGCTCGAATTGCCTGAACCGAATCAGGTCCCGGCCAATGAGGTCGGAATAGTCTGCATAAGCTTTCAAACCGTAGATCACGAGCGCAGTCTTGCCGCGAGATTTGCCGTTGGGTATCCGGTGCGCATAGACGACCAGGTCGGTTTCCTTCCAACCTCCCTTTGGGGAGGGCACCTTCACCAGACCGAGGGGGAACATTCTCCCGGCGCGTATTTCCACTTCCATGTCTTCGCGGGTTCGGAAGTGCTCGACCAGCCGCACACCGCGAAGGCCGTAAGCGTAGTCGTGTTCATAGGCCTCGCGGTCGGCTTTCATCAAACTCCGCTTGTAGAACATCAACAGTGGAAAACCGAAAATTCGGACTTCATAGGCCGCCAATTCGTCCATGCGTGGCGCGTAGGGAAAGGGCTTTTCCAGTTCCTTTTTGGCTTCCGACCCTTTTGTCAGCCGCACGATCGTGTTGAGCACGGCCCGGATATCGACGCTGAGCACCAGGTACTGAAGCCAGGCCTGCTGCGATCCTTCGCCACGGCTTAGAGTCCGGAGGGAAATGCCCGAAAGGGGCGTCGTTTTCTCTTGCCCCAACGCCAGCAGGAGCAGCGTGCTGACATTAATGTCGCCGTTCACTGAGAACCGCACGTTATTGAAGACGTCCCGGATTGGCCCGGCTTCATCGGATACGCCGCTGACTTTGAAGGCGCTGGTGAGGGTGTTGAGGAAAGTGGTCACCCGGGCGTCAATCATACCCTGCCGTGCCAGGCGGAGCAGGGCGCGGACATCCTCGTCACTCATCCGTTGCAAGTAGGTTTGCACTTCCTGGTCGGAGAGTTTGCGGCCCAATTCCTTGAGCGTCTGAATGTCGGCCCCGGTCAAGAACCGTTCCGGTTGGAGCTTGATTGAAGGGTCGCGATCCCTGGCGGCCATGAGCGCAAAGAGCTCCCGCATCTGTTTGGCCGTGGGCACATCGCTGATTAACCTCCACGTAATGACATTGTACAACAAACGGGCGGCGTCCCCCGACGGGAAACCAAGCAGGGCCAACCCGCCCCCAATATTCAATCCTGCGATGATCGGCTCGGCCACCAGCGCCACGTTGGCCTGCTTCATCGCCTGCGCTTTGCGCTTCCTCTCCAAGTACGCATTGAGCTGCGCAAAATGCGCCAGGGCTGATTGCTTGAGCGCTTCCGGCTCGCCAAATTCAACGACATTCCACTTCCTCGGATCGGGCTGCGCCGGGTCCCGGACGCGCAGCTCAACGACATCCTGGCCCAGGATTGCGTTGGTCGCTGGCTGCAAGGAGTCGCTCAGACCGAGCCTACGAAAACCAACAACCTGCCGGGCGCTCTTTGCCCCTGCCTTGCGGATGGACAGCACTTGTATATTGCCGATCACCTTCTTCTGAACCTCGCTGTCCCGGACGATGTGCACTGCGTTCGAGTAGTTGTTTTGATCGTCAACTGCAAACTCGAATGCGACGAAGACGTCCCTCACGTCAGCCGGCTGCGCCGGCACTTCCGACAAGGGAAAATTGCGCTCTCGGACCTCGTTTTGCAGGGCCGTCCATTGGGTTGTCGCATCGGGCAAGCCTTTGGCGTTTCTGGCGGCAAGGATCTTGTGTGCGCTCAATTCGAGTGATCGATGCCTTTGGTAAGCTCGGCTGGCAGCCAGGACTGCCTCCGCAGCTTGAAAGCCAAATTCCAGCTGATAGCTCACCGCCCTGCCTGCGCGCTGGTCCACATAGGTCACCGTGAGGAAGGTGGGTTGTTCATGCGGCTGATGCTTCAGCTCCGCCAGTTCGGGCCCCGGAATGCGCCGCGGCTTGTGCTCGCTCGCCTCGCCATAAGCCCAGACATCCACCACGGCCCCTTTCTCCGCCAGGGATTCCACCATATCGTGCCACGTGTCGAACCGGGCCACGATGGAATACGGTTCTGGATCTTCCCAGGTAACCAGGGCGGCAAACCACTTTCGCTCCACCTTTTCCTCGATGAGTTTCTGGTAATTGACGTCCGACTCCAGCAGCCGGATTGCCTCTCCCTCGCTCAATCCGGCGTAGTGCTTTGCCGCAGGGGGAAGCTGGTGAAAGATCTGCGAGGTTTTCTCAGCGAGCGCGCGGTTCCATACATTGGTCAGGGTCTCCGTTTCTTCCTGGCCGGCCTGAGCCGCCGCCGTCCAGCAGGCCGGACCAGGCAGGACAAACAAAAAAAACAGCCATGGGATTATACCCCTGCAGAACGAGGTGAAATTGATGTGGTTGGCGGCTTGTCCTTGAGCCAGGAGCACGCGGGAGAAACCCCCAACCAGAAGGGCGAAGAGAAATGCAAAAATCTTCCTCATACGTCAATAGGTTCTTTGTAAAATTGCCACACCTGGCAAGCAAAACAATAAACCTCAAAAGGGAATGAGATGTACGAATATCCTGGGACTCGCATCGGCACTCAGATCGCCGGAGCCAATTATCGCAGCTTGGTAGTAGCGTTGTTGTGAGGTTCGTGCCATCCTGATCCTTCACCAGATCGCCTGCAAAACTGGCGGCCGGGCCATTGAAAGCTCCGGCTCTCATCGCGTCGCCACGACGAACAAAAACGAGCGGCGACACATACATTCGTAGTTTTCATTGGATCAGTTATATTTTCTCCACAGCACGACCGATCTCGGCACTCGCCGAGACGCACTTTGAAAGGATCAACGACAATTCCGAAAACTCCTGCAATGGGCCTTCTGAGCTTTATGGGCCACTGCCTCTCTCTGCGGCCCGAAGCCATAATTATTGCATATTTGACGGACGCCAACGGAAAAACAACAAAACTTTCCAGCGAACGCTGCCTCCATGTAATTATTCTGGCATCCGCTTCGAAGCCGCAACTTATGTATTGGCGCCCCGTGCGGAGCACCAGGCTGTTGGACGCCATTAGTACGCAAGTCACGCGTCTGCTTAAGGAGCAGCGCCGAAAACGCAGGCTTTCGCTTAATGTGTTGGCACAAAAGGCGGGAGTTGCGCGCCAAACCGTGAGCTATGTCGAGCAAGAGGTTCGGAACCCAACACTGGATACGCTGCTTCGGATCACCACCGCCTTGGAAGTGGACCTGGAGCAAATCATTGCGAAAGCCCGCAAACGCGCTCACTAAGGAATCAGGCGAGGGCCGGACGCAAACTGACGCGAAGCTGCAACCAATTGCTCCACGCACGGATGGCGCTGCCCAGGAGTATCACCATTATCCAGCGGGTGTTTTTGGCGTTTGTCTCTTGTTTTCGAGAGGCGCCAAGAGCAGGAGAAGGGCATGAGGCTGCGGTTGCTGTGGGTCGGTGGCCACAGTCATGATGCTGACCGGGGCGCGTTCGTCTATTTGCTTGAGGCGCTCCAAAATCGGGCGGAGAAACTTTTCCCATTTCTCCGGCTGGTTCAGGTCGTCAATGGCCAGAATCACGACGGCTTGGACATCCGGCTCGCCGATCCACTGAGGGGTGGTGAGTTTGGGAAAATCTCGGCCGACGTAAAACGGGTCGTTTCCGTCGAGATACGTCAGACGATTGCCATCGGGCGAGCCGTTTGAAGGGACCGCTGCGGAAAGGGAAATCGAAAGGACCACGGCTAATAAGTGCGCCGACAGGAAGCGACGAGGACGGATCATCGTCGTGAACATATC
>Ga0137377_10000638_pt1 | contig 21901 bp, 19 predicted proteins | sample SagtaG_22_FD_104815 | JGI IMG/M metagenome (GOLD analysis project Ga0137377, IMG submission 104815) | Vadose zone soil microbial communities from Sagehorn Ranch, Mendocino, California, USA - Sage2_L_40_16 metaG | ecosystem: Environmental > Terrestrial > Soil > Vadose zone | place: USA... | reverse complement strand
TGTCTGTTTGCTCCTATACGTACAGACCTGGTTACCCTGTAATCTCAAGACCCAAACACACTCCGTGCCTGACAGCGAGCAGCAGTTGCTCGCACCACATCGTTTACACGTATGACGGTTGTGTTTCGCTTCACTTCTGCTCGTACGTAGTAGCGTATCCTTCTCTAAAGGGGGAGAGTGAGAAAATCGAAGTAGAGGAGTTGAGAGATCTCCCATCAGGTTTTCTTCGACCAGGCTTGATTATCGAGAATACATGAGGTATAATGTGTAGGGCGATCAATAAACAGAGGAATTTTTCAATTTGGCATGTTCGGCGCTATTTTTATGTCCTGATCTAAAGCTTCTTAATAAATCACCTTGTTAAAATTTCGACAATACTATCAATGTGGACCCCGATCTGCTTTTATTACAACTGGTCCCTACCATGGTAATGGCCGTAGACATTCATTCCTCGACGACGGCTGCGGCCACTTCCATAAGAATAAATGACTGCCTGGCCATGGACATATCTCGCGTGCGCATCCCACGACGTGCGTTGTTTATACCTGAGGTAGATCATACATGCACCATGAGCCAGCGTTCAAAAAACTCGCGCTAAAAAGACGTATGCCTGTCGTCTATACTTTGATGGTGTACGCACAATCGATGGATTGGAAGCTGGATCAACGGATGGTAGCGCACTCCTGGCGAACTTGCTATGTAGTTATGGGTCACAAATGTGCTCAAAGTCCGACCGTTGATAGCTAAAAATAACCCCAGAGTAATCGGGGAGAGAGGAATCCACTTAGTCATGTCAACATCAGACAATAACCCAGGTGTCTCTTTCACAGAAGCTTCAGTTGGGGTACCACCCGCTCAAGCGAGCATTACCTCAGTTGATGCACTTCCCGCATCAAGCGAAGGCGTTCAAACCACAGTAGTTCCCAGTAGTTCCACCAATTCGACTTCAGTTACCGAAAGCCCACCTTTAACCACGGCCAATAATGCGACTAGCGTCGCTGTTTCGAACAGCATTGCGCGCCAACCTTCACTTAATGTTGGCAATGGCAACCTGGCGAATCAACAGCAGTCTGGTACGGATACCCTTGAGAAGGATGCTAGCAAAACAGGTACATATTCCGGTGCGCTTATCATGACCGCGCCTGTAGTCCCCATTGTAGCTGCCTTAATCAGTGCAATTGCTTACATCGTACACTGGCCACAGGGAGTAATGTTGCCGGATTGGCTCGCACCGATTATTGGCACACCGCTGCTCGTGGGTACTATCCCCACCCTCATTGCCTGGTTGTTACTCGCCATCATCATCCGTCGCTTCACTGCAGTTGATCGCATGAACATGGGTAGCTATGGTCAGCTCCTAAGCCACTTATCTACCCTTGATTCACAACTCAGTGCATTAAATCCAGAACTATCAACACTACCTACCTCAGCCGACATAGCCAGGAAAGAGGTACTGGATAGTAAGCATACTATCTTCAAGAAACTGATCAAAAGGAGCCTGGCGTGGGTGACGGCCAGCGGGTATATCGATCTGTGGAAAGAGATGCATAATGCAGAAGAATCTCTCATCAATGTGCTGCCTCGTGAAAATGTGATTGCTGATGCACTCTATGATGAAATGCGCATCGAGGATTCCCATATCGCAACCAGCGACGCATTGCTCGAAAAGTTGAGGAGGGCTGTGACAACGCTGGATCCATTAGCAGAAGCTTATCTCCAGTCTCCGCCCTCCAAACTTCAAGAAGGAATCAGTGAACCTCCTACTGCACCGACTGCTACTGGCCGGACTCCTGTCGAAGGGGAGATGCAACCGCGTTCTGTTCTCCGTGAGGTCAGGCACGCGCTCAACGAGTTTCGTGATAGCCGCTGGGAAGCGATGGTGCGTGTGCGGAACCAGTTTGTTTGCACGATGATTCTTACAGGAATCACCGTATATGTGCTGCTGGAGTTTTCTATTCTTTCTGGCGCACCTCAGCAAGCAATCATCGCAGCAACGGCTTTCTACCTGGTTGGAGCGCTGGTTGGGCTGTTTAACAGGTTGTATATCGAGTCACAAACCTCCAAATCCATCGATGACTATCGACTCGCTCTGGCACGCTTAGTCGCAACACCAATGTATAGTGGCCTGGCTGCTGTTGGAGGGGTGATTGTGGTACAACAGTTTACCTCTTTGCTGGACATATTCAGTCCTAAAAACCTTTTGTCTGGCCTTATTGTTGCTGCTGTGTTCGCCTTAACGCCGGGCCTGCTGATCACTAGACTGCAAAATCAGACGGAAACGTACAAGAACGATTTGAAGAGTACTGCCGCGTCCCAAAGGCAGGCAACAAAAACTTCCTGATCCTGCAAGAGTAATCGTAGAGGTCTTTAGTGTATTGGGAGTAAAATTATTCACCGGCGTACTGAGACTCCATGCCTGAAGGTCAAAGCGAAGTACGCTATTGTTATCAGCAGCTCTGACCTTCAGGTACATAGTGTTCTTATTGTCGAAATACCAGTTAGGAACGTAGAGAAGAACATGAGGGGGGATCATGGCAATGGCAAACCTTCGTATCCACTTGTTTGGGAAGCTGTGGATAGATTATAACGGGCAGGTGCTGAAGGGTTTCGATTCGCGCAAAGTGCAGGAATTATTTTGCTATCTCCTGCTCAACCGTAATCGCGAGCACCCACGTGAAGTGCTTGCCAATCTGCTGTGGTGCGAGAACACCACTGCTCAATCTAAAAGTTACCTGCGAAAAGCTCTCTGGCAGTTACAGTACACGCTAGAGTGTCAAACAAGCCTTTCGACCAACTGCATACTACTGGTCGATTCTGATTGGATTCAGATCAACGCGAAAGCCGACATGTGGCTCGATGTAGAGATGTTTGAGCAAGCCTACACGCCTGTTATGGGCATTCCAGGCGAAAAACTTGACTACCACCGCGCTCAAGCCCTGCGAAGTGCAGTCGAACTATACCGTGCGGATCTGCTTGAGGACTGTTATCAAAACTGGTGCCTGTATGAGCGGCAACGATTCCAGCACATGTATCTGTCTATGCTTGATAAGTTGATGGGTTACAGCGAGGTGAATCGCGAATATGAGGCCGGGCTAAGCCACGGAATGCAAATCTTACACTATGATCGAGCGCACGAGGCCACCTACCGGCGGCTTATGCGTCTTTTCTACCTGGCGGGTGACCGCACCGGGGCTTTACGCCAATTCGAGCGCTGCGTTACTGCTCTGAAAGAAGAACTCGGTGTGCCTCCCACCGAATACACCACTGCGCTTTACGAACAAATTCGCACGAACCAGCTTATAGAGCTTAGCCCTGGGACAACAACTCCTGCGGAAGACACATCTCTTCCCGAAGTTCTGGGACGTCTCAGACAACTCCAGGTGTTTCTGACCGGCATTCAGCATCAGGTACAGCAAGACATCCAGGTCATTGAACGAGCAATACATAAACAACCTTCCTGAGCAAGCAAGGTATAGCAGGGGTTTTAAGCCGTTGTGACTACTGCTTTTGCACCCTGGGCAGTAATGTACAAGAGTAGATGCTCAGGAACGCTTCGAGATATGCTCAGAGAACACTTCAAGATACGCCATATCTGTACAATTCAAATAGAGATGGGATCGGGCCAGTGAATATAGATACTATCCTCGTCTCCAACTAATAGAGCGGTATAGATATGGATCTGTTTGAAGCCAATACCCATTCATTTATTATTAAGATCTGGCGAGAAGAGATCTCCGCAGGCACCAGTCAGGCTGGGTGGCGTGGTCACATCACTCATGTGCCCGGGGGAGAGCGGCGCTATTTGAAGAATCTGGATGATATCTCAACCTTTATCAAACCCTACATTGAGGAGATGGGTGTGAAGTTAGCACTAAGGTGGCGACTAAGGCAATGGCTGAATCGACACGAATTACAATAGAGAGCCCCGAGTGTGACATAGGGATGCCTGAACTTGACAACCTGCTTTCAGCGTTGCGAAGGCTGGATCACCTGCTAGAGAAAGCAATCGCGTCTGCACAGGTTGCGTACGGACCTCAGGCTGATGTTGATCCCTTTAGGGGTCTTCACATCAGCCAGCAAGAAGTAGAGCAACTCTTGACCCGTTTACCAGGTGTACCCACGCTATATATAGAAGAAGAGTCGCTGGTGGAGTTCCGTTCTGAAGCTGGTAGCGGTGTTGCGCCACTGACCTGGCTCGCGAAGGAACTCGACCTATCGCCTTTCGATCTAGACCTGATCATGATTGCGCTGGCGCCCGAACTTGACCTGCGCTATGAGCGGCTGTATGCGTATTTGCAGGACGATGTCAGCCGCAGGCGACCAAGCGTTGATCTGGCCCTCAACCTGCTATGCCCCACCGTTCAAGCCAAGTTGATGCGTCGCTCTCACTTCGGATCGCATGCCCCACTGATCCGGCATGGTCTGCTCCACCTGATTCCGGATCCCAACCAGGTTCAGCCGCCGCTTCTTGCTCGCTATCTGAAGCTGGATGAACAAGTTGTCCGACTGTTGCTAGCTCAAAAAGATCTCAGTCCAACAATCTCTCCCTTCAGCCGATTGATCAAACCGGCTATCTCACTGGATGAGTTAGTGCTGAGTGGAGATGTGCAACATGCATTGGCGGCTCTGGTTATGCAAGCACGTAAAGCATGCCTGCCACTACGACTGTACTTTCATGGCTCGCACGGTGTGGGCAAACGGCGTACAGCCGAGGCCCTGGCGGGTGCGGCTAGCATGCCTCTACTGGTCGTGAATCTCCTGGAAGCATGCAACGCCAGTAGTAACTTCGAGCAGGTGCTCAAACTTCTGTTTCGTGAAGCCTGGTTTCAGGATGCCCTGCTGTATCTCGATAACCTGGAAGCACTACACAGCGATGAGCGGACCATCCAATGTCTATCAACCGTCCTGGCAAGTAGCCGAGGCATAACGATAGTATCCGGTACACAAGAGCGGATGCCAACTCCTATGGGGACTGATATGGCAGATCTGATGGCCGTGCCTTTTCCAATGCCCTCTTTTGCTCAGCGTCGGTTACACTGGCAAACTGCACTTGAAAATGCCGCATGCACATTGGACGCTCAAGACCTCGATGCCCTTGCTGCTCGATTTCGTCTCACGCCAGGACGCATTACAAGCGCTGTGATCACCGCTCGCAATTATGGCTTCTATCGTGCCGCTGCCCAATCACTGGGCCAGAACCAGGCTCTACCTTCAGTACAACCGACGCTAAGCGATCTCTTTGCTGCTGCCCGCGAACAGTCTGGCCACGATATAGAAACCCTTGCCCACAAAGTCGAGCCTGGATATACATGGGATGACATCGTGCTTCCACCTGATCAACTGGCTCACCTCAAAGAAATTTGCGACCAGGCTAATTATCGTCACATTGTGTACGGTGAGTGGGGATTTGATCGGAAGATGCACCTGGGAAAGGGACTCAATGTGCTGTTCTCGGGCTTACCAGGAACAGGAAAAACAATGGGGGCCGAGGTCATTGCCCACGAATTATGGCTTGATCTGTACAAAATTGACCTATCGCAGGTCGTCTGTAAATACACTGCCGAGACCGAGAAGAATCTAGATCGGATCTTCGCCGCCGCCGAGAATACGAATGCGATCCTGTTCTTCGATGAGGCTGACACCTTGTTTGGCAAGCGCTCCCAGGTTCACGATGCACACGACCGCTACGCGAACATCGAGGTAGGCTACCTGCTGCAGAAAATGGAGGAATACGATGGAATAGCAATTCTCGCAACCAATATGCACCAAAACATGGATGAAGCGTTCATTCGCCGTTTGAAGTTGAGTGTTGAATTCCCTTTTCCAGAGGAACCGTATCGTTACAGGATATGGCGAGGGCACTTCCCCGCTGAAGCCCCGTCCAGTGACGATATCGATTTTGCATTCCTGGCCCGGCAATTTAACTTGGCAGGTGGCAACATCAAAAATATCGTTTTGAACGCATCTTTTATGGCCGCAGCAGATGACCAATGCATCTATATGAAGCACCTCATCCTGGCAGCCAGGCGAGAGTTTCAGAAAATGGGCAAGACCTGTACCAGGGCGGTCTTTGGCGAATACATGTCTTTGATCGAGAATTAGGGTCTAGCCAGGAGAGAACAGATGGCACTTAGCGGACAGACGGTAATTAGTGATCTCGATAAAACACTCAAGCAATTGTTCCAGTCGGAATTCGGGACAACGCTTCCCTTTGACCTCAGCTTTGCGATCCCCGACAAAAACTTTACACCTGTGTCAAAGACCCAAACTACACTGGACTGTTACTTATACGAGATCAATGAAGATCGCGAACTGCGCAGCGTCGCCCCAATAGTGCAACGCAATATCGATGGGACGATTGACAAGACGCTGCCGCCACCGCGGATAAAGCTCTCTTACTGTATCACGGCCTGGAGCCCGGCACAGCCGACTCCTGACGGGGAACCACAATTGGATGAGCACACCCTGCTCAGCCAGGTACTGGAAGTCCTCTTGAAGTACCCGAATCTGCCTGCCGGGGTTCTGCAGGGAACGCTAACTGGCCAGGACCCGCTGCCGCTCACCACAGTCGTCCTGCCGGATACCAGCAAATCGACCAGCGACTTCTGGAGCGCCATCGGTGGGGAGCTTCGGCCATCGATAGACTACAAAGTAACAGTCTCTTTAACGTATCAGGCCCCGTCCACAGGGCCCATGGTCACAACCATGGTGACCAGTTTTGGAAGCGAGGGACCGTTCTATACCATCGGCGGCACCGTTCGTGACTCGAACAAGCCGCCCAATGCCCTTGCATCCGCATGGGTGCGGGTAAACGAGTCCGGACAAACGTATGTGACCGACGAAGAAGGGCAATTTCTCATTAGTCAGATCGCTGCTGGAAACTACACCTTGACCGTACGCGTAGTGGGTTTCAAGGAGAGCGGGCGCTCTATACAGGTTCCACAGCCCGATGGTCTGTACGATGTGAGTCTCACCCCATTGTAAAGAGGAGAATGACATGCCGGATTATACTAATAGCGCGCCGGGCGTCTATATCGAAGAGGTACCGGCGACTGGGCCTATTGCAGGCGTCGGCACCAGTATCGCTGCCTTCATTGGGCCTGCCATGGCTGGAGCCGGACTAATCAATGTGCCGACCCTGGTTACGAACTGGACGCAGTTCAAGACGCTCTTTGGGGATTTCCCTGTTCCCCCAAAGATGAAGTTCTATACCCCCTATGCCGTTCGTGGCTTCTTCGCTAATGGCGGAACCATCGCCTACATTGTGCGCGTGGGGTTGGCACAAAATGCGGTCCTGAATCTCCTTGACCGCGCTGCCACGGGAGCCACGACGACACTCGTGGTCACAGCACTGCAGGAGGGGGTCGTTGGAAATAGCATCCAGGTGGCGGTGCAAGACACCCAGATCGTCAATACCGCGCAAACTGCCGTCGTGCAGAAGGCGCGTGTATCAATCACATCCGCCGCGAACAATACGGTCACCCTCCAGAACACACCGGATGCAACTCAGTTCCGCGTCGGAGACATCATTACCATCGATACCGGCACTGGAGGCACCCCGGAGCGGTCTCAGATCAATCAAATCAAGGGCAACCAGTTTGTGCTTGCGAGCAGTCTGACCACATCCTATACCTCGACTGCTGCGTCCCCGTTCTTTGTGCGTATCGCCGATTTGGTGCAGGGTCAGACCCTATTCCGTCTTCAGAACAATGCAGGTATCGAGTCAGGCAGCGTAATACGCCTGGTGCAGGGTTCAACGCAAGAGAACCATGTTGTCCATTCGCTGGTAAACGACTTCGTGACGCTGGATGATGCCGGACTGGCAAATGCCTTCCAATTGATGCAGACCGCCGCACCTGTCGCGGTGACGACCCTCGAATTCACCCTGGTTATAACCCAACCTTCGGCACAGCCACCAGTTTCGGAGACCTTCAGTAACCTCTCGATGGACCAAAGGCATAGCCGCTACTGGGGGCGAGTTGTGAACTCGAAACTGGTAAACGTGTCGCTGCCAGCCGTCCCGGACGTACAGCCTGCGCCCAACAACCGCCCGGCAGTGATCACTGCAACGAACCTCTCTGGAGGAGTAGACGACAATCCGGCCGCGATTGGAGTCAACCAGTATCAAAATGCCCTTGATGCCCTCGCACGGGTGGGCGATGTTAACCTTGTCTGTGTGCCGGGTCAGTTCGACCCGTCTATACAAATCACTATACAGGCGGCTGTGGTCAATCACTGCGAACTGATGGGTGATCGCTTCGCGATTCTCGATTCTGCCCTGGGCGCATCATACACTCCGACTGATACCAATAGCGTATCCGTCCAACGTGGTAAACTCTCCTCGACGCGAGGCTATGCCGCCATGTACTATCCCTGGATTCTCGTCAACGACCCGGCCGGCCCCACAGGCAACGAAACACTGCTGGTTTCTCCCTCGGGGCACCTGGCAGGCATCTATGCTCGCAGCGATAGCCAGCGCGGCGTCCACAAGGCGCCCGCCAATGAGTTGATCAGTGGCGCTCTGAATCTGGAGGTCGTCCTCAACGATACGGATCAGGGCCTGCTTAATGCTGCCGGTATCAACGTGCTACGCCTCTTCCCAGGTCAGCCTCCTGTCGTCTGGGGTGCACGCACGATAGCGCCAACGGATCAGATTCCCTGGCGTTACATCAACGTGCGCCGGCTCTTCATCTTCGTCGAACAGTCTCTGCTTGCTGGACTGCGCTGGGCGGTGTTCGAGCCGAATGATACTGGTTTATGGAAGAAGCTGGAGCGCACGATCAGTGAATTTCTCACACGTGTGTGGGCATCAGGTGCCCTCTTCGGTAATACAGCCGACCAGGCTTTCTACGTGAAGATCGACGAGGAATTGAACACACCCTCAGTTCAGGCTCTCGGGCAGATTATCATCGAGATCGGCATCGCCCCGGTGAAGCCAGCCGAATTTGTGATTGTACGCCTTGCCATGTGGGACGGTGGTTCCCAGGCGAGTGAAGGATAGGAGGATAGATAAATGGCCACAGGACAGAAGGTCGATCCATACCGCGTTTTTAATTTCCTGGTCGAACTGGACGGCATCACCCAGGCGAGCTTCACCGAGTGTTCCGGCCTCGGAGCGACGACAGAGGTGATCGAGATGAGGGAAGGTGGCGACAATACCACTGTACGCAAGCTCCCAGGCAAGACGACATACAAGAATATCACCCTCAAATGGGGCCTGACCAATTCAAAAGAACTCTGGACATGGCGCCAACAGGTGATCGATGGCAACGTCGTTCGCAAGAACGGTTCGGTTGTCGTCTATGATCTGGCGAACCATGTCGAGGTCGCCCGCTGGAACTTCATCAGGGCTTGGCCCACGGATTGGGAAGGACCAGCCTTCAACGCGAAGGGCGCTGATATCGCCATCGACACGCTTGTGCTTGCACATGAAGGTATTACGAGGAAATAAGATGTTCAGTATTGAGCATGAGTTCGAACTGCCAAAGGGCTATGTCGACTCGGAGGGTAACCTTCACCGCAACGGAGTGATGCGCCTAGCAACTGCAGCGGACGAGATCCTCCCAATGAGGGACCCACGGGTGCAAAGCCTACCAGCTTACCTTATTGTGATCTTGCTCGCGCGCGTGGTGGTTAAGCTAGGCAAGGTTTCGCAGATCAACCCGGGTGTGATCGAAGGTCTCTTCGCCGAAGACCTGGCGTACCTTCAAGAACTTTACAACCACATCAATGGCCTGGCATCACATCGGATGCCAATGCAATGCCCACACTGTGGGCATGCATTCGATGCCGAGGTGTCCCTGCTGGGGGGATAGTGGGCTACCCCTTGAAATGGGTCTACGAGGAGGTAGCCTATCTTGGATCTCGTGTCCATTGGACTCATGAAGAACTGTTAAACCTGGACCACGCTGAGCGGCAGCGCTGGCTCCAGGAAGTAATGAAATTGGAGGAGGCACAGTGACTCCTGACCCTGAAGCATCCTCACCACGGTCAGAAAATCAGAGAGAGACAATAAGCGATACAGGCGTAAAGACTACAGCATCGAGCCAGCTACCCACTCTTGGGGAGAGGCTTGTGCGCGAGGCCCAGCGTATCGCGAGCAGCCACATGCCAGCTTATCCCTGGCTCAGGTTATTAGACCCGGTAATGAAGCGCGTGAGTTCGCTCCCCGTACCCTCCCAGGCTCGTTTCCAGCGCACAGAGGCGGATCATGTGGCAGAGCCCTCTCGTCCGGCCTCACATGAGCCGTTTGCTGAGGCAGGGATTTCCTGGTCAGGGCAACAGTTTCCATATCCCGACACCAAAGAGCAGCTTGTTGAAGGAGAGGCAAAGGGATGGACGCAGTCATTCTCCTATCCAACTGTAAAGGATTTGCTCTCCAGAGGAAGTAGCCAGGCCCCGGGTCAGCCGTTCTCCTATCCTACTGCAAGTGAGCCACTCTCTGAGGGTAGTAGGCAGACCCCGGGTCAGTCGTTCTCCTATCCTACTGCAAGTGAGTCACTCTCTGAGGGTAGTAGGCAGACCCCGGGTCAGTCATTCTCCTATCCTACTGTAAAGGATTTGCTCTCCAGAGGAAGTAGCCAGGCCCCGGGTCAGCCGCTTTCTCCTTACATACAGCAGCGGCTGCGAGACTTCGTGGGGCCGGGTACCGAGGCTATCCGTGTGCTTACTGATGAAACGGCCAACGCCATCACACACGCGCAGCGGGCCGATGCCGTGACCGTGGGGGAGCAGGTGTTTTTCCGCAAGGGCCACTTTCGGCCGCATGAAGATGAGGGCTTCGCACTGCTGACCCACGAGGCGATGCACGTGGTACAGGCGATGCGACCAGGCGCGGCATGGCTCCGCGCCACTCAGGTCGGCGTTCAGGAAGAAGAACGGGAGGCCGGTGTCCAGGAACGCAATGTACTGCATGCAAGGCGGGAGGTTGCATTCCCTCCCAAACCCACCCAGCGCCCTATGCCAGCAAGTCGCTCCCCAGCCATACCAGAACACCAGGCAAGTGTCGAACGCTATTCAATTCGCTCCGAGCGAGGGTCGCTTATGCCGGAGCCAGCCATATCAACCTCGCCTGCGCACCGGCCTATGGCTGCGCCAGCCGAACGCACTCTTGACAATGCAACTCCACCGGCTCCCCCGGTGCCAGATGTAGAGGACCTCAAGCGTACGCTCTATCGTGACTTGATGAAGCAGATCCGGGCCGATCTGGAGAGGGGAGGGTAGCTCTATGGCACTGGCGAAGCTGGAAAAGGCGACCATCATCAACACTGTGACCAATCAGAAAATATCTGTGATGTACAATCCGGAGGAGTTTAAGTTAGATCAGGGCAACACGTATGCGGAGGTCGGCATTCCAGGCCTGAATGCACCTCCCATACAGTATGTGCGCGGGCGCGCACGCACATTGACGATGGATCTTTTATTCGACACCTATGAGAGCAAGAGCAGTCAGGATGTACGTCTCCACACCGCCCAGGTTGTTAATCTGCTCAATACGCTTCCACAGACCAAGGCCCCGCCAGTGCTGCTGTTCTCGATGGGTCGCTTCAATTTTAAGTGCGTGCTGGTTGACGCGGGACAACGCTACACAATGTTTTTGCGCGACGGCACTCCCGTGCGTGCGACGCTGTCAGTGCGTTTTGAGGAATATGTGCGCGTCGATTTCACCGTGCAACATGGGATCTCCACAGGTCCACCTGCACTGCATAATTTCATTCAGGGGCAGACCTTGAGCAGCCTGGCATCCGATTACCTTGGCGATCCAACACAGTGGCGTGCCATCGCACAAGCCAATAAGATCGACGACCCGTTTAACATTCCTCCGGGTACGCAGTTGGTGATTCCGGGAGGGGGGACACCATGATCGACTCGTTCTATGCTCCGCGCTTCGATATCCGCATCTCGAGTCAAACACTCTCCGCCGACATCAGCAACCAGGTGCTCAGCGTCACCTGTGACATTGACCTGGATATGGCCGGCATGTTTCACTTCGTCGTGCGCAATGCCAATAATCAGCTCATCGACTCACCGTTATTTGATATGGGCAAAAACGTTGAGATCCACATGGGATACGGCAATAACCTGCAGCCGATAATGCTCGGCGAAATCACCTCGGTTGAACCCTCTTTCCCCGAAAGCGGGTCGCCTACACTCACGATTTCTGGCTACGATAAGTCTTACAAGCTTCGCCATAACCAGCCTGACCGTAAGCCATATCAATATACGACTGATAGCGCAATCGCCACACAAATCGCGAGAGAGGCGGGCTTGATACCGATCGTGGACCCATCTCCAATCTTTCATGAGAAGCAGTTGAAACAATCGAGCAGTGATATGGCCTTCCTCAAGGAGCGTGCGCGGGCGAACTTCTTTGATGTCTATGTCCATTGGGATAAGCTCTATTTCCAGTTTCCTCGTCCACAGACTGATACATACGTTCTAGAGTGGGGTAAGAACTTATCCAGCTACTCGCCGCGCATCTCCAGTGCCGGGCTGGCCGGCCTCCAGGTTATTCGCAGCTACAACGAAGAGTTGGCCCAGACGATCATTGTCTTCGCCAGGGCCGCCGATTTTAATCCCGATGATATTCAGAAGAAACTGGGGAGTTCGGCCCTGGACCTCCTGCTCTCGCTGGGCAGGCGCGTCATTCGCAAAGAGAAGATCGAATCGTCTGTCGATGCGCTCACTGTAGCGAAATCAGTCATGCAGGAGATTCTTGAGGGGATGCACGAGGGCTCAGGAAATTGTATCGGCATTCCCACGTTGCAAGCAGGTCAGCATATCTCCATTCAGGGTGTGGGCAAGCGCTTCAGCGGTACATACCGCTTGCGCAAGGTCACACATACCATCGATGAAAGTGGTTACCGCACTAATTTCGATGTCACACAGAGAAGTGGCACGAGTTTCCTTCCTTTGATGCGTAAATCACTGCAAGAAACGCCCTCTCCGGATAAACCTGAGCGGTTCTATGGTGTTGCTGTGGCGAAGGTGACAAATAATGTCGATGAGAAGTCGCAGGGACGGGTTAAGGTATCGTGTCCCTGGCTTTCGGATACCGATGAAAGCGACTGGGTACGCTGTACAACACCCATGGCTGGGAAAAAGATAGGTATATACTTCCTGCCAGAAGTTGGCGACGAGGTGTTGGTAGCATTTGAACATGGTGACCTATCGAACCCTGTGGTGATCGGTAGTTTATGGAATCCTCGCGTGCTGCCACCCACAACGAACTCCGATGAGCAGGACAATATTCGCATGATCAAAACCAGGTCGGGGCATACCATTACACTCGACGATACTAAGGGCAGCGAACAAATTGTCATTCAGGACAAGGGTGGTAGCCAGGTAACGATGAATCAGGATGGTACGGTGACTATCAGTGCCAAGAAGGATCTGACGCTGAATACTGAGGGTAATGTGACCATCAATTCCAAGCAGGACCTGAAATTGCAAGCTACGAGTGGAACTATCACGCTAGATGCTAAGAATGTGAATGTTACGGTGGAAAACACAATGGATGTAAGTGGAGGTTGATCATGCCGAATGTACTGACGACCAGCAGTAATGTGACCTGTGGACATGGCCCCGGAAAAGTGCTAACAAGTAGTTCCGCTAAGCTGACTGTGAACGGCAGTCCGGTTTTGCTGGAAAGTAGCATCAATAACCAATCTATCGATAGCAATTGCTCAACGGTACCCAAATCGGACAATACCGGGACGACTACTGACATCAAATGCACCAAAGTACTCGCAGTCACAAAAGGACAGGCCACTAAACTCACGGTTGGTCAAAAAGCCGTTATCCTTGAATCACTCAAAGGAACAACAAACGGCATGGTGACTAAGGTAACCCCGCAGACAAGTTTAGGCGGAACAGCTATACAGAATAAGTTGACGGCTATATAGGAGCGTACCATGAGCATCGATTTCTATGGAAGTGGCATAACCTATCCCATGCAGCTTGGCACGAGCGGGGACATTCACGTGTCGAGAGGAGTGCAGAAGGTCGAGGAGTCGATTCGCATTATCCTGGGAACCGGGTATGGGGAGCGATCGATGCGGCCGACCTTCGGCTGCAACCTCAAAAGCCTGGCTTTCGCCCCAAACAACGAAGCGACGGCCAATCTGGCTCGCTACTACGTTGAAGATGGTCTGAGTCAGTGGGAGCCGCGTATCGATGTGCTTGATGTGCTCGTCAAGAACGATAACCAGAACGGCTTGCTGAATATCGAGATTCACTACCGCCTGCACGCAACACAGGAAGTACGCAGCACAACTGTTCCTTTCTCCCTGGAGGCCCCATAAATCATGCTAAATTTAAATTCGAATCGTGGTCGCATTCAACCACCCAATCTCGATGACCGCACCTGGCAGGATCTTGTCAGTGAAGCAGTAGCGCTTATTCCCAGCTATGCCCCACAATGGACGGATTACAGTGCCAGTGACCTGGGAATAACTCTTATTGAACTGTTCGCCTGGCTGGTCGAAGGGCTGACCTATCGGCTCAACCAGGTCCCCGATAAAAACTATATTGCCTTCCTGAACCTGCTGGGCATTACCCGCGAGCCAGCAGTTCCGGCGCACGTCTTCCTGACCTTTATGGCACAGCCCCCGGTGGTGGGACAACCAGCGCCACCAATAAGGGCGCCAAAAGGAACTCAGGCTCAGACTCAGGGAACGGAGACCCAGTCTCCTATTATCTTTGAAACGGATGCAGATCTTAACGTCTTGCCGACCAACTTAAAGACTATTCTGCAGATCTCGAACAATACGTATGCAAACATTACTCCTGCTCTTGCTGCTCCACCTGCCAATGGATATACAATCACTCTGCAAGCCGCACAATCAGTGCGGCTTGCGCTTGGCTTTGATCAACAAACAGCAACAGCCATACCCCTCATCTTTCACTTCACCAATCCCATTCTCATCGACACATCTACCATTACGACAGACCCATCGACAACGAAGCCGCAAGCGCTCGTCAACTGGTTTTACTCGACGGGAACAGACCCATCGACATGGTCGGCACTTGCTACAGGGCAATATACAGATAATACGCAGGGACTCACGAGTGGCTTCCAGCAGGATGGTACTGTCTCTGTAACCCCACCCGTAAATTCGACTTCTCCAGGGGCAAATTGGACTGCCCAGACTCCAACCTCGTGGGCAAATGCAACGCAGCCAATTACACCCGCAACGCCAGCAGATAACGTAACCGATCCCCTTTTCTGGATCGGCATTACCATTACTAATCGAATTACTGCCCCAGTTTCAATCGGCCTTGGCTACATTTTGTTCAACGCCGTATCGGCCCACAACGCTCTAACAATTCCAGTTCCAGAGTCCCTGGGCCAGAGTGATGGCACGCCTTTTCAGGTATTCCCGTTGCAGCATTACCCACTCTTCAAACGCCCAGGAACGGATACTCCCTATGACCACCTTGTGATTCAGGTGAATAGCGACATTTGGCAACAAAGGGACGACCTGCCTGCAGGCGCAGGCAACTTCTACCAGCTCAATCCCGTTACAGGCGAAATTAGATTTGTTAACTTCGATCCAAAGAACAATCAGCCAGGCACGTATGGTTCTATCCCTCCTCAGGGAGCGCAGATCAGCGCCCTGACCTACCGCCACGTTGCCGGTGGGCTGTCGGGAAATGTTGGGGCAGGCGAGATTAATGGGCTAGTCAGGCGTTTAGATGGTATTGTCAGCGTTATTAATACTATCTCGTCTTTTGACGCGGCAAATGAGGAGGCTCTTGAGGACACGCTGCGTCGTGCGCCAGGACAACTGAAGAGTCATGACCGCGCAGTCACGGCTGAAGATTACGAAACATTGGCCCGCCAGGCGACAAGCGAGGTTGTTATTGTACGTTGTCTGCCACCACGTGTGGCGGGGCCATCGGAAGCAAATCCTGGCACTCCCTGGAGCTATGCCGGCATTAACCGCGCTCCGGGCAATATTAATGTCATTGTTGTGCCCAATCAAGGGCTGGGTGTTGCCAATCCTTACCCTAGCAGAGATCTGGTGCGAGAGGTTCAGGCTTACCTCGATAAACGGAGAGATCTGGCGGTCAATCTCCTGGTTTCTGGACCATATTACCTTCCAATCGTTGTAACAGCGAAGGTTAACGTGTGGCAGACAGCTATCAATCAAGGCCTGGCAACTCTGAGCAGCGTTCAGGCAGACATGCTACTGAAGCTCCAAAACTATCTTCATCCCGTTCTTGGCGGCCTTGATGGACAGGGATGGCAGGTAGGACAGAGTGTCTTTATAGCGGATCTTTTTAAGGCCATTATGCCACCTGAGAATATTGGTTTCATCTCGTCGCTAACGTTGAACTCTGGCACGCCTCTTTACACACCTGCTACGTTTCCACCTCGACCTTCCACGGTAGGATCAGGAACATGGGTAAGTTTGGCGGATTATGAACTCGCTTGCTATGGCACCGCCAACATCACGCCTGTGCAGGCGTAGGGTAGACCGAAATAGGGGAAGAGAATGACAGATACGACAAATCAAAGTAGTTACGTGCGCTACCTGCCTCCTGTTCTTTGGGAAGGCGATAACCCTTTCTTGAGAACTATGCTAAGAGTCTTCGAGAAGATACTAACTGGCATTGATGATGGCCTGTTCATTCAGCATGGCGATCACGAGCACGAAGCGATAGAGGCGGTCATCGCCCAGGTGTACCAGTTGTTCGATCCCTGGCATACCCCATCCCAATTTCTGGACTGGCTGGCCTCATGGGCAGACCTCGAACTCCCAGTGATTTGGAACTCCCAAATGCGCCAGTATGTACCGGCCTGGAACGAGTACCAGCGTCGTAATGCTATAGATCAGATTGTGCCGATCTATCAGCAGAGTGGCCTGAAAGAAGGGTTAGACCGCTACCTTGAACTGTATGTTCCTGCTGAGAAGCGACCCGCATCGCGATAGACGATGGGAGCCGGGTGCTTTTTATGCAGCCTCAGCCCGAAATTTTCGCGCAGATATCCATGCTGGTAGGACAGAAACCTTACATCAGCACTGGCAGCGTTTCTTTCGAGGGACCCGTTTCACCTCAAGGTATCGCACTGGCACCCGACGGCAGCCTGATCTTATGCGATAATGGGGTGCCCCGCAGGCTGCTTCCCCCACTTACTTACGACGTTGGGAAAGGCATCTGGCGTGTCCTCCCGTTTGGTCAAAACAATCCCTCTCAAACAAGCGGTCAACCACTGCGCGTTGGGCCCCCTCCCGTTGATCCGACCACTGGTAACCAGAACTGGAGCCTGAATTTACCGATGGCCATTGCTGTTGACAATCTGACGCCATGGCATGTGTATGTGCTTTCTGGCGGGACGACCCTCTATCAATTCACCTCGCCCAATTTCTCCACGCCGAACATTATTGCCAGTGCATCGCTCCAGGGAATCAGTTGGACGATCAACACACCTGTGGCGATGGCGTTTGATACGACGGCTGGGCCTACGAACGGGCACTTGCTCATTCTTGATCGTGGTATCGCGCCCGCCTCCGGCTCATCTTCGCCCAAAATTATCGATATCAATGTGCAGGCATCACCCTTGACGATTACTACCCATCCCCTCACGAACGTTATTGAGCCGCTCTCTCTCGCCCTTTTATCAAATGGCGATCTCATCATTGGCGATGGAGGGCCACAGAATTCACCCACCATACCGGCCAATCTCATGCACGTGGTGCGTAGTTCTATAAGTTCAAGTTGGGCGGCAACACCACTCTTTAACGTCTTACCGACCAATTTGAAGGCCATCCTCTATATTCCGAGCGATCCGGCAGATCCGGCAGCAGGTAAGTATCAGAACATTACAACGGCGCTCGCAGTTCCTCCGAAGAATGGCTATATGCTGACCGCCCCGGGAGGCTCCCCAGCGCAGGCTGGCCAACCTGCTCAATTGGCGTCGCCAGTGCAACTCTTCCTAGGCTTTGATAGCCAGGTGACCACGCCGCTTCCCCTGAACGTGCGACTCTTCAGGCCAATCAGCACTATTCCTGGGACAAACACGCCCCAGGCGGCAATCACCAAATTCACCTATTCCACGGCTGTTGCGACCGATCCAGCCGCGTGGCCCCAGATTCCTGCTGGCAATATCGCGGATAATACGAAGGGCTTGCAACAGGAGGGCAATATAACGATTACACCTCCTGCTAACTGGGCAAATCAGGCTCCCACGAGCGCTAACCAGCAACTGCCCCGGTGGGCAGCTCCCCCCGCATCCTCGACAGACCAGGTGACGAACGCGCTCTTCTGGCTGGGCATCACGATCGTCAATCAGATTCCGGCGACGACAGGAGTAGCCCCACCAGTTCAAATCGGTATCAGTTCTATCCTGTTCAATCCGCAGAATCCACTCATCGCCCCGAATGCACTGGTCAGGAAGGACGACACGCATCTTTTCGTGCTTGATCTGGGCCTCAAGCCGTTTATACCTGTAGCTGCTCTCGACCCGAACCCGATCATGACTGGCAAGCCTTTCCTTCGTGAAATGGCAGAGCCTGCGGTTGTCTATAGCGTCGAACTAGGAAAAACGCTTGCCGATATTGGCAACACACCTCTACTTGTGGCGCGAGCATCCGAGAGAAACCAACTGGTATACCCGACGGGCATGGTGCAGGATCAGCACGGAATACTTTATATTGCTGACCGGGGTGAGAATTCGGACCCGGGCCAATCAGGCGCATTGCCACGTGTATGGCGGGCGAGACCGCACGAGTTCGGTGTCGCTGTCCACTTCTCCCAACAGCGAATAACGACTGCTCAGGACCGCAGCCAGATTATGCAGACCATCAGTCAAATTGTGACCCTCGAAAAACCGGCTCACACCGACTGGGCGACGGTATATGCCGTGGACGAGTTCGTGTAGTACTCTTTGGAGATGTTTTATTACAAGACATAAGTGAACAGAATAGGAGACAAGATATGACGAGCGAATACCTAGAACGAACGAGCTATAGTGATCCCAACAGGCAGAATAATCCAGTGCGCAGTGGCACGCCGACGCTGGCTGAAAGCGAACGGGACATGGATCAATACTATCGGCCATTAGAGCGCATTCACGGCAGCAGCCTGCACGGCTGGGGCGTGGCCAGCGGCTTGAGTGTCACCGCTACCCTCAACAGTGCCACCCTCAGCGTCCTGCCAGGTGTGGCCGTGGATAGCAAGGGGCAGCACATCGCCCTGGCAGAGGGAGGCAATGCCGAGGTGGGACTGAACCCCACTGGTTTTAGCACCGGAGCCACCCTCAAGCCGGTGACTGCCAGCGGGGTGGCGCTGCCCACCAGTGGCCTGATCGGAGACAAGTATCTTACGATGCAGTTCTATGAGACCTTCGATAGTAACAGCTATAATAGCCTGGGCATCTTCCGCTACTTTCACACCCCGTGGCTGCAATTGATCGATGTAGCAGGTTTCACGAACAATGGCAGCCAGGTGGTGTTAGCCAAAGTCTCTTTCGGCAGCGGAGCCACGGCCGGGCAGGTGAGCGCGCTGAGCCAGGAGCTGCGCCAGGCCACCGATCTGCCAACCGGGAGCATCCACCTGCAAAGAATGGTGACTCACTCCCCTTCAGCAAACGTAGCGGCCGTCGATATGGTGGAGGCTGGGGTGATCCGTGCTTCTGACACAGGTGGTATTGCTCTCACCGTGCCCAATGCCACAGATGAGATACACCTGGAACGCGACGATGGAACCAACTTCGCCAAAGTCTCGCTGGAAGCCGAGAAGATCGTGGCGTGGCAAGGCAATGGAACCGAGAGCGTCGTCATTGATACGCCCACGGGTGGCATCACCACCAGTGGCAATATCGCAGCTAGCAATGGTACAATCAGTACCAGCAACCTGACCGCCACAGGAACCATCCAGGGTGGAAACATCACATCCACTGGTCCGATCAGTGCCAGCGCCGTGAATGCCACAGGAGCCATCCAGGGCGGAAGTATCACAGCCACTGGTCCCATCACCACGAGTGGCAACATCGCAGCCAACAGCGGCACGATCAGTGCCAGTGCCATGACAGCTACAGGTACCATCGAGGGTGGAAGCATCACATCCACTGGCAATATCTCGGCCAGTGGTAGCATGACGGCCAGCAGCGCCACGGTCAATGGCCCCATCAGCGCGAGTAATTTAACCACCAGTGGTCCTGTGAATGCGAGTAGCATGACGGTCAGTAGCGCCACGGTCAATGGCCCCATCAGCGCGAGTAGTATTAGCACCAGTGGTGGCGTAACTGTGCGTGGCGATCTCAGTGTCGATGTTCCGTCGTCCGGCAGCCCGATCAGCGCGTTCGCTCTTGATGTGGAATCCTTCCAGACAATCAACAATGCCATCGACAGCTACTTCCTTCAGGTCCGTGACATTGACGCGGCCCCACCCGATGGTCTTACCCATTTCTGCATTCGGGGCGATGGCAATGTGGGAGTTGGGACCACAAGTCCCAATAACCAGCTTGCACTTACTGCTCAAGCCTCATTTGGCGGCAACACGAGCAATACCGGAAGCGAACCAGTCGAAGTTCAAGGCCCAGGAGCAGGCGTTTCATTTTATGATCGAACGGGTGGAGCCACGGGCAGATGGGTCATTTACTCAAATCGTACAGGAGGAGCAGGAACAGAAACTCTGCGCTTTTGGTCCGCCGGTGATAAAGTAGCGATCACCCAACAAGGCAATGTGAACATCTCAGGGAGTGCCTCGGTCAATGGTGACTTGACTTTCAGTGGAAATCTCATCGGCACATACGGAGATGCGACTCAGGCATGGCATGGCTGGCTATACGCGCCCAACGGTACTGTGACCTTTGATTTTCATCTGGGGTCTCCCAGGCAGTTGTTCGCCATGATCGTTCTGCCAGGGGTCCGCCTGTTAGGGGGTTCGTCTATCAGCGGCCTCGCATATATCGATAGTGTCGACGGGAACCCCCTGCCAGGCCAGGCAGATCCCGCCAACTCTGCCTGGAAAGGCCAGGCTCAAACAATCAGATTTGGCCTTACCTCCACAGGAATGGAGGCGTGGGCATTGATGATCGTGTTCCATAAGTAGTTCCAGGAGGGATAAACGTTGAACCAACGAAAGATGTCTATACTTTTCGATCGTTCCACAGGCAAGATTCTCGGCACTCATGCAGTGTACGACGCAGAAAAAGGGGAGTATCGCATGCCCACTACCGAGGAGGCTCAGGCGGCCTTCCGGCGCCTTCTGGAAGGAAGGACACCTGACCAGGTCGGCATGATGGAGGCTGAATTTCCGACGCTAAGCGACCAGGGACGCTACTACATTGACACGGCGAAGCACCATCTCGTGCCGAAACCCCAGTTGCGCGTACAGGCTGAGCGGACTCAGATCGAGGGAGACGGCAAGGACTCGGTTGAGATCAAGATTAGTGTGGTCAACGAGGCCGGAGAAGTGATGGAAAGCTTTGATGGCGACTTACGTGTGATGACCGGTCGTGGTCGCCTGTCCGCACCAGGTGGCTGCATTAAGGCAGACCATGGTCGTGCAAGCATCACACTTACCTCGGTCGCCGAGACTGTCGCTCAAGTCTCAATCACAGTGCAGGACCCGTTGGGACGTTGTGCCGAAGGGTACCTGCATCTCGAGTTCCTTTAGTCAAAGTGATGCCAGTTAATGCTCAAGATGTGTTTGCTCAAGGAGGGCTGCAATGACAAGTGAAAACCTACAACGGACGAGCTATCGCGATCCCAACACCCCCGATGACCGGGTGCGCAGTGGCCCGACGTCGCTGGGCGAAAACGAACGGGACATGGACCAATATTATCGCCCATTAGAGCGCATTCACGGCAGCAGCCTGCATGGCTGGGGCGTGGCCAGCGGCTTGAGTGTCACCGCTACCCTCAACAGCGCCACGCTCACCGTCCAGCCA
>Ga0137377_10000636_pt1 | contig 21921 bp, 22 predicted proteins | sample SagtaG_22_FD_104815 | JGI IMG/M metagenome (GOLD analysis project Ga0137377, IMG submission 104815) | Vadose zone soil microbial communities from Sagehorn Ranch, Mendocino, California, USA - Sage2_L_40_16 metaG | ecosystem: Environmental > Terrestrial > Soil > Vadose zone | place: USA... | reverse complement strand
CCGCGGATTTGTTCGCCAAAGGGGATCTGATCCCGCTGTGACACGCGAGGTGGTCTGGGATCACGGAGTGTCGCTGCCCGGGCATCGGCTGTGGCTCGACCCGCTGGTCGTGCGCAGCTTCGCATTCATCTCGCACGCTCATACCGACCATGCCCGGCGTCACAAAGAGGCGCTGCTGACGCCGCAGACGCTGGCGCTGATCCCCGACGCCCGGCGACCTCGCGGATGGCGGATGCTCGGCTTCGGTGAATCGATGCGCCGGGGCGACGGAACGGTCACATTGCATCCGGCGGGCCACATGCTCGGCTCGGCGCAGCTGCACTTTGAGCACGACGGCGCATCCGTCCTGTACACGGGCGATATCAAGCTCCGGCAGCCAGGTCGCGTCCAGACCTTCGTGCCCCGAGCCGATGTGTTGATCGTCGAAACCACTTACGGGCGGCCGCATTTTCGCTTCGGCGATCCGGACGAGACGATCGAGCTGATCGCGCGGTGGTGCCGTCGCGCCCTCGACAGCCACGTCACGCCAGTCTTGCTGTGCCACGCGCTGGGCAAGACCGAGGAGGTCATGCTCGCGCTCGCTGAGTACGGGTTCGCTTTTGCGCTCGAGAAACGGTGCGTGCCGTGCGCGCGCCAGTACGCACTGGCGGGTCGGTCGCTCCCGGATTGGATCGAGCTAAACGGCGACCCGATCGCCGATCGAGTGGTGATCGCGCCTCCGGTCGGAAAGGACGAGGTCCGCAGGCTGGGGCGATACCGCACCGCATTGATCTCGGGTTGGGCAAAGGATCCAGAGTTCGCGCGCCTGTTCGGCGCCGACGCGACGTTCGACCTCTCCGACCACTGCGACTTCGATGAGCTGATGGAGGTGGTGGAGCTGACCGGCGCCGACCAGGTCTACACCGTGCACGGTTTTACCGAGGACTTCGCGCGGTCGCTGCGCAGAAAGGGGATCCGGGCCTGGGCGCTGGAGGCTAACGAACAGCTGGCGCTGGCGCTCTAGCTGGGCTGCAGCGCCGCCGCCCTTCTGCTGTGCCGCGTCAGCCCGACCAAGGCCACGCCAGTGATCGCGCCGTACAGTCCGCCGCTCAGGGTATTCCCGATCAACAGCCCGGCCAGCAGGGGCAGCCCGCCCAGCAGCCCAAGGAACGGTCCCCAAACAAATGCGGCATACGGCGCGGCGTAGGCGGCGATTGATGCCGCCGGCCATACAAACAGCGCGGACCGTCCATGAAGCGCCTTCCAGAGCACCAGGCCCATCAGCAGCCCGCCGAACAACGAGAACGCGACTGGTATTGCGACCTCGATGACATCAATAGCAACCAGGCCACTCAGGACGGGCGAGGAAATCCAGATGCCTGTGGCCGCATATTCGCCGACGCCGACCACGACCGTTAACGCCATCCAGGCAGTCGCAGGCAACGCTGCAAGGCCGGCCGCGGCCCTCAGCACCAGGTACTGAAGGAGGGCGAGGCCGATCGCGCTGACGAGGACGAAAGAAACCTCGTAACCAAGTGACCCGGGTTGGTAACCGAACGGGATTCCGAATGGCCTGAGGGTGGCCATGACACTCAGCGTCGCGCTGAGCATTGCGGCCACGACCCACGCTGACCAGAGAACGAAATCAGTGCGCGTCAGCCGGAGCACCTGCGTGGCGTGCCTCGAACCAGGCTCGAGCCCTGCTAGCGCAGAGCCCACCCAGACCGCAGAACGGCGCGCCGGAGGTTGTGGTCCCCGGCAGCGGCGTCGCTCAGCTTGGTGAGCAGCAGGTCGACCCATGCCGCCAGCTCGACCGGCGGGGCGACCTCGAGCGACTCGTTCTTGACCCGGGCGCGAAAGCTTCGCCCGTCGACGTCGATCGACAGCTCCGTGATCGGACCGCGGTTCAGATGCCCACGCTTGGCCTGGGCGATCGGGATGCGCTCGACCAGGTAATCCAGGAGCTCCAAGGGCTCGTCGCGCTCCACAAGGGGCGCGTGGCAGAAGACGCACGCGTCGTCAATAGGCAAAGCGGGGGCGGAGCAGACTGTGCAGTTCACTTGTGTGGCGGGTTTGAGGGCGATTTACGAGATTCAGTCCGTGTAGCGGGTAATTGTGCGGTCTTCGCGCCGTTTTTCAGCCTGGTATAACGGGCAATCCTCGAAGTTCTGGACGCAGATCGGCGGGCTGTCGCGAAGTGCGTACTTGCGCTTGGAGCGGTGGTCGACGTGGCAGTCGAAGCGGTAGACCCGCAGCGGACCGCGCGTCTCCTTCACCAGCTCCTCGAGATACGGGCACCTTCGCATCGCGAACTACGATAGGCGTCCGTGCTTGAATTCGCCCGCGCAGGCGCCGCGGTCGGCGCTACGCCGGCAACGCTAGAAAAGACGCGGATCCTCGCCGCCTACTTCCGCACTCTGAACGACGACGACCTTCGCCGCGCAGCCGTCTACATGAGCGGCCGTGCGTTTCCGCCCTCACGGCGACGCGCGCTCGGCCTCGGCTGGTCGACTGTGAGCAAGGTGATCACTTCGTTGTCGGCACGGGACGAGGATGAGCTCGGCACGATCTTCCGCAAGCACTCGGACCTGGGCGATTGGGCAGGCGAGGCACTCGACGGCAGCACCCATCCCCAACCTGCGACCCTCGCCGACGTCGAGGCGACCCTGGAGGCGATCCGTACCGCTCGGGGCAACGCTAAGGCCAAGCCCCTTGAGTCCTTGCTGCGACGACTGGACGCAGAGAGCGCGCGGTTCTTCATCAAGATCGTTTCGGGAGAGATGAGGATCGGGCTCAGCGAAGGGCTCGTGGAGGCCGCGATCGCCGAAGCCTTTGCTGTTCCCATCACCCAGGTGAAGCGCGTACACCTCGTCACGGGCGACATCGGAGAGACGGCGGTCCGATGCAAGCGCGGCGAGTTCGAGGCGAGCAGCATCACCCTTTTTCAGCCTGTGCGTTTCATGCTCGCGAGCCCTGTCGAGACGCCTGCCGAGGTATTCCACCGGATGGGCGCGGCCACTGTCTGGACGGAGGAGAAATACGACGGGGTCCGCTGCCAGCTGCATCGCGAAGCGGCCCGGGTCGAGCTGTTCTCCCGCGACCTCAAGGAAACCACGGGCGCATTTCCGGAGCTCATCGAGAACGCACCCGCGATTGGACATGGTGTGCTCTTCGACGGTGAAGTGCTCGCACATCGCGAGGGCCGCGTGTTGAGGTTCTTCGAGCTGCAACGCCGGCTGGGGCGGAAGCAGGTCGACATGGATCTGCGGCGCGAGGTGCCGGTGGTGCTGGTGATATTCGATTTACTTTGGCTGGACGGTCGCACGCTGCTCGATGAGCCCCTGACGGAGCGACGCAAGCTGCTCGAAGGGCTCGGCCTGGAACACCCGTTCCTACTGGCGCGGCTCGAGGAGGCGACCGATCCCCAACACCTCGATCAGATCTTCGCCGAGACTCGCGAGCGCGGCAATGAAGGGTTGATGGTCAAAGACCCGCTGAGCCCCTACACGCCCGGACGTCGCGGACTGGCATGGCTCAAATTGAAACGACCACTGGCGACCCTCGACGTCGTGGTAACGGCGGTCGAGTGGGGGCACGGCAAGCGAAGAGGCGTCCTGTCCGACTACACGTTTGCGGTCAACGACACGAGCACGGGGCGGCTGGTGAACGTGGGCAAGGCGTATACCGGATTGACCGACTCGGAGATCGCGACGTTCACCAAGCGCTTCCTGGAGATGACGGTCCAGGACATGGGCCATACACGCATGGTGCGGCCCGAGGTGGTGCTCGAAATCGCTTTTGACTCCATCCAGCACTCGGGCAGGCATCGGAGCGGTTACGCACTGCGATTCCCGCGCATCGTGCGCATCCGCGACGACAAGCCAGTCGAGGAGATCGACACGCTGGAGCGAGTCGAGGAGTTGTACGAACGCTACTTCGGCGAGAAGTCCGAAGTGCCCCTGTCGGAGGTTGCGGAAACTTGAAGCTCACATTCATGGGCACCGCCGGGGCGCGTTTCATGGTCGCCAGGCAGGTTGCGGCATCCGGCGGCCTCTTCATCGAGGAGAACGGCACGCGGATCAGCCTTGACCCCGGCCCGGGCGCCATCGTCCAGTACGCCCAGCGAGGCATCGACCTGACGACGCTGGACGCAATCGTGCTGAGCCATCGCCACCTCGACCACACCGGCGACGTCAATGTGATGCTCGAAGCGATGACTGACGGCGGATTCGCCCATCGCGGCCAGCTCTTCTGTCCGTCGGACGCCCTGGACGAGGACCCCGTCGTGCTCAAGTACGTGCGCAGGTTTCCACGCGAGATCATCCGCCTCGCGCCGGAAACGTCATACGCGGTCAACGGGCTCCAGTTCACGACGAGCGACCGGCATGTCCACCAGTCCGAGACGTATGGCTTTCGGTTCGGAGACAAGCTCGGCTGGATCACCGACTCGGGTTACTACGACGGAATCGCTGAGCAGCACAAGGCGGAAGTAATGGTCATCCACACCGTCCTCCGGGAATGCATACCAACGCTCCCACACCTGTGCATCGCCGACGCGGAGCGGATCATCCTCGACGCGAAACCGCGGCTGGCCCTGCTCACCCACTACGGGATGACGGTGTGGCGCGCGAACCCATCCGCGATCGCCGCCGACCTGTCTCAGCGCACTGGGACCGACGTCCGAGCCGCCAGCGATGGCCTGTCACTCGAGCTTTGAGCCGCTGGCATTGGCGCGGCTCGGTAGCGCTCCTCGCCGTCTGTCTTGCGTTCTTCATCTACCCGCTGCTGCCGAACGACGACGTCATCAACTCCGACTGGCCGGCGTTTGCGACCGGCGCTCGCCTGATCGTCTCCGACCCCGGCCACCTGTACGACTTCGAAGCCCAGAAGCGCGTGGAGCTCGAGGTGACCGGCGGCCGCGTCCTCGTGACTCTTGGCATCGAGGGCATCCTTCCATTCCTCGCGCCGGCGTGGGTCGCCCTTCTCGCAGTGCCGTTCGATGCTTTCGGAACGGAGATCGGCGGCAGGCTCTGGATACTCTTCGGTCTTGCCTGCTTGGCCGCGGGGCTTTACCTCGCGACGAGACCGCGACCGCCGACCGCGATCCTCCCGGGCTTCGCCGCGGTGCCAACCGCAGTGGTGCTGCTGAACGCTCAGCTCGACGGCATCGTCGCCCTCGGTCTCGGCGCAGCATTCGCCCTGTGGTCGCGACCGTACCTGGCCGGGCTTGCCCTCGGCCTGACGCTGGTCAAACCACAGCTTGTCCTGCCTCTCGGTGCCGCGTTGCTGCTCGCGAGGAAATGGAAAGTCCTGGCGACGTGGGTCGCATCGGGCCTCGCGCTGGTGGCCGCGACGCTGCTTCTCAATCCCCACTGGATCTTCGACTGGCTCGGCCAGACCCGCACGACCGTGCAGCCGGGCAGCCGCGAGGTCGACCTGGCGCACCTCGGCGTGTTGCTGCCGACCGGAATCCAGACCACGGCCATCGCGATCCTGACGGTGGGGGCGGTGGCGCTTGTACTGGTGCTGGCCCGCCGGCGCCAAAACGATCTCTCAGCTGCCGCGGCGGTCGTCTTCGCCGGCGGTGTGCTGGCTTCGCCGCACGCGCTGCCCGCCGACCTGGTGCTCGTCGCACTGGCGCTCGGCATGTGGGGTCAGGCTCGCTGGTTTGACTGGCTTGCGCTCTCGATCGGGGCGCTCATCGCCGCCCTGGCCCCGGCGCCGATTCCCGCGCTGGTGGGGGTGGTCCTGATCGGCTGGGTGTGCCTGCGGGCGGCGGGCCTGCTCGTTACCTGGCTGCCGCGAGAACCGGCACCGGCGTCTGCGCGATGATGCCATCGATCAGGCCGTACTCGACCGCCTCCTGGGGAGAGAGGAAGAAGTCACGGTCGGTGTCGCGCTCGACTCGCGCCAGGGGTTGACCGGTATGGGTCGCGATCAGCTCGTTGAGCACGGTGCGGATGCGGATGATCTCCTTGGCGTGGATGTCGAGGTCGCTCGCCTGACCCTGCAATCCCTTGCCGCCGATCAGCGGCTGATGCATGTGGATCGTGGAGTTGGGCAGCGAGAATCGTTTGCCTTTCGCGCCGGCCATCAAGACGACGGTGCCAAAGCTGGCGGCGCGGCCGATACAGACGGTCGAGATGGGCGCCTGCACGTACTGCATCGTGTCGTAGATCGCCAGCCCGGCCGCGACGGCGCCACCGGGGGAGTTGACGTAGATCTGGATCTCCTTCTCGGGGGCGTCCGCGGCCAGGTACATGAGCTGGGCGACGACAAGGTTGGCGACCACATCGTTGATGGGCCGGCCGACGATGATGATGCGGTCTCTCAGCAGCCTCGAGTAGATGTCAAAAGTTCGCTCGCGGTTGCCGCCTTCGTTCTCCACTACGGTCGGGACGTACGCCAATCTGGATGGCAGCTTACGAGAAACTTTCGCCTCTGGATGCAACGTCCGGGCGGCGTCTGCCAAGGCGCGTTGGGAGACGGCCGGAATGAATCAGGCCTAAATCTCCACCTCGTCTACGTTCGCGGGGAAGGCAGGCCTCCCCCGCGAGCCCCCTCCGTTGCATGCGATGTCTGGGCGGCGTCTGGTGGATTCGGCCTGGGAGACGGCCGGAATGAATCCGGCCTAGATCCCCACCGCGTCTACTAATGCTCTTCGCCCCATCTGACTTCTTTACGGCGCTGCGGAAGGACCTGAAGCAGCAGCTTCCGGCGACGCTGCGTGACTTCCGGACCTCGCGCGGTCGAGGCCGGTTGATGAAGCTTCACTTCGGGGAGCCGGCCTTCCACTACGAGGCATGGCATCACACGGGTGCCGGTAGGCTGGAGGTTGGCTTGCACTTCGAATCATCGGCGGCAGACAACCAGGCCGCGTTTGACTTTTTCCGCTCCCGGATGGTCGAGGTCAAGGCGGGACTGCCCCGTGCGGAGCTCGAGCCGTGGGATCGGGGGTGGTCGAGGCTCTACGAGACCGCGCCGGCCGCGCGCCTCGACGACCAGGTCCTGGGCCAGACCGTGGAGTGCATGGCGGAGTACGTGGTCACGCTGCAGCCGATGCTCGAACAGTTTTTGAGGAGTCGCGAATGAGAACAGTTGAAGTGACGGATGACCTTCAGGCCTACCTCGACAGCCTTGTGCCGAAGCGGGATGTTGTCCTCGCTCGCATGGAGGAGGAGGCGGAGCGAGAAGGCATCCCGATCATCGAGCCACACGAGGGAATGCTGCTGTATTTGCTGGTCAAGATCGCCCGCGCCAAGCGAGTTCTGGAGCTGGGTGCCGCGACCGGCTACAGCGGGATCTGGCTGCTCCGGGGAACCGATGGCGGAACGCTGACGACATTCGAGGTCGACCACAAGCGGGCGGAACGAGCCCGGGCGAACTTCGCCGAGGCGGGCTTCGGCAAGCAGGCCCTGCTGCTCGAGCAGGACGCGGTCGCCGGCGTTGCAAAACTGGACGAGCGCTTCGACGCGTGTTTCATCGACCTGCTGAACGTGTTCCCGTCGGAGGACGTGACACGTCGCGCGGTCGAGCTGTGCCTCGAGCGGTTGGAGGGTGGGGCTCTCCTGATGGCAGACAACGCGCTGCGCCAAGGCGAGGTCGTCGCGCCGAAGAACCAGCAGGCGAAGAATGTCGCGGCCTATAACAGGCTGGTCGCCGCGCATCCGCGCCTGGAGAGCGTGGTGATCCCGATCCGAGACGGCCTCTCGGTCGCCCGCGTCAAGGGCTGACGCACTGCACCAAGGTTCCCTGATCTTCTTCGCGATAGGCGCCTGCGGCATCCTCTTTGGTGCGTGGGGCTATTTCGACAAGCGCGCTGCACGAACTTTCAGGTGGTGGGCTGAGACTCGGTATTCCAATTTCGGTCTTGGTCCGGGCGGCCCAGCCATGTTCCTCGTCAACGGCGTCGGTATCACCATTGTTGGCATCGCGATTGCGATTGGCAGGAACGCGTTCACCCTGGCAATTCTCTTGCTTGGCTCCGCCACAATCGTCGCCGGGCTGGCGTTGTACATGATTCATCCGAGGTGGGCAGAGCCCCGGTGGATGCGGACGGGGGAAGACTAGGCGACCGGCAACTCCTCCCCACTTGTGGGGACGTGGCCCGCAGGGCCGGAGGGGCCTCGAGTTTTACGGGACCGGTTTCGCTTCGTCGCCCTCGATCCAGTGCGTGCCGTCAGCCGCGTGCTCTTTCTTCCAGATCGGCACGCTTTCCTTGAGCCTGTCGATCCCCCACTTGCATGCTTCGAAAGCCTCGGCGCGGTGCGGGCACGAAACGCAGACGACCACCGAGACTTCGCCGATCGTCAGGTGGCCCGTCCGGTGGGCCATCGCGACGCGTGCCTCGGGCCACCGATCCTTGATCTCCTGGCCGATCTTGCGCATCTGAGGTACGGCCATCTCTGCGTAGGCCTCATAGTCGAGGTGCGTCACCGACTCGCCGCGCGAGTTGTCGCGCACGATCCCGCTGAACGTGCAAATGGCACCGGCCCCGGGGTGCGTGACGACCGTCTCCAGCTCGCGCGCGTCGATCGGGTCGATGGTGACGTCATAACGCAAGGCAAGAACCTCCGCTCACCGGCGGGATGAAGGCGACCTCATCCCAGTCGGCGAGGGCAGTGTCCCAATCCGCGAATTCTTGATTGACGGCCGCCCGCACCGAGTTGCGGTCTGGCAGCGACGGGTGCGCGCCACGAAGCGCCTCGTATGCGTCGGAGACCGTCGAGCCCCTGGGAAGCTCCATTCTCTCGTTCTCCGTGCCGGCTAGCTCGCGAAGCCGAGCAAAAAACCGAACGCTGATGCCGATTGCTACCGCCACGAGATCAGATTAGAGATCTACAACCCGAAGGTGAGCAGCGGCGCTTGCCCGGCCGCCAGGCCGGGTCGGCTTCGCCGACGCCGCGATGAGAGGGAACCGGCAGGTTCCCTCTCATAGAAGCCCGTCTTAGGCGACGAAAACGTGAACTTCCTTGCCCGAATCAAGGGCTCGCTCGACCGTGGACCGCGTCCCCTTCGAGCTGCCATCCCAGAATGCAACAAGCACGTCGCACGCATCCACCAGGCGTTGATTGCGGGCCGCCGATTTGGAGGCGTCGGCCAGCTCATCGAACGAGGCCGGGATGACCTGCACGGGAATTCCCTTCTCGCGTGCGGCCTTGGTCGCGGCAGCATCAACCCCGCTGGCGCTGCCGGTGATGATCGAGGCGCGCGGCGGCAGGGATTTGACGTAGTCGATGACGCGCACCGGATCGGAGAAGTGGCGGCTCCCGACGATCGCGACGCGCAACTAGGACTTAGCCGGAGGTCGAGCCACTCTTGCCGATCATGCCGATGTTCTTCTCGAACATCCCGCGCAGCCTGGTCGCCTGACGGTCGTAGTCCTCGGGGTTCGGCCAGCTGTCGCGCGTGTCGAGCACCTCGCGAGGCACCCCCGGCACGCGGTTGGGTATGTGCAGCCCGAACACCGGATCGACGTGCGTCGCAACACCGCGTAGGTCGCCCTCGAGAACGGCACGCACGATGGCCCGAGTGTGTGCGATCGACATCCGCTCGCCGACCCCGTACGGCCCGCCGACCCAACCCGTGTTCAGCATCCAGACCTCGCAGTGGTGGCGCTTCACGCGCTCGATCAGCATGTCCGCGTAACGCTCCGGCGGCAGCACGAGGAACGGCGCCGCGAAACACGTGCTGAAGATGGGTTCCGGCTCGGTGACTCCGCGCTCCGTGCCCGCCACCTTGGCGGTATAGCCGGACAGAAAGTAGTGCCGGATCTGGTCCTCGTCCAGCCGGGCGACCGGCGGCAGAACTCCATAAGCGTCCGCCGAAAGGAAGAGCACGTTATGCGGGTGGCTGCCGGTGCCCGCCAGCACCGCGTTGGGAATCAAGTCGATCGGATACGCCGCCCGTGTGTTCTCAGTCTTCTCCTCGGAGTCGTAGTCGGGAACCCGTGTGCGCGGGTCGTAGACCACGTTTTCAAGGATCGTGCCGAAGCTTTCGGTCGCGGCGTAGATCTCCGGCTCGGACTCTCGGTGGATGCGGATTGTCTTGGCGTAGCAGCCACCCTCGAAGTTGAAGACGCCGCGGTCGCTCCACCCGTGCTCGTCATCGCCGATGAGCCGCCGCGAAGGGTCGGCCGACAGCGTCGTCTTGCCCGTGCCGCTCAGGCCGAAGAAGAGCGCCACGTCGTCCCCGGCGGCGTTCGTGTTGGCGGAGCAATGCATCGGGAACACGTTCTGCGCCGGGAGCAGGTAGTTCAGGGCGGTGAAGATCGACTTCTTGATCTCCCCGGCGTAACCGGTCCCACCGATGATCACGATCCTGCGGCCGAGGTTGACCAGGATGAAGGTCTCGCTGTGAGTGCCATCGCGCGACGGGTCGGCATGAACCGAGGGCAGCGACATGACCGTGAAATCCGGTTCGAAGGCAAGCAGTTCGTCGGCGTTAGGGCGGATGAAGAGGTTGTGCGCAAACAGGCTGTGCCAGGCCATCTCCGTGATCACACGGACGCGCAGCCTGTAGCGAGCGTCGGCGCATGCGAATACGTCGTGCGTGTAGACCGGGTGCGACGCGATGAACTCCTCCATCTTCCGCAACAGGCCGTCGAACTTCTCGGAAGGAATCGGCTGGTTGCCCGGATGCCACCAGATGGCGTCCTGGCTGGTGGGCTCCTTGACAAAGAACTTGTCCTTGGGCGAGCGGCCAGTGTGCTTGCCGGTCTCGGCCGTCAACGCGCCGGTGGACACGATCGCCGCCTCATCGCGCCGCACCGCCTCCTCATAGAGCGCGGCAGCGCTCAGGTTCCGTCTCTCGACGGCTACTTCACTCTTCGCGACCACTTCTTCCCAGTATGAGGAACGAGCCGCCGGTAAGGCTTACGCGATGCGGGCGCGGCGGGCACTCGACCGGCGCCGCTGCTTGCCGCTCACGTAGTCGACCAGGACGTATTCGCCCAGCCGGTCGGGCGAGACGAAAAACGCCCGTCCCTTGTTGATCCGCGTCATCTGGTTGATGAACTCGGTGAGATAGGGGCCGCGTTCGAGCATGAACGTGTTGATCACGATCCGGTCGCGCGTGCACCGCTTGACCTCGCTCAGCGTCTGCTGGATGGTGCGGTAGGTCGGTGGATACGCGAACTGCGCCTTGCCGTTCTCTTCGATGTGGGCGGTCGGCTCACCGTCCGTGATCATGATGATCTGGCGGTTGCCGCGATGCTTCGCGAGAAGCGAGCGGCCCAGCTGGAAACCGTGCTGCATGTTGGTGCCGTACACGTAGTCGTTGAGGGCCAGCTGCGGAAGCGTGTGCGGCTTGAGCTCCACCGCGTAGTTCGAAAACCCGACCACGTAGAGCGAGTCGCGCGGGTACTGGCTCCGGATGAGCGAGTCGAGCGCAATGGCGACCTTCTTGGCGGCAAGAAAGCAGCCCCGCAGAAACATCGAGCGGCTCATGTCGATCATCAGCACAGTGGACGCCTGCGTCTGATGCTCGGTCCGGTGAACGATGAAGTCCTGCGGTGCCATCTTCACGGGCACCTTCGGCCCCTCGCGGACGATCGAGTTGAATAGCGTTTCCTTCATCTCGAGCAGGAACGGGTCGCCGTACTCGTAGGCCTTCAACTCCTCTGAGGCGTCAGTTCCGATACCGCCTCGCCACAGCTGATGCTGGCCCATGCGAGTCTTCTTGAGCTGGTCGAAGATGTCGCGCAGCGCGGACTGGCCAATCCGGCGCATACCGCGCGGCGTGAGCTCCAACCTCCGTCCTTTCCGCTCCACGTAGCCGGCCTTCTCCAGCACGTCAGTGACCTGGCGCAGCTGGTCGAGCGCCTGTCGCGCATCGGGTCCAAGCAACTCCTGCGCCAGGGAGCGGTCGACATCGTCCGGCCGAAAGCTTCCCCTCTCGAGCTGCGACTCGAGCCGATCCATCTGCTGCAGCCGCTCCATGAGCTGCATCGCCTCGTCCATGCTCAGCGGGTCCTCGCCGAAAAACGGGTAACGCTCGGACAGCTCGGACGGCGGCATCATCGCCTGCATGAAGCCGGACAGACGCGAGAGCTCGAGGCGAAGCGAGTCGTCCTGCAGGAGCGCGTCCATCATCTGACGCAGCTCTTCGCGCGCCTCGGGGCTGAGGCTCTGCAGCAATGACTGCATCTGCGCCATCTGTCGCTGCAGGTGCTCCAGGAGCTCGTCGAGATTGTTGATCCCGGGCGGGAACATATCGCCGAACCGCTGCATGAAGCCGTTGAAATCGGGCGTTCGGCCTTCCATCCGCTGCTCGAGCATCTTGTTGAGCTCGCGCACCATGTCGCGCACGCGAGACAGGTCCTGGCCCTGCATCTGCTCCAGGGAGCCTTTGATGCCCTGGAACATCTGGTCCAGCATCTGTTTCTGCAGCTGCTCCATGAGCTCCTCGAATTTCTGCCGCGCGGCGGCGTCGACGAACTCATAGTTCCGCAGGCCCTTGACCCGGCCACCAAGGTCGTCTGGCAGGCGATCGAGCTGGTCGTTGCGCTGGCGCGCGATGCGGTCGAGCAGCTTGCGGGCCTCCGGCGTGGCTTCCTGCGACCGCCGCTCGATGCCGGCGCGTTCGGTGTCGATGACGTCCTGCACCTTCTGCCGCAGCTCCTCGACCGTGGAGTCGAGGTTGTAGCGGCCTAGCTCCCGCTCACGCGACTCGCGCAGCTGCTTCAGCAGCTGCTCCAGGCCAGGCATATTGGGCGAGCCCCAGCGGAGAAAGCGCTGCAGCGCCGCGTTGAGGTCGCCGTAGTTCATCAGATCGTCGGACAGGGAGTCGAGCACGTCGCCTGCGTCCAGGTCGTCGAGCTTCTGCGTGCCGTCCCAGCGTGAGTAGCGAAACCTCACCGGACCACGCTAGCAGGACGCCAACCACCCAGCTTCCGCTCAATCGCATGAGCGGCGCGGATGGCAACATCGTCATGCCAGCCGGCGGCCACGATCTGGACTCCAATCGGAAGATTCTCCGGCGACGTGCCCGCCCTGACGACCACGCACGGGTTGCCGGACAGGCTGTACGGCATCGTGTAGCTGAACTGATGATCGCTCACGAACTTGGTCTTGTAGAGGGGAGCGACGTCCGGGGCGACGGGGCTGAGGACCAGGTCAAAGCGGGACATGAATTTCAAGACCGAGGAGCGGAAAGCGTCCCACCGCTGATCCATGCGGTCTCGGCTCATGTGCTTGCGGCCCCAAAAGCCCATGGTCAGCTGGTAGGCCTCGCCGAGCCACGGCGGGCGCTCTTCGGTGACGACACAGCCGGCCGACCCGAGCGCCTTGGCGGCCGCCTTCACGGTGGCGGTGATCGCCGGGGTCGGTTTGGCCATGCCGTCGTCGGCGTACCACGCGACGCGCAGGCCGGCGAGCTTGGGGACGCGCTTGGGAAGTGGGACGGGGACCACGCCGGAATCGATCCCGTCCGGCCCGGCGAGCACCCGAAGCGCGATCGCGAGGTCCGACGCGTATCTGGCCATCGGCCCGACCTGGCTGCGGGGATCCGTCATTCCACCGGTCAGGCCATAACCGCCCGTCACGGGGATCAACCCGGCGGTCGGCTTGAGCGCCACGACCCCGCAGTAGTGCGCCGGCAGCCGAATGCTGCCGCCGGAGTCGCTGCCGAGCCCCAGTGGTGAGCCGCCCGCCGCGATGATCGCGGCTTCGCCGCTGCTGCTGATCCCTGGCGAGCGATTGATGTCGTACGGGTTGCGCGTGCCGCCGTGAACCGGACTCCAGCTGTTTTCGCCGTGCACCGGCGGGCAGTTCGTCTTGCCGATGAGGATCGCGCCTGCCCGGCGCATCCGCGCCACGACTGTCGCGTCGTGGTCGGGGATCCGGCTCCGCATGATCCGTACACCCGCGGTCGTCGGCAAGCCTGCGGTGTTGAAGATGTCCTTGACGGTGAACGGCACGCCGTGCAGCGGGCCGAGCGCGCCCTTCCGGGTGTTGTGGCGGTCGGCGGTGCGGGCTTCCTTGATGGCGCTCTCCGCGGTGGCGAAGACGACCGCGTTGAGGCGTGGGTTGACCGTATGAATGTGCTCGAGATGGGCGCGCACGACCTCGAGGGAGGAGATTTTCTTGGTCCGGATCGCGCGCGCGATCCAACCGGCCGGGGCACCGATTACATCTCTCACTTACAGGCGTACGGGAGCTTAGTCGCTCCCGGGCGAATTTGAACGCGCTAAGTCGCCGGTTTCCTCGTGCCTTTGGCGGCTGGACTTGCTCCAGTCGCGACGCGCATTCCCCTTGCGCCGCCAGGCATCCCATCGTCGCCAAGAGATTCTTCTTCTCCGGAAGGGGTTAGCGCGGCGAATCCGGCGCGCAACCCGCGCATTGATGTGTCGCGTTCGCTAGACGCCGTTGAGCGACGCGACGTAGGGGAACCTGGAAAGGTTCCCCCTGCGAATTTGCCGGTTTCCTCGTGCCATTGGCGGCTGGACTTGTCCAGCCGCGACGCGCGTTCCCCTTGCGCCGCCAGGCGTCCCATCGTCGCCAAGAGATTCTTCTTCTCCGGAAGGGGTTAGCGGCGCGAATCCGGCGCGCAACCCGCGCATCGATGTGTCGCGTTCGCTAGGCGCCGTTGAGCGACGCGACGTAGGGGGAACCTGGAAAGGTTCCCTCTACGAATTTAGACTGTATCCCCAGGTTTGATATCGAGCACCCGCACGCTGTTCCCGACCAGCTCCTGGAGCTGGCTCGGGTTGCCCGACAGGATCGGGAAGGTGCCGAAGTGCATCGGCACGACCGTCTTGACCCCGAGCAGCGAGACCGCCTTGGCCGCGCGCTCCGGACCCATCGTGTAGAACCCACCGATCGGCAGGAATGCGACGTCGAACTTGCCAAGCTCGGCGATGATCGCCATATCGCCAAAGACGTCGGTGTCGCCGGCGAAGTAAACGCTGAATCCGTTCTCGAACTCGATCACCAGACCGCATGCCTGCCCGCCGTAGACGATGCCGCCGTTGTCGGTGATCCCACACGAGTGCTCCGCGTGAACAAGGGTCACCGAGATTCCCTCGGCCTCGATGGTGCCGCCCTGGTTGCCTCCGATGATCTTGTCGGCGTCCAGCCCCTTGGCGCCCAGCCACGCGCTGATCTCGTGGTTGGTCACGATCGTCGGCTTGGTGCGGCGTGCAATCTCTACCGCGTCGTGGATGTGGTCGAAATGACCGTGCGTGATGAGCATCAGATCGCACTTGTCCACGTTCTTTAGCTGCTCGGGCGCGACGGGGTTGTTCATGACCCACGGGTCGATGAGGATCTCCTTGCCCTTGGCGCTGCGAACCTTCCAGGTTCCATGCCCGACCCACGTAAAGATGACGTCAGCATTCAGCGCCATTCCTGCCCCCTTGTGCCTGGCGGAAAAGACGATTTTCCCACACGGCCAGAACGAAAATCCCGACGCCGCCGATCGTCCACAGGTTCGGAAAGAACAGCTCGCACGGCTGCCGCAGGAAGCCGAGCAGGCAGATCGCCAGGACCGCGAGCGTGATCCACCGCCGGCGTTCGACTGCCTTGACCAGGACAAGAAGCGTGACCGGCAGCAATGGCAGCCACTGGTAGGGCCAGACCTCGTTCGGGATGACCGCGCCAAGCGCGAAGCCGATGGACATGCCGTAGACGGGATTCCATCCGCTGCGCCACGCCGCCCAGGCCGCTCCGATGGCAAACGCCAACGCGCTTGCATAGGAAAGGACAAGCGCCAGTCCTGAGAAATGCAAGGGCGAGGTGACGATCTGGTACCCGGAGCCCGAAGGCACCGCGAACGGCTCGCCGCCTATCGAGCGCGCAAACAGCGTGCGCACTGAGTCGTACGCGCAGTCAGGGTTGTGCGAGCCCAGGGACGGCAGCAGAACGTGCTGGTAGTAGAAGAGCGCGCCGCCGAAACCAAGCGGGATGAAGGTCGCGGCTGTGACCGCGAGCACCACCGCGGCCAGGACGAGCGCGTAGCGAATCCGATGTTCCGGCCTAGGCCCGATGATCATGGCCGCCGGGTAGTACTTGATCGCCGCCGCGAGGCCAGCAAACACCCCGGCGAGTGTCGGGCGCTTGGTTTCGAACCAGACTGAGGCCATCGCGAGAGCGAGCAGGATTCCGCCGTGTTGACCGGCGCTGATGTCCGCGAACAAGGGCGGAAAGTACGCGGCCACCATCCAGAAGATGGGACGAGCGACTCGGTCGCCGGTGCCGAGTATGCGGTAGAGCAACCCAAGGGCGACGATCAGCGCGATCGCGTCGATCGCGGTCCAGACCTGAGCGCCGACGCCGCGCGGCAGCAAGGCAACCGGGATGGCCAGCACGGCGACGGGTGGCGGGCTGACGAAAGCGTCGAGTCCGCCCGGGGGGGCGATGATGTGCAGCCGCGCCAGGTAATCGGCCGCCTGATCGTACATGTGCGAAGGATTGGTCAGGTACGCGTGCGCGCCCTCCCACATGCCCTCCGCGTCGTAGCGACGAGGGGCGACGACTGTGAATACCAGCACGCGCAGACCGAACACGCCCGCGAGCAACCAGTACATGACCGGTCGCGACAGAACGTCGGCCGCGGCGCGCCGCAAACGCTGGATCAAACGGCCATTCAATCAGTCGGCGCGCGTACGCCGCGTGAGCCGTTGCGCGACAGCCAGGTCGTGCCTTTCAGAAACTCGATGAAGCCGGCTACTGAGGCCGGCAGCCTGCGCTTGCGGAGATAAACGATGTGCCAGTCACGGCGGATCGGAAATCCGCGCACGTCGAGCTCGACGAGCCGACCGCTCGCAAACTCGAGCGCGCAGGCGTAGCGGGAGATGACCGCCAGGCCGAGTCCCGACTCTACAGCGTGCTTGATCGCGCCGTTGGATCCCAGCTCCATCGCCACCGCCAACCTGGCCCCCGACTTTCGGGCGGCCTTCTCGAGCGATTGCCTGCTGCCCGAAGCCGGCTCGCGCATGACGAACGGTTGACCGGTGAGGTCCTTCAGGTCAAGCCGTTTCCTCCCGGCCAACGCGTGACCCGCAGGAGCGACCACCACGAGCTCGTCGGTGAGGAACGGCACGATCGCCAGCTCCGGGTCTCTTAGCGCCGGGCCTACGACCGCCAGGTCGAGCTCGCTGCGGAGGACCTGCTCCTGCACGCGTTCCCGCGTCCCGATCTCGAGCGAGATGACGAGGCCTTGGTGCATCTTCTTGAATGCGCCAAGCGCGGCGGGCAGCAGGTAGATGCCGACGGTGGTGCTCGCTCCAACGCGCAGAGTCCCGCGCTTGATGCCGCGTATCTCCTCGACCGCGACGGCGGCCTCGTCGAGGACCTCGAGCATCTTTCGCGCGTAGCCGTAAAGCACGGTTCCGGCTTCGGTGAGCTGGACACGCTTGCCCAGACGGTCGAGCAGGGGAACACCGAGCGCCTCTTCGAGCTCCTTGACCTGGTACGAGATCGATGGCTGGCTGAGCTTGAGGCGCTGCGCGGCCTGGCTGAAACTCTTCAGATCGGCAACAGTTTTGAACGTTCGCAGCTGGCGCAGCGTGACCGCGAGGTCGAGATCCAGCTGGGGGTCGGGTCGCGGCACGGCGCCTACGATATGCGGATGGCAGCGCGGAAACCTCGTTCCCTTTCACCTGTTCGTCGCACGACGCCGAGCCTCGAAGGAGTCGAGGCACCCGAGAGATCGGCGGCAACCGTGTCGGAGCAGAAGATCAACCAGTACCGCAAGCGCCGCTACCAGGCGCTGCACGCGGAAACCGACGCGGCCAACAAGCGCCGCGCCGCGGGCAAAGCCACGGCTCGCGACCGGATCGAGATGCTCGTGGACGAGGGATCCTTCGTCGAGCTCGACGTATTCGCGACGCATCGCGCCCACGGCTTCGGCATGGAAGACCGCAAGATCGCCGGCGACGGCGTGGTCGCGGGGTTCGGCGAGATCGATCGCCGCCCTGTCGCCGTCTACGCGTACGACGCGACGGTGTTCGGCGGCTCGCTCGGTGAGGTGACGGCGGAAAAGATCGTCAAGGTGCAGGAGCTGGCACTGCGCAACCGGGTGCCGATCATCGGCATCAACGATTCCGGAGGCGCCCGCATCCAGGAAGGCGTAGTCGCGCTGGCCGGCTACGCGGACATCTTCTATCGCAACGTACGGTCGTCCGGCGTCATCCCGCAGCTCAGCGTCATCGCCGGTCCGTGCACGGGTGGTGCTGTGTACTCGCCGGCCATCACCGACTTCATCTTCATCGTCGCGGGCCAGGGATACATGTTCATCACCGGTCCTGAGGTCATCAAGGTCGTGACAGGGGAAGCCGTCTCGTTCGACGAGCTCGGCGGAGGCCATGTCCACAACGCAACGTCGGGCGTCGCGCACTTCCTCCCGCGAACCGAGCAGGAATGCGCCGCCGGCGTCCGCAAGCTGCTGTCCTATCTCCCCTCATCGAATGCGGAGCGGCCGCCGTTCGTGCCGACGACCGACGACCTCGAGCGGGCCGACCCGGAGCTGCAGACGATCGTTCCCGAATCGCCTAACAAACCGTATGACATGCGCGAGGTCGTCTCGCGCGTGTTGGACGGCCGCGAGTTCTTCGAGGTACAGCCGTTCTTCGCGCCCAACATCATCGTGGGACTCGGCCGGCTGGGCGGCCACGTCATCGGCATCGTCGGGAACCAGCCAAAGGTGCTCGCCGGTGCGATCGACATCAACGCATCGGTGAAAGCGGCGCGGTTCATCCGCTTCTGCGACGCGTTCGGCATCCCGATCATCTCCTTTGTCGACGTGCCGGGCTACCTGCCCGGCCGCGATCAGGAGCACGGCGGGATCATCCGCCACGGTGCCAAGCTGCTCTACGCGTACGCGGAGGCGACAGTGCCGAAGCTGACGGTGATCACGCGCAAGGATTACGGCGGCGCGTACTGCGTGATGTCGCCCAAGCAGATGGGCGCCGACCTGAACCTCGCGTGGCCCACCGCCGAGATCGCTGTGATGGGTCCTGACGCGGCCGTCAACATCATCTACAAGCGCGACCTCGCCGCCGCGCGCGATCCAGCCACGCGCCGCAAGGAGCTCGTCGCCGAGTACACGACGCGCTTCGCGAACCCGTACGTGGCGGCCGAGCGCGGCTACATCGACGACGTCATCGAGCCGAGTCAGACCCGGCGCGAGCTGGTGCGAGGGCTTCAGCTGTGCCTGCGCAAGACGGTCGAGCGTCCGCCGCGCAAGCACGGCAACATCCCCCTGTAGAGCGCGGAGGAGGCAGGCCTCCCCCGCGGGCCCCCTCCGTTACCTGCAACGCCTGGCGGCGTTTGGCAAACAACGCACGGAGACGGCCGGAGTAAATCCGGCTTAGAGCTTCACCGCGTTTAGATCGGTCCGTCGGAGCTTCGGCGCAGAGCGTCCATCTTGCTGCAGTACTCGTCGACGGTGACGATGTATTCGGCATGCGACCAGGTAAGCGGAGAAACCGACAGCGCGGCGCCGGTGTGTGGGTCGAGCTGCTCGGACAGCAAGCCCCCGGGCAGCTGATGCGCGACCGCCCAGTCGATCATCCGCTTCGCTGGCGCAAGGTCCTCTCGAGCCTTGGCGGTGGCGATGTACCACTGCGCCAGCCACATGGTGCACATGAACCACGGATTTCCTGGCACAAGGCGCGTGTCGTGCTCGACCTGGAAGTAGTAATCGTCCGTGTAACGGGCGATGCCGCCGCAGTTGGCTTTGTTCGACAGCTGGTCGGCGATCGCGTGCATGGTGTCGACGACGCGCGGATCGTCCGGCTGATACATGCCGAAGCGCCACAGGCCATAGACAGCGCTGTCGAGCACCGTGTCGACGGTGACCGACTCATCGTCCTCGACCGTGATCCGCCTTGGGAAACGGCCGAGCTCAGCGCTGTAGAGATTCGTGTCCGACGCCTCTCGCAGGCGCTCTGTCGCATCGCGGTAGCGGGTGTGCGCCTTCGCGTCCCCGAACAGGTCGGCGAAGCTGCGCGCGGCTTCGAGACCTCCCCACACCGACCCGACCGTGAACGCGTGCACCCCCCAGCGCTCCTCCCACAGGTCCCATGACGGCATGGGCAGCCCGTTGCGCTCGTCCACATAGCTCACCATCCAGTCCGCGGCCGGGATGATGAGCGTCGAATAAAGCCCGACTACGAAGTCCAGGTTGCGATGGATCCGGTAGTGCTGCCACAACGACCACAGGACCAGACCGGTCTCGTCCTCCTGCACCGGCAGCGTGCGGACACCATGCGAGTCGACCCATGGCAGCCACGAGCTGCCAGGCTGCCCGTAAGGCGTGTACTTGTGTAGGAAGAAACCTTCCTCGACAAGTGACTGCTGGCAGAAGTTGAAGAACTGCCGTGTCGCGTCCTCGTGTCCTGCACGGTCGAGCGAGTTGGCGACGATCGCGCCGTCGCGAGGCCATGCGTACGCGTAAGTGTCCCGCGCGAATTTCGTGATGTCGAAGTCGGTGGATGCGATCACTGCGCCTCGATTGTCGACATGCGTGCGCGCCGTCAACACGCTGCGCCGGTATAGCTTGGAAGCGTCCGCGCCAAGCTCCTCATCGATATGGCGGTGGTCCTTTTCCGACCAGACCTGCCAGTAGGTCCGCGTCCGGCCGAGGTATGTATCGGGTCCACGCGACATGATGAGGTCCTGCCCGTAGGTCGTGACCTCGCTGAGGCGCGTACCCATGCACAGCCAGTGGCTGAGCGTCCGCGGCTCGTTGGCTGCGGCGGGGCCGACGTCGAAGGCAACCGTGCAATCGACCGAGCCCTGCTCGATCGGATGTTTGCCCAGAATCCCATCCTCCGCGTCCACCCACGTGCCGGCGGCGCCGTTGCCCTTCTTGCCGTTGGCCCAGCTCGTGATGCCGTAGTCGGGGCCGGACTGGCCGCCGATCAGGAAGTAGCGGTTCGCTTTGTAGGCGATGACCGCGCGGTGGCGGGGCTCGTAGAGGACCGTGTTGCCGATGTCCGAGCCTTCGATGTACCAGTCGTAATGGAAGAAGGCCGTTCCCACCGTGAACCCGGCCGCCGAGGTCACCGTCAGGTTGCGGATGAACCAGTTGCGGGCGAGGTCGATGTAGTCCTCGAAGTTGACCGTGATGCCGAGTTCCTGATGGCTCAGCGTCACGTCGCTGACGAGCGAGTCCTCCACGTACGCCAACTGGCGTTGCCACGCCGCATCTTCGAGCCACGCGAACCGGCCGTCGACGAAGAAGCCGACGTGGCAGACGTTGCCCATGGTGTGATTCGCGTCGCCGACACGCGGGTAGTAGATATCGCGGACCGAATACGTCGCGTCGAACCCGACAAGCGAGTTGCCGTTTCCGAGGACGAGGCTTCTAGGCACGTCTGTTGCGCGGCAATCCTACGCCGCTAGAATCGCGACAGCACCAGCACACGACGGAGCACCACATCCTGGAAACAGACGCAGAATCAGAACGACCACCAGTCCGCGTGATCACCTCGCGCAAGCGGCGGCGCACTGTGACAGCCCGCATGCGATCAGGGGTTCTCGAGCTGCTCGTCCCATCGACCATGCCCCATTCGGAGCGCGAGCATTGGGCCGAGGTCATGAGCCGGCGCCTCGCGAGGCGCGCGGAGCGAGCGCGGCCCTCTGACGAAGGACTCCAGGAGCGCGCGCGCCGGCTGAACGAGCGCCACTTCGAGGGCAGGCTGCGATGGGCGTCGATCGGATTCGCGGAGATGGATCACCTATGGGGCTCGTGCACGTTCACAGCAGGAGCAATCCGAATCGCGCGAAGGGCCGGCTCGCTGCCCGCGTGGGTGCTCGACTACCTGCTCATGCACGAGCTCGCGCATCTGGTGCACAGCGACCACGGGCCGGCCTTCCACGAGCTGGAGAATCGCTACCCCCTAGCCGAGCGGGCGAAGGGCTACCTGCTAGCGCTCGACTCCATGGCCGGCGAGGTGAGGATATAGGCCGGATTTACTCCGGCCGTCTCCAAGTGCGT
>Ga0137377_10000625_pt1 | contig 22090 bp, 18 predicted proteins | sample SagtaG_22_FD_104815 | JGI IMG/M metagenome (GOLD analysis project Ga0137377, IMG submission 104815) | Vadose zone soil microbial communities from Sagehorn Ranch, Mendocino, California, USA - Sage2_L_40_16 metaG | ecosystem: Environmental > Terrestrial > Soil > Vadose zone | place: USA... | reverse complement strand
TTACATCGATAATCCGCACGCGCATTATCAAAACTTCACGCAGGCCGATCTCACGAACGCGCGCAGCGCGCTAGGTTACGAGCCGCGGTTTCCGTTGGAACAAGGTGTGCGCGATTATATGCAGTGGCTGTACGGGTAGCGCACGCGTCTCGCCTGCCGGTTTCGGCGTCGCGCCGAAGCAATCTTTTCGTGAAACACTGATCGCAATCTGCAGCGTGGCGCACGAGAAAAGTTCGCGATCGCGGGACGCGCTCGCCAGCGCGCGAGACGCGTGCGCATTACCCTTTCCAGAAAAATTTTGTCGGGCGGTGAATTTCCGGCGGCAGGCTTTTGTGGACCGGACAGTTAAGCGCCGTCTGCTCGAGCACTTCGCGATGCGCCGAATCGGGCGGGAGCGGTATGTGAACCTCTGACGGGAGCCCGACGATCCGGCGCGGCGGGTCTTTCGACATTTCCTTTTGCACTGATACGGTCATGCCGCGCAGATCGATACCGAGTTCCTGCGCTTTGATTCCCATAGTCGTGCTCATGCAGGTGGCGAGCGCCGTGGCGACGAGATCGGTCGGCGAAAATGCTTCGCCTTTACCTTTATTGTCCGTCGGCGCATCGGTCGAAATTTTGGATTGCGAGGGACCATGCGTCGCGTCGCAGCGCAAATCGCCGGTGTAAGAGACGTTAACTTTGACCATGTCTAATTGTGCGACGCATTACGCCACTTGTCATGTCTTGAGGAACTCTATGAATGATGAAATCCGAATGTCGAATGACGAAGGAATGTCAGAAATCCGAATGACCAAAATAAACACGCAGGGTTATTTCCAGCATTCGTGCTTCGTCATTGGTCGTTCGTGCTTTGTCATTTTCGATCATCAGCGTTTCCTGAATTATGTCGGCATACTTTGCAGCCGGATCCCGCCCGGTATTCGAAATATTTGAGATATGAAAAGGGAAATCACTGGAAAAGATTTAACAAGGGAAGCGCCACGCAGCCCGCGTATTCGCTTGGGCGGCTACGCCATTCTTGGCCGTACCATCGATAAGTGCCGGGCTCTGGTAGCAGGGAACATGGGCGAATACCATTTCGATTGTCCGCTGGACCGTACGCTCTTCGGATTCAAGGGCGTTAAGGGCGAAGATTTCAAAGCGCAAATCGAGCAGGGCGCGAGCGACGAGGAGATGGTCGAGTGGCTCAATGGAATCGGAGAGCCGAAAACGCCAGCGGAAATCAAGCGCTGGAGCGAAAAGGTAGAAGCCAGCAGTCTCTACGACGATCTGGAAAAGCGCGAGTTCTTCGTCGAAGAAACCAAGAAACTCGGGCTGGATCCCGAAAAGACCACAACATTCGACTGGCTGGAGATAGACGACAGAGTTTCTCACGCGCAGCAAGCGGCGTAGATCGCGCGGCCGCAGGAGCAAGGTAGCGCACGCCTCTCGCCTGCCGCGGCGGGCCGGAGGCTTGCGCTGCTTTTACGTCTTGATCAGTGGCGGGGGAACGTCTTCGGTTATCCCCGCGTCCAGTCCGCGACGGAGCTTGCTGTGGCGCACACTGTAAAGGAAATAAATTGTTAGTCCGATTCCGAGCCAGACCACAAACCGGATCCAGGTCATCACAGGCAAACTCAGCATTAATACGACACAGAGGATAACACCAAGAATTGGAAACACGGGAACAAACGGAACACGAAACGGGCGCGGCCGATCGGGCGCGACACGACGCAAGACGTTCACACCCAAACAAACCAGGATGAACGCAAAGAGCGTTCCGATATTGGTCAGGTCGGCCAGATCGCCGATGTTTGTAATCATGGCCACAACGCCGACCACGACACCGGTCCAAATGGTCGTGATGTGTGGGGTGCGGAATCGCGGGTGAACCTTCGCAAAATATTGCGGCAACAAGCCGTCGCGCGCCATGGCCATGAAAATGCGCGGCTGACCAAGTTGAAAAACGAGCAACACTGAAGTCGTCCCGGCCAATGCGCCAGCGCTGACGAGTGCGCGCGCCCATGGTTTGCTGGCGAAGGCCGTGGCCACTGCAGCGGCGTCTCCCGTATAAACCGTGTACTTCTTGATACCCGTAAGAACGCTCGACATCAGCACGTAGAGCAACGTGCAGATGATCAAGCTGCTGATGATCCCAATGGGCATGTCGCGCTGCGGATTGCGCGTTTCCTCAGCTGTCGTCGAAACGGCATCGAATCCAATGAAAGCAAAGAACACGATTGCTGCGCCGCTCATGACGCCGGCGAAACCATTCGGCGCAAATGGATGCCAGTTGGTGGGATTGATCATGAATGCGCCGAAGGCAATGACAAAAACGACGACTGCAACCTTGATGATGACAATGGTGGTGTTCGTGCGCGCGCTCTCACGAATTCCGTAAACTAAAAGCGCGGTGACACCGGCAACGATGAGGAGCGCAGGCAGATTGAACGCGATTGAGTGGCCTGCGATGACTGGCAAGGCTGTGGACGAATAACCTTCCAAGGCCGCGCCGCCTTGGGCGAGCAGATTAGTAGCTGTTTGAGGATCGTTGACCAGCCAAAGCGGAAACTTCAGATGAAAAAGGCTGTCGCACAATTGGACAAAATAACCCGACCAGCCGACTGCCACCGCCATATTCCCGACCGCGTATTCGAGTATGAGGTCCCATCCGATGATCCACGCCACAATCTCGCCCAGCGTGGCGTACGAATAGGTGTAGGCCGAACCGGAAACCGGGATCATCGATGCCAGCTCGGCATAACAAAGAGCAGCGAAACCGCACGCGATACCAGCCACAATAAACGAAGCGGCAATCGCCGGGCCCGCGCCCGCGCGCCCGAAGACAACATTCGCCCCAGACATCCAAGCCTGAATAAAATTGATCACTGGCGTTTCCAGCCGGGACGAAAACACCTGCCCGGCTGCCGCCGTTCCAGTGAGCGCAAAGATTCCGGCGCCGATGATTGCGCCGATCCCGATCGCCGTGAGATCGAGGGGGCCGAGCGTGCGTTTGAGTTGGCGCTCCGGAGCAGCCGCCTCGGCCATGAGATGCTCCGGGCTTTTAGTTCTGAAAAGATTTCCGGCCACTTGGCCGCAAATGGTGTCATCGCGACCTCGGCGTGGTCAATGCTTTTCGTGGCGCAGCCATCTTGCCGATCTGCGACCAAGAAGGCGGTGCCGACATTCAGAATAGACGTAGGCGCCACGTTTTCCTAAGCTCGACCGATGCGCGACGACGTGACAAAGCTCATTTCCGGCGACACGCCAATGCCGGCAATCGAACAAGCGCCATCGCGCCGAAGACGATTTTTCGGCCGACGAAGAACGCAGCATCGGCCGCTCACGCATTGCGAAAATTGCGGAACACAATTGCGCGGACATTGGTGCGCGCAATGCGGCCAACCGGCAATCGATTATCGGCGCTCGTTTCGGTATGTTATCGCCGACCTTTTGGACGAGTTCCTGAATTGGGACTCGAAGTTTTTCGCAACGATCGTTCTCCTCGTCGCTCGTCCGTGGAAACTAACGAATCAATTTCTCGCCGGCCATCGCGTCCGCTACGTGCATCCGCTGCGCCTTTACCTCCTCGCAAGCATTCTCTTTTTCTTCGCAGTCAATTACTGGGCTAAAGCCATTCCTTCCGCCCCGAATCGCTTCTCGCTCGAAGAGCGCGCCGCGATTGAAGCCGAGCTAAAACATAAGGATGTGCCGCCTGAGGTGCACGCCAGACTTGAGGACGCATTGAGGCGCGCTGCTTCGGCGGAAGGTGAACAAGCGGAGCAATCTAGGCAAGCCACGCCAACACCCAAAGAACCCGGAACGCCATTTGTTGGCTTCAGTCGGGCCGGGAATCCATCAACGCCCTTCGAGAAATGGATAGAAACGCGCGCGAAAGAAAAAATCGGCGAACATGGGACTAAGCTACAGCTGTTTGTCAAAACGCTGATCAGCAATCTTCCTTACATGATGCTTTGCTGCATCCCCCTCTTTGCGCTTGTGCTCAAGATTCTCTATGTCCGGCGCAAGATCTTTTACATCGATCATCTCATCTACGCGCTCCATATCCATAGCTTCGCCTATCTCGCGACTATCTTAATAATTCTCGTCACGATTGGTTTGAACGATGTCGACGCTGGAGCATTTGCGGGATGGATCATCGCCCTTCTCTGGATCGGTTTCTCGGCGCAAGTTTTTGTTTCTATCCGCCGCGTTTATCACCAAGGTTGGTTCGTTAGCATTTTCAAATTCCTATTTGGCGGATTGGCTTATCTCATCGTCCTCTCAGTCGCGCTCGCCGCGACCTTTTTTGTTACACTGGCCCTGCCATGAAAAAAATAATTCTTCTTGCTTTCGTCCTCGCCGGCTTTTCCGTCACAGCATTTTGTGGCGATCGGCACATCGCTTTCGAACGCAACCAGGCTGTCTGGATCGCAAATCTCGACGGCACCGGCGAGAAAAAGATCGCCGATGGAATTTTCCCGGCGATCTCGCCCGATGGAACTCGTGTCGCGTTTAACACCGTCGAAAAAACGAGCGACACGACTTACGTCCGTCACATGGCCGTGGTAGAGGTCGCGACCGGAAAGGTGAACGTCTTCAAAGACGTGCCGAGCGACAATTCCTATTACCCGAGTTGGACGGCTGACGGGAAACAAATCCTTTTCACCACGCGCCCGCACGAAGTCTGGGATCTCGTCACGATCAATTCAGACGGCGCGAATTTTCATGTGCTGAAGCCCGGCGTTCAAAATGAAGTGACCCGCTACTCGCCGATCTGGGCGCGCGACGGCCAATCGGTTTTTTGCCAGGACATGGCGAACGTTTATCAGCTCGGCCTGGACGGCGCGGTTCGCGTGCAATGGAAGATCGACAAGATAGTGCCAAAAGGCGATATGAGCGGCGACGGTCGGATCGACGTTTCGCCGGATGGCAAGCGATTGCTTTTGAGCATCGATATGGGCGAGGAATCCGGCCGCAAAGATTGGGACGGGCCGTTGCCAGCGCTGTGGGCGTTCGATCTCCAATCGCAAAAAGCGACTAGGCTCACTCCAAAAAAACTTTTCGGCTGGGATGGCATTTGGATCGACAACGACAATATTCTTTTTCTCAGCCGCGCCGCCGGCGAAAAGGACGACTCGATTTATCGAATGTCTGCTGATGGGAAAAACTTGAAACGCCTAATCAAGAATGGGCGTTTCCCATCTGTCAGCGGGCCGTAAAGTTGCACCAATGAAACCGCTCACCCTCTTCATGTTCCTTTGCGTCGCGTTTTCCGCGCTCAGCAATGCGGCGCAACGCAAGATCGCGTACGAACACGGCGATAACGTTTTCGTCGCGGATCCTGACGGCAGTCACGCCAAGAAAATCGCGGCCGGGGCGTTGCCTGAAATTTCGCCAGACGGCACACGCATCGCCTTTAACACGGAAGGCGACGCCAAGAATCGCCCTGGTCCCGAGCGTCACATTGCAATCGCCGACGTCGCCAGCGGCAAAGTGACGGTTCTGCCAAATATTCCGAGCGACAATTGTTTCGGTCCTGTCTGGTCGCCGGATGGATCGAAGCTCGCGTTCTCAATCATGGCAGACAAGGCATGGCAACTCGGTCTGGTGAACGCCGATGGCTCCGCGTTCCGGTTTGTGAAGAATGCAGAGCTAAGGCCCGAAGCGTTTGGCGCGTCGGAATGGGCGCGCGATGGCAAATCGATTTTTTGTCACGATCTCGACAATATTTACCAGATAGATCTGGACGGAAACGTTCTGAACAAATGGGAGCTCTCGAAGATTCTGACTGACGCGAGCATGAACGGCGGTGATCGACTGAGTGTTTCGCCGGACGGCAAGGCGCTGCTGATGGATGTCGATTGCGGCTCCGAGCACGAACGCAAAAACTGGGACGGTCCACAACCGGCGATTTACAAATTCGATCTCACGAGCGAAAAAGCGGTTCGCGTCACGGGCAAAGATGATTTTGTCTGGGAACCATTTTGGCTGAGCGCCAACGAATTCCTCTGCATCATTCAAAAGGAAAACGAAAACCGGCCGTCGATTTATCGAATGTCGCTGGACGGCAAAAATCCGAAGCTGCTTGTGAAACACGCGCGAACCCCCAGCGCGAGCGCGCAGTGAATCTTTGGCTTAGCTTAAGAGCTCACGCGCTTTCGACAGGGCCTCATCGATTTCTGCTGCGTCGGTCCCCCCGCCCTGCGCGTTTTCCGGTCGTCCGCCGCCTTTGCCGCCTACGATCGGCGCAATCTGCTGAATAATTTTGTTCGCCTGGAATTTCGAGGTCATTTCTTTTGGGATGGACGCGACTAATGCGACGGATTCGTCTTTCGCGCCCACAAGAAAAATCGGGCCGCTGAATTTCGGCTTTAACGCGTCCGCCACCGCTTGCAGTAACTTTCCATCAGCATCAGCCAGCTTGGCCACGCAGAAATTTTTCCCGGCATGCGACCGCGCCAGTTCATTGGCGATTTGAGCAGCCCTACTTTTCAGTTCTGAGTCCGCAGCTTTCGCCGTCTTCTTTTCCCACTCGCGGACTTCAGTTTCGAGTTTTTCAAGATGCGCCGCGCGCGCATCGATCTGTTTCAGCATTTCAGACGTATCCGCTTCGCCTTCAAAAGCAGGTAGCGCGGGAATTTGAGGCTTCTTGCGTGTGAGTGCTTCGAACTTCTCTTGCTGACGCGTCGCTTCCTGCTTCGCCCAATTGCGCGCCGCGTCACCGGCGACCGCTTCAATCCGCCGCGTTCCGGCCGCGATCGCCTCTTCTCTCACGATCCGGAATGGACCGATTTCGCCTGTAGACCTCACATGTGTGCCGCCACACAGCTCCATCGAAAAACCATTGAGCGCGCGAGGAGCCCCGCCAATTTGCAGAACCCGCACAGTATCCCCGTATTTTTCGCCGAAGAATTGGATGATGTCGTTTCGCTTCTTTGCTTCCGCATACGGAATTTCAGTCCACGAAACCGATGCGTTCGCTGCGATTTTTTCGTTCACTAATTTTTCAACATCACGCACCTGCTGCTTCGTCAATGCCGCACTGGAAAAATCGAACGTCAATTTATCCGGCCCGACGTAGCTTCCTTTTTGCGTTGCATCTGGAGAAACGATTTGGTGAAGCGCCCAGTGCAACAAATGCGTCACCGTATGATGTCCCTGAATCAGTTTGCGTCGATCAGCGTCCACTGAAATGCGCACTGCTTCGCCAGGTTCCGGCGCGCGACCTTTCACAAGCGCTGCGCGATGAAGAAAAACATCGCCGTGTTTTTGCGTGTCGATCACGCGCAACTGACCAACTTCGGTCCAATCATGCCCCGGGACGTGCAGCAATCCCCGATCCCCAACCTGTCCGCCCATCTCGGCATAACAAGGCGTTCGATCCAGAATGATATTGAGTTCGTCCGGTTTTTTGCCCGGCAACACCGTTTCGATAACTGATTCCGTCTCCAGAAAATCGTATCCGAGAAATGTTGTCGGCGCGACTTTCAACGCTCCTTCTTCAATGCTGATTGTTTCTTTCTTCTGCGCCTTGCGCGCCCGCTCGCGCTGCTCCTCCATCAATTTCTCAAATCCCGCAACATCGACAATGAGCCCGCGCTCGCGCGCCATGAGTTCGGTGAGATCGAGAGGAAAGCCATAAGTGTCGTAGAGCTTGAACGCAAACTCGCCAGAAACTTGTCGTCCGGAAGGAGTGTCCAGCAGCGGCAGCGGTATTCTTGTAAGAGCTCGTATCTGGTCATTAAAGAGTTCGATGCCGCGGTCGAGCGTTTTGTTAAACGCCTCTTCTTCGCGGCGAATGGTTTCCTTGATTGTTTTTTGTTTCGCGCGCACTTCCGGAAATACGTCGCCCATCGTCTCCACCACCACATCGGCAATTTTGAAGAAGAACGGCTCGTGGAATCCGAGCGCGCGGCCGTAACGCACCGCACGGCGAAGCACGCGGCGCAGAACATAACCGCGCCCCTCGTTGGATGGAATAATTCCGTCTGCGATTGCAAAGCTTAATGCGCGAATGTGATCGGCAATGACACGGAAAGCGACATCGATCTTCTCCTGCTCGTTCTCACCAGCGCTTTTCTGTCTCGGGATGGTCGATCCGTATCTTTTGCCGCTGAGTTTTTCCAGTTCATTGAAGATTGGGCGGAAGATGTCAGTTTCGTAATTAGAGATCGTTCCCACAAAATCAGTGAGATTTTTGGTTCCTTGAATGATCGCAGTCACGCGCTCGAAACCCATTCCAGTATCGACGTGATGTTGCGGCAGCGGCGTGAACGTCCCATCGGGATTCGCATTGAACTGGATGAAAACCAGGTTCCAAATCTCGATGCAGCGCGGATCTTCTTTGTTCACGAGTGCGCCGCGCGTGTCGCCGTCCGGCGTAAGATCGACATGAACTTCCGAGCAGGGCCCGCAAGGACCGGTGTCGCCCATCATCCAGAAATTGTCGGCCTTGCCACTGCTGAGAACGTGAATCTTTGGATCGAGATCGGCTTCACGAAATAAATTCGCCCAGTGCTCGTAGGCTTCCTGATCGAACTCGCTCGGTTCGCCGGGTCCGGGCTTGTAAACCGTCGCGTAAAGCCGTTGCGCCGGAAATTTCCAGCGTTCGACCAGTAATTCCCATGCCCATTCGATCGCTTCCTTTTTGAAATAATCGCCGAAACTCCAATTGCCGAGCATCTCGAAAAACGTGTGGTGATAAGTGTCGATACCGACGTCTTCGAGATCGTTGTGTTTCCCTCCAGCGCGAATGCACTTCTGCGTGTCGGCCACCCGCGCAGGGCTCCACTGCGGCTTTTGCTGGTCGAGAAAAATCGGCACGAACTGGTTCATACCGGCATTCGTGAAAAGCAGATTCGGCGCATCGGGCAGCAGCGATGACGACGGCACAATCGTGTGCTGCTTCTCGCGAAAGAAATCGAGAAAGGATTGCCGGATCTCCGCTGAACTCATGATCTTTTCTAACCACGAATAAACACGAATTCTAAAAACCTGAAACCTGCACTCTGAACTCTGGATTCGGGTCCATTAGTGTTAATTGGTGGTTAATCTGCAGCGGGAGAGATTTCCAAATGGAAATGTTGCGTCGGCGAGACATCTTCCGCGAAGCAAACGATGAACCCGATAAAAGGGGAACAACTGCTGACGCAGCTCAACTGGCGTTACGCCACAAAGAAATTTGATCCGACACAAAAAATTTCACCGGAAGATTGGACCGTGCTGGAGACTGCGCTGATTCTCTCGCCATCGTCATATGGTTTGCAGCCGTGGAAATTTATCGTGATCACCGATCAGAAGAGCCGCGAAAAACTTTTCCCTGCGAATGGAACCAGCGGCAGGTTCTCGATTGTTCGCATTATTTGGTCTTTGCCGTGAATACAAAGATAACCGAAGAGCACATCGACAAACACATAGCACGCACGGTCGAAGTTCGCGGAGGAACTACCGAGGGCTTAAGCCGGTTTCGCCAAGTAATGGTTGGCGACGTGGTGACTGGCGAGCGTAGGGCGATCGCGCAACAGTGGGCAACGCACCAGGCTTATCTCGCCTTGGGGAACTTCCTGACGAGCGCAGCATTGATGGGAATCGACGCATGCCCGATGGAAGGTTTTGAGCCGGGCCAATACGATAAGATTCTCGATCTTCCCGCTAAAGGATTGGCTTCGGTGGTTTGTTGCGCAGCAGGCTATCGCGCGGCGGACGACAAATCCGCCAAGCTAAAGAAGGTGCGATTCCCTCGCGAACAAGTGATTCACATTGTCTGAGCCAGAGCCACCAGCTATTTGATCTTGGCGAGCAGACTTTCCATTTCTTCCCGGCGGAAGGCGCGCAGCGTGTGGCTCTTTACATTGCCCAAGGAGCCGATCTTGAGAAAGAAAGCGCTCGCGGCTGCGTCATCGGGCGCTTCGAGTACGACCACCACGTCATAGGTGCCCATCGTCCAAAATTCCTCGATGATCTTTACACCCATTTTCTCAGCCTCCGCCTTGGCGGCCTCACCTCGTTTGACGGTGTCCTTGATATTGCGGATGCCTTGCTCAGTAAATTGAATCAGACTGATGTACATGGCCATAGGGTTCCCTCCTTTGATTATTTTTCGAGTTTTGCTTCAAACACTATTGCACGTTTGCGTGTGCGCAAAGGCAACTTGTCGGTACTCCGGTTCTGCCTTCTGCCGCCGCGCTCCGCGGAGTTGACCCGGGCGCGAAAAACGCCTACTATGGCGTCCCCATTTTCCCGCTTCCCGAAGCAGCGCGATGCGCGGAGATTTCAGTGGCCTTGGAGGAGGCCTATTATTTTTATGGTGCAAATGCAAGATGTGATGTCGAAGCCGATGCCGGACTTCCGCGAAGGAAGTATCGTGAAGGGGCGAATATTGGAGGTCCGCCCCAGGGAGGTGTTGGTGGATATCGGATACAAATCCGAGGGGGTCATTCCGACCACAGAATTTGAGGATGTCGATTCGCTGGAAGTAGGCGACGAAGTGGACGTGCTCCTGGAGCGGCTCGAAAACGATGAGGGAATGGTAGTTCTCTCGAAGGAAAAAGCCGCTTACCGCCAGAACTGGAACAAAATCGTAAGCGTTTTCGAAGGTGATGGTCTGATCCAAGGCAAGGTAAAATCTGTGGTGAAGGGCGGATTGATGGTCAACATCGGCGTAGAGGCCTTTTTGCCGGCGTCGCAGATCGACGTCGTTCCGCCAAAGGACTTGCAGCAGTTTGTCGGCAACACCTACGATTTCAAGATCGTAAAAATCAACGATGAGCGTCGCAATGTCGTGCTGAGCCGACGCGAGCTTATCGAGCAGGAGCGCAGTGAAAAACGCCAAAAATTCATGGAAAGCGTAAACGTGGGCGACCGCGTCATTGGCACCGTGAAAAATCTGACTGATTTCGGCGCGTTCATCGATCTCGATGGAATGGATGGCTTACTACATGTCACCGACATGACCTGGGGCCGCCTCGGACATCCGAGCGAATTGGTCCAGGTCGGTCAGCAACTGGAGGTCGTCGTTCTCGACATCAACAAGGAAAAAGAGCGCGTCTCGCTCGGGCTCAAGCAGACCCAGAAGAATCCTTGGGACCAGATCGAAGAACGTTTCCCGGCGGGCCAACGTGTCAAAGGCAAAATTACCAACCTCGTTCCCTACGGCGCGTTTGTTGAGATTGAGGAAGGTGTCGAAGGCCTCATCCATGTCTCCGAACTTTCATGGACGAAACGGATCATGCGCCCATCCGACATTCTCAGTGTCGGCCAAGAAGTGGAAGCTGTGGTGCTTGGCGTCAACAAAGAAGAACAGAAAATCTCACTCGGCTTGCGCCAGCTAGAACCCAATCCCTGGGACGAGATCGAAAAGAAATTCACCATCGGCAGCACCGTGCGCGGTAAAATTCGCAACATGACCGCCTACGGCGCATTCGTGGAACTCGAAGAAGGGATCGACGGAATGATCCACGTCTCTGATTTGAGCTGGACCCGGAAGATCAATCATCCGAGCGAAATGTTTAAGAAAGGCGACGAAATCGAAGCGGTCGTGATCGACATCGACAAGGTAAACCAGCGAATCAGTCTCGGGATCAAACAACTGACCGAAGATCCGTGGAAGACCATCGATGAGAAATACAAGATCGGCGATTTGGTGAAAGGCAGGGTGACCAAGCTCGCCAGTTTCGGCGCGTTCGTGCAATTGCAGGATGACATTGATGGGTTGGTCCACATCTCGCAATTGAGCGAAGACCACGTGGCGAAAGTGAAAGACGTGCTCAAGGTCGGACAGGAAGTCGAAGCGCGCGTGATCAAGGTGGATAAGATCGAGCGCCGCATCGGCTTGTCGATCAAAGCCGCCAACTACACCGAAGAACAACTGCGTAAGGAAGTCGAGACCTTCGACACGCTGCGTCCCGGCGAAGACATGGTCGGATTGGAAAAGGCCTTTGCCGCCGCCGAGCAGGAAGAATATCGCCCCGGCGAATCCAAAAAAGCCGCAACCGAGCCGCAGGAAGCAAGAGATTCCAAGCGCGAGAGTAAGAAGACGAAGAAATAACTAGACGCGCGTTTCAGGGATTCCGCGCTAAAGACCCCGCCTTTGGCTAGGCTGCCATCGAGCTGGGAGAGCTCGGTCCCATCTTCCCAATCAAAGATGAATGGGATCCCCGGGCTTGGCTCGCAATTCGCAACGGCTTCATTTCAAAGAAGAGGTTTATTGTGTTGGAGCGATTTGCGAAACTGCGTGGAGTTATCCCTGCGCAAGAGAGCAGCCAGGCACCATGCCGCTTATTTTAGCTCAGCAGAAAACGCGATTCCTTATAATCGCGGCGGCAGTTCTGCTTTGTGTCCTGGCCGGGTGCGGACATCCCAAAATCATTGGTAAATGGCGGATGTCGGGGAGTTCCAGTGCAATGATCTGGGAATTCTCCGAGAACGGTGCCGTCCTCGTCGGAGATGTTCGAGGCAGATACAGGTTCGGCGACCAAGACCGAATCAAAATCGAGACGCCCTTCGCAACCACAGTTTACCAGATGAAAATTTCCGGCGACCACCTTGTCCTGCAAGAGCCCGGCGGTTCCAGGCTCGAGTTTACGAGGATGAGGTAAGCGCTTTTTCTGGTCAGAACTCGGCGCTGCCCGGCGTGCGAGCGAATGGAAGGACGTCGCGAATGTTCGCGACGCCGGTGATAAACATCAGCATTCTTTCGAAACCGAGACCGAACCCGGAGTGCGGTGCGGTTCCGTACCGGCGGAGATCGAGATACCACTTGTAATCGGCGGGATCCATTTTGTGCCGGCGCATGTTTTCCTCCAGCACGTCGAGCCGCTCTTCGCGCTGGCTGCCGCCGACGATTTCGCCGATACCCGGCACGAGCAAATCCATCGCCGCGACGGTTTTCCCATCGTCATTCAATCGCATGTAGAAAGGTTTGATCTCCTTCGGAAAATTAAAAACCGTGACCGGGCACTTGAAATGTTTCTCGGTCAGCCAGCGCTCATGCTCCGATTGCAGATTTAACCCGTAGTCGATCGGGAACTCGAATTTTTCGCCGCTTTTCTTGAGAAGATCGACGGCATCGGTGTAGGTGATTCGTTGAAACGTACGGTTAAGAACGAAATCGAGTCGATGTAGCAATTCCTTGTCCACGAATTTCGCGAAGAGTTCCATCTCTTCCGGGCAATGCTTGCGCACATCGGCAATCAGATATTTCACCAGTTCCTCTGCGAGGTCCATGTTGCCGTTCAGATCGCAAAACGCCATTTCAGGCTCGATCATCCAAAATTCGCTGGCATGCCGCGACGTGTTGGAGTTCTCCGCGCGAAACGTTGGACCGAACGTGTAAACCTTGGATAACGCTAGCGCCAACGCTTCGGCTTCCAGCTGGCCGCTCACGGTGAGATAGGTCTGGCGCGCAAAAAAATCCTGCGCGTAATCGATCTCGCCGTTTTTTCGCGGCGGATTTTTGATGTCGATCGTGGAAACGCGAAACAATTCGCCCGCGCCTTCGCAATCGCTTCCGGTGATGATGGGCGTATTAACGTAAATGAACCCGCGGTCCTGAAAAAATTCGTGAACGGTGAACGCGAGCCGGCTACGCGCGCGAAAGACGCAGCCAAACAGATTCGAGCGCGGACGGAGATGCGCGATCTCGCGCAAGAATTCCGGCGTGTGCCCCTTTTTCTGGAGCGGATACGAATCATCCGCAGTTCCGACGATGTCGATCTTGTCCGCGACGAGTTCCCAGGTTTGGCCTTTACCTTGCGAAGGGACGAGCGCGCCTCTGACGCTAATGGAAGTGCCGGTGGCTAATCGTTGAACATCTGCGTAATTCGGGAGCGTGTTTTTCGCGATGATCTGAAGATTGCGCAGGCACGAGCCATCGTTCATCTCGATAAATGAAAAATCTTTCGAATCGCGCCGCGTACGCACCCAGCCCTGGACCTGAATCGCGTCGATCGGCGCGGTGCTTTGCAGTGCGTCTTTGATTGGAGTTGGAGAAAGTTGCGTCATCTTCGAAGTCTGCAACTCTCAACGCTCAACGCTCAACTTTCAACGCTGATGGGATGCCAAATCATTAGTTCGAAGCAGGCGGCAGAACTTGGTTGGCGAGCTTTTCGAACCGTGGATCGCCACGCAGCGGATCGAGCCTTGGATCAACTTTGACATAACGCAGCCACTCCGAACGCTCCTGATAGGCATTTTCAAGTGCCTCAAGCGCTTGATCCTTCCGACCGAGCCCGATATAGATGACGGCTATGTCATAGCTAGAAATATGCGTTTCTGTTGATCCGCGTTTCAATTCGTCTAAAATGTCTAGCGCCGGTGTAGTCTCGCCCGCAATCGCGTAAGCGTGTCCGAGTTCTGCTTTTATATGCGGGCTGTTTCCTGAAAGATTTACCGCCATTTGCAACTCAGCGATGGCTTCCCGATACATTCCTTTTTGCTCATACGCGAGACCGCGAAAATCGGCTGTTTCGGGATAGTTGCGATCGAGCTCGGCGGTCTTCTGGCACTGCTGTATGGCTTGGTCGTACTGGCGTGCATACAGATAATGCCACGCTAAATGTCCGTTCAAAACCAGCGAAAGCGGGTCGAGTTCCAAGGCGCGAAGGCTTTCGGCGAGGGACTCGCTACTGCGACCCATAGCCGTTAAATAATGGGAGTACTGATGATGAGCCTCGGCGAACCCTGGGTTCAACTGAATGGCCCGTTTGAATTCCCCCTCAGAGCTGGCCCACTCCCATTCGTACTCCATTTTAACGAGAGCCAGAGAAGTATGGGCTTCGGCGAGGTTGTCATCAAGCTCCAAAGCTTTCGTCGCCGCTGCCTTTGCTCTCTCGTAGCTCTCTTTTCGAGAAAGTCCGCGCAAAAAAGCGAGCTTGAGCAGATACATGTTTGAGTCAGCCAGTCCCGAATAAGCCAGAGCGTAGCCGGAGTCCTTGTCGATTGCCTGATTGAAAAATTCGACGCTCTTCTTCAATCCTTCCTCTGTTCTCCGGCTCAAGAAATAGCGGCCTTTCAGGTAGAGCTGATGTGCTTCACTGTTTTCGGTGGGACGCGCGGCGATTGCTTGTTTTTCCGAACCGGTGAGCTTCGCTTGAAGTGTGTCAGCAATTTTTGTGGCGATCTCACTTTCGACAGCAAAGATATCGGCCAAGTTACGATCGAATTTCTCAGCCCAAAGATGTGAGTCAGTCTGGGCGTTGATCAGTTGCACATTCACGCGAACTTGATCAGCCGCCTTCTGTACCGTGCCTTCGAGGATGTGCGCTACGCCAAGCTGCTTGGCGATCTCGAGCAGATTCGTCGGCGTGCCTTTGTAACGCTGCGTCGAGGTACGTGAGATTACTTTCAGATCCGCAATCTTCGAGAGCCGCGTAAGAATTTCTTCCTGAATTCCGTCGGCGAAATAGGCGTTGTCAGGATCATGACTCAGGTTTTCAAACGGCAGAACCGCGATTGATTTTGCGTTCGCTGTCGCAACTGCCGGGCGATTTGGCGTCGGTCGCGAAAATTTTACGAAACCAATCAGCAGAGCAATCAAAAGAACCAAGCTGCCAATGAGAATCATCGAACGGGACGGTGCTGCTCTCGCGGCCGGTGGCCGCTGCGCCCGACATTTCCGGGGAAGGTTCGGATTGCCGATTGCGTCGGTATAAAAATTGACGAGCGAAATTTTGCGGCCGTGTTTCACTTCGCATTCGCCGAGATCATGCAGATGCGGGTTCCAGCGCGGAAATGGCGCCAGATCATCCGCCACCCGTTTTGACAGAAGAATGTGGCCGGCATCGCCGCAATCCATTACCCGCTGTGCCATGTCGATACCGGCGCCGGCAACATTCGCACGATCGCTAACATCAACGACCGCATTCACCGGGCCGCTGTGAATTCCTATTCGTAATCCAATTTCGGGATGAGATTTGAGGGCCGCGGCGATTTCCATCCCGCATTCGATCGGCGCCTGTGGATCATCGAAGAACACGAGGGCCATGCCGTCGCCAGTCGGAATCCGGACGAGCTTCCCTTCCGATTCCCCGCGCTGGAACCGCTGGGTATTCTTCACAACGCTCGTCAGTTCGCCCATCACCTGCGTCTGCTCCGTGATCAGCAAAGTTGAGTACTCCACCACGTCCATCGTCAGGACGTGCGCAATCTCCACTTTGGGATGGCGCTCGGCTTGGCAGCTCATACAACCACTGCTCCCTGAAGCTTGCCACAGAAATCCTACAACGGCGATATCAACTCAACGGCAGCCAGTTACCCGGTTGAGGCGGTGGTTTAGTGCCGTTGAGCGTGAGGTAGGTGTATTCCTGAAGGAGCCGCTCGTAGTCGGAAAGAAGTTTCATCGCATCGTTTGGCTTAAGCCGATCAGTCTTGATGGCGGCATCGACCTGCGTTTTCAGCAGGCGCATCAATTCGACTTTGTTCCACTGGGTCATGGCAAGCACTTCGCCGATGGTGCTGCCCTCGATAACTTCCTCGATGTACCAGCCCGATTCTTCATCAGGATCGAGGAAGACATGCACTTCAGTGACCCGGCCGAACAAATTGTGAAGATCGCCCATGATATCCTGATATGCGCCCACCATGAACACGCCGATGTAATACATCTCGCCGGGCGGGATGCGATGGAGCGGCAATGTTTCCTTCACATCCTGGAGATCGATGAACTTGGAGACTTTACCGTCAGAATCACAAGTGATGTCCACGATGGTGCCGTGTCGATCCGGCGGCGTGGTAAGCCGATGGATCGGCATGATCGGAAACAATTGACCGAGCGCCCAGTGATCGAGCAGCGACTGGAACACAGAGAAGTTGCAAATGTATTGATCGGCCAGCGTCACTTCGAGCTCTTTGACTTCTTCCGGCACATAGCGCAGGCCGCGATGCATATTGACGATCTGGTGGGCAAGCTGCCAATAGGCGGTGTCGATCTTTGCTTTGGATTCGAGATCAAGCAGGCCCAGGTCGAAGGTTTGTTGCGCTTCTTCCTTGATCTGTTGGATGTCGTGGAGGCTCTCGATGCGGTTGCCCCGTTTGAGGCGCTGTTTCACGTCGAGAATGTCGTGCACAAGCTTGTGATCTTTCTCGCTGACTTCGACCTTAAGTTTGGGCGCAGTTTTCTCGATGGCGCTGAACGCTTCCAACACCAGCACCGAATGATGCGCCACGATCGCGCGGCCGCCCTCGCTCACGATAACCGGATGAGGGACGCTTTCGGAATCACAGACGTCCATGATGTTCCAAACGACGTCATTGGCGTATTCCTGGAGTGAATAATTGGTCGAACTATCGAAATCGCTGCGCGACCCATCGTAATCAACACCGAGGCCGCCGCCGACATCGAGATAGCCAAGGTCGTGTCCCAGTTTGACAAGCTTTGCGTAGTAGCGCGCCCCTTCGCGCACTGCGCGTTTGATCGTGGAGATGTCCGGCACCTGCGAGCCGAGGTGAAAATGAACAAGCTTTAAGCAATGGGCGAACCCGGCTTCTTTCAACATCTGGCTGGCAGCGACCAGACTGGTTGTGTCGAGACCGAACTTGGCGTTCTCGCCGCCGCTGGGCGACCATTTGCCCGAGCCTTTGGTATGGAGGCGCACCCGAATTCCGATCAGTGGCTCGACGCCCACTTCTTTTGCCGCACGAATAGTTTGCTCAAGCTCCTCGAGTTTCTCCGCAACAATGATGACCGATTTATCAAGCTTGCAACCGAGGAGCGCAATCCGAATAAAAGCAGGATCCTTGTAGCCGTTGCAAATGATCAGACTCTCAGGGTCCTTATGCATGGCAAGCGCTGCAACCAGTTCCGGTTTACTGCCCGCTTCGAGACCAAAATGAAATTGTTCGCCCGCGTCGATGATTTCTTCGATCACTTCGCGCAATTGATTCACCTTGATAGGGAAAACGCCGCGATACTGATTGCGATAACCGAACTCAGACATCGCGCTTTGAAATGCGCGGTTAACCGATTCGAGGCGGTGCCGCAGCAAATCCTGAAACCGGACCAGTAGTGGAAAGCCCAGGTTTCTCGCGCGCGCTTCATTCACTACTTCCAGGATGTCGATGGAGCCGCCGTTCTCCTTCAACGGCTTCGCTTCGACGTTGCCCGAACCGTTGATCGCAAAATAACCCTTACCCCATCCCTCCACGTTGTACGTGGCGATGGCGGACTCAAGGTCCCAGTCGGTTTTCATTTCGCTTCGTGGCGCGGCCGCAAACCGCAAAGCGCATTTTCAATCAGCACGCCGAACATGCAAGTTTGCTCCTGAAAAATTTTGGTCTGAGAGAGCGCCGCTTGTTTTTCGTTTTCGCACGGGTACCGTTTGCATGATGAACAAAACGGTGATCGAGGTGCAAGTGCGGGCGGTTTTGCCGACGAGCGGGGGTTGTGCAGTGTTTATCGGGAACAACGACAAGGTGTTCATCATCTATGTCGATCAGACCGTGGGGAGCGCGATCACCATGTTCATGCGTCAGATCACCAAGGAACGTCCCCTCACGCACGATTTGATGGGGCACTTGATGACGGCCCTCGGCGCAAAGGTCGACCGAGTGATTATCAATGATCTAAAAAATGCCACCTACTATGCGCGGGTCATCATCCGCGTCGAAAACGAATTGCAGCAGAAAAAGATCATCGAGCTCGATGGTCGGCCAAGCGACTGCATTGCGATGGCCACACAGCAGAAGGCTCCCATTTATGTGAGCCAGGACGTCTGGGATGAAGTGGACGACATGAGCGACATCTTGCGCAAGATGGAGGAAGAAGGGCTCAAGCCCGATCCGGAAACGGAAGAGTGAGAAGCGACATTCGTGACTCGTAACTGGTTAAACGGGCTCCGATTCTCGATTCACAAAAATCTCCATTTTAACGCCCGTAACACTAGCCCAAAAGATCGCCGTAGTGTTTGTCTGCCAATTCCAGGCAACGCGCCAGAATCTCTGACGGCGTATCCAGCTTAAGGGTTTCCTCGACCAACTCGCGGCACTCGGGAATGGCGAGACTTTGCACCGCCCGCTTGACTCGCGGGACGAGCATCGCGCTGGTACTTAACTCATCCATCCCGAGGCCCAGCAAAAGAGGGGTGAGCGCGATATCGCCAGCCATCTCTCCGCAAACACCGACCCAAATGTTGTTCGCATGCGCGGCGTCAGCGATCATTTTGAGCAAACGCACTACTGCTGGATGGGTCGGCTCATAGAGATGGGCGATCTTCTCGTTCACGCGATCAACTGCCAGCGCGTACTGAATTAGATCGTTGGTCCCGATACTGAAAAAATCTACCTCGCGGGCCAGCACGTTAGCAGATATGGCGGCGCTTGGGATCTCGATCATCGCGCCGACCTCGATTTTGTCGGCGATGTCGATCTCTGCCTTACGCAACTCTTCTTTGCACTCCGCCAGCACTTCGATGGCGCGACGTAATTCATCCAAGCCGGAGATCATCGGGAACATGATTTTCACGTTGCCCACCGTGCTGGCGCGAAGAATAGCGCTCAGCTGCGTTTTGAAGATGTCAATGTTCTCGAGGCAAAAACGGATCGCGCGCCAGCCAAGGAATGGATTCAATTCATCGGTTATATCCACGGTGCCTGCGGCCAGCTTGTCGCCGCCCAGGTCAAATGTTCGAATGATCAGTGGATGCGGCCGGACGCGCTCTGCCACCTGCCGATACGTTTCATATTGTTCCTCTTCCGTCGGCAGAGTGTTGCGATTCAAATAGAGAAACTCGGTGCGATAAAGTCCAATTCCCTCCGCACCATTGGCGAAGACCGCCTCGACGTCTTCGGGAAGCTCGATGTTGGCGGAGAGGACAATATGGCGGCCGTCGCGCGTGGTCGAAGTCGTCTCACGCAGTTCTTTCAGTTGCGCCACAACTTTAGCTCTTTTCGATTCGATCTCCGCGTATTTGGCAAGCGTCTCCGCTGTTGGATTGACAATCAGCACGCCATCGATGCCGTCGAGTAGAACGTACTGACCCGTTTCCAACTTTGCGGTGATGTCGTGCAACCCGACGATCGCGGGAATATTGAGTGAGCGCGCCATGATTGCGGCGTGCGACGTGCGGCTGCCAAGATCCGTCGCGATCCCGAGCACGTGCTTCTTGTTCATAGACGCGGTGTCGGAGGGCGTCAGATTATGCGCCACAAGAATATGCGGCTCCGTCAAGGCTAGAAATGCCCTAGGCGCTTTTCCCTGCAAATTCCGGATCACCCGCTTGGACACATCCTGAATGTCCACAGCGCGTTCGCGCAAATAAGGATCATCGATTTTGCTAAGGGTCGCGGCGTAACGGGTGGCGACTTCCTGAAAAACCCACTCGACATTCCAAAGATCGGTTTCCAGTTTCCGCAACACTTCGTCGATCAACGTGCGGTCCTCGACTACGAGAAGATGGGCATCGAAAATTGCGGCGTCTTTGGTTCCAATCGACTCCGCGATGCGCTGCTGCATCTTGAGGATTTGCATCCGCGTTTGAATGAGCGCCGCTTCGAAGCGCCCAATTTCGTCGGCGATCTGAGATGGCGCGATGCGATAGCGCGGCACATCATCGAGTTCATCGCGAACGACGTGGATCTTGCCGCGGGCGATTCCTGGTGAAGCGCCCGCTCCGAAGAAGCAAACTTCTTGTCTCGCGTTATCGGCGCTCATTCAGCTGCCAGAGTAAAGCAGATGTCAAACAGGCGAAACTTCTGTTTGATGCGGGGCAGCGCTAAGAACTTACAGGTCGCATGCGCCTGATATAGCCATCTAATCTTCGTTAAACCGCGCGTTAATTAATGCCTCCAGTTCCTCCATGGCCTCCTCCGCATCCGGGCCTTCGCAGCGGATGCGCAGCTTCGATCCCTGCCCCGCCGCCAGCATCATCAGACCCATGATGCTTTTGCCATTGACTTCCTCACCCTCTTTCGACACCCAAATTTCCGAGCGATAACGGCTGGCGATGCGCACGAACATCGCAGCCGGGCGCGCGTGGAGACCGAGCCGGTTCACAATTAAAATTTCCTTGTCGATCTTCTGCGGCGGCGCGACGCGGCTGGCTCTTCGACTTAGCAAGCTCATCACTTGATTCCCCTGTGCTCCATCAAATTGAGCAGCTTGGCGTTAAACTGGATGGCGCTGTCGTGGCCGAGGCCCTTTAGTTTCTGATCCATCGCAGCGACTTCGATCAGACGCGCCATGTCGCGACCGGGTCTCACCGGAATCGTCAAATGCGGTACTTGGAGCCCTAGGATTTCGTAAAACTCGCGATCAAGTCCGATCCGATCCACCGACTCGACCTCCTGCCAATCTTTCAGCGTCACAACAAGGTCGAGGCGCTTCTCGATTCGGATGCTGCCGATGCCAAAAACTGAGGCCACATTGATGATGCCGATCCCGCGAACCTCAATGTGATTGCGCGTGAGGTCGGGCGCCGTCGCCATAAGTTCGCGCCCCTCCAGCCACGTGATCCGCGTCACGTCGTCGGACACGAGGCTGTAGCCGCGCTCGATCAACCCCAACACGCATTCGCTTTTGCCAATGCCGCTGGACCCGCGGATCAAGACTCCTACTCCGAGGATGTCCACCATGCTGCCGAATTCTGTCACGGTCGGCGAGAAATCCATCTCCAACGCAATGGTGGCCGCGTTGATGAACTTCATCGTGATCATTGGCGTGCGAAGCACCGCGATTTGCGCTTCCGCAGTCACCGCCAGCAGGTCGGGCGCCAAATGGAATCCGCGCGACATCACTAGGCAAGGGATCTTGCGCGCGCATAGGTCGCGAAATCGCTTTACGCGGGTCTTGGGCGTTAGACTTTTCAGATACGAGTGCTCAGCCGCGCCCAGCACCTGCACCCGTTTCTCCGCGAAATAAGTATAGAACCCGGAGAGCGCCAGACCAGGACGGTTAATCGTCGGCTCGCGAATTTTGCGATGGAACCCCACGCGGGGGCCTTCCAATTTCATCTGCAACTTTTCGGCGTGCGAACTGTAAAAGTTCTCCACCGTGATAACTGGGGCGCTCTTTGGCTGATCGCTTGTCGATGTAATGGTTGGAGTCCCGCGTTGCTCTGGCATGAGGATTAACTTCTAGCGTGAATACCGCGCAATTTCCAATCGACATCGCGTG
>Ga0137377_10000624_pt1 | contig 22101 bp, 17 predicted proteins | sample SagtaG_22_FD_104815 | JGI IMG/M metagenome (GOLD analysis project Ga0137377, IMG submission 104815) | Vadose zone soil microbial communities from Sagehorn Ranch, Mendocino, California, USA - Sage2_L_40_16 metaG | ecosystem: Environmental > Terrestrial > Soil > Vadose zone | place: USA... | reverse complement strand
TGTGATGAGAGTTCAGCGAAGTTTAATGCTACGATGAACTGGCCAATTGCTACAATGAACCATGTCCAGAAGAACGCGGGACCACCAGCCAGGATACCGAGATAGAAGAGTGAGAACGTGCCAGTAGAGACGGAGATGTAGGAGAAGGCCACTGCGAAGTTTGAGAGGAACCCCAGCGTACGCCGCAATTCCTGTTTGTATCCAAACTTTTGTAGTAATGCTTCATCCTGCTGCTGTTGGGATAAATCACTTTGGGCCATGTGATAACGCCTCCTTGCGGTAGATAATACCAACGATAAGAAACGAAAGAACGACCCCACTCACCTCTTTGTCAATCTTTCTTCAAGATGACGAGGCGCGCGCGAGGGATGAGGATCATTAACGGTTGTAGATTTGCGATATTCGTATGATACTTTTGTAGATTGGTTCATTATCATGGCAATCCGCGCTGAATATTCCGAAACCTGCAACTGTTAATACTACATAGTAGAGTTTACCATAAGTGTTTGCCAATAAGCAATGTGCCTATATTATAGGAGCGAAATGTGGATGTTTTGTAGGGACACAGAAATAAGATTTGTAGGCATCTCAACGAAGAAAAGTACGTTACGCATTGCCATTTTATTTAATCACGACATACAATAGCCTTAGACCACCAGGACAGGTGTTAGTTCTGCTCTATAGGTGAGTTGCGGCTTTTGTATGCAAAGAGTCAAGTTGTGAGGCAAAATGGATTGGCCTCTTTATTTGTAAACCGAAAGGATAGAGTAATGCGAAGTAAAATAACAGTGGTTGGGGCAGGCTTCGTTGGCAGTACGCTTGTGCAGCGTCTTGCCGAGCGAGACTATGCCGATGTTGTCATGTATGACATCATAGCAAATATGCCCCAGGGAAAAGCACTTGATCTGCTTCAAGCCGGGCCTGTGCTTGGTTACGACTCGTTGGTTGCCGGCACAAATGATTATGCCGATACCACAAACTCGGATATCGTTGTCATTACATCGGGTTTTCCACGTAAACCCGGCATGACTCGTGATGACCTTGTGAAGAAAAATCAGGAGATTGTTTCGCAAGTCACCCAGGAAGTCGTCAAGCATTCACCGAACTGCATCATCATCATGGTCACGAACCCACTGGATGCCATGGCCCAGCTTGCTTATCACATCAGTGGCTTCCCGCGCAACCGCGTGATAGGCATGGCTGGTGTACTGGACACAGCACGTTTCCGCACCTTTATCGCGCAGGAGCTAAATGTATCGGTGCGTGATGTGCAGGCATATGTACTGGGTGGGCATGGCGATACGATGATACCGCTTTCCCGTATGTGTACTGTCGCAGGAGTGCCTATTTCACAGTTGATTCCCGCCGAGCGCATCGAGCAAATTGTGCAGCGTACGCGCGACGGTGGGGCCGAAATTGTCAAACTACTTGGCACAGGCAGCGCATACTTTGCGCCATCCGCCTCGGTCCTGCAAATGGTCGATTCTATTGTACTCGACAAGAAGATGATTATGCCGTGCGCGGTCTATTTGCAAGGTGAGTACGGTATACATGGACTCTTTGTTGGAGTGCCTGTTAAGCTTGGCACACAGGGTGTAGAGCAGATCATTGAGATCGAACTGACCGAAGGCGAGCGAATATTGCTCCAGAAATCGGCCAATGCGGTGAAAGAATTGGTTGAGGTGATGGGGATTTAGTTTCACCAGAAGACATGAAACCTCGAAAAACCAGGAGATTTCATGTCTCAACTTTTCCCTTTCTCTCCTCTTTTACAGCTCCGGCAATCACTACAATGAACTCCCCTTTGAGCTTTGACTGCTGCTCCACCCATTGCACAAGTGATGAGATTGTTCCTCGCTGGACTAACTCAAACATTTTCGTTAAATCATTGGCGATTGCGGCCTCTCTGTCGCCCAAAACTTCAAGAGCATCCTGCAAAAAAGCTTCAAGCCGAAAGGGACTCTCATAAAAGATGAGCGTATGAGGTGATTCCTTATCGACTTCTATAAACCTGCACCTGGGACCGGATTTACGCGGCGGGAACCCTCGGAAGGTAAAACTATGCACTGATAGTCCAGACAGTACAAGCGCCATAATTAAAGCTGTTGGCCCTGGAATCATGGTCACATCTATGCGCGCATTGATAGCACGACGCACAAGGGTATAGCCGGGATCAGAAATGCCTGGAGTTCCGGCATTTGTTACAAGGGCAATCGATTTTCCTTGCCTTAGCAGATTCTCAAGATGTTGTCCTGCTTGCTGTTCATTGTGTTCATGGAAGGCTATCTGAGGTTTGGAAATAGCGAAATGTTTGAGCAACAAACCAGTCTTACGCGTATCTTCGCTTGCAATAATATCTGCTTCGCGTAGCGTGGAGAGCGCGCGCAGAGTGATGTCATTGAGATTCCCAATAGGAGTAGCTACCAGGTAGAGCATATTATTGTACTTCACTTCTCATCGCCTGCAACTTCTCGAGCACTTCTGGGCGCTTTACCTTGAGCGTATGTGTGCGTGGGAAATCTTCTTCAGGCCAAACTGTGAAGCCACGTACCTGTTGATGAGAAGCAAGTTGCTTGTTCGCTTGTTGAATTGCGGTTTTCGCCTTGTCCGCATCATCCATCAAGAGCACACCATGCACATATGGTCCCTCATCCCCCTCCATTAGCCCGAAGACGACGGCATCCCTGACAATAGGATCGGTGAGAAGCACATTTTCAATATCTTCCGGAAAGACATTCAGGCCATTCGCAAGCACAATCAAGTTTTTCTTGCGCCCTTTCAGATACAGGTTCCCTTTCCCATCCCTATAGCCCAGGTCACCTGTATGATACCAGCCATTCTCGAAGGCAGCGGCTGTGGCTTCAGGATTCTTCCAGTAGCCAAGCGCCACATTTGGCCCCTTCACTAACAGTTCGCCATCTTCGGCGATCCGTACCTCCACACCAGGTAAAGGCTTACCGATCGAATCATACATATGTTCGTTGAAAGGGGTAACGGAAACAACTGGAGCGCACTCAGTGGCCCCATATCCTTGTAGCACCCTGAAGCCCATATGTTCCCAACGCTTGTGCAAATTTGGCGGCAGATACGCTCCACCGCTCACAAAGAACCGAAAGTGTCCACCAAAGCGCTGGTGCACTTGTCTAAAGAGCACACGTCGGAACCGAAATGGGAGCCGTGCTGCGAGACGATGAAGTGCTTCCCACTGTTTCTCCTTCTTCTGCTGCCGAACTTGCCGCTCAATGCCATTGAGGAAAAGCTGAAGGGCCTGGGGTACCAGAACCATGCAGGTAACATGCTGAGACGCGAACAGCTTCAATAAGGTATCAGGTGAAAGTGTGTGCGCATACACCACGCTAGCGCCAGAGTGAAGTAGAGCTAACTCAATTGTAAGCTCAAACATATGACTAAGCGGCAAGATAGAAAGAGCGCAATCATCTTTACGAATATTCACAACGGCGACTGCTATGGTGGCATCGCTTGTAATATTGAGATGGCTTAACATAACTCCCTTTGGTTGGCCCGTTGTTCCTGACGTAAAAACAAGCTCTGCCAGATCACTGCCATGGATCTCTGGTAAGGCTGTCATATCAAGTGTTCTCTGGGGTAAGACATCGATATTTATCAGAGGAGCATGCGGCTGTTTTAATCCATCGTACTGCTTCTGTGTCGTGATCACGTATTTTGCCTCTGTCGACTCTTCGATTCTGGAGAGGAAATCTTCTTTTGAGTTGATATCTAACGGCACGATAACAGCGCCAATAAGCAAAGCCCCTAAATAAGCAACCATCCAATTTACACGGCTTGCCGACCATAAGAGGATACGGTCTCCTCTCTCTAGTTTTTCCACTTGTAAGAAGCCAGCGAACCTATGCACCTGTTCCAGAAGGTCGCTATACGTAACGGAGGTCATTTTTGCCCCCTCTTCTGGTTCAATAAGAGCAGTACGTTCACCGTAGCGCGCAACTGCTGTGTGTAATAATTCATTGATAGTCTTAGTCGCCATGGGCTCTACCCTTTCTATTATGCAGTACAGAGTTAGTGAACGATGTTTCCAGCTATCTGATTCCTCTATGTGGGCATGCAATTCTATCTCTGAAGAGGGATTGATTAGAATCTTTGAAACTAAGTTTCTTTTGTTGATGTGCATTATAGAACGCATAGAGTTTTTTTGCTAGTGGTGTGTTTATGAGTTTTTCATGTTGAAATCGAAGCAGGGTAGTACTTTTAAAGGGCATTGAGAGTTTTTTGCTCGTGATGCCGAATACACAACAATAGCAATTAATCTACAATGTTGTTTTGCGTGTGCAGAGATTTAATCACATCGATGAAGATAAAGTAATAGCCACAGTAATACAGTTGCTTTTATATTTTTTAATTGATATACATGTTTTGGATGTAAATCCAATATAATTGTCACTGGAGATACAGTCAAACATTCCATCATCATTTGGGTATTTTCGATACCGAGAAAAATTATGATAAAGCACTCAAAAAATCCATTAATAGAATTTTCGAATTTATACGAATTATCAACAAAATTGATTGACAAGGACAATTTTATATGCTATCCTAGTTCTAAGGAACTTGCTGGTTTTTATCTCTGTGTAGATGATCTAAAAAACACATTATTATGAAAGAGTGGTTGTGTTAGGATCTGCTGCATAGAGATAATTATTATTAGCGTGTACTGACTGTTGCCGTGTACTGAGTTTTAGATTAACTAAAGACTAAGGATATGTTCCCCCATATCCTGAAAGAAAGGAATCGTTCATATGGCTTCGACAGAAACGGCGAATGTGGGAAGAGCTGTCGCCGCGAGGGTAGGTACGAATATTCGGGAGGTGAGAACAAAGCTTGGGCTCACTCAAGCTCAACTTGCTGCTCCTGAATTTTCCATCTCCTATATATCTGCAATCGAAAGAGGAAAAATTCGACCCTCACTGAAGGCTTTGTCTATTCTTGCTAAACGTCTCGATGTCCCCCTGACCTTCCTGCTTGAAGGTTCACCTGCTGGTGCAGCGGAGGCGAGAGCTGTCGGCTACTCTCCAGCGGATTCTGGTCCAGACCAGCGTATCGATGTAGATCTGTTGCAGGCCAGTGCGCTTGTCCAGCAGCAACAGTATCAAGAGGCTGCCGAGCTGTTAGCACCTATCCAACCAGAACGCATTACAACCGATCAAGTGTATCGTCTCTTCTTGCTACGTGGTCAAATACACTTAGGGTTACATGAATATCAAGAGGCTGTAGTAGATTTGCGTGCCGCTGTCACGCAAGGTGAAAGCCTAAATGATATTGAATATATCGAGCGGGCTCGCAATCTCTTAGGGAAAGCATACTTCTTATTATATAACTACACCCTGGCAATGGAGAATCATCTCCGCTGCAATACGGCCATAGAGAATGGACAGATCAATGATCCGATCTTCTCTCTGGAGGTGTACAACAATCTCGCAAATGACTATTTTAGACATGGCGATTTGGAGAAAGCTGTCACGTTTTATCACAAGGCATTAGAGACGCTGGAGGGAATGAATCGCGACAGTCGGAGTTTTGCTGAAAAGTATATGGAGATTGGCCAGAGCTATAAGTCTGTTGGGAAATTGGTGATGGCACGTGACTATCTCACGAGAAGCCTGGCACTCTATGAAATGCGCGATGAGCAGAGACTTGTTGGGCTCACTCACCATCACCTGGGTAAAACGCTAGAGAAGCAGAATGACCTTGATGGTGCTGAGAAAGAGTATAGGCAAGCGATTACCATTGAGCAAGAAATAGAGGACAATGTTTCAGCTTCCATTTGTCACACCAGCCTGGCAGAATTGTTGCTAAAACGAGGGAAAGCTGACGAAGCAGAGAAAGAAGCTCAGAAGGCACTTGCATCTGCAAAAGCGAGCCAGGATGTCCAGACACAGGGACAGGCACTTATGGCACTCGGTCAAATTCGACATAACGCCAAAGACTACGCTGGCGCAGATAAACTGTTCACCGAAGCTTTGAATTTGCTGGATACCTCCGACGCACATGAAATTGCGGCAGCTGCTTACTCCCGCTATGCAAACCTGTTAGAGCAGCGCGGCGAGGTGCAGCAAAGTTTGAGCGCTTTTAAAAAGGCATTCGAGCACCAGCGCATGGGGAATCGGGGTCACATAGAGTAGAGAAACAATCTACATCATATGTTATACAGGCAAAACAGGACGGAGTAAGAGCTGTCCGTACCATGAAGGCGCAACCAAAATACCATACCATGGTAGGGACAGCTCTTACTCCGTCCTGTTTCTCTGCCTATGCTTTTGAGTTTTTAATTTAAAACTCGACGTTTTTTAATGCAAAATTTGATGCAAAAATTAAACGAGGTGCATCTTCGCTACGTCGCAGTTCGATATCATATCGATCAAATATGCAGGGTATCATTTAATTGCGACAAAGCTGATTCAGAGATATCGAAATTCATGGCACACATCATTTTCTATGTTAAAATAGAAGTGTATGCAACGCATATACATATTATACGATTTCTGCATGAGCATCATCGTCTCGGAGGATTCGCGTATGCCATTTACGGCACACGATCTCAGGTATAATTTAGAAAGCAGTTATCCTGCCCTTTGTGCCTATCTACAGCAACGAACTAAACGCTATTTGGGTCAGTTCGCCTATGATGCCTATGAAGTCGACGTGGTAGTTGGGCATGTTGTTGAACAACTTACCCGCATCCAACTGCTGGGCGGGGGCGATCATGCTCCTGAAACAGCGCTGGACCATTTGAGCAATGCTCAATTTTACGCATTTCTGAACCAAAGTATTAAAAATAAAGCGATAGACCGACTGCGTCGGCGTCGTTTGCCAACAAGTACTCTTGCTGAACTTGAAGGATCAGGGAACAATGAAGAGGATAATGACTATCTAACTACGGTGGTCGAATCCATCTGGGGTTCGCCTCCTTTTCCCACACCGGAGGCAGCAGCGTTACAAGCCGTTTCGCAGGAAGAGCTACGCATGCTGCTGAAGCGATGTATCGAAGAGTTGAGTAATGCTCCTCATCAACTGCAAGCTGTAATAAAGGAGCTTGACGAGGTGGGAGCGGGTGATTTTCTCCAGGAATTGAAAGAAGAATTTCGAGCGCAATTAGCTGATTTGGAGCTTTCACATCTGAGCCAACATAAGGATCATGCTCATAAAAAGTTGCGCCATTGTCTCCAAAAGAGTAGTACCAATTTGGCGGTTCTCATTGCTTTACGTTTGACAGAGTATGGAGAACATATCACTGGCACTGACGAGATGTCCGTGGAAATCAGGACCCTTGCGAAGGATAGCCTTTCGGAAAGGGAGGTGCAAAAGGGTCTGAAGCATCTGGTTAGAGCAGGCTTACTTGAATGGCATGGTGAGGAGATTATTCGCTTCTCCTCTGTTCAACTGAAACACCTTGCACGCTTCTATGATGAAGGAGAGTAGGCACACAGACTCTGGAGGAGCAAACATGAAGAAACACAATGACGGCTTGTCCGATTCGCGCAATGAGTACTTGCCACTGGCACAGTGGTTACAACAGATCCTGGCGATCACGCCACAACAACCAGAGGCTGAACTCGCTTCCATAACAGACAATGGAGGGGAGTTTGGAGATGCATATCATAGTACATTCTATCAGCAATTGCCCGATTTTGTGCTGGCGCTTCTCAATAACGACACGCAAGCTACTATACGCTTTGCGCCTCTCCTGTTTCACTTAACGGGGTGCCCAATCTGCCACTCAGCCTATCTAGAAATCTATGATGCGATGCACGCAACGCTGGGAATCGACGAAACGCATATACCGGTAGGCCAGTTGTCGCAGTCCATGGCGACAACTTCACCTCGTATGCTGGTATACCTGTGCAGATTATTAATCAACCAAGCTGAAGCAGTATTGCGCCAGGCACGTAACGATCATACAGATAATGATGCGTGGGCCCGTTCGCTGCTGCAACAAGCAATTTATAGCAGCTCTCATTTAACGCAAAGTATGCTACGACAACGAGCGCTACGGGACCTTGTCGAGGTTGCAACCCTTTTCGATGACGTTACCACACCGGCAGCACATTCATATACATCTGTTTTAAGCAGCGGCAGTGGTTCGCGGCATGGTAGCAAGACAAGGCGTCGAGCCGAAACATTAGGGCGTCCAGTTGGGCAACCCGCCATATACCTACAATCGGGTTTATCAGAGTTAGAGGGTACGATTACACAAAATCAGGATATACTTGAACTGCATTTGGAAGACCTTGGACAGGAGCTACACGGTCGATTTCTTACTATCTCCGTGCCGCTTGGATCCCTACTAGAACCTGTGCGTTGGATTGGCGGTAATCCTCACGCTATTCGAAGTCAGGTTCCTGTCGGTGAAGATGGAACACTGACAACACCACTGGGCAGTACTGATTTACGGCTAAGCGATCCAGAAGACCATAATCTGTTGGAGGCAATGTTTAAAAAGCTCGATGTGCGACCGGGTGACTAACCTGATTGGCGACTCTCAAAGGCCTTTTTATAAAACTCAAGTGCTTCTTTTACCATCCCTCTACTCTCCAGTAATTGCGCGTAATATGCAGATTGATTAGCGAGGTCCTCGCGCATATCAAGACGTTCTAGCATCCCTAACCCCGCTACAAAATGGGTATCTCCCTCTTTGTAGTCTTTTTGGGCATATGCAATTCGTCCCAAGACGATAAGTGTATAGGCACTGATAATGCCATCTGCATAGGACGATACCAGTTCATATGCTTTCTGTGCATGTTCATTCGCCCTTTCAACTTTTCCTTGTCTGAGGAACAAATCCGCTATAGTAGTAGTAACACTGGCAAGCGTGAGGTTGTCCTGTTTAACTGAGGAATCTTGCAACAAGTGCTCTAGATCGGCCAAGGTCTTTTGCTGATCTCCTCGAATCATCACTCGCCCAAGATAGTGATAAATCTCACTCCTGAACGCATTCCTATTTTCCTGGTAAGAACGCTGTAGAAATTTGTGCGTGTATAGTGTGGCATTATAGTAATTGTTTGTTTCGGCAAAGTACCGACAAGTATTCCAGTATAACGAAAGGAGCTGGCCAGGCATTGTAAGTTTTTCAGTCATAGCGAGTGCATGCTGGAACGTGTGAATCGCTTCATCAACTTTGTCCAGATAGATATAACGCAAACCCATGTTAGTATAGACTTGTGCGACAAAGAATGCGTCGTGTGGTTGCTGTTCCCTCTCAAGCCAGTCCAGACAGCGTTGTAGATACTCAAATCCTTGTGTGTGATCGTGCATAGAGGCGTGAACCATTCCCAACAAATTAAGTATTTGCAGAAGCAAAAAATCGTTTGGATCGTAGGCAAGTTTTAAGGCCCCAGCGAGTACTGATTCACTCTCTTGGAATAGAGCTAGATTATAGTAAGCCCAACCGAGTAAATAGCATCGTCGTATTTCTTGTCCAGACGTTAAGGTATCGGAGGAGAGATTACGCAAGAGTGTAATCGCTTGACGCGTCTCTCCTTGACGTATAAAGAGGTGCGCTTCCAGCAAGTGTAATACTACTTCTTCCTTACTTTGAAATGAAGAATCCTTCTCAGAAAATCCATTGATTTTTTGCGTAGTTGATTTCGATAAGAGATCTGAAGAAGAGAGACCCAAACGATGCGCGAAAATTTCTAATGCACGAAGCGAGGGATGAATTTGTCCACGCTCGATTGCCGAAACATAACTGACCGAGAAGTCCGGACGAGCAAGCTGGCTCTGTGTTAACTTCCTGGCCAACCTTGCTGCTCGAAGTTTAGCCCCGACGTTTTGTCCAATCTGCTGAAGAGATGAATCAGATGTCATAACACCCTCCAACCATCAATAGTTTTACCAGAAAAGAGGAGTCAATAAATAGCAAAGTAGATTTCATTATGTATTATATAATACGTTCATGCTTGGAGTCAACATTTAAATATCATAACATGACCAATCGATACGATATTACTTTCTTGTGTAAAAGTAGAATTACATTAGGCAATATATGTGAATACATTTTTCCTAATTGCAGATCCCCCCTGTGCTTTTGGCCTGCTGATGTTGAACGAGACTAAAAACAGGTATACCTTGTGACCCATTTTGCTTGTCAATCGATGGTAACAATGATACACTTCTTCCGAAAGAAATGAAGGATGACGTATTCGAGTCAAGGATTGAGACGTGAATATTAGCACCAGCATACGTAGACTCACGTACCTGTTTATAATACTCTTCGTGGCACTCAGTGTCGGCCTGGTCTACTGGCAGGTAGTAGCGGCGCAGCAGGTCACGTCAAATACCTATAGCACTTTTAGTCGCCGTTGTAGTAATGATAACGCTCCAAGACGCGGGAGCATCTTTGACCGCAATGGTGTGCCACTTGCGTATTCAAAGCCAAGTAACAACCCGACGCTTTGCGGCTATCAGCGAGTTTACACCAAAGAAGCGCAATCACTGGAAGGTGTCATTGGATACTACATCAGCCCGCTCTTTGGATCCACAGGCATTGAGAAACAGTTTGATGCCTACCTGAATGGCCAGGTAGGTTCAACTGGACTGAATAATACCATCAACCAGATCCTCCATCTCCCACCTGTCGGGGATGATATCTACCTGACAATAGATGTACGTATCCAGAAGATCGTCAATCAATCCTTTGACATCTCAGCCCCTGTTGACAATATCACCGTCTTTAAAACGGATCGTGGCTCAGTCATTGCCTCAGATCCACACACGGGCGAAATCCTCGCTATGCTGAGCCGTCCAGGATATGATGCCAATTGTGTTGTCAGTTGCTCTTTAGCCCAACTCAGAGACGATTTCGTTGTTAAAGGATATGATGCTATCATCGGCTGTAATGCTCCTTGTACGCTTGATCAATTCAAAATCGCCTTGCAGAATAAAGGGTACGATACAAATTGGGAACAGTGTTTCTCATGCAACCTGATTTACTTTAATCAGCTCGAGAGGGACCCGGCTCAGCCCTTGCTTGAGCGCCCTATTGATTCCTGCTATGTGCCGGGCTCGACATACAAAACAATGACCATTCTGGCTGGGCTTGACTCGGGAAGTTCTCATCTCGATGATAAGTTCTATAACTTTAATGGCTTCAATCCTCCTCAATATCCCCAGGCACTTGGCCCAGTCTGGATAGGCGATGGATTTGAAAAGGAGAAGTTTGGTCCAGTTGGCAATAATATCGGCGGCTATACCTATACGTACCCTGTAAATATGCTCTATGGATATACGCATTCCGATAATATCATCTTCGCGCAGGTAGGTGCGAAAGCAGGCGTCAATACCTGGCTCAAATATAACCGTGCTCTCTATGTCGAAAAGCAAATACCGTTTGATCTTCCAGTACATGTAAGTACGGTTACCCCTCAGCGGGACCTATGTCCTCTTAACGCGCCTGCGGAGAAGACGACGAGTCTTCAGCAAATTGCGGAAAACGCCTTTGGACAGGGTGTGGACTTTGTGACACCGATGCAGATGTCACTGATCAACAACGTCATCGCCAATAATGGGCATTTGATGAGGCCGACATTAATATCCAAGATTGTGGATACAAAAAATCAAACTGTCCTGCAATCCTTCAATCCACAAGAGCTGGGTACGCCGATTTCTGATACGACGGCAGCGGAGGTGCGTGACGCGATGTATGGAGTTGTACAGTGCGGTTCCGGGTCGCTTTCGTTAGTTCAGCTAACCGGTTCACCATGGTCGGTGATTGGCAAGACAGGGACAGCGCAGGTGGATAATACTGGTAAAACGCCAGCCCAATCCTGGTTCATAACACAAGCTCCATACGTTTATCAGTCGGGCCAGCTACCACGAATAACAATTGTCGCCATGAAGGAGCATGGCGGTGAAGGTGCTTTTGCCAACGGGCCTATGCTCAGGGCTATCTATGATGCCATCTTTACCCAGGTGATCAAGGATGTCCCACAACCACCTCCTCCCGACCCGAATTTTTGCTTGAACACAGGATTGCTACAACCCCATCCTTAGCCAGAACCGGAGATGCTCAACCACGACCATCTTTTCTGGCCTACCTATTTTGCTACTTCGGTGACATAATGATGAGTACGACAGGGCATAACACATAGGTGTCTTTTTGAATCATGAAGCAACTTAAACAAAGTTTTGGCAGCATTTATAGCGAAGATGAAGAACTAGTCCTTGGTCCCTGGCAGAGGATACGCCAGTTTTTTCTTGCACCTATTGCCGCTGTCCTCTCGCACCTGGGGATCAGCCCTGACATGCTTTCCTATGCCTCAGTCGGCTTTGGTGTAGGCTTTTTCCTACTGGCTCCATTGCATTTTACAATTGCATTCTGGTTGCTAGTGACCTCTATTATCTTAGATGGTCTCGACGGGGTAGAAGCCAGGCTCAAAGGAATGAATACACCTCGCGGGTCATTCACAGATATGTTCTGCGACCAGGCTGTGGTGGCTTTCAGCGTCGCTGGAATGGTCTGGAGAGGCAGCATTAATCCTGTCCTCGCAATTTTGTTTGTCTATGTGTATACCGCGCTGGTTATCTTCCTGATGTTGCATCGTATGCTACAGGTCTCTTCCCACTGGATTGTACGCCCCAGTCGCATGATGCTCTATGCTGCTATTGCCCTGGATTTCTTCTTCGGCATCAACTTGCTCAACATTCTTCTGACCACCTATTTACTGGCATTTCCAATGCTAGTTCTGAGTTATTGGAGATTGCGGAAAGCGTTGTGACACTTGTAGCTCTATCATGGCCGAATAATATCATAAACAAGGGGACCTACCGCTACCGGTGCTTCGCTCAATGTGTAGCAAGCTAACAATGCATCTTGAATGGATGCTGCTTCAGATTCACTACGTGCATGTACTTCCACCAGTGGCTCACCTGCTTGAAGGTAATCTCCCACCTTCGCCTGTAAAATAAAGCCTGTTCGATGATCTATTTCCTCACCCTTCTTAAACCGGCCAGCACCCAGGCGCGTGCTTGCCAGACCCACCTGTTCTGCTTTGATACTTGCGATATAGCCACTACGTGGAGCAAGCAGCATTGAACGTACTGGAGCTTTTGGTAGCAATTCAGGTCGCTCAATTTGGTGAGGATTACCGCCCTGCGCTTCAACGACTTCGGCCAACTTCGCTACGGCTGCACCTGTACGGATTGCTTGTTCAACACGCGTCTCAGCCTCGGAAGTAGTACTGGCTGCTCCAGTCATTACTAAGAGTTCAGAGGCTTCATGATGGCAAAGTTCAGTGACATCCTCTGGTCCCTCTCCGTGTAAAATTGAGATTGCTTCGGCCATCTCCAGAGTATTACCGATAGCGCAACCCAACGGTTGGTCCATAAAGGTAATGGCTGCTACCGTGTAAAGGCCAGCCAAACGACCAATATCGACCATTGTTTGCGCCAGTTCCCACGCTTGCCCAACATTTTTCATAAATGCACCAGAACCAACTTTCACGTCCAGGAGCAGGTGTGAAGCGCCAATTGCCAGTTTTTTGCTCATGATACTGGCAGCAATCAACGGAACACTCTCAATAGTGCCCGTAACATCACGCAACGCATACATCTTGCCATCGGCCGGGGCAAGATGACTTGATTGACCTGCCAGCACAATATGGTGCTGTAGGAGAATACGCATAAATTCTTCGCGTGAAAGAGCTGAACGAAATCCCGCAATAGACTCAAGCTTATCGACTGTACCACCTGTATGACCCAGCCCCCGTCCTGTCATTTTACCAACTGCCACGCCGCATGCGGCTACAAGTGGTGCAACCACCAGGGTCACTTTATCACCAACGCCACCGGTGCTATGTTTATCTACCACAGGCGAAATAGTATCCCGCACATGCAGTTCTTCACCCGAATGCGCCATCGCCAGGGTCAGGTCGCTCGTCTCGCGCGCATTCATACCACGCCAGTAAACAGCCATCAGCCAGGCGGACATCTGGTAATCGGGTATGAGTTCCTGCGTATACTGGTCAACTAACCAGTTAATTTCTGCTGTGTTGAGAATATCACCATCTCTTTTTTTGCGAATGAGTTCAACTGTTTGCATCCGATCTCCTGGCTGGCTTACTCGCTATTCAGTCAACACAATGCGCACAGAGTCGATTTCAAGTCCGTTCCCCGTCTCGATCTGATAACGATTCGTGATCAAACTGCCCAATCGCACATTGCGGTCAAAGACAATTTGACCATTCGTAAATGCGTATACCTGTGTGTCTTGTTCGAGCACTCCCTGGATAATGATGGTGTCGAAACGATCTTCCTGTTGCTCCTTGAATGCCTTGAGGAGTGTTGCAACTTGCTGCCAGGCAACACCTTTTGGATAGACTATTCTCACGATTTTCTTCCGTCCATCACCTACAGCGCTGTTTACTACCGTATAGGCAAGAGCGCCCTGCTCTAGCACTTGTAGTTGCTCAACTGTACGCGGTGGAAACTGTGTAGGCGGCTCTGGAGCTGGGGGTTCGGGGGGAACCAGGGGTATTTCGGACTGTGCAGATTGTGGTGGCATAACAGGCGCGCGACGCCTTTGTGCTGCAGGGACCTGCTGTGCTTGTTGCTGCGGAGATTGTGGCATATTCGTAGGGCGTCCTTGCACTGGAGGTGGAGCGCCTGGGCGTTGTTGGTACGGCGGGTACTGGTTTGGAGGAGGCTGCGGTTTTAGATCTCGACCACAGTGTACACAGTAGATCGATCGATCTGAATTGATGCCTCCACAATATGGACAGCGCATAACTCGCTCTCCCGTCTATTATTTCTAACCGAATGCTGTTTGCTGTAGTATATCATACTATAGGCCGTGCTTTGTTAAACCTTACTCTGTACTCACCACATATATCATTTACCCCTGCTTCAACACCGCTTCCACCAACTGTGCATTTGATCTAGTTTTTTCCAGCAACTCGATCACCTGCTCAGTAATCTCGCGCCGCGGCAAGTCAGCAAATTTGCGGCGCAGGATTGCCATTGCGCGTAATTCTACGGATGAAAGCAGGCGCTCTTCCTGGCGCGTACTGGATGCTGCCAGATCGATGGCGGGGAAGACGCGGCGGTCCGCCAGTTCGCGGGAGAGGCGTATCTCCAGGTTGCCTGTGCCTTTAAATTCTTCGTAGACGACTTCATCCAGGCGGCTGCCGGTTTCGACCAGGCAACTGGCGACGATAGTGAGACTTCCGCCTTCCTCGAGTGTGCGAGCGGCTCCAAAAACGCGCCTTCCAACTTCTAACGCACGGGCATCGATGCCGCCTGAAAGTGTGCGGCTGCCATAATTGCCTCGTTGATTGCGAGGGCCACTCCACATATCGCTGCTCAGATTGTGTGCGCGTGCCAGGCGTGTGAGGGAGTCAAGCAGCATCACAACGTCTTTGCCTTGTTCGACCTGGCGTTTCGCTTCAATCAACGCCTGTTCAACAATGCGCCCGTGGCGCGCCAGTTGCTGATCGAAGCTCGAGGCATACACTTTGACATTTGGCCCCTGTACCTCCAGGCGCCATTCAGTCACTTCTTCGGGACGTTCATCAACCAGGCATAGGAATAGACTGGCATCGGAATAATTCTTCTGGACAGCGGCCGCGACCTGGCGCAAGATAGTTGTCTTGCCCGCTTTTGGAGGTGAAACGACCAGGGCGCGCTGCCCAAAGCCGATTGGCACAAATAAATCGATGAGGCGAGGTGCAATCGGTGCCGGGCCTGTTTCCAGGGTTATGCGGCGATTGGGATGGATCGGAGTCAGCTTTTCAAAAGGGATACGTGATGTTGCCACTATTTTTGGGTCTTTCTTTTACTTGGGTTGGGTAATGGCGATAGAAGTTTTCTTCAGTGTATCACACATAGGCTAGAACTGTGTGACATAGCTACACTTTTATCTTTAGTAAATCATTTGCAAATGACTCGACAGCTTGATAAAACTGCTGTACTGAGATCTCTGACCCATTGTGGATAACCTGAATATGTTCTATTGGAACACCAAACCGCTGCTTGAGTTGTAGCGCTACCTCAGTCATGTATTGCTGATGATCTCTCCGATAGTACGTTTCAAAAACATAATCTGAGACATAACAATCATCCCGGGTCCGTGGATGATCTGCTCTCGCTTTAATGCGTGCTTTGCATGTTGGAATATCGGAATTTATGAAAAGGAAGTGGGCATCATCCAGCCGAAAGGAGGTAAAAAAGGAAAGAGCTTTGCAATAATCATTTCGTGAGAATTCGATGATTAGAAGTTCTGTACTCACATCAGCTAGTTTCTTGCGCTGCACAATATTGTGGTGAAGTTTTTGTAACGCTTCATCTTTTACTGCGAAATCTAACACATCAAAACCATCGTATCCCAAATATTGGGTCGAGCGAAAGCGCTTTTCCTCATTCTTTACCTTTTGATCATCCTGGAACATCTTGTACAAAATAGGGTAGTCTCTAAAATGCCATGGATGGAACTTTTTTTGTCTCGCAAATGACTTGATGTGACGCGATGCTGCCGATTTACCGCTGCCTGGAAGGCCAAAAACGAACATAGTTATACCCATGAAACGCTCCAAAATACGCATACATGTTGTTGGGAATATCACACACTTGACATAATGATACACAATAAAACGCGATGATACAATATCTAAACGCATTAATGGACTCGGCGCGTAGATATACAATGAAGGATTCACAGAAGTGGTAAAAACGATGCACAGTGGAGGCTGAATCAAAGAATTAATATAGGCAAAGCTCGATCAAATAGATGCACTTCCAACAAGCCCGTTAACTTCATCTCCTTCATTAACTTCCTCTACTTGTATGTCCAGGAATGGTGAAGGACAATGGTTATTATAAATTCTGGTGTAGGAAGTGTGTGAGGGGACTAGAGGTCCAGTGATTCGTCGAGGCTGAGAAGCAGTCTCTATGAGGGTATGAGCATATGGCCGGATACAATCATACAAAAACTCATCTCTTGGGCCGTCAGTACTCATTAACTGAATCTGGTGTTCGTTTAATCCGAATGCTTCACGGAGTTCCCAAACTCTATCTGTTGTGCTATCTTTTTGATAATATTCTTCCATAATATTAACTGGAACAAATGTATCATCATCACACTCAGGATATTTGATACGTCTGCTTATCCTATCCATGCAGGTATCAACATCTGACTCTAAAATTAAGAAACGAGCATCTTTAAGGAAATTTGGAGCAAATTGCGAGAGCGCCTGAAGATAGTCATTACGAGCGAACTCAATGATTGCGATCCTGGGCCAACCCAATTCATGTCTCTCAAGCGCCTTTTCAACTCTGCGCTCGATGATCTGTAGAGCAGTATCAAGAATGGAAAAATCAAGTACTTCAAATCCTCCAAATTCGGTGGGGCGAATGTCAATATGCTCGCGATTGACTGCACACATATTTTGTAGTATTTTATAGTCACCAATAGAATATGGAGACCAGAATTCATGCTGTGCTATTTTTATAATGTAGCGCCTTACTGTGGATTTGCCGCTACCCGGCCTACCTAAGAGAAAGAGCTTTTCCGCCATACAACACCTCTTATTTACCTCGACCACCCTTATCGTTCATAAAAAGCTATATCTAACCAACACGAAGAGGGTACATTTTTGAGGTTAATACGCACTGGTAATACTAAATAAACGCATTTACCAGTGAACTAGTAACTTACTCTAACTACTGGAAATATCTGCAAATGTTCTTATCTCCTTTCAGGAGGCGATAATTCTATCCATCGCCATTCGACGGGATCCCAACTCCAAACACCTTGTCCCAACTTCAGTAGATCGTCAAATTCCTTTCTGATTCCCCAAGCGACAGCCGCTTGAAAATCAGGCGGATCAAGTTTATTTTCAAGGCGATGCATTAACTCATATGATTTAATAGCTGGATAACAGGATATTCCTATTCGAACCGTGATTTCGTCCTGGACGCGCATTCCTATAGGAGTAGGCTGTTCGGTTGAAAAACGTAGAGCATCGATCTTGTACACGCCTTCAAGCTCTTTCTTGAATGCCCAAACCTTGTCTCGCGCTTCGTCGAGCGGGATGCCTCCCAGGAAAACGTAAAATCGATCTCCATAGGCATGACACAGCAGAAAATCGCTGCTAGAGAAAAGTGTTTTCAACTTGTTTCTTGCGCGAATTGCCACCTCCCGGCTAAGGTTACGAGTCATTACCTCACCGTATTTTTGAGTGAGGCTAGTTTGATCATTCACATCAAAACAATAAAACGTCACTACATCGTTGGTATAATAGTACTTGGCTATTGTTGCCCTACGATCTCTTATATCGTCTCGCGCTAAAATCTCTGATAGTGGTCCTTTCAAGTCATCCCGAGACCAAACGACTTGTAGTAACCGCTCCAAGCGGTCAATGAGTTCGGTTTCCGAGCATACTCCCTTAATGTCGAAAGCCTGGTCGGCCAAAGCAGGTTTCTCAATGAGTGACTTGAGTTGCTCAGTAACCTTGAAACGTGTTTGAAAAGTCAGTAACAGTTCCTGGGCCATGCGAGCAATTATTCGCAGCAGCCGCTGATCACCTTCGTCGAAAGCGTCTTGCTGGCTTGAGGCCAGATAGATAACGCCCAACGGCTTTGCTTCTTCGCCCCCAATGGGGATGGCAATACAGGAGCCAAGTGGCTGCTCCAAGTCATAGTTGAAGATGGACTCATCTTGTGGGACAGTGCGAGGGCGATAGCATATACACCCTCCCTGGTAAGCTCTCATGCTTACACTGATAACGGTAGCTGTAGGATAAATGATGGTTCTTTCCAATTTCTCCTTATATGCCTCTGGAGCGTTCTCGCTTACTGCTTGCACGACAAGCTGGTGTTCTGATACCGATAACTGTGGGTTGCTTGGTGTGAGAATACAGGCGAAGCGCCATCCTTTGTCGGGTCCCAAACTTACTGCCAAATTTGCCAGGCTGGTCAAGTGTATCCTTTTAGTGGGATTCTCGGCTGCCTCTGGCACAAAATCGGCGGTAGGAAACGAAAAACTATGCTGTCCGGCTTTGAAGAATGGAAGCCATTTTTGCTTGTGCTCATAAAGAGGTACAAGGAGACGCTGAATAGTGGTCCGAACTTGCGAGCTGATGTTGAGCTGCCCTGGTTTCCTCTGAACAATAGTCCAGGTGTTGTCTCGTAGAGCCTGCAACGGGTGCATCCGAAAATCGGTATATTCCTCGAACGAGGGACGTGGAGTATAGAGCAGGTAAAATGAGTAGCCAGGGCGCAGCCAGCCGATCAGGCATTCTCCCAGGTCAGCGATATTCGCTGTTGTAACAGAAGCTGGAGTGTTAGAACCAAGTGGCATGACAAGGCCGACGATGGTGTTAGGGTTGTACTCGGCTAGCAGCGAGAGCGAGAGGCGCAGCGCATTGGTAATATAAAAACGCCAAAACAGTTCATCATCCGCATTGTCAAGTAACTGATCGATTGGCGGCACAATAGCAGGTTCTTGTGTGACCTCGACAGGTTGCGTAGCCCGTTCGGCTGTTCCCGAAAGCGTGAACACTTCTTGACCAAGCTGGTTAGCTATATCTCGTACCACATCAATGTTCTGCTTGATCTCGGTGATGGAATAGCTGCCATCCCTCAGAATACGAATCGCCGCGAGTACATCCAGTTCTGCGCGCGAGTACTGGCGATGTTTCTTGTCATCCTGCTTGGCCCCATCAGATCGTGGGGGACTGACAACGCCGAGTCTGTCCCAATCGCGCAATTGGGTATCTGAAAAGCCGAACAAGTCTGCTGCCCGGGTGATAGTGACAGTAGCTGCTGAACGCGCTTCAACCATTTTGCGCTGGATTTTCTTTTGGGTATCAGGTTGCCGCAAGTATTCTTTAATAGAGAATGGAGACTTGCGCTGCTCGTACATGTCTTACTCCAATTCCAAAAAGCACGATCCCAAATAAATAACGCAAGCTGGGAGGTGCCAGGATCAAGAAATAAGAGATCGGTTGTCACTTATGCTTTGTAAATGACGATTTACACCAACTTTTATCAAAGAAAAAGTTAAAGAAATAGCAAAGCACAACTAGATTAATCTGAATTAAGTTGAACTCCACTTCAATATACCATCTTTGTCAATAGAACCGCAACTATCTTTCCAGGATATAAACGAAGAGTTATACAATTTTTTGCATGGCAGTTTCGAGAAGTCTAACTTAGTTCTCATCAGCCAGCGTTTTTCTTTTTATTACACTACATATTGATGGTGAAAGTTTTGGGATCACTACATCTTGTGTTTTGAATGAGAGAGGACAAAATTTTCAATCACTAAGTAATATCATGTGTTCTAAAATAATATATAACAAAGTTTATAGCCGCCGTCATTGAAAATATCATAAAAGTTTGTTAATATTACATTACACAGAACCTACTTTAAGATCATTGGCTCTTCGTAATCGGTGTTGTACATCAAAGAGCAAGGAAACTTGTATAAAATAGAGAAATCTTTATGGAGCTAGATGTGATCATCTATAGTAAAGTCAGGAGTAAACGACTTGGAGAGCCAGACTATTCATCAGATTTCTTCGGAATATCAAGTAAATTCATATTCTGATTGGAATACACTGTACAGACAGCTCGCCATCATCGTCACACGATGGGTGCGTGCTACCAACCTGCCGACGTGGAAGGCCCAGCGTGAGGATATTATTGATGAAATCGTACAAGAGACGATGATGAAGGTTTTGAAGCGTATTCGTAGGGGAGAGTGTGGAGAATTGTCACCGGTGTATTCGGTTAAGGGCCTAAGCGTGCGCGTTGCTTACAACGTTTTTATCGATATGGTGAGGCACGATCGACGGTTTGTGCCGCTGGCAACGGAGAGTAGGGATGATGTGTCGAATGACGTTCCTGACAATGGGCAAGATTATTCAGAGGTCGCGGTAGACAATGTTTACAACGCCAATCTCTTCGGGCAAGTGGCCGTGGCAATACAGGCATTCCCGTCCAAACTGCGCGCTGCGCTGATCATTGATCTTGTGAGCCGTATGTCGTTCGACGACGAAGCGACTCCGCTCCAACAAGCATTGCATAACGCTGGCGTCGATCTCGAACAATATCGCGGTCGGCGTTCTTCCGATCCAGTTGCGCGGAGCCGCCATGGATCTCTTGCAAGTCTCGGTTATAAGAAGATTGGTATATTGGCTTGTATTCAGGAGCTTATGTAGTCAGGTTAGTGTTGTCTGTTCTCCGTACAACGTCCCGGAACTGATTGATCTCAGTCAGTTCCGTCGCTCTATAAGGCTCGTTGAACGATGATCTGCTCAAGTTTCAAGTGAGAACACAATGCAACGCTTAAGCACATTAGCGTTTCTCATAACGCTCGCGATTTTTGCCACCTTGTTCATGTTCTTGATGGCATTAATTGTTTATGTACTGGGGCCATCGGCAAAGATTTTTGTGTACGCCTTTTGTATTCCGGTAGCTGCGGTTATGGTACTGTTTGGACTGATCTTGCTGGTTTTAGCATTAGCAGATGCAATTCATTTTTATACTATGAAATGGAGGTATCGAGAGCGCCAGTACCAGACTCAGTACCGTGCAAGAAGAGATCAGCGATAGTCTGAATATCGTTCGTGTGAAGCTCAGAAAATGGTTTTAAGTTTCAAGACCTTCTTGGTCTGAATTGAAAGGAGACCACCCGTGAACATCGATATACAAACATTAATCATTATCATTTTGGTGGCCTTTATCATTGGCTTCGTAATGGGTGTGACTATAGCCAGACCTACATTCTTCCGCTAATGTGTCGCTTTGATTAACCAGTGTAGGAGGACACCATGTTTAGTGGATCCACCTACATTGTGATCTGAGGTGGTTCGTCTGTGCCTTTTGTAGCGATACATGGGAATATTATAGAGATTTTCTTGAAAGTTATTTGTGACAGTTTAATGGTGTTCATTGCCGGAAAAGCTGCCGATCTGTGCAACTTCTTTTGTGGGTGTTATAGGTAACGGTTGGAGTGAACCCATTTTTCCACACCAGGGGCAAAGTCAATATCTCAGGTCCTGGGCATAGGCCAGCTCAAACTCTTCTGGTGGCACATAGCCCAAACTCGAATGGAGTCGTTTCGTATTATAC
>Ga0137377_10000614_pt1 | contig 22195 bp, 33 predicted proteins | sample SagtaG_22_FD_104815 | JGI IMG/M metagenome (GOLD analysis project Ga0137377, IMG submission 104815) | Vadose zone soil microbial communities from Sagehorn Ranch, Mendocino, California, USA - Sage2_L_40_16 metaG | ecosystem: Environmental > Terrestrial > Soil > Vadose zone | place: USA... | reverse complement strand
TCTCTGCCAGGGCCACAAGCCAAAATCCGAGCGGTCGCCCGGCCCAACGTGCCGCAGCGGTGGCCGTTTTGGCTTCCTTGATGGCGCTGATCTTTTTTGCTTACATCGGAGGGCTCTGGCCGCGGGATGAGGGCACTCGTGAGTTTGTTTCCATAGGACTTGGTTTAACCGCTTTGCTCGTGATTTTTCTCGTCGCGACGCGCCGCAAATGGCTCGCCAGCCAAGAAAGGGGTTCCCAAAAAGATTCGAGTCCGACCCAGAATCCAGGGACCGCGGGGCACTGATCTGTGCCGCCTAGCTCCGCCGAAGTCCCTGCTCCGATGTGGCTTCGTAGATATCGCGGAGTATCTCGGCGCCTTGAACGGCTCTGCTCTCGAGTTCCCGTTGACGCCACGCTGTTGAGATCGTGTCTGCCACAATGTGAGATCGTTTTTCTTGAAGGAAGGCAGGCCCCGCAAAGACAGCGAGTGCAACCATCGAGTAGACCATGCGGTATTCATTGCTCATCCTGGATCCTTACTGAGTGATGCCGGGGCGTATTTGGATTCGGTGCTTCAGGGCGGGGCCGTGCTTCTTTGTACGTCCTTACTCTTTAGGTGTCGCTTTGCAGGGGAACACCTGAATTAGCGCCTTTGAGGTTAGAACGACAGCCTTATTGTGGCGCGTTTGAGGGTTGCTGCTCAAATAGCGCACAACGACATCTTTACCCTGTTCAAGTGTCACGCCTTCAGAGTAACAGGCTTGGTCTGCGATTTGGGCCATCTGACTTACTGCTGTGATAAATCCGCCACAAAACCCTCGGTCGAAGAGGTTGCCCGACTGGCAGACACGGAGGAGATCGTTCCCTGTTTGAACTGGGCTATATCTTGACGGCTGCTCTTGCGCAGAGCCAATTCCTTTTGAGGACGTTGTCAGTGCAAGCACTAGACAGCTTACATACAGGACTCTATATCTTTTCATGGTGTCCCACTCCGTACTCATGATCGCATCCTGGAGGTCGCCGGGAAAGTCAAATCAGGACACGACCCAAAGTTCCTCCAACCCCCATGTAAAAATAGGTAGTGGCCTCAGTTTGAGCTTTTCTCGCGAATCCGATGGATTCCGAGCAGGTACTCTTCTATTTGTTTGACTGGAAAACCTATGAGGACCACCGCATTGAAAGTCCGTCCCGAGGAACTGTTTCGTGGGGTCCGCGTATGACCCATACTACGGCGCCGGCGCAAAGAAATACGCGGGTAAATCTTCGTCTGTCGCAGCGTAGACGGGCGGCTTCGCGTCGCCTTTCAGCGTGAGTTGCAAACGCTCGAGTCTTCCCCGACGTTTGCGTAGGCGGTTTGGATGGCCCAGGTGCTGTAGATCGAAACCCAATCCGCCGGCCTGGGCCCAATGCTTGCGAAACTCCAGGTCTTCCGCGAGTTTGCTGTAGCGATCAGACACATCCTTACTATCGTGGCCGATCCAGTAGCGAATGAGATCTTCAGGGATTCGCGCCTTGCGAAGATGGGTCAGGCGAAATCGCCTGAAAGCATGGAAACCAGGAATCTCGCGTTGGCGCAAACGGCGCGTGATCGTTTCGAGGTTCGCGGGCTCGCCTTTGCATTCGGATTGAAACAAAAACCCTCCGTGCTCGATCTTCTGCGCCTTAATGTATTCGGCTATTCGGCTCGGCAAACGTGGATCCAGATCGACCTCGCGCTTTGCTGCTGCGGTCTTGAGTTTGCCTGGAAACTCCTGGTTGCGCCAAATGGATGCGCGAACGTTGATTACGGCCTCGCCTTCTAAGAATGCGGTCTGATCATCTGCGACGTGTCCAACGCGGATCGCAAGGCATTCGGAAATGCGCAGACCGGTCCCCGCCAGAATCGTATACAGGAGTTGTTCCTGCCATGAACGCGAGCCACGTATCGCTTTGGTGACCTCCTCGCCAGTCACCGAAGGCTGGCGCTGATTCTCGATGGTCGGGGCATCGATAAAAGCGTGATTCCATTGGCGCGGGTAAATCTGCTCGCCGGTCTGCGGATCCACCGCACTGGAGACGATTTGTTTTAGAGCTGCAAGGGTTTCAGTCACGGTCTTCGGAGATCCGGAGATTTTGTTCGCCAGATCTCGCAGAAACCCGTTGTTAATGTCTGCGAGCAGTGTGTCGGGGCCCACCAACGGGAGCAACCGTTTTATATGGCTGCGGTAGGTGGCCAACGTGACAACGGAAATCGGCTTGCGTTTACGCTGCTCGAGGCCGGCGAGCCATGCTTCGGCCTGCGCGAAAAATGTGTGCGTCATTGCCCTGTCTCCTCGTTGGGCTTTTCATTCTTCTTGCGATACTCAATGAGGGCGCGCCGCACCACGTTGGTCATACTCACAGGCTGGCCTTCTCGCGAAGAAAGTTGATCAGCGTGCTTCTTGAACCACTCGTGATCTTCCGGTTTGATGTACACAGTGACCGGAATAAACTCGAGCCTCTTTAGTGCCTTTTTCGTAGCCACAATGTGCCTCCACTATATCGCCAGTATGCCATTATATAAGACGCAAGTCAAGACCGTGGTCCGGGCCGTCTCGTCTCCGCTACCCACTCGAAAAATCTGTTGAGTTCCATCGTATAGAAATACCCATCGACGCTCTGATTCCTGGCGCGCTCCGGGAATTGCTCGAGGTACTCTCGCTTGCGCTCCGCTATCCAGTCGGCGAACGGAATGGCTCCCGGACGATCCAAGCTGTACTCGCCGCATTCGGCCTCAAAAATTTTGTATACCGTTGTGGAAAGATGTTCACTCATTCGCTCATTGTAACGCCGCGCTTGGGCACTCCAGGTCAACCGCGGACAGTTTCTTGGAGAACACCAGATACATCAAAGCCGCGGCCTGGGGCGTCGGCGCCCGTACCGCTGTTGAGCGTCCGATGTTTCCGCGATTGAGAACTGAATGCGCCGCGATAGCGACCGCATGAAGCACGTCGCAGGCGCCAAGTTCTCGAGCGCGGCGTTATTCGACGAGCAAAGCGGATTTCTGTTCTTCTGTGAGTTTTGCGTACATTATGGTCTCCAAAACTGACTTGAGAGATGGAACCGAGAGCAACATCGAACCTAAGTACTGGATCCTTCAACGGTCGCAGGGTGCTCCGTTTGCGCTAAACTCTCTCGAGAGAATTGCAGCAAACTAGGCCTATGAACCTGCCAGTGTCAGGGTCTGCTACGTGGCAATGCCCCATTGTGTTGGCGCGCGGACAGCCCGGAAGATTAACAGCGCGGACTAGGTCGCCAGTCTTCAAGTTAGTGCGCGCATCGAACCTATCGAGAAGAACAGGATTGTATTCGTAAACGGAATTGACTTTGACTCGCATACTTTCCTCCCTATTATAAGGCTTTGATTCGCCTGCAATCCTCTCGAGAATTGTCGAGAAGATGGCGCGCGAATCGCGCGGACTAACTATGCTGCTCTCCTTCTGCTAATTGGCGTGAATAGGTCGGATGCGAGGACGAAGTTACTCGAAGAATCTTTCCTCGCCTTACCTTTTGCGCGGAGACCTATCACGCTGCCTTGATAGCCATCGAGGAATCGCAAGTCATGGATATCGCCATCATTTACTTTGTAACCATTCCAAGACCGGGGGAGAGAACATCCGCGCGGAGTGTCGAAAACCATTGCGACGTTGACGCCATGTGCTAGGGCGTCCATCACATCCGCGTGATTCGATTCACTTCGCGAGAAGGTTAGATGATAGTTGGCGCGAATCCTGGTCTGTGGATGAGGCAATTTTGTGTAATCGTAAAAAATCACATCGGGAAACTCGGAAGACAATTGCAAGGGCAACCATGCTAGGTCACTAGTCCCATTCAGGCGAACGGCTGGAGTTAGCCCTTGCCTCTTTGCAGACCGGACAAGGGAAACGATATCGCGCCGCAATTGCTCGAGGAAACCTGCTCTGTCACTTGCCAACCATAGAGTTTTCTTGACGCGTGCTTTATAGACAGATTCGAAGACTCCGCGGCCGGCAGTAAAGAGACAATCTTGCTTGCACCCCTCGGAAGCAAACTGGCAGGTATTCATTACTCCGCTTTCTTCCGCTGGCGCGAGGTACAGAATGCCAGTTAGATAGCCAAGCTTTTCGCCCTTGATAGTCTTGGCATTCTCAACAGTTAGAAGCTTCATGGTTTCCCTTTCTTGCCTTGCGAACGCAATAACTTGTTGCATGCAGAGTGCCATTACTATGCCGTCCACGAGCCGGCGCCGCAAGTGCACAAAACTAAACGGCGTGCCGCTAGTGTGAATGTGCACTGCCATTACTTTAAATTTTCTAGGATGTGCAAAAATGACCAAATGCGTGCAGAAAAGTGGACAGAAAATGTCTGTCGCGAGCGAACGCCCGTCTGCTCGGGCCCGGCGCGTGTGCGGAAGAACAGAAGAAGGCGCGCGGGGATCCGACGAGTATTTGAGCAGCTGTCTGACAGTATCGTTCTAGGCTAACACTGTTAACTTGTGGAGTAAGAGGCGACTCAAGCGCAAAGAAAACAAGAGACTTATCGCAAAAATGGTTGGTCTCGTTAGTGGCGCGCGCCGGCCTCGAGGAGAGTGTAGGGTTTTTGTCCTGTTGGTCGCCTACTAAGCGTATCTGTCGCGTGTGAGGATTGAGTCAATCCCCTTTATTTTGTCCCAGTTACGGATATATGGGTCTCTTTCCCGACCGGGGGGCTCAGGGCCTTCCGCTTCTGGCTGGCCGGCACCGGTGACCTAACGGATCGCATGAAAAAAATAAATTCCAAGGCTAACTGTAACCACCTGTATGAAAAGTCAAAGGGGGCCCCAAAAGAGACCCTAGGCCGACGTGAGGGCCATTCTCGCGAGGGCCCATCACCCAGGATCCTCGCCGGCGATCGGCTTACAAGTCAGGGCTCGAGCATTGCCATCCAAGCTTGCGCCGAGGATGCGCCGCACGTCGTCTCCTATTAATTCTCCACCATCCCGCTGGTGCTCCCTCCAGCAACTCCTCCAGCCAATCCGCCGATGCATCCAGAATGTACGCCGGTGACGCACACGCTGGCGCCATAGCACGCCGCGGAACAGAACAGCGTCTAACACACCCTCACCAGCAACTGCCGTTCGTTTGCCCAGGGTCCCGCAAAGAGAACGTTGTGCCGGCCGAACCGGTTGGCCATTTTTCGGGGGCCGAGCACGGCGGTGCCGACGCCGTGGGAGGACCCCCAAAGAAGTCACCGGAGCGTTTGCTCGAGGCATCTCCATCGTGATCGGCCGATCGGGAAATCGGTCTCACCATGAAGCACGCGCAAAACATATGTCGTATTTCTCGAGGAGAAATTCGCGCAAAACATATGTCGTATTTTTCGAGGTGCAGCCGGAAAACAACTCAAAAATTGGGCTCGGCGAAGGAAATTTTCGCGCACGCGCAGAGATCATTCCCAACAGAGGTAAGTTGTAGAAAAAGAAGTAGATGACTAAAATTAAAAAATAAAAACGACATACTTTTTGCGCGAATATGACTTTTCGAAGTGATAAAAAATCAGAACGACCTCCATGACGTAGATTTTTCGTGCGCGTTGCGCGGCCGCCGTTTCGCTCGTCGAAAAACGTGGTCTTAAAACATATTTGTTGCGCGAAAAAGAAAAATGAAAACGACATACGATTTACGCGAAAATGGGGGTCCCGCCGGCCGAGAGCGCCCGAAAATTTGATTGCATCTTGGCCCGTGATCCGCGGCGCCGCCATAGGCAGCCAGGCCTCGGCCCGTTTGGCCTTTATGGATGAGATATCAAGACGAGTCTTGGCGGGTGTTGAGCGCATGTCGAGAGGATGTCGAGCGGGTGTTGAGCGCGTGATGAATGCGGCGGCGCGATGTCATCGTTGGCGGAGAAACAAAGGGTAGTTGAGGGAGAGCATCTGCGGAAGTCTAGGTTTCGATTAGCGACAGCGGGGTTCCATATCTGTTTGTAAGGATTGAAGATGGCCGCCGAAGATGAACGGTAGTACGCCCTGGCATTTCTGGTATGTTCCGATGCGTTTTGAAATGCGTCTCGAGTGCGTGCCGGCGTCGCTGCGCGCCAGGCCAGTCGGACTTATAGAACTCGCATCGCGGCGTACAGCCGGCGGCGGTGCCGCAGAACAATGCGCCGAAACGCGCTGGATCCTTGGCCGCCCGGCCCGGGCACAGGACTCGCCAAAGCGCCGCCCAGGATGACCCATTAAAAGCCGCTGGCGGTCCTCCGCCGGCGTCATCCTATCGCCGCGCCTTCTGTTTTCTTCGCCAATCCTTCAGATTTTTTCTAGCCCAATCGTTGTGGCTCTTGCGGCGGGCTTCGTGGGAACATTCTTGGCTGCAAAACTTGTTCTTCGGCTCAGCAGCAACGAATCGCTTCTTGCACACAGCGCAGAATCTGGCCCGCCAAGGATGGTTGAAAAGAAACAACGCGGCTCGTTGAAAGGGTGTCTCGCCCCACGGAATATCGCTTAATTCGGCGAATGCCTTTTCGCGGTCTGGCTCGGCGATCAGGACGGCTGGAAAATCATTAAACTTGAGCAGGTCTTCTGGGTTGAACAATGGGTTGAACACTGACAAGACTAGCCGCGCAGTAAAGAAAATCCCACCTTCAAAATGATCCTCCCACGACTCCCGAAGAAATCGTTGAGTCATTCGCCACTGTTCTCCGGCTCTGTGATCCCACCACCCGTCAGGCGCGAACGCAGGATACTTCCGTCGAAAACGGTCTACCCCTGCTGGTTCCAGATTTGAAAAGTCTGCCAATGCCAGCGCATCAGACAAAATTTGTTTTAGGTTTGCCATCTTGCCATTTTCCCTTGATAGACAGATCGATTCTGGATGATAGACATATCAAATAGTAGCATATGGCTATCAGTCCGTCAATCTCCTATGATCAAAGAATTGGAAGGCACCGAGTAAGGCTCCAAGGGCCGTCTCGGTTAACAAATTTTAGAAAAGGAGAACTCTATGAGTTCTTGGCTCGAAGTAGACGTAGATGGGCTGAGGAAAACCCTCAGCCGCAAAGGTAAGGTCTGGGCACTCCATGAGCTGATTCAAAACTCGTGGGATGCCGAGGCCACGCAGGTGAACGTTACGCTGACAAAGCCGAAGGATGGCATCAGCACGTTGACCTGCTTGGATAATGCCCCGGGCGGATTCGCTGATCTGACGCACGCCCACACGTTGTTCGCTGAATCCGACAAGAAGGACAAGGTCCAGAAGCGCGGACGCTTCTCGGCGGGTGATAAGTACGTGCTCGCTTTGATGAAATCTGCCACGGTCACGTCCACGACTGGTCAGATCGTCTTCCAGCAAAATGGCCAGCGCAAGACGAACGATAAGCACACCGAGGTTGGTTCCGAGTTCAAGGGCATCCTTAATATGACCGAGGAGGATTACGACGACATTGTGTCGAAAATCTTCTCGATCATCCCGCCTGGGAACATCGCGACCTTCATCAACGGTAAGCAGGTGCCGGTGCGCAAGCCCGTCCACACGTTCAAGGTCATGTTGCCCACCGAGATCGCGGACGACGCTGGCATCCTTCGCGCCCGCAAGCGTGAGGCCACGGTGAACTTGTACGCGATGCAGGACGGTGAGAAACCTGCGTTGTACGAGATGGGCATCCCGGTCGTGTCGATTGATGAGAACCTGAAATGGCACGTCGACATTCAGCAGAAGGTTCCGCTGAACATCGAACGCGACAACGTCACTCCAACCTATCTTAAGACTCTTTATACGGCGCTGCTCACCGAGAAGGTGCAGGAGTTGACCGAAGAGGACGCTAACGCTGCGTGGGTCACCACGGCGGCAGAGAATGACAAGACCGACAAGAAAGTCGTAAAAGCGGTCTTCGATAAGCGGTTCGGCGAGAACGCCGTCCTCTACGATCAAGGTGACGTTGGCAGCAACAAAGAAGCGGCCGCCGCCGGGAAGACCGTCGTGCCAAAAGGTTCGATGACTCCCGAGATGCGTAAGAACGTGCTTGCAGCAGGCGTCAAGAAAGCTGGCGAGGAGTACTCCACGAAGTTCCTTGGCAGCAACAAGGTCATCCCCGAAGACCTGATGACGCCGAGCCAGAAGCAATTCCGCCAGTTCATTCAAGACGTAGCCCCGGTCGTTCTGCCGGAACGTCCTTTGAAGGGCGTGAAGTTCGTTGATGACAACGACTCCAAGGTGAAGGGCTGCACACAATGGCTCGACCCGAAGGGCTTCGAGTTCACTGTCAATATCGCTTATCAGGATGTGGACGATTGGGCGGACAACTATTCGTTGTTCATTCATGAACTCGCGCACTTCTACGTCCAACGTAACGACCACTTGTTTGAGGGCTTCTGGCGAGCCGTCGACTACGTGGGCGGGCGCTTGGCAGCAGTCGCGCTGGCTCGTCCTAAGTTGTTCCCGTCGAAGCCGTCTATCAAGTTCTCAAGCCTCGAAGTCGCAGAAGAGGACGAACTCGAAGCCGTCGCAGCATCCCAGGCGTAACCCAGGACAGCGGTGGTGCAACCCACACACGCGGGGTGGAAGGCCCGCAAATCTTGGAATCAGGAGGAAAAGTGGGACAAGCATTTCATCGAAAACAAATCTCCATCAGTCGTACTAAAACTCCGGCGGCGTCCCCGGGTAAAAGCCGGAAGCAGATACGTCTGGTCCCTTGGGATGTCAGGTATGACCGTCGCGTGTATCCTGGGCGCCATCGATACGCTCCGATGTTCGACGGGTTGCCGTGGATGATAGAGAGCAGGCAGGGAGTCATCGGCGAATCCCCGTGGCTCGAGGGCCCCATTGTCGAACCAAATATGATCGACCTGGAACTCACCGAGCCCGGATGGATTGCTCAAGATCCAAACCTGAAAAGCACTCTCAGGATGAACAAACGTTTCAAACCGCGCCGTCTGCCAAAGTGGCAGAAAAAGAAGTTCGACAAAGATTTGCAGGGTGCAGACGGTGAGTATGATACGGCGCCTTTAGCTACACCAAAAGCAAAAAGCTGGCGGAAAGCGTATGAACTCGAAGACGCGTTGATTAGAAAAATCGACAATAAAGAATCGTTTCCGATTCAAGCGCAGGCCGGTAGTCCGTCGAGTAGAGTGATCGATCAAGAACGGAATAGAAGCTGCCGTTGGCCCAACGCCGCCAAGCCGCAATTGCCACAAGACGAATCGGCCAAGCGCCCGGCGAAGTCGGTGCAGGATTTTTGGGAAACCAAAATCAATGCAGCGATCGATGAATATGTCCGCGAGCAAAAGCTTTTCAATCACGATCATCCAGACGTCTACCATGATGAAGGGAAGCCGATCTGGCGGCAGGACAAGAACGGCAATCTTGTGGGACAGCAGCTCACGACGGTGCGTCGCACGATGGTATCCCATCCGCAGCGCGAGCAGGAGATGGACGCCAAGATCGCTACGTTCGCGCAGCGTAAAGCATCCGGGGCCGCCACGAAGAGGGAAGAGGCAGCCATGATCAGTTATTTCACAACCCTGGCGGAAGCAGGAGCACCCATCAGTAAAGGAAAGGAAGCCATGAAGAAAATCAGACAGAGGTTGTACGCCCCTACAGCAGGTCTTTCGGAAGTGATCGATACCTTATGGGACGGCAAGGAGCGCGGCTGGTTCATCATCGTCAAGCTTCGTCGGCGGCCGGCTTATCTCTACCCGCTCGACGTGCCCGACAACGCAACGGATGATCAGCTCGCCGAAGCTATTGACCGCGGAGTCTTGGCCGAAGCCGTACGGATCTCGGCTGCAGAGCTTGTTCGGAAAGGCTTAAAGAAGCTGACCACACCGGGGGGCGAAGCCACCGAAGAGGCAAAAGCGATGATGGACGCGATCTGGGCCCGAGTGAGCGGAGCTTTCAAGAAAGGTTATTTGGTCAGAAACAGCGATTGCCACGATCCCGAGTGTCCTTCGTGCTCTTCCCGCAGCATGTCCCCACCTGACGCCAAAGTAGAAGGGCAGAAGAGGCAGGAAACGAAAGACGTTTGTGAGCTGTATTTCATGCGTCTTGAATCCGCAGAGCAGGTTTCCCGCAGTCTGTCCCCACTTGCCGCTAGGGCAGAGGGGCAGGAGGACGCAGACGGGTAGTTTAAAGCAGTCTGTCCCCACTTGCCGCTAGGGCAGAGGGACAGGAAACTGTAATGGCTAAACAATTGATTACTGTTGACGACAAAGCGGGCATTACGAGCGTGGAAACCATCGTGAAGTCCGTATCTGACGGCATCGCAGCCGGTCAGCTTACCGAGAAGACTGCACTGGCTTTAAGGCTCCTACACGACGCCGTCAAGTCCGAGCCTGTTGAGGAAGGTATATCGATAAGTGAACCGGTAAGCTTTTTTGATTCTGCGTTCGGAACTTTCATGTTCCGCTGCGCCTGTGGTCGGCGCTTTTACGGTTCATGGGATTCTGCTCGATACGAGGCCATCGGCCACGTTGAGCTTCGCCACAGCGACAAGGCACTTCGGAAGGATTTAAGCAAACTCGAGGATGTCATTGAGGCGTTGATCGTTCCGAATCCTCTGAACTCGTGGGAGCAGCTGCAATTTGGATATTGGGAAAGCCTTCCGACCGTGAAGGATCCGGAGAAAGGATAAGACCATGGCAGCCCTTTTTGAGGCATCTGACACACGCAATGACGAGCGGGCTCAGTGGATTCGGAAAAGGAACAAAGCCCTGACAACACCCAAGCCACTCGGGAAGATCAAGGAAGGCTACGAGGAAGTAGCTCTGCGTCAGCAAGCACAGAAATACGTCGAGAGGAGCGCGGAGATCGAAGAGGATTCTAATGAGCGCGCGCGAATGGAGCTTCTCTGGCTAAATGCCTGGAACGAAGTAATGCTGGCAAATGAGCCGTTCAAAGCGGAAGACGTGGAAAGAATTCTAACGGAAGAGCGCACACACCCTACGCAGGTCTTCACACACACCGTGCTTCACCCGAGTAAGGTTACCGCACGAAAAGCACCGGCAGTATCGCCGACACCGAAGATTCCAGAAAATGCGTTCTACGGAATCGCAGGCAGAATCATCAACAAGATCCGGCCGAACACCGAGAGTCATCCTATTGGCAATCTTCTGGAGTTCTTGGCGTCCTTTGGGAACATCATCGGCGCGACAGCCTACTACAAAATCGAGGACACCAACCACTACACCAACATCAATGTGGTGACCGTCGGAAAAACTTCGAAAGCGCGTAAAGGTACAGGGGTGAATCGAATCAACAGAATTACAAGTGAATTAGATAAGAAATGGTTCGACGATCGGCGAACGAGCGGATTAGGTTCAGGAGAAATCGTCATCTCATTGGTTCGTGATCGGCAGATTGGCCCTGTCAAAAAGAAGAACGGCGAGTTAGTGACGGAAGTGACTGACTTCGGAGTCGACGACAAGCGTCTCTTTGTGTCAGAGGGCGAGTTTGCCGGTATTCTTGCTGTGGGTGGTCGCGAAGGCAACATGTTATCCAAGGTCATTCGTGACGCCTGGGATCATCAGCCGATCCGCAACATGGCAAAAAGCGGGTCATCAATTTGTATGTATCCGCATATTTCTATTAGCGCGAACATCACGCGCGAAGAACTCTTGTTGCAGATGCGTGAAGCCGACCGTTTCAATGGATTTGGCAATCGCTTTCTCTGGTGCTACGTGGAACGTCAGGGCTCGCTGCCGCATGGCGGTGAAGACCTCGAGTGGTCCAAAGAGATCGAGGAACTCAACAAGTGCATTGCATTTGCAAAGAAACAGCTGCGAGTTTTCATGGATCGCAACGCTCGAGAGATGTGGAAGCGTATTTACGAAGATTTGTCGCAGGACGCTGGTGGCGTGGTAGGAGCAGTAACGTCGCGCGGCGAAGCACAAGTCATCAGACTCGCTCTCATCTTTTCGGTTTTAGATTGCAGCGAGCACATAACGATAGATCATCTGAAAGCTGCGAAGGCTATTTGGGACTATTGTGAAGATTCTGCGACATTCGTCTTCGGAGGTACCACCAGAGAGCAGCACACGTTGTTGCAATTTTTGGCTGGCGGCTCAAAGTCGATTACGACAATTCGTGAAGAATTGTACCAGCGGCATCGCACGGTATCAGAAATCGAAGCCGACTTGCAGCGGCTGATAGAGATCGGACAGGCCGTCAAGCTTGTCAATGAAAACGGCAAACCGGTTTATAGCCCAGTGAGAGGCTAAGACAGTACCAAGCAATCAACTTTTAAGCACGGCCTCGAGAATCCTCGGGGCTGTTTTCATTTCAGGAGCAATTTGATGGCAGAGACACTCAAGAGCAAACGGATCAACGAACTGAAGCGGCACTTCATGCGTCCCGCCACGACGTTCGATCAAAAATGTGTCACGCTTCAGGCCCTCTTTGCGATCCGACAACTTGGCAGGCCGACGCGAGTCTGGGCTCAACAGCGATTGCTTAAGTTGCAAACAGACCATCAATTTTCTTCCGCGGATCCGCAGGAGCAAGCGCGCCGCACCACGATCCTTGACGCTTTGAACGAGCGCAATGAACGTGCGATCAGACTCGCGGAAACGCGCCGGCTCGCCAAAGAGGCCGAAAAAGCCGGACCAAAACCGGTTGGCCGGCCGCGCACGGAAGCAACACCAGTATTTACGCCGGCAGCCGTAGCGCCGGAAGGAAAGGCAACGCCATGGGATTAACAAAATCAGAGAATAGAGATGCGATCGCGGATGAAATCAGCCGCATGTACGCCATTGCTCATGATCCGAACGTCGCCGATTTGCTCGGAGCGCTTCTCGGCGGCTTTGAGCGCAATGATGCGACCGTGAAAAAGGTTCGACTTTTTGCGCACAGGTGGTTTTGTTCAGATTGGCCGGAGCAAGCGAAGATCCTAAAAGCTTGTGACGAGTACTTGAGATCCGTGGATCTGAAATACATGCCACCGGAGTACGTTGAAACCAATCCGGCTACGTTGAACCTTCTTAAGGAAATCGAGGAATCCGAAAATGAATTACACGCAAGAGCAAATTGACGAGATTTTGGAGACGATGCGGTCTTGGATGGACAGGTACCGCTTCACTGCCGACGATGCCACAAACAACAAAATCTTGAAGAAAGTCCAGGCGTATCTTGAGGGCGGCGACTACGTCAGTGTGACGCACTTCGAGCGCGCCTATCGCGTTTTGGTCGACCAAGGCGAGATCAAGCCATTCACGCAGAGCTTAAGCTCTATGCCTGCATCCGAGCCTACGGTGCCGGCAGACATCGTTTCTTATATCGAATCATCGAGCGCTTTCGAACAGCATCGCAGGTACCGCAATGATCCTGCGTTCCGCGCGCAGTATGACGCGTACACAGCAAACAAGCAATCACCTGTTCAGGCGGAAGCGCAGTTGACGGCCGAAGATTATCACCGGATGAGTGCCGGCGAAGTGATTCGCCGTTACCGAGCCGACGCGAAGTTTAAGGCTGGTGTGGACTCGCTCGTGGCCAGGGGATTAATTTAATGCCTGCCGATAGGTGCAAAGTAGCGCTTGAACTCTACGGCCACACGCAGTTTTACCAGAGGGAGCGGGAAGAGAAGAACCCGACCACAGGCAGCTACTACTCGCAGCCGTATTTTTCGCTCGATCCACCTCACTTGATTATGACCGAGGCTATCGCTAGAGCACTCGTACAGAAGCTCCGAAATGAATTCAAGGTCCGTCCGTGGATCGTAGACGTTTCGGATGGACGCCGGATCGACGTTGAAGAACCGACGCAACAGTCCGGCGAGGACAATCGCACTTCGAAGATTGCCACTTTGAATGACATCGACTGGTACATCGTCCAACCGATCTGTCGCCCGGACGGTCGCAAATGGTTCATCAAGATCATAGTTCCAGGCGTATCGGACCCACAAGTTTTGTACGGCGACGATCCGCTCGCGGCGCTGCAGCGCGCACAGGACATGAATTTTTTGCAGTTCGCGGATAAGTACGCGGCGCCACCGCAGCCGCCACAAGTTCAAGCACCACCCGCCGCCGCGCGTCTACGACCCGGCGACAGATTCAGATAAAAGGAGCAGGGCAATGGTAAAACAAGATGCAGAAGGGATTTTCAGATTCGATGCGCGAGAAGATGAAGACGAATGTGTGGCCGCGCTGCGGGAAATTTTCAACACCACTGATATCGGTCAAGACTACGTTGCGAACTATCGCATCGAAGAATCGGCGGACGCTGATGCCAACCTGGTGTTGAATGCCGCGGTTCGCGTGGCAGGCGGCTTCCAGATCAGCGTGAATGATTTGGCCGTAGCGCTTGCTTTGTTGATCGAGACCGGCCAGATCCGTCCGAAGAACTTTAAGGCCGCGGTTCCGTTCGCCGAACCTAAGATCGACACGAGGCCACGGGATAAGAATGGCGACGTCCTTAGTGAGAGTCAAATTCGCTGGCGCGAATACCGTCAGTGGTCCGAGACACACACGATGGACCAGTGCCGAGCCAGAGCAAAGTCTGACGAGGGCTACGGTTCGTTCGTGCGCAAGAACTTGGAGAGAGAGTTCGCTGCACCCGGCGTGCCGGACGCGGTGACGCCGATCGGGCAGTCCCAGGGCAAGAAGGCTACGCCAGAATTGATTTCGTTTGTGCAGAAGTACACCAAAGAGCCTTCCAGCAATCTCCGTCCGCGCGGCGGCTACGTTAGCTTGGCCGGGGAACAAATTCCGTACCAATCTTTTCTACAACAAGTTGATGCCGCAACCGCGGCCGGTCTGATCTAAGGAGACGAACATGAATAGTACAAAGTATTCAATAGCGGCTGACCTAACGTATGAACAGAAGCAGAAGTTTCTACGCGCCAATGCCAACTTGATCGCGTGTTTAGATGTCAGCGCTGAAGCTCTGTTCAAAAAGATTAGTGCCGACATGGTGTCGAGTGATAACGAGGCCGCCGAAGAGAGTATGGGACTTTGGGGCAAGCACATCGATCACGAGGATTCAAGAGCAAGGAAGATGGCGCAAGAGTCCTTTGGGTGCGATGTATATCGGCAGTTCTGTTTGGCCTTCTTGTATCTGAAGCAGCGCGGGGCCATTCAGTTCTCTATCGAACTGACGCCCGAGGCCCAGGCTGAACTTTTCGAACTTGAGGTAGCTTCCGGCTGTCGCCGTCCAAAGCAAGCGATCGCCGAGGAAGCTGCCGCGCATCAAGCTGCGGAGTCTCTGGATCAGGAGATCACAGCAGATTGGCAGGGTCGTTTGACCACCAGTGCAATCCAGGCCAAAAAGAAAGCGAATACTGCGTATGCGACTCGTTTGACGGAAATGCTTGACGGAGGCCAGCTGTGAGTCACGGTCATGTACGGCGTTTAAAAAGACAGCGTCGTAAGCTGGAACACCGACCTAAGCCGGCTATCGAAAATGTTCTGCCGGCACCTCCAAAGCTGTCCGAGCTTCTGCCGAAAGTTGCCCAAGAACTCGAGAAGAGTCCGATGCAGCTTGCAATAGAAGAAAATCAAAAAGCTTCCGTCAGCTAGAAAGTAGTGACGGTCCCTGTCGCCAAAGTGCAGCGACTAAACGTTCGCGCCGTTGGCACACCCTTTACGTTCACGCCGGATTGGACTGTGAGGCGGAGAGCGGGCACATCGGCGCGGGCGTTCCTAACAACATTTTGACTTTGCCCGATGCGTTCCGAGACAGCGCGTCTGGGCAGAAAGCCGCGGCGCAGTCCTTCCGGTTTTGCCCATCCCAAACCCGGAAGGGCGCGCCCTGGCACTCGAATTCTTTCGGCAGCCAGAGGCGGCCACTTTCCCCGTCGGAAGCTGCCGAGGAAGCACTGCCGCGTCATGAACATACTGATACGGCGACAACATCAGCACGGCTATGCGTGCCGCGCCGATGTTGGGCTGTGTAGGTCTCTGCGGGCTGCGGAGTGCCGCACACAGCAATCTATGAGGCCGTGCCGGAACTCTACGCCGGCACAGCCACTTTTTAAGGAGCAGAAGAATGCCCGAGCCAACGTACGTCTGTAGAATTTGTGAGAAAACTTTCCCCTCAAAGGTTCTTGAAAGCGCTGAACGGATCGGCTCGAGGGGCCTCGTGATTCGTCTACGCGTCAGCGGCGCAATCCATGTCTTGAAGAAAGTGCAGCCGAAAAAGGAGAGACTATGAGCATCGATGAACAGTTACGCACCCTTCCAGAATCCAAGGCAGATCCGAATACGCTGCCGTCCGCGGCGGAAAGCTTGCAAGAGAAGCTTGATCTGTTGCCCGCGTCTGGTGTGAGCCTGAGTGAGTTGGTAGAACAATTTTCAAAGAAAGCTGAGAACTAAAATGGCTGTATGCGCCTCGTGCAACATCGACAGATCCATCGGGTGTATTCATTTTGCTGCGGTGCCCGAAGAAAAAGAACAAAATGCAGCGCCAGCGCGTCCAGCAGAACCGCCCGTTCAAATTTATGTGCCCGCGCAGAGGCGAGAAGTCCGATCAGGGGGCAGTGGAAAAGCCCAGGTACGAGAAGTGTACGGACCTGCTGGACCAGCCGGAGCCGAGGGCAGACCCGGTGTCGAAGGCCGCCCAGGTTGTGACGGGCGTGATGGCTCGATAGCGGAAGCGATCCAAGCAGCAGAATCCCACATGCGGACGTGGCTGGCCGCCACGTTGAAGACGGCCGTCTCAAACGCTATCAAAGAACTTGGCGATCTCCGTGGCGCCGCGGGACTTGATGGCAAGGATTCAACTATCCCAGGTCCGAGCGGCAAAGACGGAGCCCCCGGCAAAGACGGAAAATCGATCGTCGGCGAGCGCGGCGCTCCAGGCAAAGACGCCGACATTAGTGCGGTCACAGATGCTGCCTCCCGTCGAATGGAACAATATTTTGCAGCGCTTCAAACCAGCATTAAGTCGGAAATTTCTGCGGCTGTCGGCTCTGAGGTAGACCGCCAGCTTCAAACAGGGCGGCGTCATTGATTACGGGGGCAAAGCTATTTTGAAAGAAGGACTAGCCGGAAAAGATGGTAGGAACGGCACCCCCGGACCACGCAGTCCATCCGGCGACATTTCAGCCGCCGTCGCAGAAGCGCGCGAAGCCATAGCGCAAGACCTTGCAGCGTTCAGAAAAGAAATCTTAGATCTAATCGGGAGGCAAAAATGAATTGTCCCATTTGTATGCACACCATTACCCCTGGTCCCCCAGGCACGCTCGGCCGATGCTTGCACACTGCAAGTCTGGATATTGCTGCGCCAACTTTCACTGTGCCGGCGCAGGAACCTACGCAGAAGGATTACGTTCCTGCGCAGCGCGCGATCGAAATTCAAGAAGATTTAGCCGAACCATGCCGCACAGCGTTTGCATACGGCCCCGCCGGCCCCCAAGGTCCCGAGGGAAAGCAAGGCCCCCAAGGTCCAGCCGGCGCACCCGGAAGAAGTGCCGACGAGAAACAGGTTGTCGACCTTGCTGAAAAGCGCATGACTGAATTGCTGCTTCGGGAAGTCAAAGACGCGGTCAAGATTTTCGTAGAAAGCCTCGGCGACTTGCACGGCCGCAACGGTCGCGATGGTCGTGATGGAGTGAACGGAAAAGATTCCAACGTTCCTGGACCTCAAGGCCCTCCAGGGATCGTGGGCCCTGAGGGTAAGCAGGGGCCTGTTGGTCCTCAAGGTCCTGAGGGGAAGCAGGGTCCACAAGGAGCCACTGGCCCCGAAGGCAAGCAGGGCGCAGTCGGCCCTCAAGGCCCCGAGGGGAAGCAAGGTCCACAGGGTCTCGAGGGCCTTCGCGGCCCCAGCGGTCGCCCGGGCGATGCTTCAGTAGCTGAGGCGATGGCCGAAAGGACTGCTCGATCTGAGATCAAACTTTTGCGTGCTGAACTGAAAACTGAACTTATCGCGGAAATGAAAAAGGAGATCCAGCGATGCCTACAGCATTCCTAATCGTCGTCTGCGACGATCAGCAGCGCTGGTTTATCGACGGCCAACTTGCGGAATCAGAAGACGAAGCCAGCGCCATCGTCTGTGAGAACAGGAAGAACGTTGTTCAGGCGATCGCGTTTCGTATGTCCCAGGTCCAGACGGCTATTAGTCAACTCAAATCACTCGAGCGAGCCCTCAAAAGCCGAGCGTCTTAGGAGGCTGCGATGATTCGACAATTTCTCGCCGCGATTTGGCGTTTTATTTGGCGCTGAGTTTCGCAACAAGTTTTCGTACCCTGAAAAAGGTTCCGAAAAACGAGTCCGTTCGCGACGGCTCGATTAAAGCAGTAATCCATGGAGAAAACACATGCCTCAAACTTTCAGCTACACAACCAATGGCTCAACGCCCACACCGGACCCCGGTCATTCCGAAGGTCTAAAAATCGATCGCAGTTATAACGCCGGCGCAACACCGCACAAAATCGACGGTAAGCGTGGCCCCGATACAACCGACGAAAACGTCACAGTCGATCGCAGCTGGCATGCCACCACAACTGCGGGCGCAGGATTTCACGGTTAACTTCCAAGTTTCGCACCCGAGAGGTTTCGAAAGACGAGCCGTCCCGAATTCAACGGCTTGAATAGCAGTAATCCTATAGGAGCAACACAAATGTCAGTCGAAGACAACAAGAAGCAAGAAAAAGAACTGGAGACGCATCGTAAGAGAACCTCTCCGAACCGAGGCTCAACTCAAAATCCCAACAGCAACAGTGGCCGCGAGGAACAACGCCGCACTTCTGTCGGTGAAGGTCAATTGAATTTGGGCTCAAACCGCAACGCGGGTCGCCGCTCAGAACAAGAGGATGCGCCGGATTCAGCAGTTGTGAATCATCCCCACAGTGAATGCGAGAGCGGTGCGGTTCCGTCCCAGGCCGCGTTCGAAGGAAAAGGCGAGGCTGCGGAGAGATCTGTCCAGGCCTCGAAGGCAACCGCGGGTCGCCACGTGACGAGCGGCAAAGATGGACGCGCAGTGTCTGACGAGCGTGCCAGGTCTGTGCTGGCGCGCAGGAAAGAAACGGAAAAGCTGTTCGATTCTCACCGCAAAAAGCACAGTTCAGTTTAAGAATTTGGTTTGACGCCCAAAATAGTGAGTAGGCGCGTCAGGGTGTTGATCCACTCTCCTTAGCCTGCTCATGAACCCGCTCGATCATTATCCTGCATCGAGCACAAACCGTGGTAATCATCGCTTTTGAAGCGCAACTTCTCCCGCAGTTCGCGGTTTTCGTCTTCCAGTTCCGAAGCTTGCTGTTTCAGCTCGCGCAGCTTGTCCGTTATTTCGTCAACCTGCTGTTTCGCTTCGCGGTCCTTTAACGACTTCCCAAGTTCGTATAGCGTCTTTGATATTTCCCCGGCAGCCTTCGCGATTGTCCACGCTGTCGTGACTGTGGTAACTGGCTCCATGACTCAAATTATAGCACCTCCATTCGCTTCAGGAGTGGGCACTCGATATTTGGGAACGGTTGCAGGGAATCCACCGCCAGCTCACAACGGCAACGTGCACCCCGAAATCAAGGTGCGTAAACCCGTCGAAGAAATAGGGGTGACGGCCTAGATCCGCGCCAACGTGATCGGGTGCCCCACGGGTTCAAATATCGTAGTGCTCCTGTAGTTGCTGTCTGAACTGCTCAATTGATTTCCTCACACGGCACGATTGAGCTATTTTCGAAGGTATCTCCAAAGGGATTTGAGTTCGCTCCTACAGAAGCGAAGGAACAATAGGAGATTGAAGATCAGACCTTCGATTTCAAGAAGTGTAAGGTGGAGTTTACTGAAGAAAGTCGGTTCCAACACAGGGGATCCTTGAGGCGGGCGTATTCACATATACCACGTCGCAGAACACAAAACCAGTCCTAACTATCGCTGGTTATTCTCTTGACGATGGCGAGCTATTGGGCGTATAAGTTCGGCCAACGCCTCACAAAGGCCCCATCATCCAGATTGTCGCTCATGCTCCGCCCGCGTGAGGCAAGGCCCTTTCCCAGGTCGGCTCTCAGAATCTGTTAACACAACGTAGGTTTTTTCCAGACAGGCTCCATTCTTTCACTACGCGGAGGTGCTTATGTACTCAGTTACAGTCTTTAGATTGATCGAGCGATTTAACCTACTCATCCTAATGGCGGCACTTTTCTTGGCGCCAGGTTCCGCCCAGGCCACGAATGTCAACGTGAATTGCGACACAGGCGGCAGCATCAATGCTGCCCTCGCTGGGTTGGATCTCGTCGGACCGCATACGATCAGTGTCACCGGCACTTGTGCCGAACAAGTGGGCATTTTGGGGCGCGAACGGGTGACAATTCAGGCTCCTGAGGGGCAGACCGCTACCATCAATGCGGGAGGCGGCGTTGCCCTTTTCGTTTCCCGATCGCATAACGTTGTCCTCAGGCGGCTCGTGCTCACCGGTGGATTCGCCGGCTTGTTTCTCCGCGAAGGCTCACAGGCCGCGGTCGAGAGTTTAACGCTCGAGAACAATCAATATGGCGCGGGTGTGTTTGCGAATTCAACCTTGTTCATCTCTTCGAGCAGCGTCCGTAACAACGGTATTTTCGGCGTCTTCGTCGTGGCGAGTAGCATGACTGAGCTCACGACGGATGTAGCGGTCGAGCAGAACGGTGACGCGGGAGTGGCTATTCTCGACACCTCGGCCGGTGGAGTGTTTAACAGCATAATTCGGAACAACCACGGCCTCGGAATCCTCTTGTTGCGCGCAAGCAATCTCATCTTGGGCGGAAACACAATCGTGGGCAACGGGGCAACAGGGTTGAGAGTCTCCGAGACAAGCCACGCCGAGATGTCTGCCAATACGATTCGCAATAACGGCGCGGGGGACCCATCCTCTCCGGGAGGACTTATGTTGACGGAGCAGGGTGAGGCCTTTTTGGAAGGAGGAAACGACATCTCCAACAATACTGGCCCCGGCGTTTTTGCGAGCGCGAACGCAACGTTTTCCTCAGGTGGAGGGAACACGATCATCAACAACACGGCAGAGGGAGTGAGCCTGAAGCGCCAGTCAGTGGGACAGTTGTTCGCGGCAGACACAATTTCGGGGAACGGAGGACCGAACCTCGCTTGCGACACCACTTCGTTGGCGGCGGGCGAGTTGACAGGGGTTAGCAATATCCGGTGCATGCGGATCGAGCGCGAGCTCGGCCCGCCTCGGCCAGGGCGTATCGCAGATCTGGCCTATGGCCTGATGCGGCAGAGACCTTAAGGTCAGGCTGGTCGTTTCCGTTGGCCGGCAGCAGGAACAAATCGAGAGCCTTACGCAGACCGCAGACACTCCTCGCCTGGGGTTGAGGCGTGGACGCGAAAGGGCGAGGGTCCGCCTCGTTTCTCCAGTCAACATACTTCCCGCCTGTGAGCTTCTGGAAGTAGATGATGGTGAGGTTCTTCTCGATTAAGGCACGCTCCTCGTCTGAGTACTAGAAAGACTAAGTTAAGAGCCAAATGCATAAGCCAGACGTTACCATGACGCTCCTTTTTCGGACTAAACCTGAGCGCGGGATGATCGTCAAACTTTACCGAGCGAGTCAACCCGGGCCGGCGCCTTTCACGAGGATGCCACGTCTCTCTGCATTTCCTGCCCGAAAATCTCAGCAATAGGAAGCTCCAGGATTCGCGCAAACTGAGGGCCCCTGAAAACCGCGTTAAGCCCTCAAGCGGTCTTTTTGATGGATACGACTTTGCGCGACCGGAACGATTCATCGAGCTTGTTGATTCCTTCGCGTGCCTTCTCTTCGTCCGACTTGATGTAGATGTTTTGCGTCGTGCGAAGCTCGCTGTGACGCATCCAATGAGCCGAACCGTGAAGGCCCCGACCCTTGCACTGGCAGCTTCGGTTTGCGACTTTGGTACTAGCAGCCTCCCGCATCCTTCCTGGTATAATTCCCTACATGCAAGCCGAATTCCTCGAAGAACTGCTACGCTCAAAATTGTTCCTCGAGTGGTCGCTTGATCCAACCCCAACCGCGAAGCCTTCTACGGTCACCGCGGGACGCGGCCGATCGTTTATCTACGTTGGGAAAAAGTACACTAACCTTATCGTCGATGAGAAGCATTTCGAGCCTGCCGAACTGGCCAAAGCCTGGGGCGTATCAGCAGAAACGATCCGCAACGTGTTCCGAAACGAGCCCGGTGTTCTGCGCATCGCACATCCGAACGGTAGGAAACGGAAATACATCTCGATGCGTGTCCCCGTGTCGGTAGCCGAACGAGTGCACAAGCGTTTGTCGGCGGTGCCGCAATGATAATTTGGCGAAGGCATGTCCCACCTTGCGAAAGCACAGACCATTCAGATATTCGGTGCGGATGCC
>Ga0137377_10000610_pt1 | contig 22225 bp, 27 predicted proteins | sample SagtaG_22_FD_104815 | JGI IMG/M metagenome (GOLD analysis project Ga0137377, IMG submission 104815) | Vadose zone soil microbial communities from Sagehorn Ranch, Mendocino, California, USA - Sage2_L_40_16 metaG | ecosystem: Environmental > Terrestrial > Soil > Vadose zone | place: USA... | reverse complement strand
CGCCGGTGTTCCAGCGCATACATGATGGTGGCAACGCCCTCGGCGAGGAAATAAGCGCCGACCACGATGGTAAGCGTGAGGACGCCCTGCACGGGCCGCGCCAGCAGGATCAGGCCGGCGAGCACCGCGAGCGCCGCCGAAATCAGCGACCACCAGAAGCCCGGCATCCCGCGCGCCCAGATGGTGAGGGCGAGACCGGCGATGCCGCTGATCAGAAACATCCAGCCCAGAAAAATGGTGACGGCCAGGCTCGCCAGCGGCGGCAGGATCATCGCGGCGAGCCCCAAAACCGCGAGCAGGATGCCTTCAAACAAAAACGCCTTCCAATGCTCGCGTACCGCGGCGCGCATTTCGGATTGCAGTCTGGTGGTGTCCTGGGGAACGGTCATTCGAAATCTCCCGATGCTGGCCAGGCAGAATGACGCCTACCATAGCGTGTACTAACGCCGGACGGTCAAATTTGTTCGTTGACGTGGGGTCCCGAAACAGCCCGGCTAGCCCCGGCCGCGCGCGGAAGAAAACCCGGAAGCCGTCGTTCGCATCCGGTTGCGACCGAGAATGTAGATCGCCGTGGTGGCCAGCAGCAGCGCGATGCCGATCGCAATCGAAACAAGGCCGACCGGAATGAGAACCAGCGCGGTGTCGCGTTCGGGATTTACCCACCAGTGATGGATCGACGACAGCACAAAAGCCACACCGGCAAATCCCGCGCCGCCGCCCGCCACCAACAACGCCCACATCCGCCGCAACTGGCTGAGCCGCTCGCGCGCGATGTCGGTACGCGGCACCTGGCGGCGCGCGACCCGCCGTACCAGCCGTACGGCAAAGGCAATCGAACTGAAGCCGATCAGCACGCTGGCCGATCCCAGCATCAGCCTGGTGGATGGATCGAGGTCGGGATTTTGCTGCAGCGTCAGCAGCGGAAAATCGAAACCCGCATGCAGCACGAGCGGCGCAAACAGCATCAGAATCCGGTTGGAGATACGGGCCCAGTCGCGGTTGTGGCGGTGCGCACCCAGCGCAGTGCCCGAACGCGCCATGGCAAGGTAGGCGCCGGCGATGATGCCGAGCGCGCCGTGGAACGGCACGGTGAGGATACTGCGCAGTGCCGCCAGCGATCGCCACATCTCCGCATGCTGCACGAGATAAGCGAGGTTTTCGTAGGCCGCGAAGCCGAGCCCCGCCGCCGCGCCGTAGATCACGGTGTCGGTGGCGTCAGCGAAACCACCCCGGCGCCGCGTCGATACGGCGACGATGACGAGCACCTTGACGATTTCCTCGGGCGCTGCGACGCCAAAGATCGAATGCAGCACCTGCGCGACCCAGGGGTTCTCGGGCGTTTCGAGGATCGAGTTGAAGGGCGCGCGCGCGACCCCCAAAAGCGAAATGCTGGCGGCGCCGAGCAGAAACGCGGTCCAGACCTTGGCGGGCGGGCCGGGGCGCTCGCCGGCGGCGATCACGAGCCACAACATCAGCAGCGCGGGGGCCACTGCTGCGGTGCCGATAACGGTCGGAAGGGATGCAAGGAGATTCATCTAGGGGATAAATACACTCATGCTCGGGTGATCAATGCATCGGTTCGGAACAACTTAAAAACATAGGGGCAACTACGCCGGTTTTCCCAGCCGGCTATCAGATCGGTTCTGCAAAAGCATGATTATGGCGGTCAAATGTGACTTATTTGCCATCTGCGGACTGGGCGTCGCTACCGCCTTGCCGGTTTCGGTCCACCAAACTGATCAATAATTCAGCATGCGTCATCGGGGTGGTTCCGCATTCACCGCCGCCAGAACCAATCGGCGCATCCGACATTCCTCGGGAAGCTGGCGAAGCTGGCCCGGACTTCCAGGGCGGCTCATGCGAACCTCAACAACCGCGGCAGATATTCCTCAGCCGCGCGTTCATCGCCGCATCCTCCGCGCTGATCGAATCCACATTTTTCGGGGCAACTGCTTTCGGGGCAGTTGCTTTCGGGGCTGGTGCTGGCGCTGCTCGCAGCGATGGCTTTAACGCCGGGGATGAGGCCGCCGCAGTCGTCCTGTCGTAGCAGGCCAGTCGGGTGTCGGCATCCGTGATCGATCTGCATTCCGACGTCTGGGCGGTGGCGGTCGAGGACAGCGCGCAAATCGCGATGAGTACGGCAAACGGCCTCATTTCCAACTCCTTTTGGCCAAGTGGAACCGGCCATGAAAAGCTGGCGCCCCGGTGAGGGGCGATGATCGCACAAGATCAATGAGTTTGCCAATTTCGCTCGCGCGAACGCTGAATTGGAATTGGTCCGGGCCTGCGACAACGCCAACCCGACCGACCTGCATCTGCTTTCGACCATCCACTGCGTGGACGAGGAAATCATCAGAGACCTTACGAGCCATTTCGCAAGTACCCGTAACCGGACACAACACAGACATGGCTTTTCGGTAGCGAATGACTCAAAGCGGCGTGGTGTGGTCGGCGAGTGGCAACGCGATATGGAATGTCTCTCTATTAAGATTAAGCCTTAACTAATAATTAATTATGCATTTGCGGGCACGAAAGGCCCGGCCTAGCGTGGTCGGAATGCTGCTCAGTAACTTCCGAATTGGTGCGTGCCATGACCTATAGAATGTATGGGGCGTTTATCGCGTCTCTCAGCGTGGTAGCGCTTATCCTTGCCCCGAGCGAGACATTCGGCGCGTCGGGAGCAGCGCATGGTGGAGGATCGGCTGCGACGCATTCGACTTCCCATCCATCAATCGTCCGATCGCTGCAGCATCACCGGGGAAATAATGTAGGGGCTCTCTGGCCGGCAGTGGGGGACGTCTTCAACGGGCCATGGAATGGCGAGCCCGTGGTAGATGTTACGCAACCAATGTCGGGCGATATCCATTACACCTGCACATATGATATTCCCTGGGATTGGGTACATCGATGTCCGCCGGTTGTCACAGCTCCTCAACCAGTTTTCAGAGCATATGTGCCGGGCTGCCCGGTGCAGACCGTAACGGTTCCTTGGGATGACGGCAAAGCGCAAACCGTAAATATCGTGCGGTGCCACTAAGATTATACGTTCAGTTGAAATGAGAGAGGCCGTCTCAGTTGGCGGCCTCGGTCATTTAAAACTGAGTGTGAGATGCCCACTTCTGGCAGATATTGTTGAAGAAGTCCCAAAGGCCAGGTGACCAATGGCGCGTCGTGCCGCGGGCGTCACCGCGCTTCGACGGCGTAGCCCAGGTTTTTGAGGTTGTGAATGGCCTGGATCTCCATCGGCTTTGCCGTCTCTGGAACTCGGATCACGAACGTCCTTCCCTTGTTCTTTTTCATCGTCGCGTGGACGTCGGCAAAGTGGATGAAGTGGTTTTCGGATATCAGCGAACCTTCGCTGCGGTCCTCGTGATGAACCGCCAGTGACCATCGTTTACGCATGACAAATTCCCCGATTCGTTTATGAAGCTTTCACAATTTCGTTAGCGAATAAGGCCTTTTCTTTGCGCGATCGCGGCGTTTTGTGAAAATGCGTGTGTAGCAGCCGTCTTGCCAACAACTGCTGGGCTAGCGGTCGCCGCGGAAATCCGTCGCCACCATGTAGCCGCCGTTCGAATTGTAGACCGTGGCGGTGAAGTGGTTTTCCGCTGATGCGGATATGGTCGACAAAGAGCTTGGCCCGCGCGGCGTCAAAGCCGCCGGTGATCGCCGCGACTGGTGTGTACCCCGGCTGCTCACCACACCGCCCTGAGATCGCATCGCGCCAGTTTGGAAGCGTTGGCGGACGTACCGGCAGGTGGGGCTTAGGTAGGCTGGGGGCGGCGCGGGACGATGCCGATGGGTGTGAAGGTGTAAACAGCTTCGCCCTTTTGATTATACGCGGTCCATTTGACCAGCGCGATGCCTTGCGGCTTTGTCCTCGATGGCGTGAGGCCGACAACTTCACCCTCGAGATGGAGAATGTCGCCGGGCCGTACCGGCACCATCCACCTCAGCTCGTCGACGCCGAGCCCTATCAGCGGATGAGGACCGAACGGCCGGATTTGAACGGCGAGGTTCATCGCTATCGCAGCGGTATGCCAGCCCGAGGCCGCGAGACCTTTGAATGGAGTATCGGCAGCAGCTGCTTCGTCGAGGTGCATCGGCTGTGGATCATATTCTGACGCAAAGCGCTTGATGTCGCTTTCCCTGACCTGCGCCTCACCGCTCCTGAAACGCATCCCCAAGGCAAGGTCATCGAACCACTCAATCATTGTGCCCTCATCCATTGCGATCTCACACTTGCGTTCTGCGCCAACCGCAGGGGCGGGAAGCACAATTTCCATGTCTGCGCGACGCGATCGAGTGACTGCGTCGGATCATTTCAATTGCGAAAGCGTGGAGCAAGGTCCTGTCGTCAGCATGCTCGCGAAACATATCGCAGTAATCCGCAAAACCGCATCGGTCAGATGGAGGACTTTTGAACGGGAAGCACTCTCGGAGCGCGTTCTCGAGAGGCTCGTTTGTCTTCGAGGGCAGCGTTGGCGTGTCAAAAGAGCCTCGGCTCAAAGCCTCGCCATACGTCATCATGAGCAGAGAGACGGGCAGGCCGGCCGCAAAGCAACCTCATCTGCTCAATACCGCGAAGCCTATCTGAGCAGGCTCACATTCGGCGGGCTGAAGATTGCAGGGTATCCCGATCCGGTCGTTGAGGCAGAAGACGGCCCCGGCTCCTGGGGAACCGAGGCCGTCTCTGAAGACACTCGACATCAATGGGGCTGGCTCTTGGTCGAGCGTGACTAGACGACTCCAGTCAAGGATAATTGTTCCCCCCTTATTATTGGGAATCTGGAGCGTCGGGACGGGCCGCAGCTTTTCTGGAATAGTCGTGGTTCTGCGTTACCTTTTGAACAGACAGATCTTCGTCAAACTGAGCATATTGCCTTCCAAGCTCTATTTGCGTTCGTCCGGCGGTCTTGATCGACCGCCGGACTTTTGCCCGATGGCCGAAACCAGCAGCAACTCACAACGCGACTCTAATGTTGCATTGAGCTGAAACTCGGCTGACGCTCCTGCGGTAGGCCAAAGTGGAGGGGACGCACGTGCCCCTTTGGTCGAGGAGGAATCTCGATACACATAGTCTATTTCGGCGGTTGGCATCGCGTCCGAGCATCCTGAGCGTGGTCTTCTCCAACTCGCCTTCGCCGATGGCGCCGATCTTGTGCAGGCCCTGCATCGCCTCGACGATTTCCGAGCGCAGCCGTGCTCGGATCCTCGAAGCGATCGGACCAGGGCAACCGCCATGCCGCCCGCCGTGCCGCGGTGATATGCGGAACGTGGATCAACGTATGCTCAAGCTTGTGACTATCAAACACCTCGCCACAAGGGCACCGCATCAATGATTCGGCTTCTGTGATGGCAGGCGCTCGCCGGCTTCCTGCATGGCATAGTTCTTTTCAGTCCAATCGCGCTGATCGCGCCACGCCTGGAAATCGGCCTCGGTGCGTTTCAATAGAAACGCATGCCACGCGCTCTCAAAGTCAGCGCGGGCATCGTCGAACGTAGTGGCGGTGCCGTTCTGAAATTCGCCGACATGACTCCCCGGATAAAAACCGCAGCTCCATAGCCACGGATGGGTGTCGTGCGGATTGCCGGTGCGACGCGCGACCGTGCCGACACGCACATCGCCGTAATAGATGTGCCAGCAGTCAGGGCGTTCCTTGTAAGGCCTGCGGGTGAGGTCGGGCATGCCCATATCAAAGCGCAGGCCCGCCGCTCGGGTAAACCATCCTATGGTGGTGGTCGGACCAGATTCCGAGCCGCTGCCGTTTTGCGGGTGGGGCCGCCGTGGATTAGTCAGGACGCCCCGGCAGCGGCAAACAGGCGGGCAGGGTCCGCACCGGCCCCGCGAGATCGATACGGACGACCGGCGCCCAATACTGCACGACCTTGTGCCAAAGGAGAGGCGGCCTGGCGGAACCGAGCTTGACGAAGGCTGTTATCTTGTGGGGGCGATGGAGGGCCATCGCCATGAAAAGCCAATATCTCGCTACGATCGCGATAGCTGCTTTTGCCGCCGGCGCTGGGTTTGCGGTCCATTCTGTCAGAACCCAGGCCGAGTATTGCCCGCCACCCTCGGCCGCCTCCGTCACCGCGCTCTTCGCGCCATGCCAGACATTTGATACCGCGATGGGACGCACGGTATCAAAACCGGAGGCCGTTCAGATGGGACTGCTAACGCCTGACGAGCGGCCGTCGCCACCGGCTACGCAATTGGCGGCCTCCGATCGGGCGTTGACGAACGGAAAAGTTGCCACGACTCACACTGACCCGGTTACGGTCGGCGTTGCCATTGCGCGGCACTAACGGCCGCTTGGTCTACCGGCAACGCTGCCGAACGCGCTGTGCGCAAAAATATGAAGTCGCAGCCGGAAACTTCAAAACTTTCCGAATTCAGCATAAGTAAGACGCAATATTACCAGCGCTGCGAGCAGCAGCATGGTAACAATTTCTTCCGGGTCTAGGGCCATCTTCGACGCTCACGCCTAAGGCTGGCTTACAGCCAGCACGCGCGCCCCCGAATGCCCAACTCCAGATTAGCTAAGTGCGGTTAAGACTTGATTGCTTCTTGGGACGACGGCGCCATGCTGGCCGTTCGCCGCGCGCACCCGCCGGATTCGTTAGACCGACTCCCGCTACCGCGCCGCCGCCGGGTGGCGCGGGAGGCGCGTTATTTCGGCTCGGGGCTGGTCAAGTCCCGGTTCGTTTGCCGGGGCCTGCGGCATCAAGGCCGCCTCTGTTGACCACCGGTTGGTCGAATTAACTGGTGTTTCGCTGTGCGAAAGAGCACCGTGAGGCATCACCGCACCGCCCTTTGGCAATAATCGGTGACTGAGAGTGTTGCGCTCCCGCCTATTCGAGGGGGAAGCATCATGCCCCAATCTCAACGCCTGTCGTCCGCCATTTCATCCGTTGCATTTGGGCGCCCCGCCTGTCCGAAGTGCAAGGCCGAGATGATGCTCACCAGCATCGAGCCGGCACGCCCAGGCGTCGACTTGCATACGTTTAAATGTGCTGTCTGCAATCACGTACTTACGGCCCTTGCCGCGTTTGAAGATCCCATGAAATCCAAGTCCCTTGGACGCTGGCTTCAAGGCGATTTGCACTCGCCGAGGTAAACGCTTGCGGCAAGCGGAAGCTGAAGAGACAACGATATCAAGACCCGATGCAGCCGGACGTGCCGAACGTCAGTTATTGGGTTCTCGTCAGGGAACACGCAACCGAGTAACGAATTGTTGGGAGATCAAATTCAGCGGAGTCCGCCTCTTGGCAACCCCAGGGTGAGGTCGACCTCGTCAGGAAGATGCCAGCCCGATGGCGCCGACCTTAACGATTGCCTCGACGCGAGCTCACGCAAGATGGGAGGGAGCGTTCATGAGCTACTGGACTCGATTGATTCTAGTCGTGGCTGTTCTCTTGTTTGCCGGTGGCGTGTGGGCTAACCTCGGGAAGGCGCCATTCTCCGAAATGCGCGGCGCGTGGGTGAGCCAGGCCATGCGATAGGTCTGGTCTACTGAACTACGGAGACCATTTTCGCAATAAGCACAGCTATGCCCGTCGATCAGACGCTGGCGCGGCTTCCCTTCCAACGCTGCCGGCATCGCTGCGTTCCTGACGCGAGAGGGAGGGCGCCGTGCGTGATGCGAGATATCACGAAAGGCGCGACTGGCCACCAGCAACGCGCCCGCCTGCCGTAGGTTTGTCCGTTGAGGCGGCACAGTGCCCCGTCTCGCCGGCTACTTCGGCTTCGGCTCCACCACCTCGAACATCACCTTGAAGGTGTCGAGCATCGACAGCAGCTCATCGAGCTTGCGCGGATCGCCGTCGATCTTGATCAGCCCAGCCTTCATCGCATCGGGGAACGTGGTGCGTTGCAGGGTGACGGCGTCGAGCGTATCGCGCGCAAGCGTCACGGCGGCGTCGGCATTGGCGGCCTGCCTTCCTTTCACGTAAGTCAGCGCCGAGTTTTCCAGGTTGAGCACGAACTGCTGCTTCGAATCCGTGAAGCTCCAGTTGATCACCATGGTCTTGCCTTCGGCCTTGGTGGCGTTCAGCCGCACGCCGAGATAGTCGAAGAACATCTCGGTGTTGAGGGCCTTGAGCGTCTCGGCATTGGCGGTGTTGTTGCCGGGGATTTTGGGCACACCGTTACGCAGCTCCATCGCACCGACCAGATAGGCGTTGCGCCAGGTGCCCGCCTCGGCCTGGAAGCCAAGCTGCTCCAGCGCGTCCGCGCCCAGCTCGCGCGCCGCGCGGTTATTCGGATCGGCGAACACCACCTGGTTCATCGCGCTGGCCACCCAGCGGTATTCGCCCTTGGCGAAGTCGCCGCGCGCGCGGTCGATAACCGCATCGGCGCCGCCCATATAGTCCACCGTCTTGCGCGCGTTCTCGACCGGCGGCAGCGGGTCGAGGTCAGCGGGGTTGGCGTCGTACCAGCCGAGATACTTCTGATACACCGCCCTAGCGTTGACGCAGCGTGCCGTAATAGCCGCGCGTGGACCATTCCTGTTCCAGGCTCGCGGGCATGTGCAGGGTCTCGGCGATCTCGCCGGGCAAGTATCCCTGGTTCAACAGGCGCAATGACTGGTCATTGATGAACTTGTACATATCGCGCTGCTTCTTCAGCAGGCTGACGACGCGCGCCTGTCCGGCAACGGGCCAGTGATGCTGCGCGATGATGACGTCGCTCTTGTCGCCGAAGGCCTCCAACGCCTCGCTGATGTAGCGCGACCACAGATTGCCATCGCGTACCTCGGAACCACGGATGGTATAGAGGTTGTGCATGTTGTGCGTGACATCCTCGGCCATGTCGAGCACGCGGAATTGCGGGAAGTACATCAGCATTTCCGACGGCGCTTCCGAGCCGGGCGCCAGTTGAAAGACGATCTCGACGCCGTCGATGACGCGCTTTTCCATGGTCTTGTCGATGGTGCTGGTCGGCGCAATCAATGTGACCGTTCCGAGCGCGATCTTCTTGCCCAAACCTGTATCGACATGGCCGCGCGGGCCCGGCGGCAACTGCGGCCCGAACTGATACTGCGCACGCCGGCTCGTCGCCGTCCCCGAGATGACAGTCTCGCCCGCGACAGCTTCCATGAAACCCGTGGGCGCCAGCACCTGAACCTTGCCGGCTGCCACGTCGGCCTCGCTGGTCACGCCCTTGACGCCGCCGAAGTGGTCGGCGTGGCTATGCGAATAGATCACCGTGCCCACCGGCTTCTTCGGCCGGTGCTGATAATACAATTCCAGCGCGGCCCGTGCCGCCTCGCTCGCCAGCAGCGTGTCGACGATGATCAGTGAAGTGTCGCCTTCGATGATCGTCATGTTGGAGATGTCGAAACCGCGCACCTGATAGACGCGCTCCGTCACCTTGAACAGACCGTGGATTGCGTTGAGCTGCGCCTGCCGCCACAGGCTCGGGTTGACGCTGTCGGCGGCTTCGTGCTGTTTCAGGAAATCATAAGGCTTCATGGTCCACACCGGACGCGGACCCGCGCCCGGCACCAGCGCATCGGGCGTGGTGCCAATGAAACCGCGCATGGCATCATCGAAATCTTCGCGGTTGGCAAACGGCAGCGTCTTCGCGAGATCGGCGTTGGCTTTCAACGTCGCGGGCTCTGGCGCCTTGGGCGCGATCTGTCCGTGCGCCATGGAGGTGCCGAGCGCGAGTGTGATCGCGGAAGCGAGGGCAGTGAGGTGCCTGCGTGTTTTCGACATGGGAATTTTCCGGATTATGCAAAAACAATATCAAATTTGGACAGCGGCACGGAGCGGATGCGCCTGCCGGTCGCGGCGAAGTAGGAGTTGAGCACCGCTGGTGCGGCGACGGCAATGGTCGGCTCGCCGACACCGCCCCAGAATCCGCCGCTCGGCATCAGGATCACTTCCACCTTCGGCATCTCACCGATGCGCATCGAGTTGTAGGTGTCGAAGTTGGTCTGCTCGATGCGGCCATCCTTCACCGTGCACTGGCCGTAGAACAACGCCGACAAGCCAAAGACAAACGAGCCTGCGACTTGCCGCTCGACCTGCGCCGGATTGACGACGGTGCCGGGATCGGTGGCGGCAACGATGCGATGCACCTTGATCTTGTTACCGTCAGTGACGGAGATTTCGGTGGCGGCGGCGACATAGCTTCCGAGCCCCATCTGCTGGGCGAAGCCGCGAAATATACCTTGAGGCGCGGGCTTATTCCAGCCCACGCGCTCCGCGACAGCATTGAGGACGGCGAGATGTTTGGGATGGTTCGCCATCAGCTTGCGGCGGAATGCGAGCGGGTCTTGCCCGGCCGAATGCGCCAGCTCATCCATGAAGCATTCGAGATAGATCCCGTTCTGGTTGCCGTTGACGCCGCGCCAGACACCCGGCGGAACATGAGGATTGCGCATGGAATGGTCGATCAGCAAATGGGGGACGGTGTAACCCAGCCGCGCTGGTCCGATATTGGCGAACGCCTCTCCAGGTGGTGAGAGGCCCTGGAACGCGAACGGGTCCATGCCGTCTTTCAGCGCCTGGGGCATGATGCTGGCAAAAACCGACTGGCCCGAGATCCGCATATGCAGGCCAGTCAGATTGTTGTCGGCATCGAACGCGCCGGTCAGCTTGCACTGGGTGACCGGATGATATCTGCCGTGCGTCATGTCCTCTTCGCGTGACCACAGCAGCTTGACCGGCGTGCCCGGCATCTGCCTGGCGATCAGGACCGCCTGCCGGACATAGTCGGGCGCGGTGCGACGGCCGAAGCCGCCGCCGAACATCACCTTGTGGACATCGCATTTCTCGGGGGGCAGGCCGGATGCCTGAACCGTCACCGTGAAGGCAAGTTCGCCATCCTGCGTGCCGGTCCAGACCTCGCACCTGTCGGGCGTGTAGAGCACGGTGGCGTTGAGCGGCTCCAACGCCGCATGGTTCTGGTAGGGATAGTCGTACACCGCCTCGATCTTTCTCGCTGCCGACGCGATGGCGGTTTTGGCGTCGCCGTTGATGTTGCCGACAAATGCGGGCTGCGTCTCGTCCAGCCCTTCCTCGAGCCATTTCGCGATGGACGCGCTTGATACCTTTGCATTGTCGCCTTCGTCCCAGACGATCGGCAAAGCATCCAGCGCCGTTTTGGCGTGCCACCAGGTGTCGGCAATCACAGCGACCGCGTTGTCACCGACCCGCACGACTTTCTTGACACCTTTCATGCCGGCGATCTTCGCTTCGTCGAAGCTTTTTAGTTTGCCACCGAATACCGGGCAGGCCTTGATCGCGGCGCTGAGCATGCCGGGCAGCTTGACGTCGATGCCATAGATCATCTTGCCGGTGGTCTTGTCTGATGTGTCGAGTCGCTTCACGCTCTTGCCGGCGATCTTCCAATCCCTGGGGTCCTTCAGCTTAACGTCGGCGGGTGCCTCGAGCTTCGCCGCCGCCTCCGCAACCCTGCCATAGGTCGTGGTGCGGCCGGTTGGCGTATGCGTGATGACGCTGGTGGCGGCGGTGCATTCGGCAACCGGCACCTTCCACTCGTTCGCTGCGGCCTGCATCAGCATCATGCGTGCCGCCGCGCCGCCTTGGCGAACATACTGCTGTGACGCGCGAATGCCGATGCTGCCGCCGGTACTGAAGCTGCCCCACACCCGCTTGCGAACAGCGCTTTGCCCCGGTGTCGGATATTCCGTCGTCACTTTGGTCCAGTCGCATTCGAGTTCTTCAGCGACGAGTTGCGCGAGACCGGTGAGCGATCCTTGCCCCATCTCCGAGCGGGCGATGCGGATCACCACGGTGTCGTCGCGCCGGATCACCACCCAGGCGTTGACCTCCAGCGCGCCGTCGGCGGCGCGAACCACGGTGGGACCGCCAAACGGAAGATCGAATCCCAAAGCGAGGCCAGCGCCCGCGGCGGCGGTGCCGACAACAAAGCCGCGGCGATTCATTTGAGGCGTATGGTTCACGAGATTCTCCTCAAGTCTTCGCGGCGGCGTGAATGGCTTGACGCACCTGCTGGAAGGTGCCGCAGCGGCAAATATTGGTGACGGCATCGTCGATATCGGCGTCGGTCGGCTTGGGCTTCTCCTTTAGCAGCGCCGTGACAGCCATGATCATGCCGCTCTGGCAGTAGCCGCATTGCGGAACGTCGTTCTCGACCCAGGCCTGCTGCACCCTGCTGAGCGCGCCATTCACCGCAAGTCCTTCAATGGTCGTGATCTGCTTGCCCGTGGCTTCACTGATCAGTACGCCGCAGGAGCGCACCGCCACGCCGTCGATATGAACCGTGCAGGCGCCGCATTGCGCGATGCCGCAACCGTATTTGGTGCCGGTCAGGCCGGCGTTTTCACGGATCGCCCACAACAGCGGCGTGTTGGGCTCGACGTCGAGGTCAAAGGTTTTTCCATTGATCGTGAGTTTCGCCATCATATCCCCTGAGCTTCGCCAGACTGGACAGAGCGGCACGCGCGCAAGCACACCGAAAGTGCGCGGCGCCCACGATCCGGCGATCTGAACATTTACTCTGGCTTTTACTGCGCGAAAATGCGTATTATCGCAAAGATCATGCGAAAAAATTCGCAACATGCCAACCTGGCGGTCGTGAGTCACACCATGGACTGGAGCAACCTGAGCTATTTTCTGACGCTGGCCCGCAGCGGCAGCCTGTCGGCCGCATCGCAGGTGCTCGGCACCGATCACTCCACCGTGGCGCGCCGCATTCAGGCGTTGGAAAAGGACCTGGGCCTGCAACTCGTGGACCGGCGAATTCGCGCCTACAGCCTCACGTCATCAGGCGAGCACGTCGCCGAACTGTCTGAGCGCGTCGAATCCGCGATCGGCGATATCGAGCGCTATGCGCAAGTGGCCAACTGCGCACCGCACGGTGTGGTGCGGGTCAGCGGGCCTCCGGTCATGATCACCCTCATCGCGCCCGGCCTGACAAGACTGCAAAGCCAATTCCCCGGCCTGCGCTTTGAACTGATCGGCGAGAGCCGCGAAGCGTCGCTGACCCGCCGTGAAGCCGATATCGCCTTGCGCTTGTACCGCCCCCGCGAAGAGTCGCTCGTCGCGCGCAAGCTGAAGAAAATCAACTACGGTCTCTACGGCTCGAAGGACTACCTCGACGCCCGTCAGCCTGCGGATTGGGACTTCCTGGCGCAGGGCGAGAGCCGCGATGGAACGCCGCAACACCAATGGCTGAAAACAATCGCAGGCGGCAAGGAATTCGCGCTGCGGGCCAACGATCCGGTCACCCTGCTCGGCGCGGTGCGCGCTGGCCTTGGCCTGGCGGTGCTGCCGGCGGCTCTCGTTTGGCGGGACAAGGCGCTCAAGAAGGTGCCGACGCCCACGCCGGTTCCGTCACGCGATCTCTGGCTGGTGTTTCATCGCGATGTCGGCAAGGCGCCTGCGATCCGCGCCGCCATCAACCACCTCACCGCGATCTTCAAAGCCGGACGCACGCTGGAATCCGGCAGCGCATGAGCGTGTGGGGCGTTGCGTGGGAGGCAAGACGATTGACGATGTAGCCGTCGAGTTCGGATTGTCGCGAGAAACGATCAGGAGCCAGGTCAAGGCGTTTTTGCCAAGACCGGAACAACAAGACAATCCGAACTGATTTCGCTTCTGGCGAATGTAAGGCTTCCACGAAGACGCCAGGGGCCGATGACCTGGAAAGTCCGGGAATTGTTTGGACGCTGTGGGATTCCTCCAAATCCCGGTTTGCCAAATCGCGCAAAAAGCGAAGTTAACCTAAAGGCCATTCCTGGGCTTTGGCGCTCCCTAGCGGAATCGAACCGCTCTCTCCACCGTGAAAGGGTGGCGTCCTAACCGATAGACGAAGGGAGCGAAGATCCCGGCCTCGCCACGAGTAAGTCGCGGCACTGCCGTTTCGCATCGTCAGAAACAAATATACACGGCAAATCAGCGCTTTGGGCCTGCGCTGAGCCGTGCCGAACCCGGACCATGCTGACGAGATCAGGGCGGCGGCGGGCGAACGTATAGTCAGGTTTGTGCGGCCGGGCAAGCCACCGACAATCCGGCCCTGATGGCAGATCTGGCCGGGCTTTGCCGGCAAACATGCCGGAATTTCTTCAGCTCTCAACCGTTCTTAAAGTTGGCTTGGGGTAGGGATTGAATTCCCAGGGTAACCGAAAATGGCCCCAGCACCCAAGAAAATGGCCTCAGCACCCAAGAAGCGGGCTTTGCGTAAATCGCTGCGCCAGCCCGGCTGGATCACGTTCGATGGCGGGTTTGCGGCACGCCGGTGCGAGGTGCTGAACATGTCCGCCACCGGCGCCAGGATCACGATCGACGATCTCAACGCGTTGCCGGCGAAATTGCGGTTGGCGTTTTCGCGCGATGCGCGAACCGGCCGGCCCTGCGAGGTGGTTTGGCGGCGTGGAAAATCCGTCGGCATCAAGTTCGTCCGCTAGCAAAACCAGGCCACGGGCGATAAAAGGCGGGATGCCAAACATCCTCCTTATGATCTTCGCGGTTATGATCGGTGTGGCGGCGCTGCTGCCTGCGGCCCCGGGCGTGTCGGCCGAGCCGTCCAACGGTCAGAAGTCCGATAAGCCCGCCGCCCCAGGCAAGTTGCTTCCCATGAAGAGGGCAGGCAGCAGCAATGCCTGCGCCGCCTATGGTCCCGATTTCGTCAAGATCGACGGCAGCGAGACCTGCGTCAAGATCGGCGGTGCCGTCAGCATCGGGGTTGGTGGCTCGCACGGTTCGCGCTGACAACAGGACGAGCCCATTGTCCCTCGACATCATCGTTCCCGTCTTCATGAGTTGCGCGCTGCTGTGGTTTGTCAGCCGCGGCATGGGCTGGACCACGCGGCTGGCGGTGGCCGTCGTCACGTTGCTGATTATTCTTTGTGTGGTGTTTTTTGAACGCTCGGGATTTTGGTCGGGCCTCTCGCGATAGTCGAGGGTTTACGACATCCAAGGTTCACGACATCGGCGGTGCGACGAATTGCTGAAATCCCGCGCGGGCCGCGAACTGCCCGAACCAGCGTTCGAGATGCGGCAACTGCGGTTTGCGGATGCCTTCGACGCCGAACCAGCGCCTCGCATAGGCGCCAAGTGCGATATCGGCGAGGGTAAAATCATCGCCTTCGATGAAGCGCCGCGTCGCCAGCCGGGCATCGACGATCCGCCATTGCACGGCCTCAGCGTCGGCGTCGTTCTGGATCGCGACCACGTCGCGTTGCTCGCGAGGGGTTCGCACCAGCGCCCAGAACACCGGACGATCGACCGGCTGCAGGGTCGAAAGCGTCCAGTCCAGCCAGCGGTCGACGCTGGCGCGCTGCTTCGGCGCCTGCGGGTAAATCGGCGAGCCCTGTCTGTAGGCGCGCACAAGGTAGCGCATGATCGAGTTCGATTCCCACAGCACGAAATCGCCGTCGACGAGGGTCGGCACGCGCCCGTTCGGATTCATCGCGAGATATTCGGGTTCTTTGTTCTTGCCGAACGCCATGCCGGCGTCGATGCGTTCGTAGGCGAGATCAAGCTCGCTCAAGCACCACAGCACTTTTTGCACGTTGACCGAATTGGCCCGGCCCCAGATCGTCAATTGCCCTTGGTTCGCCACGCTTTCACTCCCGATGATCCATCTCGCGGTCATATCGGAATTTTCGACAAAAAGCGCGTGCCCGATTGGATCGATCCGGGCAAAAGATCAGGCTCCGCCACGCCGGTGACGGAGCCTGCACCAAGAATACGTACAATGCCTTCGGAGTGTCCGGCCTTACAGGTGTCCAGCCCTACCAGTGGCCGGTGTTCGGCATCGAGGTCCACGGCTCCGCCGGCGGTTTGGCATCGCCCTTCTGCAACAGCTCGATCGAATGCAGATCCGGCGAGCGGACAAAGGCCATCTGGCCGTCGCGCGGCGGGCGGTTGATGGTGATGCCGAGCTTCATCAGGCGGTCGCAGGTCGCGTAGATGTCGTCGACCTCGTAGGCGAGGTGGCCGAAATAGCGGTCCTCGCCGTATTTCTCCTCGTCCCAATTATAGGTGAGTTCGACCAGCGGCGCGCCGCGCGTCTTGGGCAATTGCTTCAACAGGCCCTCGTCTTCGGCCGCACACAGGAACACCAGCGTGAATTTCGCCTTGTCGTTGTCGATGCGGCGGACCTCCTTCAATCCCAGGGCATCCTGGTAGAATTTCAGCGCGGCATCGAGATTGCGAACGCGCAGCATGGTGTGGAGATAACGCATGTTTCTGGCTCCCTAGATATTTGAAGAGACCGCGGTTGGTTTCCGGGCACTCAATAGCAGCAAAATACCGGTGAGGGCAGGGCGTTTGCGTCCGGGTGCTATTCCAAAAAGGCGAAAGCCCCCGCCTGGGGAGAAGCGGGGCTTCCTCTGTGGAAGCAAGGGTTCGGGGGGATCGATCAACCTGCTTCAGGGACATGTCGAGGGAAATCGAGAAAAGGTTCAAAACAACAATGCCGCCGGAGCGGAATATGTTCGCTCGGCGGCGTTGCCGTAGAACTGGATAGGCAATTCCCCAGTACTGATATGTCCGCGCAGCCCGAAAAAGGTTCAATGATCCGCGGGCGCGGCGAGGGCGAGCGCAGCGCAGGTTCCGGTCCCCGACCTCAAGCCGAAATTGCTCTTACGTTTTGAGGTCGAGCAGCGACGCCTGCTCGGCGTGGACCTCGGCGTCGATCACCGCCAACCGATCCTGGCGGATGGTTGGAACCGACGCCTTGGCGGTTTCATCAATGGCGAGCTGGACTTTGGCCTGTGTCACCTGGACAGGCACGGGATAAACAATCATTGGATCCCTCCTGGATTGTCTAAATTTGTCAGGAGGGCGTTTATGGTCTGTAAAAAGGTTCGGTTAATGAGGATTTTTTAACCAGTCGTCCGGGGAAAAAATCCGGACTCCGTTCGTTCTCCGTGAACAAAACGTGGGTCTCGGGCCGCGCATTTGTATCGGGCCGAGAATTTGGAAGAGGCTGGTCGCGAGGATGAAACCTTGGCGTTGAGCGGCACGGCGGGCGTGGCCTTGCCCGACAAAAGCCTCGGGCAGGAAACCTTGACTTATCTGTGGCTCTGCAGCCCCTCGCGGCAAAATATCGATGAGGCGGCGCATTGTGGTGCTTCGCTATCTGGAGTTTTTTGTTAATGCATGGCGATGGATTTTGACAAACTCTACGCAGAAGCGTTGAGCGCGTGGCCTGCCGAAGTCAGGCTGCCGGTACGATCGTTCGTGACTGGACATCTGGTCGACGGCCTTACCGACCTGCACCAATCGATCGCCGCACGCTGGGCCGGCAGCCCGCTGGAAGTCCTGCTGGTCACGCTGAACTGGATCATCCTGCGAGCCGTCCATGCGGAATTCGCCACCCGCGAATCCGTCGTCATGGCGCAACTGCCGCCGGTTCGAGAAAAATTTGAAGCGGAGTTGCGACTGTTGCTCAAAAGCCCGTATCGCAAAGCGGCGGATCGTCAAATGATCCGGGAATATTTCGGCGAGCAATAAGGAAAAGCGCAAAACCCCGCCAGCATCCGAAGACACCGCCGGGGTCTTTCATGCTCTCACCTCTTTCAAGGCTGCTGCACTTGAACGGATGATGCGCGAAGGCTCGACCGGCTCCGCTAACGCGGCTCTTTTTTCGGCGCGTGGGCTTCAAGCAGGCGGACAAGCTCGGCCATGCTCGAGTTGTCCGCGTTCGAGGAAGAGTGCTGAGGCGGCTTTTCACTCTGTCTGAGCAAGAATTGCAGGATCTTCATCATGTCCTCAGTAAAGGGATGCCAGTTGCTCAATCGTGTAAGTCGAATCCTGAACATTTGTTCCTCAGGAGCCATTGCCGCCGCTGTGACTTGCGGGGCCTCGATCGAACACACCGTAATTGCTGGACTTGGCGTCGTCGCCCTCGGCCATGCCGGCGGACGACAGACCCAGTTTCAATAGCTCTCTGACCGCCGCGGCGCGGGTTGGCATCCGATGGGTAAACCGGAAATCGTCGACCACCGCGAGTTCTTGCGGCGAAAGCATGATCTGAAGCCGCTCCTCTCTTATGCCGTTCATCGCAAACCCCAAAAGCCCAAGTTGAGGAAATTGAGCAGCTTGCTAACTCGGCGTTCCAGCCGTTCCCGCCAGAGTCTAATTTGGCGGCGACTTTAGCCAAAAAGTTGCATATTATCAATAAGTTATGATCGGAATTGGGAAGGCGTATGGTAGTAGTTTTTCCGCAAACCGGAGGTCAGCGCCAGCCAGGCCGGCGCACGCAAGTGATTGCCAAGCGGTCATCCGTTTCCAGGGTCCGCGAAAAAACACCGCCGCAGGCGCCTGTTCGAAAAGTGCGATCGTTGGTGCGGCGCGGATGAATTCCACGGTGGTCTTGCTGCGCACCGCGCAGGGAATTTGCGTTAGCCTGGCTGCCCCAAGGCTGCTGCACTTTCGCGTCCGGTTCCGCTGAAACCATTAAAATCGGCCTGCGTTATCTTGGGGGTATCTACGTGAGGAGATGCGCATGAAAAAAACACTGGCAGTTTTGGCGACGGTGGCCGCGGTAGGCGCCACCGCCGTGACGGCGCCGTCACCGGCCGAGGCGCGCGGTCTTGGCCCCGGACTGGCTTTCGGCTTGGCCGCCGGCGCACTGGCCGCGGGTGCGGCAGCGAGCGCCTATGGCGCCTACGGACCGTATGGTTATTACGGACCGGGCTATGGCTATTACGATTACGATTACGGCCCGCGTTACTACCGGCCGGCCTACGGATACGGGCCTTACGCGTATTACGGTGGACCGTATTATCGGCACCACTGGCGCCACTATCATTACTGGTAGCAAAGAAGCCCGGAACATCGGTTCCGGGCTTTTTGGTTGAGGCATTCGCCTCCGGATCAAGTCCGGGGGCATACTTCGCTCGAAAATGCGCTACGACCAGAACGGCAGCCGCTCAGTTCCATTGCGGGCATTGTTCAGCGTCGTGACGAAATATTCCTCGCGCTCGCGCTCGAATTTGTCCTGGGTGGCTTTGAAATTTGCCACGCGCCTCGCGATCTCTTCGCGCTCCGTGGCGAGCCGTTGTTGTTGTTCGGTCATGTACGTCCCTGTGATTCGCGTCAGACGTCCAATGGTGGTCGAGATTGGGGCGTGAATGCGGAGATGGCGTTGCGGGATTGTGGTTGCCCCTGTCGCAACGGACGCTTTCGCGGGGATCGCGCGCAATGAATAGGCGCGCCGATGTCAATAAAATCGAACGGCTTATCAACGAAATCGAAAGCGGTAATTGTTGGCGGTGGATAAAATTCGCGGCGTCCTTGTGGCTCGCGCGCCTTGCCGGTAGCTAAAGAAAAACAGGAGGTGGATATGGCAAAAATCGATCTGGACACGCTCAACATCGAAGAGCTGGCGGCGCTGCGCGAAAAGATTACAGAGATGCTGGCGGAAAAGGTCGCGGCGCGGCACAGGGAACTTGAAGCCGAGATGGAACGAATTTCCCAATACGGCAAGACGACGAAGAAATCGGCGGGCTCGGCTCCGGTAGCAAAGGCCAAGAAGCGCGACGAGAAGAAGAGCAACGAGGCAAGGAACGACGGCAGCAGCGGCGAGATCGCGGATCCGGTCGCAGACGCGGCTTGAACTGGAGCCAAATGTTGAGGGATTGCTGTTGAGGGATTGCCGATCCGACCGGGGGGCCGTGGCAATCCAAATGGCCGTGCTATAGTTGGCACGGCCATTTTCTTTGGATCATCCCGTGATTGCATCGGATCTTCGCAGTGGCGTGGAACGGCTCGGCGACATGATCGCCGAAGCCTCCAGCATCGTTCCTTTCACCGGAGCCGGTATTTCTACGGAATGCGGAATACCCGATTTTCGCTCACCCGGCGGATTGTGGACCCGCAACCGTCCGATACCGTTCGATGAATTCGTCGCGAGCCAGGATGCCAGGGACGAGGCATGGCGGCGACGCTTCGCGATGGAGCCGACATTTGCCGCGGCAAGGCCAGGACGCGGCCACCGCGCGCTGGCTTCGCTCTATAAAGCCGGCAAAATTCCCGCCATTGTCACCCAGAACATCGACAATCTTCATCAGGCATCGGGCTTCGCGGCCGATCACGTCGTCGAACTGCACGGCAATACCACTTACGCCCGCTGCATCGGTTGCGGACGGGCTTACGATCTTCCGTGGGTCAAGCAACGCTTCGAGGTAACAGGCGGTGCGCCCGACTGCGCCGTCTGCGATGAGCCGGTCAAGACCGCAACCATCTCGTTCGGGCAAGCGATGCCGGAAGACGCGATGCGCCGCGCCACCGAACTTGCCCAGAATTGCGATCTGTTCATTGCGATCGGGTCATCGCTGGTGGTCTGGCCGGCTGCCGGGTTTCCAATGCTGGCCAAAAACTGTGGCGCCGGATTGGTGATCATCAACAACGAGCCGACCGAACAGGATGACATTGCCGATCTGGTCATCCGCCATGATATCGGCGAGGCGCTTGGGCCGTTTGTGGGGAATTGACCCGGAATTGCTGTGGAATTGATTCGCGGCAGCGCAAGGTTGTTTATAGCTCCTGACAAATTTGTTTTTTTTGTATCCGTCGCGAGCGGGAGTGTTATCTTTTGATTCGAAGATTCGCGTGGCGGCATCATGAATTGGCATCGATGGGCGCGTGTTCGGTGTGGGGTCCGGGGTCATGGGGTCGGACGGATTTGAGTCCAAAAAGCTCGGGGGTCCACCGTCAAGCGGGACGGGACCGAGCAGGCTTGGTGCTGACAGGCTAGTCAGCGACAGGCTTATCAACGACAGGCTTGTCAACGACAGGCTGGGACCAAGTGAGTTGGCAAGTGGGCGCGATCCTGCGATCGATGCGCTTTCAGGCCTCGGCGATGCCGCAGCCAACCTTGTCGAAATCAGCGGCGTCATCAAATGGTTCGATGCATCAAAGGGCTACGGCTTCATCGTTCCTGACAATGGCTGGCCGGATGTGCTTCTGCACGTTACCGTGCTTAGGCGCGATGGCTATCAAACCGCCTACGAAGGTGCGCGGCTGGTCTGCGAATGCGTGCAGCGTGCGAAGGGCTATCAGGCGTTCCGGATTCTCTCGATGGACGAATCGACGGCGATTCATCCGGCGCAAATGTTACCGCCTCGGACCCATGTCAGCGTGACGCCGACCAGCGGGCTGGAGCGGGCGCAGGTCAAATGGTTCAACCGGCTGCGCGGTTTCGGCTTCCTGACCTGCGGCGAGGGGACGCCCGACATCTTCGTGCACATGGAAACCTTGCGCCGTTTCGGGATGACCGAGCTGCGCCCCGGCCAGTATGTGCTGGTGCGATACGGACCGGGATCCAAGGGGATGATGGCTGCCGAGATCCAGCCGGAAACCGGCTCGCCCGGACTGTCGTCGCACTAGAGCATGTTTCAACTGCGTTGAACCATGCTCGTCGATCATCTTCTTGTTTGAGCATGATCTTTCTCGGAAAACCGGCTTCCACTTTTCCGGATCATGCTCTGATCGGGCAAGCGTTCCACTTGATCAACACTTGAACGGCCGGCCGGCCGCACGAAATTGCGTTCGTGCGGCCCTGCCGGAGGTCTGGTATTTGCCATGATCGTCGGGCTAGGGTCCCGCCCGTCAAATCCGTCAAGGCTGGGGTGCAGTTTGTCTATGAATTTTGATCGTGGCGTCGATCGGCATGGTGCGCGCGTATGGCGCTGGGTAACCGTAGCTGCCGTGGTCGCGCTTTGCGCGTGGTCAAGCATGGGCGCCAGAGCGGCGAACGTCCAGCCGCTCGAGATCGTCACCAAATCCGGCGTGCACGTGTTCTCGGTCGAGATGGCAACCACCGAAGAAGAAAAGACCATCGGCCTGATGTACCGGAAGGAATTGCCGGACGGGAAGGGGATGCTGTTCGATTTCTCGCCGGAACAGCAGGTGTCGATGTGGATGAAGAATACCTTCATATCGCTCGACATGATTTTCATCCGGGCCGACGGCCGGATCCTGCGAATTGCCGAGAATACCGAGCCGCAATCGACCAGGATCATCCCGTCGGGGGGCTTGGCGAAAGGCGTGCTCGAGGTGATCGCCGGCACCGCGCAGAAATATGGAATTGCGCCCGGAGACCGGGTCGCGCATCCCTTGTTTAACGGCCATTGAGGCGGTTTCAGCGCCTTGCTGCCGGCGCCCTAAGCGTGTATCGACGGTCTTTCCTTGGATCATCGGGGTATAGCGCAGCCTGGTAGCGCGGCAGTTTTGGGTACTGCAGGTCGTTGGTTCGAATCCAGCTGCCCCGACCAAT
>Ga0137377_10000592_pt1 | contig 22561 bp, 20 predicted proteins | sample SagtaG_22_FD_104815 | JGI IMG/M metagenome (GOLD analysis project Ga0137377, IMG submission 104815) | Vadose zone soil microbial communities from Sagehorn Ranch, Mendocino, California, USA - Sage2_L_40_16 metaG | ecosystem: Environmental > Terrestrial > Soil > Vadose zone | place: USA... | reverse complement strand
GTCCGGGGTCGCAATCGAGGATAATTTTGTGTTTCATGGCGCGACATACCTCAAAGCGTGGAACTCGGTAAGCAGGCGCAAAACTTGCTTCACGACATCGGTTGCCTCATAGTAGCACGCAGATAGGATACATTTCAAGTAAGGTACACGACATCCTCTCGCCCGTTTTCTGCTTTCCTGTTATCAACATGTATATTTCACGTAGTGAGTTCACACAAATTATTTCATCTAGAAGGATTGTGTGCTACGATAGTATAATAGCGGAGATGTAGAAAATGCCTCTAAAGATTAGAGAACTTAAGGCAAAATTATATATGGTCAGGTTTTAATTTGTGGATGCGGTAATTTTTGACATGGACGGCGTGATTGTAGACAGTGAGCTTCATTGGAAGACGGTAGAAGGATATTTTTTACAGTCTGTGATTCCGACCTGGAGTAGCTCTGATCAGAGCAGGATCATCGGCATAGGCGTTCATGATCTCTACGCGCTGCTCACCAATGAATATGGCTTGCAGAAAACAGAGGAACAATTTCTTGAGTTGTACCAGGAGATGGCAAGCGAAATCTACGGGCAAAAAGTCTCTCTTCTTGAAGGTTTTTCAGATCTGCTGGCAACGTTAAACAAACATAACATCCCCGTCGCGCTGGCATCTTCTTCCCCCAGGAGTTGGATCGATATCATGCTCGACAGGTTTGATCTTCGTGCAGCCTTCAAGGCGGTCGTAAGTGCGGACGAATTAAAAGGGGAAGGCAAACCCTCGCCGGCAATCTATCTCCTGACTGCCAAACGACTCGGTGTAAGCCCGGCGGCATGTATGGCGATAGAAGATTCGAAAAATGGTGTTCTCTCCGCTAAAAATGCCGGGATGTTCTGCATTGGCTTGCGCAACGGTTTCAACGAGGAGCAGGACTTATCCAGGGCAGATATGGTTATTTCAGGTTTCGCTGAGCTTGACCGAAACGTGCTAAGGAAGCTACTTTCTAATCAATGAGGGATATTCTTTTTAAATCGGCTCAGGTCTGCACTGGCTCATCAGCCAACGGCAGCAGAAACCAGAAGGTGGCCCCTTGACCGTGGCAACTCTCAACGCCCACCTGGCCCTGGTGCTGCGCTATAATGGTCCGGGCAATATAGAGTCCCAGTCCCAGTCCTGCATCGGAGCCCTGGTGCCCGGCGGTCTCTGCCTGGTAAAAACGGTCCCAGACACGTTGCTGCTGTTCTAAGGTCAACCCGGGTCCCTGGTCACGGACGGACACGCGCACCATAAGACCCTCCACGGACAGTTGTACCCACACCGCCCGGTCGGGTGAGGAATACTTGAAGGCATTCACCAGGTAGTTGGTGAGCACCTGTTCAATGCGGTCCGCATCGGCCACTACAGGTACCAGTGCTTGAGGTGGCATTGCCAGCTCAATCCGACGAGTGGGAGCCACCTGCTGCTGATTGACAACCACCTGCTGGACAATGCTGGCCAGATTACACGCTTGCAGAGATAGGTCAAACTTCTGCATCTCCATGCGCGACATGTCCAGGAGTTCTGCTACCAGACGGGTTTCTATCTCTGCCTGCCGCTGCGCCTGCCGAAGCATGGCGTCAAGGGTACCCAGGAGATCACCCGTGCTCATTAAGGAGGCGCCCGAGAGGCGCTCGACACACAAGAGCGCCAGTTCCAGGAAACCTACGATAGCGGTGAGTGGCGTTCTGAGTTCATGACTCACCATCCCCAGGAATTCCTCTTTGCGCCGTTCCGCCTCCCGCCGATCGGAAATGTCAAGCAGCATGACCAAAGCACGAGTGCGCTCCTGATTAATCGTGGCTGCCGCTACCAGGGCTGGAAAGATGCTTCCATCTTTGCGCACGTATTCCTTCTCCTCAGGCAGTGAAGCCCCGTGAGAGATAAGGGTTTTCCAGGCCCGTGCGCGCGCCGATCGATAGGCTGGTACCAGCAAGTCTTTCACGCCCTGGTTCCCGCTGAGGAGTTCCTCCCGGCTGTAGCCCAGGAGATGCGCCAAGCGATCATTGACTTCGTACATCCTCCCCTCTTGATCAGTTACCATGACTCCTACAATATTGGACTCGACGAGCGAGCGGAATTTGCTTTCGGCATCCAGGAGTTCGCGTGCGGCCTGCTCGAAGGCCGGGACCTGTTTGCGCTTCGTGATATCACGCCAGGTACACACAATCGCGCCGACCTGCGAATGATCCAGTAAACTGGTGACAGTGCCTTCTATCCACCGCCAGGTGCCATCTTTGCAACGCAAACGATACTCCAGGCAAAGCACTTCCTCTGCATGCCCAATCAGATTGGTCAGTTGCTTTTTCAGATTCTCCTGATCGTCAGGGTGGAGAAGAGCGCTGCTCTTCATCCCTACCAGTTCCTCTGGAGTATAGCCAGTGACCTGTGCGGTCGAAGGGTTGGCGTAGGTGATGGTGCCATCTGGAGTGATCAGGATGATGGCATCAGTACTGTGCTCGATAAGAGCGCGGAAGAGCTGCTCATTTTGTATGAGTGCTTCTCTTGCCATAGCTCTACATCCTTCCAAAGGTGTAATTACAAACGGGGCATGCTTACGAAGCTATCTTGCTCTCCCTCGTTGAAGACATCCGTTGAGAACTCTTTATGTAGTATACAATAGGGGTTGAGGAAAAGGAATATAGAAGGGACAAACAATATAGCGTAAGTGCGTAATGGCACCACCTCGAAAAGCACAGTGGCCTGCAGGGATTTTTCCTGTGTGAAAATCTTAACTTCCAGCGCAGAAGCATAACCTCACTTTTACCGGATCTTCACCACTTTGCTCTTCCCAGGTTCCGCGCGTTTCCTGGATAATAGCAAGCAGTTTATCAGAGCCTGGGGGCAAAGTTCATCTCGCGCAGCTACATCGAAACATCGATACTCTTCTTCTGGTAACGAACCGAGGTTGAGGTCATGAAACGGCGTTTGCTCTTCCCACTTGTGCTGCTTATCCTTCTCAGCAGCTTCACAGTGGCTGGCATCAAAATCAAAGCTGTTCATGCAACTGCCAGCAGTTGCATCAATCCCAACGGCGTTCCTCACTTTCGAGCCAAGCGCCTTCCTGCGGCCTTTTGATGCTCGTGATAATTAGAACGGAAGAACAGTTTTTCATGCTGTCAAGCGACATCGTCAGAAATGCGAGTATCTCTGCCTATGTGAAGATTGAACCGATAGTACCTTTCATTGACTTGTAATAGCGTATCTGCTTATATTGAGCGGTAAGCTGATGAAAAACGCTTACAACTTTTTGATGTTCTGGGGAAGCTGAGTATGATAGGTGCAAGTACCTTTATCGGCAAGTTCATTGGGAGCTACCGTATAGTCGCTGTAATGAGCAGCAGTCCTTTCAATCACGTGTACCGGGGTGAGCAGCATTTTCATACAGGGCATACTGTAGCTATTAAACTCTGGCATAATTTACACCTCTCTCCTCAAAAACAACTTCACTTTCTCCAGGAAGCCCGCCTGCTCAAAATGCTCAAGCACCCTCATCTTCTGCCTACCCTGGAGATGGGCATAGACGAGGATATGCCCTATCTGATAACCGCGTATGCTGCCAAAGGCTCCTTGCGAGACCGCATCGAGCGCCAGTCTTCTTCCCACCCGGTTCCCTTCCAGGAAATAGTAACTCTCCTTTCACAGGTGGGACAGGTTCTCCAGTATATCCATCAATACGATATCATTCATGGGAACCTCAAACCCGAAAATATTCTCTTTACTGCTCGCGGGGAGGCGCTGCTGACAGACTTTACGTTCAGCACTCTGCTGGAAGCAGCAAGCAGTAAGTATGCCCCTGGCATCAACTCGGCCCATTACATGGCACCTGAACAGTTTCAAGGGACGACAAGTAAAGCGAGCGACCAGTACGCATTAGGCTGCATAGCCTATGAACTTCTCACTGGCCGTGTGCCTTTCACCGCTGTCGATCTCTTGGCGTTGGGACGCAAGCACGCAACGGAAAGCCCGCTCGCTCTTACTCAACTCAATATGCTTCTCCCCATCCACATCGAGGAGGCGATCCTCAAAGCACTGGCTAAACAACAGACGGCTCGTCACGCCAGTATTAAAGACTTTATCACAGTACTGGGTACGGCCTCCTTCCAGCCACGCCTACCGATCGCTCCTGCTGCTCTACCTGCTATCTCTTCTTTATGGTCCCCTGCTCAACTCACCAGCACTGTTGACACGCTTCAGGGAATCAAGCAGCAGGTGGAGGAGGACAGCATATCCAGGAATTCTGAGCATGCTAACATCTCCTCTGATACCCGACGGCACAATGAGACGCCTTTCCCCGTAAGGCCAGAGCCGGTTGAAGAAGAGGAAGAGCATGCAGGGGATGTGAAGCCACTCGCTGCTTCTCCAGCAGAAGTGTTGGAGGAAGGAGCGGAAGGCACACAGGTACACACACACATAGTGACGGAAGGGGTCGATGTATCTGAACAGGAAAATGCTATCTTATCCCTCATTGAGAGGCCTCAAATCCAAAACATGAGCCAAGAACAGGCGACTCTCCCTATGGTTGTAGCTGTGAACTCGCGGACAGAATTGGTAACAGGTACGTATGCCAACGCCATCCAGGCAGTACCCCCCGTCACCGTAAGCAGGATTGGCAGGGGGCGCCGAAGTGGCAATCAAGGTTCCAGGTATCTGTGGTTGGCTATCGCGATCTCGTCGATAGTGATTGTTGCCATTCTCATCGGTATATCTTCCTTTGCTTTACAGCCGATTCTTTCTCCAAGGACGACAACTCATGTGACTCCACAGGCACCTGCGGGAGGGCCTTCAGCAGTACCATCGCCGGCTCCTACGCCACCGGCTTCGCCATCCCCACAGCCTTCACCAAAGCCGACACCGACAGCCAAACCGGCGCCCAAAGCTACACCAACGCCTAAACCTACGCCAGCACCAGGACTGATTGTTACTCCAAGCCAGTTCTCTGCAAAGACTGACTGTACATGGCATGCACATTGGTACACCTGTAGCGCCACGCTCTCTGCGCCCCAAAGCAATCAAGGCGAGTTGACATGGTCTGCATCCAGCAGTGGATTAGCTCAGGCCACCTTTAATCCAGCAGCGGGTGCGCTGTCTCCAGGTCAGAAGCAGCAGGTATCCATCCGTGTACACAGTAACTGCCCCAATGCAGGTTCTCTCATTTTTTCAGGAGGAGGAAGGACAGTCACTGTTCCGTGGAGTTGTTGAGCTTCGTGCTCCTTCTTTGCTTATGAGAAGCGAGTCAAGTTTAGACGTGCTCCAGGTAGCGTCTACACATCAGTTGCAGGACAGCGTCACCAGGCATCTCCCAGAGGTCGCGATTGAATATTTCGACCTCAATAGGACCGGTATAGCCGGCTGCCTCTACAGCGCAGCGAAGGCGACGCAGTTCGATAACTCCATCGCCCATCATTCCTCGCCCCATCAACATGTCTGGTGTCGGTACCAGCCAGTCGCAAACATGGAAACCGAGTATATGTCCGGAGGCCGCGGCGATCTGGGTGTAGAGATCTGGGTCCCACCAGACATGGTAGACGTCAATGACTACTCCAACCTGGTCCTGGCTGAACTGCCGGGCAAGACGATTAGCTTCGGCAAGGGTGACAATCACTGAGCGTTCGGCAGCGTACATCGGGTGGAGTGGCTCAATGCCCAGTTTGACGCCTCGTTCAGTCGCATAGGGCACAAGTGAGGTGATGGCTTCCTCAACGTATGCTCTTGCCGCATCGATGTGACGATCTAGCGCGGGGCCGCAGACCAGTACCAGGACCTCTGTGCCCAGTTCAGCAGCTTCGTCGATGGCACGGCGATTATCATCGAGATGCTCTCGGCGTTCGGCCGCGGCAGCAGCCGCAAACCAGCCTCCCCGGCAGAGGCTGGAGATGCGCAGCCCCGCGTCTCGAACCATGCGGGCACTTTCGCGCAGTCCGGTTTCTGCTACCTTATCGCGCCATAGGCCAATGAAGGGAATGCCAGCGCGCACACAGCCATCGACAGCTTCCCGCACACTCCAGCGTTGCGTGGTGATTTGATTGAGACTGAGCCGTGAAAGGCCGTTCAATGGTTTCATACGCCAACTCCGGCAACCGCGAGAATCCTGCGCATGCGTTCTACTGCCAAAGCAGGATCGACCAGGAGCCCTGCTTTGTCGGCTAAGATGAAGAGTTCAGCGAGATGGACGATGGAGCGTGCGCTTTCGAACCCGCTCACCATACGGAAGTGAGACTGGTGTCCATTCAAGTAGGCCATAAAGACGACACCGGTCTTGTAGTAGTACGTGGGAGCCTGGAAGATGTGGCGGGAGAGCGCTACAGTGGGGATCAGGATCTCTGTATAACGCGCTCTATCTCCGGCGTCGAGGGCATGCAGAGCTGCGGAAGCGGCCGGCGCAATGGCATCAAAGATACCGAGCAGCGCATGACTGTATCCCCGGTCGTCGCCAAGAATCAGTTCTGGGTAGTGGAAATCATCGCCTGTGTACATGCGAACATTCTGTGGCAGGCGTCGCCGCATGGCGATTTCGCGATTGGCATCAAGTAACGATATTTTGATGCCGTCGATTTTTCCGGAGTGGCGCTCAATGATGGCCAGGCAGACATCCATCGCGGCATCGAGATCGCGATAGCCCCAGTAGCCGGAGAGTGCAGGATCAAACATCTCTCCGAGCCAGTGTAGAATGACGGGCTGCGAAACCTGAGAGAGAAGAGCGTCGTACACCTGTACATAGTCGCTCGGCGTATGCGCACAGGCTGCAAGTGCGCGGCTGGCCATGAGAATGATGCGACCGCCTTCACCTTCGATAAAGCTACATTGCTCCTCATACGCTGCACTGACATCCGCCAGCGTCACGCCGGTCGAAGGGACGAGTTGATCCGTTCCGGCGCCGCAAGCAATGCTGCCCCCGCAGGCCCGAGCTTCAGCGACAGAGCGGCGAATGAGTTCTCTGGTGGCCGTCCAATCGAGTCCCATTCCCCGTTGGGCAGTATCCATGGCCTCGGCAACTGAGAAACCCAGAGACCAGAGGTGGCGCCGGTAGGCCAGCGTTGCTTCCCAGTCGAGATGGGCCAGAGCGGCCGGGTTGTTATCCGCCAGTGGATCGCAGACAACATGTGCTGCTGCGTACGCTCTTCGACTCTGAAAAGGGCCAAACGCGAAGAGCGTGTGCATCGAGCGCTGGGGCTTGTGCACCTGGAAGGCCTCGAGACGCGTTATCCAGCCCAATTGAGCGGAGGACAGCAACAGCGCCTGGCCCTGGCGCGCACGATTGTACTGGAGCCGAATCTACTGCTCCTGGATGAGCCTCTCTCGAACCTGGATGCCAACCTGCGCAATGAGATGCGCATCGAAATCAAGCGACTGCACACCGAACTGGGGCTAACGACGCTCTATGTCACGCACGACCAGTCCGAGGCGATGTCGCTCTCCGACCGCGTCGTGGTCATGCGCCAGGGTGCTATTGAGCAAGAAGGGACACCGCAGGAGATTTATAACCAACCTAAGAGCCTCTATGTCGCTCATTTCATGGGCTACGCTAATCGCCTGCCTGCGGAGATCGTTGGCAGAGAGGGCGAGCAGTTTGTGGTCCAGACGCCAGCGGGGAGCCAATTGCGCGCTACTTCTACACTTGCGGCAAGCCAGGATTGGCAACCCGGTCAGAAGGTCCTGGCCTGCTTCAGGCCCGATGAGGCGCGCACCGATCTGCACAAGACATCGAACCGCCTGCAGGGCAGGGTACAATTGATGGAATATATGGGGAAGACCTTCGAGGTTCTGGTGCGCCTGGAGGCAAACAGCGGGCCGGACATGCTCGATAAATCTGCACTACGCGTTGATAAATCAACGCTCTACGGCCGAACTCTGCTGGTGCATAGTCCCATTCCGCTTGAAGGCGGGTCCCTGGTCGATTTTGAGATCGCCCCTGAACGCCTGCTGCTCTTCCCGGTGCAGGGCGAGATTCTCTCTACTCCAGCCTCTCCAGTTTCTTCCACAGGAGAACCGGCGTTAGAGGGGAGGAGGTGAGTACGATGGCTGTTACTGCTAAGAATGGAGAGGCGGAGCCAATCCCTGCCCGCAAGAGGGGGCTCATCCACTGGGAGTCGGTGGCACTCTCGCTGCCTGCGCTGGTCATTGTGCTCCTCCTGTTCATCTATCCCTTTATCTTTGGCTTTGGCCTGAGCCTGCAAAGTCAGGATGGCTCCTGGCCGACACTGGCTAACTATAGCAGCTTCTTTAGCGATGTTGGGCAACTGGATACGATTCGCATCACCTTCTGGGTGGCGCTACCGGTCAGTTTTTTCACAGTGCTCGTCTGTATTCCCCTGGCCTACTTCATGCGGCATGGCATGAAGTTTGAGCGTTTGATCACCACTCTGCTAATCTTACCTATGACGCTGGGAACGGTAATGGTCGCCCAGGCGATGGAGCGCTACTTCGGACCTATCGGCTGATTCAATCAGATCCTGGTGGGGCTGCACCTGCTGGCCAGTCCCTTGCAACTGCTCCATAGCTGGCTGGGTGTTGAGATTGCGCTCTTCATCCTGGGCTTCCCCTTTGTTTTCCTGCTGCTTACCGGTTACATATCGGCAATCGGCCCGGACCTGGAGCGGGCAAGTCGTCTGCTTGGGGCCAGCGCCTGGCAGACCTTCTGGCGCGTGATCCTGCCTCTCTCTCTGCCGGGGATCATCGTTGCCTTTTGCTTGAACTTCGTAGCGAACTTCGGAGTCTTTCCGACCGCCGAACTGGTGGGTGATCCAACCGGGACAACTCGTGTGCTCTCGATCGCGGCCTATGATGCTTTTAGCGATAACAACTGGCCGATGGCGACGACCATTGCCCTGGTGATGGGCGCGCTGGAACTGCTGGTTGTGGTGCTGGTGCTCTGGCTACGTAACCGTGTGGCGCGCGGCGCGGTGATCAGCGGTGGGAAAGGAGTGTAGCCATGGAACAACAGGTCGGACCAGTGCAGGGCGCGACCATGGATGTCGAGGCAGCGCTCAAGCAGGATCTGCACAATGTACAATCGCCATCTCAACCCGCGCGGCGTAGACACATCTCCTGGAGCAAGGTGATCTTCTACGTAGTCATCGGGATCTTCGTGCTCAATCTTTTTGGTATGGTAGGCAGCGTGGTGATCGATTCCTTCGGGCACCAGTGGTTTGGCACCTGGCTCCCCACATCATATTCGACCGAGTGGTATACGTACCTGAGCGGGGACCACGACATCGGGCAGCTCCTGTTCAGTACGCTCTTTGTAGCGCTGGCTACAACACTGCTCTCGCTGATACTTGGCTTCCCGGCATCCTATGTGCTGGCACGGCGCCGCTTTCGCTTCAAGGGCGCCCTGATGGCCCTGTATATGGTGCCGATGCTCATGCCCACGCTGGCCTATGGCATTCCACTGGCGACGCTTCTTAGCCAGATAGGGCTGGGTGACCTGCTCGGCTCCTCCCTGGCGAACGTTGTGATTATCAACGTAGTGCCGATCCTGCCCTTCGTTATCCTGATCCTGACGCCCTTTATCGAGCAGGTGGATGTTTCGCTAGAGTCCGCGAGCCGTGTGCTGGGAGCCAATCGCTTCCAGACTTTCTGGCGCGTGGTGCTGCCGCTGGTGATACCGGGCCTTTTGACGGCGGGGGTCCTGGCCATAGTACGTACAATCTCAATGTTCGAGTTGACTTTTCTGGTTGCAGATGCCTCCTCCACAACCCTGGTGGTCGCGCTCTTTGGCGATGCCTTTGGGGCCGGTATTCGTCCTAACCAGGCGATCGACGCGATGGCCGTGATCTACACGATGACGACAATGTCTCTGCTGGTCATTGCCCTGATTTTTGTGAAGCCTACGCAGTTTGTGGTTCGCCTGCGGAGCCAATAAGGCGTGAGGTAAAATTTCCTTGTTGATTTGTTGTATTATTGGTGCAACAGCTACATGATGGGGTGATCTTCTTCCCTGTAGGCGGCGATTTAGGAGATATGATGAATTTCAAGAGCCATTACGAGGGTGCGCCCGGTTATACCCAATTAGTGACACCTCAGACTGCGCCGGTCAAAGAACTGGACTTTGGTGTGCTGCGCCTGGAAGCGGGAGAGCGCTACCAGGGTGAGAGCGCGTCCTATGAGGTCGGGCTGGTGATCCTGACCGGCCGTTGCACTATAGAGGCGGCTGGTGAGGGATTCGAGAGCCTTGGTGGGCGCAGCAGCGTCTTTGAACAGCGCGCGACCGGTGTTTACATCCCCTGCCGGTCAACTTTTGCAATCGAGGCAGAGGCGGGAGGGGTAGAGGTTGCCTTCTGCCGCTGCCCGAGCGATACACAGTACCCGGTGCGGTTGATCCGACCAGAAGATGTCGTTGCCAGGGAGGTTGGCGGACCTGGCTTTAAGCGCTATGTGCACGATATCTTCGGCTTCCAGATGCAGGCCGAGCGCCTGATTGTAGGAGAAACCTTTACGCTGGCCGGCAACTGGTCGAGCTTTCCACCGCATAAGCACGATGTCGAAGCACTGCCGAACGAGGTCCAGCAGGAAGAGTTGTATCTCTACAAAGTACGTCCCATCGATGGTTTTGGCCTGCAATACATGTACACGCAACCAGGTAGTCCGTATGGCGAGTTGGATGAGGCCCTGGCGGTGCGCGACAATGACCTGACTATCATTCCCTATGGCTATCACCCGGTAGCCGCGCCTCCTGGCTACGATGTCTACTATCTCTGGTTTCTGAGCGGACCGAAGCGCTTGATGCGCCCCAATGACGATCCCACCTACGCGTGGATCAAAACCGCCGCTCAGCAGCAGCGAGTTTATCCATAATATCTCGCTCTATTTCAGCAGCCGATGGAAAGGAGAGGGACGTTTCTGCGCAGCAAGAGGTGTCAGGGACGCCGCATAGCTACATGGAAATCAATTTGCGGGGAAAAGTTGCCTTAGTGACCGGTGCAGGAGCCGGTATCGGACGCGCTATAGCTGTCGAGTTAGCCCGCTGCGGGGCGACCGTGGTCATAAACTACCGCCATAACGAGGCAGGGGCGCGCGAGACACTGGACCTGGCGCTGCATGCAGGGGGAAGCGGTCTGCTCGCGCACGAAGGTCAACCTGTGGACGTGGCCGGAGCCGTGCTCTTCCTGGTCTCCGACCTGGCCGCCTTTATCACGGGCGAGGCAATCAACATCAACGGCGGCATGCGCATGGGCTAATGCAGAATTACGCCACCTGTTGGGGAAATGGGGTACATAGGCAGCTCGCAAGGATTTTTTCATGTGCCGTGGCGGCCCGGGCCGCCACGGCACATGAAAAAAGATACGCCGCCGAAGGCGGCACAAAACATGCACATGGCGTGAGTGACTAAAAACTAAAGAAAAGGAATGCTATGCAGAAACGCTACGCTGTCGTAGGTCTAGGCGATCGATCACGCTTATATACACATGCCTTACTTACTATCTTTCGAGAACAGGGGCTGCTTGTAGGGTATTGCGACTCGAATCAGACACGTATGAGCGTGACCAACCGGCATTACGCCGAGACTGTGGGGACTGACCCAGTTGCTATGTATACCGCCAACGCATTTGACCGGATGATCAAAGAACAGAAAATCGACACAGTCATTGTCACTTCTATAGATGGTACGCATCATCACTATATCATCAAGGCTATGGAACTCGGCTGCGATGTCATCACTGAGAAGCCCATGACGATTGACGAGCCAAAATGCCAGGCCATCCTCGATACGCAGAAGCAAACGGGGCGGAGTTTAACTGTTACGTTCAATTACCGCTACTCGCCGCATAATACGCAAATAAAATCGATTTTGCGCTCCGGTGCGATTGGCAAAGTTCTCTCGGTCCATTTTGAATGGCTGCTCGATACCTGGCATGGAGCCGACTATTTCCGGCGCTGGCATCGTGAGAAAGAAAACTCGGGCGGCTTGATGGTACATAAAGCTGCACACCATTTCGATCTGGTCAACTGGTGGCTAGAGACCGAGCCCGAAAGCGTCTTCGGTTTTGGCGCCACTGCCTTCTACGGAGAAGAGAATGCCAGGAAGCGTGGCATGACGCAGTTCTACGAGCGGAGCCATGGCAATCCGCCGGCGCAGAACGACCCCTTCGCCATTCAACTGGAAGCAAGTCAGGACTACCGTGAACTCTACCTCGAAGCCGAACATGAAGATGGCTATTTCCGCGATCGAAGTGTATTCAGCAAGCATATTGGGATAGAAGATGATATGGCTCTGGTGCTTCGTTACCGCGGCGGAGCCATCATGACCTATCACCTGCACGCATATGCTCCCTGGGAAGGCTACCGTATCGCGTTTAACGGCGACAAAGGCCGGCTCGAAGTCGAGATAGTCGAGTCGGTGTACAGGATCGATTCTCGCGGCGAAGGTCCTTTGCCCGATGGCCTGGAAACGCAGCCGTTGGAAAACTATCCAGCATCGCGTATCCTGCTGCGTCCCCTCTGGAGTTTGCCGCGCTCTATCTCTGTCGAGGAAGGCAGCGGTGGGCATAGCGGCGGCGATGAGCGCATGCTGGCCGATATCTTCCTTCCCAGAACCATGCCCGATCCCTGGCAGCGCGCGGCAAATCACATTCATGGCGCTCTGGCTATCCTGCCAGGGATCGCCGCGAATCAATCCTTCGCGACCGGCCAGCCAGTAATTATCTCCGACCTGGTGACATTCTAAGTACTTAACCCACATCAATGGCTTGCACCAGGTGATTTTCTGGTTCGTTCCCTAAATCCATTATAAAGCTCCAGAACGTATTAGGTAGTGGGTAAAACCGTATGTAGCATAGATTGGTATTGCCCAAAATGCGAGAGCTGTCATGGCCACACGTGTCAAACCTCGTCTGGTACATCTTCGATAAGCTCAGTCACGGGCGCGTGCGGAGGGGATCAAGAATTTCGCGGTCTTCTGCAATCACGTGACCATCATACCTGCGATCAAGGCGATAAAAGCAGCAGGCCGAGGACCACTAGATCGCTTCGAAAAAGTGCAGATGGCGTGCCATTTCACTGGCTCCGACACGGTTGTTGACGCCGAGTTTGCGATAGATGCTTTGCACCTGTGTGCGGATGGTGTTGATGGAGACGATGTGTTCAGAGGCTATTTCCCGATTGGAACGGCCGGCAACGAGCAGGCGCAGCACACGCAATTCTTGTGACGAGAGCAGCTCGATAAGCTGCCCGGGAAAGAGATCAGCAGAAGCTTCTGTCTTTCCTCGTTCCTGCGCGAATGCATGCAGGATGCTCCGGGCATAGGTACGCAGGGCCTGTTCGCGCACCTGCGGAATCAGAGTGTGCAGGAGCGTTGCCATTGTCTCTCCTTCATCTAGAAAGAGGCGCAGAAAGCCTTCGGTATGCGCTCGCGTGAGCACTGTGAGAAGGTGCTGCCTGGCTTCATGTAATTGTTTGCTCGCGGCATATGTCATGGCCTGTAGAAGCTGGATTTCCAGCTTACTGCGTATGCGCCCTGCTTCACCTGCTGATGCGAGCAGTCGTGCGAGCATATCCTGTGCTTCTGTTATCTTCTCCTGAACAATGAGCAGGCGGACGATAATCAACTCCTCGCGCTCGCGTTGAGAGGGTGATATGTGCTCGTCGTATTGGTAACGGCTGTTGGCCCAGCGATGTACCGCGGCATGGTCGCCAGTTGCTAGATGGAATATGGCCTGCTCTGCCTGGATTCTACGGCTGATTTGAGCACGCAATGGCGTCTCCAGCAGGGTAGCGCTGGATAATATGCTGGAGAGAGAAGCGCAGCGCTGCAAGGCTGCTTCGCCCTGTCCCCGGGCGTGCTCGACGCGTGCCAGGAGCAGCGCTACCTCAACCTGCCATTCCGTACCAGCGATGTGGTTGCTGACGGTAAGCGCCTGCCGGGCCTGCTGTTCGGCCGTGGCTAATGCATTGCGCTCGTAAGCGACTGCCGCCAGGCTTTGCAGCGCATGAGCGGTGTCCCCAGCATCTTTTGCTTCCTGAGCAAGGGCGAGCACCTGGCGATAACTATCTTCCGCTTTGTATAATGCTGCCTGCTCATAGTATATTTTCCCCAGTATCAAGATGATCCCGCGCATGGCATCGAAGTTGCCGACCGCTTCCCAGCAGGCGCGCGATTCCTGAAGCACCTCATGCGCTTCGTTAAGCTGGCCCTCCTGAAGCGCTCCTATGCCGACAATGCCTAAGCTGATGTTGCGCCACGCTTTCTCTTCTGCCGGTAAGCGAGTGAGCGCCTCTCTGGCAAGAGCCAGCGCGCGTTGGTGTGCTCCCTGACGAGAAGCGATCATGGCACGGAAAGTCTGGGCCTCGCCGATTTTCGCTGCATTCCCCATTGCCCGCCAGCCCTCTTCCGCCATCTGCAATAGCTTTTCTAGCTGGGCGAACCCCGCCGGGTCAACCTTTCCGGAAAAGAGTAGCGCGGCCGCGTAGTACTGGCAGAGTACTGGATAGTATTTGAGCAATGCTTCGGGTATTTGTTGTAGCCAGAGCAGCACTGTGTGTACTTCCTGCAATTCATGGAGTGGCCGCGCCCCTATCAGTTGTCCGATCAGTATGATGGCCCGCTGCATGTTCTGCGCCTGCAGAGCAGCTTCGATGGCTTCCGTAAAACGTCGCTGCGCTTCGAACCAGATGCTCGCTTGCGCTGACAGAGCGCGCAATGTGTCTTCGCCCAGGCGGCGGTGTGCTTCGGTTCGCATGGCCTGGGCGAAGAGCGTGTGATAACGAAACCACTCTCCTGTCCCGTCTAATGCTTCCAGGAACAGGCCCGCTCGCTCCATCTCCGCCAATTGCTGAGCGCTGTCCTGCCGTCCGGTGACAAAATCGCAGAGAGGCCCGCTGAACTGATTTCAGAACACTTGTGCGCAGCAGAAAGTCCTGAAGGGGCTCTGGTTGTGCGCTCAGCACTTCACTGACGAAGTAGTCCAGGATGAGCCGGTGACTGCCTGCGAAGCTCACGAGATGGTGTTCAACTTCTTGCTGGTTCTTGTGACCTCGCAGCGCCAGGGCCAGCAAGCGCAGTCCGGCTGGCCATCCCTCCAGGTGGCTATCGATCTGCGCAAGCATCTCTCGTGCCAGGGGCAAGGCCAGTGTTTGCCGGAGAAAATGGTCCGTTTCCGCGGCTGTGAAGCGCAAAGCGGCGGCCTGTATTTCGAAGAGTTCGCCCCTTGCACGTTGGCGCGCGAGTGGCAGCGCTGGCGTGCTGCGCGAGAGGAGGAGCACATGCAGCGAAGCGGGGAGATGTTCGAGGAAGACAGCCATTGTCTGATGGATGCGAGGTTCGCTGATGAGATGATAATCGTCAAGAACGAGCAGGAAGGCGCCTTGCAGGTTCGCCAGGTCATTGAGCAGCAGCGTCAGGACAGTTTCCATACCTGGTGGCTCAAATGGAGGTTGGAGGGTCGTAGAGAGATGCGCCAGGGCATCGCTGCCAAGATGTGCCTGCACTTCCTGGCAGGCGGCGATAAGGTAGCGCCAGAAGCGCAGCAGATCATTGTCTCCCTCATCGAGGGAGACCCACCCTGACGGGATCAATGGCCCGGTCGCTCGTCGCGCGATGAGCCACTGGTTCACCAGTGTGGTCTTGCCGAAGCCGGCCGGAGCTGAAAGCAGGGTCAATGGGTGTTCCAGAGCGGTATCGAGTTGCTCTAATAAGCGCTCGCGCGCAATGAGTGAGGAATGCAGGCGCGGTGGCTGGAGCTTATATCTGAGCAGCGGCAACTCGTGTGGCGGTACTGTGGTGGGAGCGGGAATACGCAGTGCCCCGGTTGCCGTGGAGGAAGGGAATCTCTCTGTATGCTCTGCATCACCGACAACGTCCCTGTTGTTGCTGGCCAGGATGCGCGCAATCTCTTCCAGGTGGGCAGCGGTCAAGTCAACGCTACGCCCGGCATATTTCTTGATGGTGCGCCGGTTCAGGCTGCGATACGCATACCAGTAATCCGCGCCGCGCTCCCTGGCTTCTTTCAGTAAGGACAGGCGTCCCTGTTTGCCCTGGAATGAGAAGGAAGATTGTTCCGCGAGCCAGGCGAACCACCAGTCTTCTTGCAGGGGACGACCGGCAGCGCTTTCCTGGGCGTGCAGTTCATATCGCTCGTGCTCAGCTGACCAGCGCAGCGTATAGCGTGCGGATTTCGGCATGGTCGCTTTTCTCTGTATTCCCCAACATCTCAATAAAGACGAGTATAACAGAGGAGGGATGATCGATGCAAGCACGCGTTGGGGAATGGGTGCAGTTCATTATTTTGCGCGGAGCGCAATATGGCGGGCATGGCACCCGCAAGGGGTGCCACTACTCTACGACGCTGGGAGCGCCTCTGATCGTCTCTAGTAGTGACAGGGCTTGCCCCTGTCATGCAAAAAAATGAACTGCACCCTTGGGGAATAACCAGGGCAATTTCTATGTCGTGTGGGGACGGGTATGCACTTCTATTTCATCGCGCAATCATCCGCTTCAATCACTTTAGCGGGTGATGCTGAGGCTCTTTGGGCAACCTATACTTGGACTGTAGAGAAAATTGTAATACAACCGAAACGGAGAGTACTTATGGAAAAAACGCTTAATGTGCAGGATCAACGGGCACATGAGAAAACGAAAACGTATCATTTCGTGCCTGTGCTGGTGCTGATCGTGCTGGCACCGACGATTGCTGAAGTACTGCTTGGCAATCTCCTTTTCAATAGCATTTTTGTTTTTCTCCTGGTGATAAATACGGTGTTATACGGCTCCGGTGCGATCCTCATTCGTGAGGTGGCGCGCCGCCGCGACCTGGGCTGGTTGGGAATCGTCGTGCTGGCGCTGGCCTATGGAGTCGTGGAAGAAGGACTGGTCATGCAATCGTTGTTCAATCCACACAACCCGGCGTTGGAATGGATGGGATCATATGGCCAGGCGTTCGGCGTCAATTGGTTCTGGGCATCCTATGTGCTGGGACTGCACACCGTGTGGAGCATCACGCTTCCTATTCTGCTGGCGGAATACCTGTTTCCCAGGCTGCAAAGCCGTCCCTGGCTGGGCCGCATGGGGCTGAGTATTGATGCTGCCATCTATGTCCTGATCTGTCTCTTTTTGTGGCGAGCCATCACGTCGCGCACCCACTTTTCCGCCTCGCCGAGCGCGCTGATCGGTACCGCATTGCTCGTGGCTGCACTCGTCTCGTTGGCGCTGCTTGTAGTGCCACGCCTGACTGCCGCTCCAGGTGCCAGGAAAGCTCCGGCGCCCTGGTTAGTTGGGCTGACGGCGTTTCTGGCAGCCACGCTCTTTTCTGCTATGTTCCTCCTTCTTCCCCATATGCCGGCCGTTCCGCTGCTGGTCTCGATGCTGCTGTACGTGGCGGTATATGTGATAATGATAATCCTGGTGTGGCGCTGGTCAACGCAGCGCCAGTGGGGCGCTCGTCACCACCTGGCCCTGGCCACCGGAGCGCTGATCGAGACCATGCTCTTTGGCTTTCTGCTCGTGTCGAGGGGCAGTCCCGCTGATCTCATTTTTCACGCCGTCCTGTGCGTGGTCATCCTCCTCTTGCTGCCCTGGATTGCTCGCGGGCTACGCGCCAGCGAGGCGAGCAGGGAAGTCAAAGGAATCTCGTAATTTTTGCTAAGAGCACATCTATGTCGAATGGCTTGGCAAGAAAATCATCAGCCCCAGCGCTCAATGCTGTTTCCTCTGCACTCGGATGAGCCGAAAACATGATGACAGGGATGTGTTTTGTCTCCTCTTGACTCTTAAGGTGCTTGACAATCTCCCTGCCATCCTTGCCAGAGAGCAACATATCCAGCAAGATGAGGTGGGGGAGCCCGCCATTATGGAGGTTTTCGAGAAAGTCGCTTTTGACTGCCATCACCACCATATAACCTTCCTCTTCTAAAATCACCTGAAGGAATTCTAAGATGTCGGGTTCATCGTCAACTATAAGGATTTTCTTCTGCTTACTCTGCATACACATCCATGCCCTTGTTTCCTGCTTGCAGCGGAAGGCTTACCTGCTCTTCCTCCTTAGTTACAGGCAGGGCCACAAAAAAGATCGCGCCTTCGCCTTTCCTGCTTTCCACCCACATGCGACCATTATGGCGCTTCACGATTTCATAGGAGATATATAAGCCGATGCCCAACCCTGGAAAGGTTCTTTCCTCCGGGTTTGTGACTTGATAGAAGCGCTCAAAGATTTTCTGGTGATGAGCTTCGTCTATGCCAATACCGAAATCCTGCACGCTGATAATGGCGTGCCTATGATCTGTATCTCGCGAGGCACGCACAATCACTCTATCTGCCTTAGGAGAATACTTGACGGCATTGGTTAACAGATTGGTTAACACCTGCCCTAGACGATCTTTATCGCCCATCAGCCAGGCCTCTGCCTTTCCATCAACAAGCAGGTGATGGGTTGAGGTTGCCGCCTGTACATTTTCTACAGTCTCCTGCACCAGCGCATCCAGGTCAAAGGCTTCCTCTCGCAGTTCAAGTTTTCCTGCCTGCATCTTGGAGATATCCAGTAGATCGGTGATGAGAGCGGTGAGCTTATCGAGCTGGGCATCGACACGGGCAAGGAAATGCAGCCCTTGTGCATCACCCTGTTTTGCCAGGCGCCGTTGGAGGACGTTCGTAAAGCCCTTTAGACTGGTCACGGGTGTTTTGAGTTCATGGCTTGCCATACTAATGAATTCGTCTTTGCGCCATTCTGCCAGCATGCGCTCAGTAATGTCATGAATGATTGTGATGGCGTAGAATACCTTCCCCTGCTCGTCAAACACTGGACGTGATTTCACGAACGACCAGCGCTCGGATTGCCCGGTGGTTGGGTCCCGGTAGCCAATGATAGCCTGGGCCTCCCGTTCCCCAGCAAGGACGCGTCTATGGGTCCGTTGGGAGAGTGGAAAGGGGTGTCCCTGTTCATCAATGAGTTTATACCTGGCGACAATCCCCTGCGGCGGCATTTGCATCATAGCTTCTACAGAAGCATAGCCATTGATCGATGCGGCTGCCTCATTTGCGTAGATGATATGGCCGTTTCGATCATAGACAACGATACCATCAGCGACTCCCTGTAGGATGATGTCCAATTGATCGCGGGCTTGCTTTACTTCTTGATACAGCCGAGCATTATCAATGGCCACTCCTGCCCGACGACCGATCTCTTCCGCCAGCGCCAGGTCCCGTTCGTCGTAGTTTCTGCCCAATTCCGTCGAAACAAAGGTTACCACCCCAATGGTTCTCCCACGAGCAACCAGTGGGACATAAATCACGGAGGTCAGGCCAATCTGCCGCGCAATGGCCAGTTCTTCCTCGTTTCTGGTAGAGGTCACCAGCATCTCATCGGTAATTTCTGGATAGAGTTCAGATTGCCCGGTGTGGACGACGCGAGGAGCGCCAGTGGGAGCGTTGGGATCAATGGGATATTTCTCCCGCAACGCTCTGGCCCATTGCACTTGTTCCGGGTCTTTATGTCCAACCTCGATCAGTTCAAAATGCCCCCTGGCATCTACCAGGTCCACAGAAAACCAATCGGCAAGCTGCGGAACCACCAATCGGGTGATGTTGGCAAGAGTCTCCTGATAGTCCAGGGTAGATGTGAGAACTTTGCTGACCTCGGCGAGAAAATGTTCTTGCGCTGCGGCCATTTGTACAACCGTGCGATAGTGTTCCTGGTTTTCCCGCTCTCGTTGTTTGCGCTCAGTAATGTCGCGATTAATCTCTAAAATGGCGCCTGGTTGACCCGCCTCATCACGGAGCAAGACCTGGCGACTTTCCACGACCACTTCCGTTCCATCGCGACGGGTATGTACGAGTTCTCCATCCCATTGCTCTCCTGCCGCCAGCATGGTATCGAGCGCTTCACGAGACTCTGGGAAGCAAGTTTTAAGCAACGTATGCGTGATGTTGCCTATGGCTTCCTGGGCTGTCCACCCGTAGAGTTCTTCCGCACCCCGGTTCCAGGAGACGATCGTGCTTGTAGAGTCACGAACAATGATGGCATCATGGGCCAGTTCAATCAAGCGGCTTTGAAGGCGCACGGTTTGCTTCTGTCGTGATGCATCCTCTTCGCTGGGCCTTGGCCTGGTAATCTCCTGGAAGGAGTCTGAGGAGGGAGGATACGTGCTCATGTGTTAGCCTCCGTTCTCGCAATTCTTACAGCCTATAATACCACAACGAGCAGGGACAGTACCCCGGTAAGAGAAATGTTTCCTCCGGGAAAGTTCATTGATGGCCTGGCAGTTATCAGGAGACAGCTGGCGGCGCCTCCTGCGCATCTTCCCCGGCAGCCACCTGCTTATACGGGAAGAGCGGTCGCAGCACGAGATAGAGGACGATGCTCACCGCAGCGCCAAGCAGATAGCCCAGGCTGGTGCTGACAAAGATGCCTTTTGCCAGAGGGCCGGTGAAGAAAGCCGACGAGGTAAAGAGCAGGCCCACCACCACGCCGGCCAACCAGGCAATAAAGGCGGGCAAGTTGAAGCCAGACGTGTAGTAGTATGCACTCGTTCGAGTCGTGTCGTCCAGGCTTTTCGTGTCATAGCCGCGGCGCCAGATCATATCGACCAGGAAGATCGCCGCCCAGACCGTCAGTCCATCTGCCAGTAAGAGCAGGAAGCTCGTGAGAGCGCCCTGGAAGTCATTGCGAATCAGCAGTACGTAGATCGAGCCAACGATCATCAAGGCGCCATCGATCAGCACGGCATATTGACGCCTGATGCGGATACCCAGGGCGAGCAGGTTGAGACCGGACGAGTAGATGTCGAGCGCAGCGCCGGCCAGCAGTCCTCCAACGGCAGTAAGCAAGTAGGGAATAGACAACCAGGATGGCAGCGCCTGCTGGATCGTTGCAAGTGGGTCCGAAGTATTCAGCACATCAGCGCGGTGCGAGGCCAGGAGCACACCAACGATCATAAGCACGTAGAGCGGGAGCGTGCCGCCAAGGGTAGTCCAGAAGGTAATCGCGGCTCCTGAACTCCTGCGCGGCAGGTAGCGCGCATAGTCCGCGCCAGCGTTAATCCAGCCGATACCCGTGCCTGCCATAACGATGATGAAGGCGGTCACCAGGCCCGTATCCCAGGGGCCCATTGGCTGGCTCAAGAGCCTGTGCCAGTCGGTCTGAGGAAGAAGGAAGGCGATAATCACCACGGTGAGGATGCCAAAGGTCCAGGTCGCCACACGCTGCAGCCAGACCAGCGTAGCGTGCCCCCAGTACCCACACGCCACCACCGCGGCCGCGAGCACGATAATGCTGATGAGTGTCAAGATTGGAGTGGTTTGCAGGCCAAAGAGGCGTAAAAGCGCCAGCAGCGCATAAGTGGAGGTGATCACGAGGATGGTCTCCCAGCCAACCAGGCTGATCCAGCTGACCAGGGTCGGTCCGATGTTGCCACGGGTACCGAAGACAGCACGCGAAAGCGTAAGCATCGGCGCACCGCCCCATACCCCGGGAATGCTGAGAATACCCACGAAGATAAAGGACACCATCGTGGCCACCAGACCGACAAAGAGACTTTGCCACAGGTTAAGCCCGTTGCCCGCCAGGTACTGCGCCCCGTAGACAACACCCAGGATACCGATATTTCCGGCGAACCAGATCCAAAATAATTCTAATGGCCTTCCATGGCGCTCCTCCCGCTCTATGGGATTAATACCGTTCATTTCAACGGACCAAACGCGGTCGCTTTCAGGCTGCTGAATTGTGTTCATAGACCACCTTTCTGTACGTCCTATTATGTCTGTGGGGAAGTCGTTGGTCGGATGTGCTGCTCCTTCTGCTGAAGAGCGCCAGCAAAATGCGCGGCTTTTTCATTATCAACAAGCTATACTGCCAAAATATTTCCTATCATTATCGCCTACACATCTGCAACCGGAGCCATATTTTTTGTATTCTACTGTATAGAAGCAAAAAAAGATGCCTGCACAGACTGGGGAAGGAGAGACATGGAGCCAAATGGCGAGCAGTCGCCAGATTTACTAGAACTGCTGGCGACCGACCTGGACTGCTACTTCCAGCAACTGGTGTTGAGTTCTCAACAGCGGCTCTACGCGTTTGCCTTGCGCCAGGCAGGTAGCCCTCAGGATGCCGAGGATATCGTTCAGGAGGCTTATATACGTGCGTACCACGCGCTGGCGGACTATCCTCCAGAGCGTATACGCACAATGAAACTACAGCCGTGGCTGCACAAAATCACCCTGCATATCTTTTATCGCCATAGGAGTAGCTCTCAACTCTCGTACTTGCCGCTTGATCTATCAGAGGATAGCATGCTCCTCGAAATAGAGGATGATGGTCGTGGGCAGCCGGAGAGGGTACTACAGAATAGGGAAGATGTGCATGAACTTGAAGCGCTGATCTCGGGACTTCCAGAACAGTATCGCGCAGCAGTAAATTGCTATTATTTCGCAGAACTGAACTATCGCGAAATAGCAGAACTGCTGAATCAACCTGTTGGTACGGTCAAATCGAATGTGCATCGTGGTACTCAGCTTTTACGAAAGACGCGGGAAGCACAGCAGCAAAGTCAGATGAGAGGCTGGCATGGAAAACAACAGTAATGGGTGGCGCATCAGCCACAACGAGGACAATAGCAGAGGC
>Ga0137377_10000587_pt1 | contig 22668 bp, 23 predicted proteins | sample SagtaG_22_FD_104815 | JGI IMG/M metagenome (GOLD analysis project Ga0137377, IMG submission 104815) | Vadose zone soil microbial communities from Sagehorn Ranch, Mendocino, California, USA - Sage2_L_40_16 metaG | ecosystem: Environmental > Terrestrial > Soil > Vadose zone | place: USA... | reverse complement strand
GATCTTCCTAATCAGCCATGTCGGGGATCTAGAGGTGGAAGCGGACACTGTTATCGAGATGGAGAACGGGACGGTTCGGGAGGTTGTGACTCGTAAAGCCTCTTTACCGCAGCGGATAGAGATTCCAGCCTGACAATGTCTTGAGTCTTGACTGGCTTTACGGCTTCGACGAGCTCAACGCCTACAGACTCGACACTAAGACGGGTAGGGAGCGCCTTGAGGCTCAGATCAAGAATCTTCCTGGGCTACTAGATTTTGCTGAGATAGGGCTCCCGAAGAAGCCGAGGATTCTCTGATTGATGGCCGGGTCTTGCATTGAAGGAATAGCATTCGCGAAAATCTAGGATGCCGACGTAACTTGTGTTGACCTGCAAGAGCGACTATTGTCTAAGGGTCTGAGAGAGGCCAAGAGGAGGAGGCTGAAACTCCGCGTGATCCGAGGTGACGTCCGAGAGCCATCAAAGCTGGTTAGTGGCAAGTTTGATCTAGTAACTGTTCCGGGACAGCCGCTTCCACACATTGGGATTTTCGACTTCGACCAGACAATAGGCGGAGTAAAGGGACTCCCTTGCGAAGAACGGGGCATTCCTGATTGACCAGTCGGATCTGATCTTCAGAATCCTGCCACAGTACAGGGACGCTATGACGTATAACCTAGAGCCGCCAGTTTTCAGCATTCACCGGACTCTCAATCCTAGACACGGGTACTTCGAGCGTCTCTTCTATAGTCGAACAAGACACGAAGTCTACAAGACCTATCTGTGGGCGCCGTGGATCATTGAGTACATGCTGAAGAAGAACGGGTTCAGAGAGGTGGAAGTCAAGCCGTACGTGGACCCCGTACAATATGCCTCAAACCTTCTTGCACACGGCGAGAAGCTCAACCAGCTAGTGCCCAGACGGGGTTTTGTAGCCGGTTCGGTTATCCCAAAAGAACACTCTTGTGTAACGAGGAAAAAATATTTTGAGTTTTTCGGAGGGGGTCTCACCAGTTTAAACTTTTACGGGCGAACTTCGTGGTTCTATGCGTAGAAGCGGCTAGTCGAGCTTTTCGTTAGTGGAGAGTTCCTATTAAGCGTGAAATTTGTGTGATCTCAAATCACTGCCCCGATTTCGGGGTAGGGCTTGTTCTGCGATTGTCATGTTTAAAGCAGTACAGTTTGTGCGAATCCTATCGTCGAAGAGATCAAAAACGATAAGGGTTCGGTAATTATATCCTGGAGCCGAGTTTTGTGTCGCGACCATCAAGTACAATTGAGATTTCGAGCAGACCACTCGCCCGGTAACGTGTCTTCTGCCGGAGACAAGCCGATCGGGGTTAAGATTCGCAAGTGGCTTGAGCCCCGCTGGAAAAATGAGCCGACAGTATCTAACCCCATTCTGGAAGACTATTCATAGAGTCGAAACCAAGGTTTCCAATAAGAAAGTCAGCTCTGCGTCCGACGGAGGAGCCGCATCCCGCACATTCACCAGCAGCATGGTTTCCCATGCTGACGGTAAAAGTGGAGCAGCAGAATTTTCCAAAGGACGTGAATCAACAGTTACTTTTTCTGAAAAATTTGCTGCCTTCCTCTTACCCGCGGCGTCAGCACATGGCGCGAAGTCGAAGTTCAGATTAGCCTCCCGTTACGGGTGGATACCAAGCGCGTCTTCTGAGTAATGTAAGCCAGTCAAGACCTTCATAGTGATAAGCGTTTGTTAATCTGAACAGCTGATTCTGGTGTTCTGCACTTCGCTAGCCCACAGTCCAGAAAACAGACACGTAGGAATTGGCCGACCGGAATCCGAAGCTCATTCCACACGACACTGATTTCTTCCCAGCATGCGAGGCGACGAATCCCTTTTGCCGCAACACTCAGTCAAACAAAGTATTTCACTAATCACGTATCATTGACCGCAAACACTGCCTGTGTTGTGGAACGGACGGCTAGTAACCCATAAGGGATCCATTCTTGCGTGCCTTATCGAAAAATGCCCTGAAACAGAAGTATCCTATCGGAAGGTAGATCAAGGTCAAGACAATTATGGAGATTACGTCCGAGAATAGATTTGAGTCGAAAATCGAATAACCTTTCAGGATTGCACCTCTTGTAATCGATAACCCGTGTGTCAAAGGGAAAATCCATGAAATTGCCTGGGCCCATTGTGGCAGGGCTTCGACAGGAAAGGCCAGTCCAGTAAAGAAGACGAGGCTTGTCCAGAGGATCTGATTAATGTCATCTGCCCTTTTTGCGAGGAACGTCAGCCCGGCTAACGCAAAGGCAAAGGCGGTCATCCCCGCAAGAGTCAACAACACTCCTAGCAATGCTGCAAGTATGTTTGGCGTGACCGTCAACGTGAAGGAAAGGGTCAGGCTACCCACCACGAGAACAATACCAGCACTGACCATGGCCATTGTGACGCTGCCCGCGATCTTTCCCAGCATCCAAGCCACCTTGCTGGACGGAGTGACGAATATGGCTTCTACGGTCCCGACCTGTTGTTCAATCCTGATACCATTGGCTCCTGACCAGACAGAGTTCATGATTACGGCCTGGAAGGCAAAGCCTAGAATCACAAAAGGGATGTAATCGTTGTAGCCGCTGGTTGCCGCAAAGGTGGTCAACGCTGCTGGTCCGAGTATCTGAAGAATTGTCCAGGAAGTGAGCAACAGAAATATGGGTCCGAGGACTTGCAACCCTACAAACGAACCCGCGTTCATGTAACGAAACGTCTGCAACATGCTGTATCTGTAGCTTCCCTTGAAGACGTCAAGGTCGAACCCACGATCCATGTCTCGGCGGCCCTTAAATTTTGTAAAGCGTTCCGTTTCTCTTTGCTTGAACTTCCACTCTTTTCAAAACGAGATGCCCCGCGAGAAAGAGCAACACGGTGAAGATGTACAACGGTGCCAAGGTCCCCAGAAGGTCCGTGAGTGTTCCTTGCTGGACAACGGTTCTTCTGAGTGCGTCTATGCCATAAGTTACAGGGAGAATGTACGCAAATAGCTGGAACACGGCGGGCAGTGCCGCCACAGGAAACGCCACTCCAGACAGGTATCTAATAGGTGCTTGGAGACTTGTGGCTACCTGGTCCGCTGCCCTAGTAAGCACGAAGAAGCTGGCAAAGAATACACCCACGGCTACCAAAGCCACCATTGTGGAGACCAAAGCAATAACCACTGCTAGCCAGTCAGCAATCGCAGCCTGAATTCCGAAAATCGCCCAGCTTAGCAGAAAGACCCCTGCTATCCACCATGCACCCTCCAAGAGAGAGCTAAAACCTGACGCGAGGAGCACAGTCATTCTATTAGCTGGCGAGAGGAATAACGATTCGATGGTTCCGTTGAACCGTTCTTCCTGAAGAGTCGCCCCCGTACCCCACAGCATACGATTGTAGAGCAAATAGACAATGGTGCCCAGTATGATCATGCCAGAGAAACTCGAAACACCGTACCTTGCATTTAGCACCTGGCTTACCTGTTGCCCGGAGGCCAGTCCGAGATACTGATACACATTGAGAGCTAGCAAAGGAAGCGGCCAAACGATAGTTGCGAGCACAGACGTACGGTAAGACACGAACTCTTTGAAGTGCCTCACTAGGACCCCTTTGAAAGTGAGCCATTCAAGCTCCAGATTCAATCACGCAACCTCCTTCCTGTCAACGAAATAAAAACATCCTCAAGCGAAGGTTTTGACTGTTCCAGGAGACGAACTCTCACTCCCGACTTGACCATGGTTTCAGTAAGGTGTGGTAAGGTCTCTTCCGAATCCCTTGTATGAACCAGAATTTCCGTCAGTCCTGACACAGCATCTACGACTGAAATCTTCACCTCTTCGACGCCTTCTATGCGCTTTAAATCAGACTCCAGACCACCCGGCACATTCGTCCCGTTGATCCTAAGAACGTCAATTTTTCTCACTCGGGCCTTCAACTCTTCCGGTGTCCCGTTGGCGATGATCTTTCCATGGTCAACAACTGCAATACGGTCGCATAATTGATCCGCCTCTTCCATGTAATGTGTTGTGAGCAGGATGGTTTTTCCTTGTTCCTTCTGTAGTTTCTCTTTGATGAACTCCCGCACGACAAGAGCAGAGTTGGGATCCAGTCCCAGGGTGGGTTCATCAAGCAAAAGTGTTGGAGGGTCGTGTACTAGTCCACGAATCAAATGGAGTCTTTGTTTCATGCCCCTCGAATATTTCTCAACGTTATCGTTGGCGCGGTCTTCCAGCTCCACTAGTTTCAACAATTCATCTATTCTAGGTTTTGCTTTGTCCTCTCGAACACCATAAAGTCTCGCGAAAAAGAGGAGGTTTTCTCTGCCTGTGAGCCGCCAGTAGAGACCTCGTTCCCCACCGGTGACAACTCCTATGGACGACCTAACCTCGTTCGGTTGCCTCGCCACGTCGAACCCGTTTACGAAGGCTGTGCCGCCGTCTGGTATCAACAACGTAGAAAGGAGCTTTATCGTAGTTGTCTTGCCAGCGCCGTTAGGCCCTAACAAACCAAACAGGGAACTCTTGGCGATCGAAAGATTCAGCTTGTCAACAGCAGTAACTTGCTCAGATGCGTTTGCGCCCCTCCTCGGAGAGAACCACCGTTTCTCTCTCTTCTTGTCGAAGACCTTGGTCAGCTCGACTGTCCTAACAGCATCCACCAAATGTCACCGTTGGGAGAACTCGATCAAGATTTGCTCTTCACCAAGCAGCGAAGAATGTTGCGGGTTTGAGGTCTGAAGATTTCTGAAATAATACCGATACGAGTACGGCACCTCATCAACCTTGCAAAGGGTTCGACACGGTCTCGTCCGAGAAAACATCTCAGTTAACGGCCGCAACTGTTGCACTTTCTATCATCGGAAACGTGCAGACGTGCACTACTAAGGTTTTTCAGACTCAGTCCACAGCTTTTGTTCGGAGATAGGAGGTGCACTATAACAGACTCTGACTCCATATGACAGTTGTTGAACATAAAATGAAATGAATTGAAGCTCCTTAAACGAATAGAGCGCCTTCCTAAGGCGCTTGATACTTGTGCAATTCGTCATCGGATTTGGTGGAAACGCTTGGTGGTGGTTTGTTTGAGCCAAAGAATTTGACCCATTCTATACACTGGTACAGTCCCCTTGGTACCTTGGTAGTGTCAATTCCCAATTCCATGAGCAACGTGTGGAAGTAAGACTCACAATAACGCATGTATTCAGGAGACATTTCACCAATTGACTCCTCTAAATTGTCCAAAGCTACGCACGTCTCACGTTTCGACTTGCTCATCTTCGCATTCCCTTGTGGAGACAGTATTGTCTCGTACGTGATCCAAGACAAAGCGTCTGGTGATCCGATTCTCTTTGTGAGGTCCCCTACGAAGTACTCCTCATCCCTACCAAGAACGAGAAGCAAATTTGAAGATTCTCGTATGGTCAACGCGATTTCGGCAACGGTTAGTGAGTCATCAAAATTATAGGTACTTGGCTCTTCACCCATTTTATTAAGTATCTCTGATAGGCTTTCGGATTCGAATCTAACATCGTCGCTACTTATTCCGAAGTCATGTAGAGTCGACTTAATGGAGTCTCTGAATTTGCCTACGGTTTCCCAAGTAAGGTTTCGGGAAAAGAACGCTCCAACGTCGGATACATATATTCTACCGAATCTGGCGGACCTTCTGAAGTACTTGTAAATGAACAATGCCGCCGCATGTCCCAAGTGCAAATGTCCGCTGCACCCAACTCCGGTCATCACAGCTCTTTCGCCATACATTGCCCTGCTCCATGTTTCGAAATGTCTTTCTACTATTGTCATTTCAGCAGAGTGCTTCAAGCTTTCTTAGATCGAGGATATGTTTGGGCTTATGTTCATCCTCGGGTAGAGTCTTGTTTTGAACGTCGACCTCGTCAATCGTGAGAGAAAGTTTCTCCTGAAGAAATTGCTTTACGTATTCCGCGTCCAGTTCTGCCGGCAAGTTAATGGCTAGTTTGAGGTGATCCCTCCCATGGGTTCGACTTATGGTTAGGCGCCAGTTGGTTCCCGAGTTTCGCGGGCTAAGCTCTCCCAATAGGCTAGCGAGATAGGCAGTGTCCAGCTTCATCCCCTTGACAAAAATCGTATCGTCAACTCTTCCTTTTATTGGGCTAAGTCGTGGCAGTGTTCTTCCACATCGGCATGGCGAGAAATTCAGGGAAGTTATGTCGTTTGTAACATAACGTATCAATAGCTGCCCGTCTCTCTTAAGAGCAGTTAGCACCAGAACCCCCTCTTCACCCTCCGTTAAGGGTTCTTCTGACTGCGGATCGATAATCTCCGGATACGCGTAATCAGATTGGATGTGAAGTCCATCATGATATTCGCATTCCCCCGCCAAACCTGTGTTGATCTCAGCAAGTCCGTATTGGTTGAAGAACGGTGAACGCAGTTTTGTCTGTATCCAAGTTCGGTCTTGAGAAGAAACGGGCACTCCTCCTCCAATAAGTCCGCGGAATTTGGGAAGCTTGTAGTCATGGCTTTCTGCGAAACTTATCAGCCTCAGAAAGTGTGAGGATACAGCGACGAGGAAATCGGGTACTAGTTTCTTCATCAGTGATATCTGTTGCTCCGAGTTTACAGCTCCTGCGGGGACGATATTGGCTCCAATCCGCTGTATTGCATATTGATTCAAGAGTCCAGCGGTAAACAGACCGTATGAAACCATCATCTGGATGAGGTGCCCTTTACGTACCCCGTGCATATACCAAGTTCGAGCGAGTGTATCGTTGGATACTTTGATGTCCCGTTTTGTCATCGCCATGATGTAGGGACGCTCTGTGGTTCCGGAACTAGCGTGGTATTCGGCTATATCTTCCCTTTTCACCACCACGGTGTCCCATAACGACGCTTTCCGGAGGTCGTCCTTGCGTGTCAATGGCAGATTTGAGATCTGTGACAACGAATCAATTCGTGTTGACCTGATCTTTCCTTTGTAGAAGGTGCTTTGTTTTCTGGCACGCGCGAGCACTGCATTAATTGCTGACAGTTGATTCTTCTGTAACTTAGATAGCGGCAGGATTTCTGCCTGGTCCCAATAGGTCCTACTCGGTGTCATACACGTATTTCAACACTCTTTCCCTTTCATCACCGGTTAGCCTAAATCGATCGAGGATGTTGTTAACATCTTCTGCAAGTTGTCGCTTTCTTTCACGATGTTGCTGTAGGAATTCATCTATTTTCTTCGCAGCGTACTCTTTCACTTCACCAGTAGTAAGCTTGCCCGCTCGATAGCCCTCACCTATTTGGGCAATTTTTGAATCGTCATCCTCGAATAGATAGAAAAGAAGGAGGTATGCAACATCTTTCTCAAGGTCGGCGCCGATCTTGCGATGCATCTCTAGGCTTGTATGTGCTCCTGAGAACGCGAATCGCATCAGCTTCTGTTTGATCCGAGGGTAGTCATCATCGAGCCAAATTACTTTGTTTGGGTCAGTCGTACTCATCTTGCCTCTCGGGTCCTCAAGTGTTGGAAGGAACTTACTCATCACACTTACTGGTTTCTTAACGCGGAATCTTGAAAGACCGGCGATGTCCCTGGATAGTCGAACGTGCGGATCTTGATCGATAGCAATAGGAACTAGAGTTTCGTGACTGCCTAGAAGGACTTGGGGAAGTAGCAAATGGGCGGTTTGAACTGACGGATAGAAAATCCAACCGAGATTTGTAAAGCTGGTCCCGTACACCGCCTTTACTGTAGAATAATTCACAGATTTGGAATACAGTGCGGCTAGGGGATACACGACATCTCCATCAAGTGTGTCGACAATTATTCTCGTCCGCTCTGGATCAAAACCGACAGCAAGGATATCGGCAATGTTGTCCATTGTATACTGATGAATCTCCTTCATGGATCTATCGCGTACGAAGTACTTTTCGTCATCCGATAGAGGTATGTGAAGAACCGCACCTGTTCGCTGCTGCAACCACTTCGCAAAATAGAATACGATAATATGCCCGATGTGCATCCTGCCCGACGGGCCGCGGCCAGTGACTATTGAAACTGGTTGTCCTCTTTCATACGACGAGAAGAACATCTCCAGATCTCTGTGTGCATAGAAGAATTTTCTACGAAGCAAGACATGAGGGGGAGATGGAAATCTTCGGTAGAGATTTTCAGAAAGATATTGGGCCGCAAAGTCCCTGACCAGTCGATCGTAATCTACCTCTCCCCGTACCTCCCAAGGAGTAACGCGCGATTCCGGTGGAGAGAGGTTCGCGTTAGGCATATGCCGTTCGTCCCTCGATCAGAAAGTAACCTAAGAGAAATTCGAAATGATGGACCTCCAGTCTTACTGAGGGGAACAGCGGTCTTGTTCCGTTTGAAACGCTTACGGCGTGTTGGTCGCCTGAGAAGAAGGGAATGAAGAGGATGCGCATCTCGTCTATGAGTCTTTGTTCAAGTAAATTGTAGATCAGAGTTCCTCCTCCTTCCACAAGAATAGTCCGTATGCCTATTTCTCCCAGTACTTTGAGTGCATGTGCAAGGTTGACCCTATCATCTCCCACTCTGATGACTTTCTTATTCTTGAACATCTGCACTCGTTTGACGAACTCATCGGAAGTCGTTTCAGAGGCAAGTACGATAGTTGGACCGTTGTCACTAATGACACGGTGTTGTTCACCTAGTTTGCCTGTGGAATCTATGACGATTCTTATTTTGGACTTCGACATACCTTTCAGTCGAGGGTTGTCTAAAACAACCGAATTACTCCCAACCATCACAGCGTCGACATCGTCTCGAAGATCAAGCAGTTTGCTAGTAAAACTAGCTGGTATACGTTCCCCGAAACTCCGACTGCTGCTCCCGGAGGAAGGTGCGACCTTGCCGTCAATCGTACAAGCGCACATTACGATTATTCGAGGCCTATCGAGCAATACTGTCATTTTACTTACCTCGCTTCACCACGATTACGTCTGAAAACTTCTGCACCCAAGAGATGGCCCCAAAGTCTGATGTGTGGCCTCGCCCTCCCCATGGGAGATACGGTGTAAAGTCGGATAACGGTAAATTGATCCAGAAACGAGTAATAAATGAAATCCTCTTTAGGTATTCCACCCATGCGTTCGGATCTTTGTCTGACAGGATCATAACTGATAACCCGAATTTGGATTGGCCAAAGAAATGCACAAGTTTTTCCCTCAAATCCGAATCTTCCGTGTACGGAGAGACCCACAAGGAAGGCCCTAGATGCGGGACAATGATCTGCCTTGTGTCCGGTTCGAGAAGTAGTTTGGCTTCCGGATACTTAGCACTTAATTCTGAGGAGTAGAGATGGGGATCGCCTACAGAAAGGTTCTCGAAACGCTTCTTCAAGTCTTGTACAAGACCCTCATAACATGACTTTTTGACAAAAAGCCCCCGAAGACAATCACAGTCGTAACCATTCTTGTCGAGGAAACTCCGCATTATCACTTCTAGATCGGAATTCGAATAATCGTTTACAATGCCAATATTGTTGCCCTCATATTCGCCGAAGAAGCCCCCGTGAAACTTTGCCCTCCATTCAATCCCGTGACTCCGAGAACCCATGAAATAGACATAATCCAACCATTCATCATCGACGACATGTAGTAGGTCTTCGCTTGAAGCTAGAATCAAGAACAAACGACGATGTGGTGTTTTTTTCACATTAATGTCAGAGTTTAAGAGTTGTTCCAATACTACCGAGTTGTAACGAGCTCTTGAACTCGGCTTGAGAATTGTTACATTTCCTAAGAAGTAGGAGAGACACGGAAGGAATAACTGTGAAAGCATAGGGCTGTTCCACGGCGTTAGGATTAGGACCCTGCCCTTCCAGGTCAACCCGAACTCTAGTTGTGAAGAAAGACTCTGATCTTGAAGAATCCTGCTTTGATAATTTACGATGTCAGGAATATGTCTGATTGCGTCAACGGCATCGTTGAATTCCTTATCAAGATAACGAATAGGAATAGCGGTCTCGTCGACACTCTCGGTCAGCAGGTCTTTCTTGGTTGCCTCAAGGCTAAGGGATGCCTTCATGATTATGGAGGTTTTATCTTCATCTCTGAAGGGATAGCTCTTCCAATCATTTCTGAGATGGTTGAGAATTGGTTGCAGGGTCTGAATCTCAGGTTGTTCTATAAGCAGCCCTGAATCCTCTGGTGGTTTAGGGACGTATGTTGGTTCAAGTGTCTTTCCCACTGATTATCCATCGTCAACTAGCCCGTTTTAAGTTGAATCCATCGAGGCTACCAAAGGCGATACAATTTTTCGCAGGGGACTGAATCCCCACTTCCGGCTAGAATCTATATACTACAAGTTATAAATATCTGAATACCCGCGAAGCTGTAGTCGCTATGTCCGCTCGTCCCGTGGACAATGCGGCGGGCGCGTTGTCACTTAAGACTTCTTTGCTTATCGAGGGTGTGAACGTAGACTCTACTATATCTCGACATCCTAGATACCATCCACAGGTCGACGGCCTATACCTGCATAAGGTTTCTGGCTCAGACAATTTCACAGTAGTGCCGCCAGCAGACCTTGACTTGTACAGCAATCCGGGGTTGGCCGACGGAAGACCTTTCATGGCTGTGCTAAGAAACAATACACATTCAGATTGGAGATTGTCCTACAATGGAAAAGAGACTCTTTTGGAACGTGGCCGCACGGAGTCGTACCTCGTGCGCCTTCCGGACAAGCCCATATTCTATGATGATACTCGAGAGGGAATTGAAACATGGCGGATAGTTCAGAAGCTGGGTGTGGATCTTGTTGGTGTGATTGTTAACAATTACTGCTCCTATTTTGGCTCAGGTATGCAGTGCAAATTCTGCGAGATTGTTCCATCTTACACTAGAACCAAGAATTTCCCCACCGTGCGAAAGCCTCTTGACGTTATCGTTCGTGCTTTGGCTCAAGTGTTGAAGCTTGACCCCTCAGTCCAGAATGTCTTGATCAATTCTGGAAACTTTCCAGATTATGATGTGACGGCTAGAATCTTCATCGAACTCATCCAAGCTTTGAGACAAGAAGTGGGTCGTGACGTGAACATTGACGCGAAGAACTTCATCGGAGTCATGATGCCTCCGAATGACTTTGGATTAATGGAAAAAATGAAGGAAGCCGGCTACAGGGGAGTAGCCTTCAACTTGGAAGTGTGGAAGCCCTCGCTCTTTGAATATATTTGTCCGGGGAAGGCTGCTTACGGGCGTGAAAGAATGTTGAAAGCTCTTGAGCACGCTGTTAGCGTGTTTGGAACGGCCAATGTGTACTCTGTCATTATCTATGGGTTGCAATCTTTCGACAAGAATGGAATCAGTACGCAAGAGAAATGGGACATAGAAGCGGCCCGGAACTTGGAAGCAATGGAGCACTTGTTGTCTATCGGGGTTGCTCCCTTTAACACCATATATCACTGCAGCGGTCACAATGACCTGGGCCCTATTCCACTCGACACGACTGCTACACTGCGATATCATCTGAAATATGCGGAGACTGTGATCGACAGTGGCGTCATCCCTAAGGACCGGCGCGGTGTAATCTTTGAAGTAGGTTCGCTAGCCAACGTGGTAAGCAATGAGTCTTATGTCTCAGTGAGAGATGAAGCGGTAGGGCCTGAATGTATGTTGCCATAGCAATCGTTAGTTTTGTATTCGGATTAACGGTAACGATCGCCGATTCTTTGAACGAGCACGGGCTGACTCTGTTCAAGGGCAGTAGCATACTTTTCGGTGTTCTGTGGGGAATATCAGGATCTATCCTAATTCTGCTCAGCAAACCACTGTTGACGTTATATTTTGCTTTGGTGTTGTATTGGCTGTTGAGACTCAAGCTAGACCGCACCAATCATGCCATTGGAGCCACATTGATGATCGCGACAACGGCGAGTCAATTGAGCGGGGCGGTTTTTGATGGGGCTAATTTTGCTTGGATCATCGGTTCACTAGTTCTAACAGGCTATTCGAAGACCTACCTGGAGGCGCGTGGTTATCGGGGGTATCTGCTCCTTCTGTTGAGGTTCCGGTTGTATCTTATTCCTGCAAGTTTTTCGATAGTTATTCATGATCCGTCTCCGTTTCTTGCGACACTGGTTGGAATGGTAGGTAGGTTTGTTTCAGCGCGCTTTGCGCACAGAACTGAGCGTTCATACTATCGGGAAGTAATTCAAAGAGCCTCTCGCCTAGTAAAGTGAATCTTTATTCTAGTTCATGTGTTTATGTCGTAACTCAGCAGCAACAAATCATGAGAGAAGTAAGTGTTGAAGTTCAGGATTTGTAGCGGGGCGCGGCGATGTCCAGAAGTGATTGCTTACCTGAAGTGCTCGAAGGGCTTGAGACGATCCACGTCTTCTCTTCATGAGATACGAAACTTCTTGAGAAGATTCTCAAGTTGATCAGAATCTCCAGATGATGAATCAACTAGCCTATACAATGTTTCAATCGCTTGGCCCGATTCAATGGCTGAATATGCGTCGTCCAAGGTTGCCCTTATGCCGGTTAAGCCATCACCTTTCCTGAGGCTTATGGCCGCAGCAGCGTTGACCGCGACGATATCAGTCGGTCCGTGGCCTTTCTTCCCGTACTTGCGTGAGATTGCCTTGAGAAGGATCTGTGCATTCTCGATTACCGTCTCACCTTGCCTAATCTCCCGTTCCTGATGAACGGAAATACCGAGTTCCTTCGGCCAGATTGTATTCGACGAGATTCGACCATTGTCGCCAATGTCTGCAATACGAGTCGGACCAACTACCGATATCTCATCAATGTTGAATCTTCGTGTCCTGTCGAGACCATTAACAACCAAGCTTCCAGTGTAGCCAAGATTCCTCAGTATTTTGGCGGTAAAGACAACATCCTTGTTAGCAAGTCCAAAGACAATTCGCTCGAAATCAACCCCCGAAGCTATAGAAAGTGCAAAGCTCAGCGGATTGATGAAGAGAAACTTTCCAACGTAGACTCGGTTCATCAAGGGAAAATATTTTTGCGCGTCAACAAAAACGATTCCCGCTCTCCTCAGACAATTAGCCAATGCGTCACGTGAAGCACCAACATTAACACCGAAAATCTCCATCATATCCGTTGTACCCGAGACGCCGGATTCACTCCTTGAGCCATTTTTCACAATCTTGATTCCGCACGCTGCGGCTACTAATGCAGCACCTGTGCTAACGTTGAAAGTCTTGAGGTCATCTTTCCCGCTTCCGACAATCCCGACTGTGCCAGGAATCCGAGGGACACCGCTTACTTTGCGATCGTAATGAAGGACAACATCCATCAGGCCGGACACCTCTTCCACGGATGGCCCGCCTCTTTGCATTATCGAGGAGAACAACGCGCCAAAAGTTGAGTCGTTGGCCTTCTGCAACTTTCCGTTGAGCACCAATAGCAGAAAGCGCCTGCAATCATTTCGACTAAGGTATTTTCTATGTGCCACTATTGACAACAACAGTTTGCAATAATCCGCATTCTTTTGATAGTCCCATTCAAGACATTCAGTTGGCAAACCAACTCTTTCTGCTCCAGTTCTACGTTGAGGTGTAGCGGTCAATTTGAGCTTCAACGACCCCTGCAACTTAGCTACTTAGCTGCGCGTTTTTCTGGGTTGGCTTGCGCATGGTCTCCCTGCGGTTCTACGGGATAGCGCCTGTAGAAAGTCGACAACCGGCATGAAAGTCATGATCGGTGTATGTTCCCTGCACATCCTAATGCACTGTCTTTCGAGTTGCGAGTTTCTGATCGCGAAAATCTTACAGGCGTGTCGAGCCGCAGAGTAATCCATTATTCCGTCTCCGATAAAAACAGGAGTCTTCCCCTGCATTTTGATGTTAAGCACAAAACCTTCTTTGAAACCCACCAGGGGGTTCGAAATAAAAGAAGGAGGAAACTCAAGGAATATTCCTCCCGATTCCAACCTACTTCTCGGGCAAATGATGCGGGGCACCGTAATTCGGTTAGTGTCGAAGACAGATTTGATGCAAAAGTCTAAGCCTGCGCTGACAACAATAAGTTCGATGTCATTAACTGAACAAAATCTGACAAGGTCGCTGAATCCATCGCGAACTTTGACGAGGTCACCAATGTAGCTTGTAATTTGATCCTGCGAGCCGACCCTAACCATCATGCACTGTTTGGAGACACAATCCTCGGGACTTATCGTCCCTTGCTCAAGTAGCATGTTATAGTCGCTCCAGCCTCTTAACGCGAATCTTTCAAGAACAAGGTCGGTGATGTCCATGTCTACAACGGTACCATCAAAATCTGTTATCACCACGTGGTCAGAAAGATAAGGTCTTGACGATGTCGCCATACTCATACGTGTCCGGTATGTTCTCCGCGGGACTGGATCAGGTCAATCGATGCTATCATAGTTGAAGTTACCTATTCGCATAGTTATCGACTAGCGTCCCAAACACAAGAGTACGATTTCCACTTCCGGTCCCACGTGAATCGGAAATAGGCCCTAAAAATGCCGGCCGTAGTATTGACTCAAACTGACGTTAGATTAACTGTTCATAATGATTGAACTTCCTCGCTAGGCCTACAGTTAATGGACTTCGAGAGATAGTTGCTTTACGGTTTTCACTCAAGAGGATACTGTCCCGTTCAATCTGCAAATACGTGGGTACAACTCATGAAAAATATCTCGCTAGAGATTCCCGCTCGCTAGTAGGTAGAGTTCGAGCCGAATTGCTGAAACATTTCTTTCATATTCAGATGTAGAAGAAAGCCCATGAATTACAATTATTTTCGAATTCAAGAGATTCCGACAGTCGTGTTAATCGACGTTTTTGCGTTCAGATGGCTCCAGAAGCAAGACTGTGAATCCCCAGAACAGTTCTGAAAGGCCAGATCCTTGGCAGGAAACAAACAAAAGAACTGCGAGGAATTCTGCTGGTCAGTTCACAAAAGGTAACAGTTTTAGTTGAGAGAACGTTACACGCCTCCCTCATCATGATTGTCAAGAACGATCCACTAGTGTCTCTTAGACGATCCGTCTATTTTGATCACGATAACAGGTCTCAGTTCGCCCGAACTGATTCGAGGTCGGTTGAGAGGCTACTCTCATACACCGTGCGCCGTGCATACGAACATACTCGGTTCTATCGGAAATCCCTTCGCAAACATGGTTTGACTCCATCCAAGATCGATTCACTTTCTCTCTCCGATCTACCCTCGCTTCCGATTACACAGAAACGAGAGCTCAGGGAGAACATTTCTGATTTTCTGGCTGATGATATTCACGTCATCACATGTGGCTACACCAGTGGCACGACTGGAGCCCGAACACCAGTTTACATCTCGGCGGAAGAAATGGAGGCCCGTATACTCTTACGCCAGATATCTTTCAAACATAGTCAGCCGAGCAACGAGGTTGGGATAAGATTTTTTGGTTTACAACACGGACCAGAACTTGGAAATTACTGGACATTTACAATACCTGTGTACTTTGACCCGAACGTCAAGCCAACCGTGGACAGTGTGATAAACGAACTTGGCCGTAGCCATTTGCTCGGCGGGCACGTACGGTATCCTTCTTCACTTGCAATTAGTTCAAGACCGCTAAGATATCTAACGGGTCAGATGCTCGAGCGAAGTATCGCTCCGTCCTCGACGAGTATTCGCCGAGTACTCAACTACGGGTTCTATTGCTCTAAGGCATTCAGAGATTTTTGTCTAATTCAGTGGAAAGCAGATGTCTTTGACTCCTACGGTCTTTACGAAGTGTATGCTGCAGCCGTCGAGTGTGAGTTACATGGACCAAAGCATTTTTCCTCAGTCGCCATACCAGAGGTCTTGGACCCCGCCACAAAAACTCCTATCGAAAATGGAGAAGGAATACTGACTTGGACTCCCCTTTATCCGTTCCAAGCTGCCGTCCCGATCCTCCGTTACTGGACTAACGACCTAGTTCGAATAGAAACTGGATCTTGCAGATGCGGATACGTTGGTCCTAGTATTGAGAGCATACTGGGCAGGGCAGATTACAGCTTCGACTTCAGTGCACAAATACGTGACCCTACTGTTCCACGTGTCATAGGCATTTGTGACATAATTGATGAAATCGAAGCCACAACGCCGCTCGTTTCGTCACGAACAGAAACCCAACCGAGGGGTTACGGAGATTTGGCGCCAAGGTTCACTGTCATGAGGCCCGATGTTACTGAGAGCGAACCCGTAACGATCATAATTAGTCTTGAGAAATTCTTTGACAAAACGGGGTCAGAAATGAAGAATGTTGGCGCAAAGATTACCAATGATCTAGAGTCCAAGTACGAACGACTATCAAAGAAGTTAGGCAATCCCATCTACTTCGACGTAAAAATAGTTGACAGGATGACGATTCAAGACCCTATAATGAAAGCCTAGAGACGAATTGCCTCTGATCGGCGGCATGGATCGACTGTTATATTAAGAACTCACAGCTATTTTGTCGCGACCAAATTGAGCCAAAACGCTCGTTTGGGATTCTCGGAATTCGCGAAGTCACCAAAAATTCTGACATCCCTAAATCCAACTGATTGAGCCATCAGATGCAACTCTCTAGCAGTGAAGCCTTGGAGCGTTTCGTCATGTAGTATCATTTTGAGGTTGCTTCCCCGCTCCCTGAGAAAAATTGTCGCGCTTACGGTGATCTCGGGAAGGACAAGGTTATTGAACCCCGTGTTGGACGTCATGTAAACCTCTCCCTTGGAAGTAAGCTTGGAAGAGCTATTCCTCTTTTCGCGAAGGAGCCACGCGTAGGGATTTATAACATCAGCAACTAGCAACCCACCCTTTGTTAGGGCGTTTCTGATTCTTCTCAAGACATCTATCAAGTCCTGATGTGTATCCAGAAGCCCGAGCACTGAATTAAAACAGGTGACCGCTTGAAATTCGTTCCGAAGGTTGATGGTTCGCATGTCCTTTTGAGTAAAGCTGATTCTGGGAACGTTTCCGATTCTAGCGGCTTCCGAGGCGTATTTGACCGCGCTAGACGACAAGTCGAGTCCTGTCACACTATAGCCTCGCTTTGACATCTCGATCGCAAGTTCACCAGAGCCGCTGCCCAGGTCAAGTATTTTCCGCACCTTCAACTTCGCATATTTGTCGAAACACACTTCGGCGAAGTCAACAGGTCTCTTAACGGAAGAGCCCTTGCCCTCAAAAAAAATCAAATGATTCAAATCGATATGTTCATTGTAGAGCGGCTGATCTGGCATGATTGAGGACCTTACAGGTCCGGGGGGCAAAATAGTATTTCAACTTGATCGAAACTCGACTCACTTCCGACAACAGCGTCGGTAGACCTAGCCCTACGAAAGTGGGTGAGGATGAATGTTCCGTACTCCACCATATTCAGTCAGTGCTGGACTCTTATCGCACGGCATACTTGGCATTTGTATAGGAGTCAATTCGGGGATAATTACTCCCGTAACGAACATTCCTAATCGTCTTGCGTTGGCATTCGTCATATCCTGAAACACAGCATAGTTGCTTAGTTTTGAAGTCTGATTTACCAGCCAGACGAGATTCTTTCCCGCATTGCCGGAGTCGAGGTTGGGCAGCTCGCTGAGCTTGACAGTTCTCCTTCGATCAACAATATCCGAAAGAAGGCCCCTAATGAGAGACTTGTTTTCCGACCTCAGATAGTAGAGGTAATTCGGACCAAGTGAGTAAATCTTGTTGGGGTCAATTGTGCCGAAGTGACGTTCAAGGTCGGTCGCGAGAAGTAGCTCAGACGAGACGAACATTGCAATCGCCTCTACTAGAGAGTGATAAGCACCTCGAACAGGATCGAAATCTGCACCGAGTCCGATTGAGAATGTCGGAAACTCGCCGGGATCGTTCACTAGCAAAGAAAGAAACGTATGAACTGGCGTCCGAGGCAGGGTGATGTATAAAATTTGAACCTGCGAAGGATTTCGTACTCTCATTATCTCTCGGATAATACGTTCCATCATAGTACCTCGATAGTCAACAGAGGGAGACTTCCTCATTGTATACCAGTTAGTCATTATAGCATCCGCCTCGTAGCATTCGAGGATCGAGCGAAGTAGAGCCTTTCTCGCGTCGATGTGGGCAGCCACTCCCGTTGATACTCCTGGAAGGAAGATTTTGCCTCGTGTCCTTTCATCCGCTCTGATGGTTCTAGATAGGATCTGTCCAGGGAGCAAAACTTGCTTACTGGGCATGGTGAGAGATTCACAACGAACCCACTTGATCACATCCGTCAGACTAAATCCATTCATCGTTCCCTCGTGATGGCGTAAAGAATTCTCGGAATACACGTCTAAGAAATTTGTCGCCACCACGTTATGCTTCTGACGTTTCAACGACTCATACGAAGACGATATGACGCGACTCGGGGTCGGGTTATAGCTAGCCCACGCGCTTCTTTCCACCGTCTCACCAATAAGCTTCACAAGAGCTTCTTCAAGGTGTATTCCCGCTCCTGCAGCTCCACTTCCGCGTTTTCGAGACAGAGCAACGTATATCCTAGGGTCGCAGGTGTCCAAACAACGCAAGAAAATTTCCTGCGAATTGCCTAAAAGAGGCGTTAACTGCTTTAGCCGGTCGCAAATTTCGTTACGAATGTTTTCGACTTCTCACCTTCATATCTGCATTCCCAACTTTCCCCATGTATTCATTGACCAACGACTTCAGGTCAACATATGTGCTTTCGGGAGTTGTCATCGCCGAATACCCACAAGCTGGACAGTCAGGTATTCGAAAGACGTCTTTTATTCTCACCTGAAATGTTGGCAATTGAATTGCCAGACACTTACCAACGAAATACCCACGCCCTATCATAGACAGTAGCGAAACCTCCAGCAAGGCGATCCCTCCAAGGAGAGGAGTTACGGGAGAACGATAATTTACAGGATGACTACGCTCGGGCACGGTCTTCGAATCCTCATTTGGAAAAGGGTCCAATTCCCTCTCGAAACATTCGAAACAAGCGGTTTCTCGTGGAGCGAACGTGGCCGCCAAAACGAAGAGATCCTTGATGACACAGATCGCCAATGGTTTGTCAAACCTGAGCGAGATACGGTTAAGGTTACGAATAACTGTTCGATCCAAGCTAGATGACACAAAGGCAAAGACCCCAAAATTCTTGAAGTGATCTACTTTCTCGTAATCTCGCAATATATTCAGTCCGTCATCCGTTCGGGTCAAATTGAGGGTACTCAAATCAGAACCGGTTTCAAACCTAATCCCGGTCCGTCCTGCCGAGACCCAAATATCTTGAAGCGTCTTCATTAGACCTTTCTCAGTAACAAGCAAGGTCTTCGCTCTGGCGGGGCGGGCAGACGCGTTACCTTGTACTCCGAAAAGAGTTTTTCTTATCAGCAGATCATCGTCAGAGTCTGATATCCTTCTGATCATGCCGAGAACAAGTAATTTTTCAAAAATCAGAGTAACATCGTGGACTAGATGCTCATCCAGTCTGAATTTCCTTTCAAGTTCGGCTATCGAGATTCCTCCCCGGTTGACCTCTCGTTGAATGTATTCCATGAGAGACCTCAATCGCGGGTCAAATTTTATTTTGAAGGCAGTAGGGCTCCAGGTGGACTTCCTTACCTCCAAATACCGATATTTGACAGAGGCGCTGGTGTAGAGATCAAGGATGAATCTCTGTTTGCGCCCGATCACTTTCGGAGGCCCACAAGTAAGACATGTATTGCAAGAGTTGCAACGCCATCTATGCCTACAAGGTCTTCCAGCTCCTTGTCATAGTATTTTCCAACATCGATACTGGCGCCTCCGAGGGCGAACGTCGCTAGGTGAAGGTTTTGGGCCAATTCCCCCGCCTCAATAAGCAAATAGCGTAGTCCCCGATCTCCGTAATTTCTGGTAACCATCAACGCATGAGCAACAAGTACGACTAGAAAAGCAGCTTTACCCAGCCTCTGATGACTAAACTCAGAATCCCTGAAAGGCCTGAAAAGATCAGAGCGCTTGTGTACGGCGATCTTAACAAGAGCATGGCGATTACGATCGTATTCGTATACTGCACTAGGCAAGCCCTTTATCCGCAGGCTTATGACATACGGAGCTATCGAAAGCAACCTTCCGGCCGATGGATGAGCGACTAGCTTCACGTTTTTCCCCACTGCGAGTTTCGCTCTTCTCGACAACGCATGTCCGGTGATCCCTGAGGCATAATATAGGATGCTTCCAGCCATTCCCACGCTGACTTTGGCTCCGGAGAATTTGTCCGTGCTTCTCCTCAACCTAATCACATCGTCCAGCCTCCTAGGGACCTCCCAAGGTTCAGGAAGGGCTAGTCGCTCGCCGGATTCGCGAAACCGTGTCCCGCTCGAGACCGTGTTTTCAAAGTCATGGAAGAGGCTTTTTCCCAGGTAAATTCTGTGGCTCGACTGCTTGGAATTTAGCAAGAACAAATCGGCTATCCTCGGAGAATTCAGAAAGCGAGAATTGAACGCGACTTCAGGCGAGACTATCGCTGCGTTTGCAGAGTTAGGGTCCAAATTCAGCATCGAATTGTAACTGATTGCTTCACGGAGTTCTCTACTCCGTTTTGCACTTCTAAGAGAATGCGCTGAATCCTGTTTCATGTTTCCAAAATAGTAGAGGGACCTAAAATTCCTGATTCCTTGTCTATACGATAGCAGAGGAAGAACAGAAAACTAGATAAAATAAAAGAAAACGGGAACCTATACAGCGATTCGCCGCGTCATGCCCGGTTCCCGTCCTAGTAGGGGGGTCGCTTATTCTGGTTCTGTAAGGACGAACCTCGCCATGTCGTCGAAGTTAATCTCTTCGACGTTTGCGACCTCAATACGAGGGTTGGGCTTCTTTGCCCTTCGGTTGTCCTTTCTCACGGCTTTCTTAGCCAAGATTCCACCTATCCCCCGTCTATCGAGTACGCTTATATATTTTTTGGTATTCATGTGATATTGGCCGAGTTTCTCAGTTGACAACGAACACTGACATCGACCCGAGTACGCAGACCGCCTCTCCTGTATTTGGGACCTCGTTTGAGGTCACATTCCACAATAACCTTCAATTTAAAACATGTTGGTCCCCGTTGTCTTTGGTTCGGACTTTCGAACCTTTCTCCGTAAGGAAGCCCGAGCTTTCGTTTGATGAGGTTGTCAGAATATTCGATACTGTCGAGCAATTCGGAACCCGGCTCATCAATCTGAACGGAGGAGAACTATTCCTTAGAGAAGATTCTTTGGAGATCATTAAAGTGGCAAGAAAGAAGTTCATCACCCAACTCATCACGAATGCTACATTGCTGAATGATGAGATATGCAAAACACTCAGAAAGTTGAATGTGCCCGTAATGGTCTACGCCCCCTCATTTTCCAAAGAGAGTTACGAAAGACTCGCCCAGATTAAGGGATCGTACCGCAGACTAGTTTCGGGGGTGAGGACGCTCATCGAAGCTCACCTTGAATCGGTGTTTTTGATTCCACTTTCAAGGCCCTTGGTCCCTGATCTGGAGAAATCGATCGTCGCGATTAACCATATGGGAGGAAGGTCAGTTAAATTTACGCTATATCCCGGTAGCGGATATGGTGCTCAATTTTTGCATGAACTGGCGCTCGATCTCCACGAGAATATGCAGATGGTCTTCAGGATAGAATCGCTGAGGGAAAAGTACCGTACGCATGTTCGACTGTATCATCAGTTCGTAGCACCTTACTTGGGGAACAATTGCGGTGATTCCTACGCACTGGACGCCTACGGTAACATCATGCCATGCGCTTATCTCCGGCTTCCATTCGGAAACATCCTGAAGGACCAGCTTTCTCAAGTTTGGAAGCGGATTGCGTCTGAGATTGGTACCAGAGTTGGTAGGAATGCGAGGTCACCTCTGGAATGTAATGGTTGTAACGTGGTATCGCCGCTAACTGGTTACTTTTGCAACGGTGGATGTAGGTGCGTCGCACACAACATCTATGGTAAGCTGGCTGGACCGGATTTGGGCTGCTCTTATTTGGCGCTTCGCCGACACATTGGTCAAGACAAAAATTGAATGTAGAATTGTCGAAAGGAGTTAGGATAGTCGAATCAACTCAACTCATGATTGTAATTGATCTGAGGTCAAACCGATATTACAAAGTCAGAGATGGGAGTCTAGAGGTGCTTAGAAAGGTGATAATGAACAAAGGTAAGTGTAGTGTGGGTAAAAGAGATCTCAAGTCTGCACGTGAGTTGCTAAGATTGGGAGTTATCCATCAACTCTGAACCTATCAAGGTCTCGTTCGTGTCAGATCAGTTTTGAGAGTTCATTTTGTGAAACTCTTTACGCAGAGGTCCAATGTTCTTCTTCAAGACTGCGTTCCCCGAGCTTACTAGTACACGCAAGAAAGAGTGAGCCACACGTGGCTAGCCTTGAAGCCAAGAGTGTCATGAATGAGAAGTTGGCGTGTCTCAACCAGGTGTGTCTACGGTGTTCTTGACCGTTACGGGATTTGGTCTTGAACTCAGCTATGAAGGCGTTTCCTGAACCCGCTGGAAACCTTGGGTCCACTTTAACCATTCTCCATGAAGACCGCAGCGTCCCAGCCGCGCCTGCACAGTCACTTTGTCTTCAACCCAGATCAAGGAAAGGGTTGAGACACTTCCGGAAGCATCTAACAACACAACATAGAATTCTCTCTCAATCCCGAACTTTCTGACGATATCAAAGAACGTCTTGCGCGCACTTTGCGAAAATTGTCGTAACGTGAAAGAACTGAGCACACACATG
>Ga0137377_10000578_pt1 | contig 22761 bp, 16 predicted proteins | sample SagtaG_22_FD_104815 | JGI IMG/M metagenome (GOLD analysis project Ga0137377, IMG submission 104815) | Vadose zone soil microbial communities from Sagehorn Ranch, Mendocino, California, USA - Sage2_L_40_16 metaG | ecosystem: Environmental > Terrestrial > Soil > Vadose zone | place: USA... | reverse complement strand
GGCGGGGCCGGTTGCGGAATACCTCTACAACTTCGGAGCCGATCTCAAGGTCACCAAGCGCGCCGCCCAGACGACCGCCCACCTTGGCCAGCCGGTGACCTTTACCGTCACGGTGACCGACGTCGGGCCATTAGCTGCGCAGGGACTGACCCTGACGGAGACGTTCTCCAAGAACGCGGGTTACGTATCGGTCGCGGTCACGAAGGGGGCGTGGAGCTGTAACGCAAAACCTGCGAAGGCGACCGTGACCTGTACGCTCAGTAGCCTCGCGGCCAACGACTACGGCGTCGTGAAAATCGTCCTCAAACCCACGGCGAAGGGAACACTGACGAATACGGCGACGGTCAACGCGACCTCGCCGGGAGACCCCAACACGACCAACAACACCGCCACCGTCAGCATTCCGGTGACTCCCTAGGATCCCTCGGGTGCGCTGGGCTATAGTGGAAGCCCAAATAGGCAACGCATCGATCGGGACAAGGCCTTCGCGAGCGCTTCCAGAGAGTTGGGCCACTGGCTGAAAGCCCAACAACCATTTTGCGGAACGTCAACCACCCGTGAGCGGCCGGTGAACCGGCCCGGGATCCGCCCGTTAGCGCGGCACGAGCGCGCTGCCGGTTAGGCCTTCGGAAGCCGGGCCGGCGGTGAAGGCGGGTGGAACCGCGGGAGTCCGATCGAATCGACCTCTCGTCCTGTCGAAGGACGAGAGGTCTTGCGTTTTCAGGAGGTCGACTGTGGTCGAGGCGAAGGTTGGCGGCGACGCGAGCGGAGCGGAGCAGGAGGACCTGTTCGAGGCGCCCGAGCGGGGGTCTGCCGACGAGCTGCTCGATGCCGGTGCGCACAGCGATCTGGACGCCATGCGCCATTCCGCCGCCCACGTGATGGCGGAGGCGGTCATGGACCTGTTCCCCGGCACCAGGCTTGGGATCGGGCCGGCAATTGCCGACGGCTTCTACTACGACTTCCAGCTGCCTCGCCCGCTCACTCCCGACGACCTCGCGGCGGTCCACGTGCGGATGGCCGAGAGCATCAAGGCCGACCATCCGTTCGTGCGGCGTGAACTGCCGCCGGCGGAAGGCCGAGCGTTCTTCGCGGAGCGCGATCAGCCGTTCAAGGTCGAGATCCTCGACGACCTGGCGGCGAAGGCTGCTGCAGATGGCTCGCCGATGCCACCGACATCCGTCTACGAACACGGTTCATTCGTCGACCTGTGCAAGGGCCCGCACGTCGCGAGCACGGGGGCGATCGGTCCGTTCGAGCTCTTGTCGGTGGCGGGCGCCTACTGGCGCGGCGACGAGAAGCGGCCGATGCTCCAGCGTATCTACGGCACGGTCTGGCCGACCCAGGAGGAGCTCGAGCGGTTCCTGTGGCGCCGCGAAGAAGCGCGCAAGCGCGACCACCGACGGCTCGGCGTCCAGCTCGACCTGTACAGCTTCCACGACGTGTCGCCCGGCGCGGCATTCTGGCATCCGAAGGGCTGGACGCTCTATCGGACGCTCGAGAACGCGATGCGCGAGCTCCAGGCGCGGCGCGGCTACCAGGAGATCTATACACCGCCGCTCGTGGCGCGAAAGCTCTGGGAGCAGTCCGGCCACTGGGACCTGTACCGGGAGCACATGTTCCTCTTCGAGTCCGAGGGCCAGACGTTCAGCCTCAAGCCTATGAATTGCCCGGAGTCGACGTATGTCTACCGCAGCCGGGTGCGCTCGTACCGGGACCTTCCGCTGCGGCTTGCCGAATACGGCAAGCTTCACCGCAACGAGCTGTCGGGCACGCTTTCCGGCCTGACCCGGGTCCGGCATTTCGTCACCGACGACGCCCACATCTACCTGCGACCTGACCAGATCGGGTCAGAGATCGAGGCGCTGCTGGGCGAGGTCCGCGAGTCCTACTCCTGGGTCGGGCTCTCACCGAAGCTGACGTTCGGGACGCGCCCGGACAAGGCGCTCGGCGATCCCGCGCTATGGGAGCGGGCCGAGGGCCTGATTCGGGAGGCGCTCGATCGATCGGGCGCCGAATACCGGGTCAAGCCCAAAGACGGCGCCTTCTACGCACCGAAGATCGACATCCAGGTGGAGGACGCGCTCGGTCGCGAGTGGCAGACGGCCACGATCCAGGTCGACCTCGTGATGCTGCCGGAGCGCTTCGATCTCTGGTACATCGACGAGCACGGCCAGCAGCAACGGCCCGTCGCCATCCACCGGGCGATCTACGGCTCGCTGGAACGGTTCATCGGGGTCATCACAGAGCACTTCGCCGGTGCGTTTCCCTTGTGGCTCGCGCCCGTCCAGGCCGTGATCATTCCGATTGCGGATCGACACGCCGACGCCGCCGACGAGCTCGCGGGTGTCCTCCGCGAGCGCGGCTTGCGCGTCGAGGTGGACCATTCGGACAACCGGATGCAGAACAAGATCCGGCTGGCCCAGGAACAGAAGGTCCCGTACATGCCGGTGCTGGGCGACCGAGAGGTGGAGGCTCGGGTCGCGGCTGTGCGCAAGCGATCGGGCGAGCAGGAGCAGGGTGTCGGCTGGGACGACCTGGCCGCGCGGCTGGCCGCCGAGGCGGCGGAGCGCCGCGTCGACTGAGGGCTCAGTCTCCACGCGACTGTTGGGGCTGGGGCAATCGCCAATTCCCGACGCTCATGCACCCCCGGACTCTTGTTGGAGAAAGGGGCCACCGTCGAGCCGCGGAACCTCCCGCCGCCAGCGTGGGTTAGCGTGATGGAACCGGCTGGAAGAGCGATTCGAGTGCCTGCTTTCGGATAAGAGTCACTGCAGGAATGAGCGTCGGAATCCGGCACTCGGCCGTCGGTTCGGGCCGCTCCGAACCGCAATTGTCCCCCCGAAAGACCCTGTGCTACCATCCGCGGACGGTCGCGCCCGACCGGATCCGAGCGCGCTCGAACCGCCTCGCAAAGCGCTCAATTTCGTCAAGGGGATCAACCATCAGTCGAGACCTGCGCGTCAACCAGATGATCCGCATCCCACAGGTGCGGGTGGTCGATGAAGAGGGAGCCCAGCTGGGGGTGATGCCCACGGCTCAAGCCCTCGCGATGGCGCAGGAACGGGGATACGACCTCGTCGAGGTCGCCCCCATGGCGGCGCCCCCGGTGGTCAAGTTCCTCGACTTCGGTCAGTACAAGTACGAGCTGACCAAGAAGGAGAAGGAGGCCAAGCGGCGCCAGCGCTCGGTCACCTTCAAGGAAGTCCGCCTGAAGCCCAAGATCGGCCAGGGCGACTTCGACACGAAGGTGCGGCGGGCGATCGACTTCCTGGAGGACGGCGACCGGATCAAGGTGGCGGTCCAGTTCCGGGGACGCGAGCTCACCCATCCCGAGATCGGTCGAAACCTGCTCACGCGCTTCACGGAGCAGATCAAGGACCACGGAATGGTCGAGCGTCAGCCGCTGCTGGAAGGCAAGTCGATGCACGTGACCGTGGCGTCGACCCACAAGCCGAAGGCTCCGGAGATGCCGGCAGCAGGCCAGCCGCGTCAGGCCCGCCCGTCCGACGGTGGAGAGGCGGAGCCGGCGGCCGTCGCATCGGCGGCGGAATCGACGAAGGTTCCGGCAGCCGGACCGACACAGACGAAAGCGACACAGCCGGCAACGGCAAAACCGGCGGCGGCCAAACCGGCAGCCGAAGAGGCAGCCGTCAAACCGGCCGAAGAGGCACCGGCGCAGCCGGTGGCCAAAGCGGCAGGACCCGCCCAACCGGCGACCTCGGCGCCTGCAAAACGGACGGCGGCCCCGACGCGATCGGCGCCGACAGCCACGGCAGAGCCGGCAGCGGTCCAGGCAAAGAAGGAGTCAACGGCACAACCATCTCAGCGCAAGGCAGAAGCAAATCGACCGAATGGAGCCGAACCCGAACCAGTGCCGGCGGGTCGCCCCACCTCGGCACGAGGCTCCACCGACAGGACGCGAAACCAGACGCCGCCACCAGCGGCAGCGACGGGAGAGTGAGGCCGGAGTGCCAAAGATCAAGAGCCACAAGGCAGCCCAGAAGCGACTCGGAGTGACCGGCAGCGGCAAGGTCTACCGGGTCAAGTCCTGGCGCGGCCACCACCTCGAGATCAAGTCTTCGCGCCGGACACGTCGCTATGCCGGTAAGGCGCTGGTCGGGAAAGAGCACCTCAAGCAGGTTCGCCGCCTGCTGCCGTACCTGTAGGAGCGCCGCACACCCATGTCACGAGTCAAGCGAGGCGTCACCGCCCACAAGCGCCACAAGCGGCTGCTTAATGCCGCGGAGGGCCGCAAAGGCACCCGCTCGCGCCTCGTCAAGCCCGCCCGCGAGGCGCTCCTCCATGCGATGGCGTACGCGACGCGCGACCGTAAGCAGCGCAAGCGTCAGCTGCGCCAGCTCTGGATCATCCGAATCAACGCGGCCGCGCGGCAGCAGGGCGTGACCTACGGCGCCCTGGTGGCGGGCCTGCGGAAGGCGGAGGTTGGCCTGGATCGCAAGATCCTGGCCGATCTGGCGGTCCGCGACAGCGCAACGTTCGGGCAGATCGTCGAGGTCGCACGAGGCGGCTGACGCCTCGGACCCGGCTCAATCGCCGCACCAGATCCTGACCGTCGCCGAGGGAGGCCGTGGACCTCGAGTCGCTGCGCGCCGACCTTGAGCAGTTGCGCGAGCGCGCCCTCGAACGAATAGCCGCGAGCACGCAGCCCGACCAGATCGAGCAGCTCACGGTCGACCTCCTCGGCAAGAAAGGCGAGCTGACGCTCGTCCTGCGCGGCATCGGGGCGCTGCCCGCCGAGGACCGGCCGCGCGTGGGCGCCATCGCCAACCAGGTTCGCCAGGCCATCGAGGCCGCACTGGACGAACGGGGGCGCGAGCTTCGAAAGGGCGCAGTCGCCGACCGGCTCAGGGCCGAAGCCCTCGACGTCACGACCCCCGGCCGGCCAATCCCCCGGGGCGCCTACCACCCGATCGCCCAGACCCTCGCCAGGATCGCGGATGTCTTCGGACAGTTCGGCTTCGTGGTGTACGAGAGCCCCGAGATCGAGGATGACCTGACGAACTTCCAGATGCTCAACATCCCCCGCGACCACCCGGCTCGCGACCTGTGGGACACGATGTACGTGGACATCCCGGAGCACCTGCTGCGAACGCACACCTCGCCCGGGCAGATCCGCGTGATGCACGCCGAGAAGCCGCCCATCCGAGCGCTTCTTCCGGGACGATGCTTTCGCTATGAGGCCACGGACGCCGCGCATGCTTCCGAGTTCTTCCAGGTCGAGGGCCTCATGGTCGACGAGGGGACCACGATGGCCGACCTGCGGGGGCTGCTCGACCAGTTCGCCCACGCCATGTTCGGCGCCGACAAGCGGACCCGATTTCGGCCGGGCTACTACCCCTTCACCGAGCCATCCGTGGCCTTCGACGTCGAGTGCCTGATCTGCGGCGGCCGCGGCTGCCCGGCTTGCTCGCACACTGGCTGGATGGCGATCCTGGGAGCGGGCATGGTGCACCCGGTCGTGCTGCAGTACGGCGGGATCGACCCCGAGCGATATCAGGGCTTCGCGTTCGGCATGGGTGCCGAACGGATCACCAACCTGCGCCACGGCGTCGGCGATCTACGCCTGTACCTCGAGAACGACCTGCGCTTCCTCGAGCAGTTCCGGTGATCGGCAATCGAGCGGCGCGCCGATGAGGGTGCCGCTTTCCTGGCTGGCCGAGTACGTCGACCTGGAGCTCAGCACTGACCAGCTTGCCGAGCGGCTGACGCTCCTCGGCATGGAGGTCCAGTCGGTCGAGCGCTGGGGCGCCGACTGGCAGAACGTGGTCGTCGGCGAGATCCTGACCGTTGCCAGCCATCCACGGGCAGATCGCCTGTCCCTCGCGACGGTCACCGTCGGTTCGGGAGAGCCCCTCGAGATCGTCTGCGGCGCGACCAACATCGCGCCGGGGCAACGAGTCCCGGTGGCGCTGCCGGGCGCCGAGCTGCCCGGCGGACGGCGGATCGAGCGCGCCGAGAAGATGGGCGTCGTCAGCAACGGCATGCTCTGCTCGGGCGACGAGCTGGGCCTCACGAGCGACGCGGACGGGATCCTGATCCTCGACGGCAATGCCGCACTCGGGGCTGATCTGGGAGATCTCTTCGCCGACACCGTCCTGGACGTCGACGTCAAGCCAAATCGAGGCGACGCGCTGTCCCTGATCGGGCTGGCGCGTGAGGTGTCAGCTGCGACGGGAGCCCCCGTCCGATGGCCCCCGATCGACGTCTCGGAAGACGGGCCGCCCATCGAGAGCCTGCTGAATGTCGAGGTGGCGGAGCCCGAGCTGTGCCCCAGGTTCGTCGGCCGATGGATTGCCGGCCTGGGTGTGCGATCCGCACCGGACCGGGTGCAGATGCGGCTTCGGGCGGCCGGAATGCGCCCGGTCAGCAACGTCGTCGACGCCAGCAATTACGTGATGCTGGAGCTGGGCAAGCCGACTCACACGTTCGATGCCGCTGCGGTCCACGAAGGACGGCTCATCGTCCGCACCGCCCGGGCAGGGGAGCGCCTCGAGACGCTCGACCACGTCAACCGTGAGCTGACACCGGAGACGCTGGTCATCGCCGACCCGGGCGGCCCACTGGCGATCGCGGGGATCATGGGCGCCGCCTCCAGCGAGGTTTCCGAGGCGACCAGGGACGTCGTCATCGAGTCCGCGATCTTCGACCCCGTGAGCATCCGCCGGACCGGACAGCGGTTCGGGCTTCGCTCCGAAGCCAGCCTCCGTTTCGAGAAGGGCCAGGAGAGCCGCGTCGCGCGGATCGGCGCGGATCGAGTGGCAAGGCTGATCGCCGAATGGGCGGGCGGGACGGTCGCGCGGGGACGAGTGGACACGAATCCTGAGGAGCCGGAGCCGCTGAGATTGCCGTTCAGGCCGGTCCGAATCAACCGGCTGCTCGGCATCGAGCTGGGGCCCGAAGAACAACGCCGCTACCTCGAGCGGGTCGGCATCCAAACAGAGGCGGCCAGCACCGGCGATATCGTCCCCGTCGCTCTAGAGCCCCAGCCATTCCTGGCGGAGCCGGTGCCTGCCGAAGCGCTGGTGGCCATGATCCCCACGTGGCGCAGTGACCTGCGAATCGAGGCCGATCTCGCCGAAGAGATCGCACGGGTTCGCGGCTACGAAACGGTTCCATCGATCACGCCACACACCATCATGCCGGGCTACCGGCCGTCGCCGCTCGAGGTCCGGGACGCCGTGCGCGAGACCCTCGTCGGGGCCGGCCTCACGGAGGTCCTGACTCCGGCGCTCGTCTCGCCGCGCCATATCGAGTCGTTCCGGCTGCGGACGAACGTCCCATCGGTCGACGACGAGCCTGCGCCAGGCGGGGATCCCGTGACGGTGACGAATCCGCTCTCTTCGCAACACTCTCTCCTCCGGCAATCCCTGATCGGCAGCCTCCTCGAGGTAGTGGCCGGTAACGCCCGGCACGGCCGAGAAGACGTTGCGGTGTTCGAGGTCGGCAAGGGATATGCCAGGGATGGCGACCGAGCGCGCGAATGGTGGCGGCTCGGGTTTGCCCTGGCAGGAGCTTCCTGGGGCTCGTGGGACCGCCCGAGCCAATCATTCGACCTCGACGGCGCCAAGGGGTTCGTCGAATTGATCGCCGACAGGCTCCGGTTGAGCGGCCTGGCCTGGCGAGCCGAGGCGGACGAGCCGATCTTCCATCCCGGTCGGACTGCTCGCGTATCTGCCGGACGCGCAGTTCAGGGGATCGTCGGAGAGCTGCATCCAGGGCTGCTCGACGACTGGGACGTCCGTTCGGAGCGGGTCGTCGTGGCCGAGCTCGCGATCGCCGGCCTGTCCGTTGGTCAGCTTGCGCCCGTTCGAGCAAGCGCACCGCCGCGCTTTCCTCCGATCGAGCGCGACCTCGCCGTCATCGTGTCAGAAGACCGGGCCGTCGCGGATGTGGCCCAGGTGATCCGATCGTCGGGCGGTAACCTCCTGCGCGAACTCCGTCTCTTCGACATCTACCGCGGGACGCCCCTTGGAGCGGGCGAGAAGAGCGTCGCTCATCGCCTCGTCTTCCAGGCCGAGGAACGTACCCTGACCGAGGCCGAGATCGACACGCTCGTCGTTCGGATCGGCGAAGCGCTCGCCCGAAATGTCGATGGCCGCCTCCGGAGCTGATGCGCTACCCTGTGCCGTCGCTCGCCGAGGGCGCCTGATGTCTACCGTCTGAGGGGAACACGCGTGAACATCGGTGACTTCCTGACGCAGCAGAACGTGTTCGACATCGTTTTCGTGCTCGCTCTGTTCGGCGCATTCGTGATCGGCTACGTCCAGGGCGCGATCCGGCGTCTCCTGGCGATCGCCGCGATCCTCTTCTCTCTCTTGCTCGGTGCGCAGATCCGCGCGCCGTTCGGCAAGTTTCTCTCCGAGAACTGGCACCAGTTCCCGGCCGAGTACAGCTACATGCTGGCCTTCGGGATCGTGTTCGTCGTGGCGAGCGTGGCCTTCTCGCTGGTGATCCAGGGCCTCTACAAGCGCGCGCCGCTCTTCGCCAACGCGAACTTCGTGGACGAAGTCATCGGGGGCCTGTTGGGCGTGGTCGAAGGCCTGATCATCATGGGCGCCGCGATCCTGATCCTCGACTCGTACTTCCGCCTGCCGCAGGCCCTGATCGTCGAGCCAGGCGGTGAGCTGAAGTTCCTGCGTGACTTCTACAACGTCTACGACACGTCCGGCACAGGCCAGCTCTTCCGGACAAGCCTGATTCCAGCATTCCTGGCCCTGGTGGGCATCTTCATTCCGGAGGACATCCGAAACCTCTTCCCGCGCTTGGGTGTCGGCGGTTGAACGAGGGTCCCGCCGGCTGAACGACGGCGCCGCCTCAGGTCCTCATCCGCTCCGATCCCGCCTGAGTGGGCCGGTCGAGGAAGCGGCCCGAGCTCTCCTCCGTGCCCGCCTCGTCCGCGAGGACAGCAGCGGACTGCGCGTTGGCCGGGTCGTGGAGGTCGAGGCGTACGACGGCCCGGCCGATCTGGCATCGCACGCGCGCTTCGGACGACACGGGCGGACGGCTCGCAACGCCGTGATGTTCGGGCCCGCGGGCGTCGCCTACGTGTACCTTGTCTACGGGATGTATGACTGCCTCAACGTCGTCAGCGGCATCGAAGGCGAGGCTTCGGCGTGCCTCATTCGGGCCATCGAGCCGGTCCACGGAATCGAGCCGATGCGAGCCGCCCGGCTCGCGAACGCGCTGTCGCGGAGGCGGTCGCGTGAGACGAATTCGCGGCTGACCGAGGAGCGCCTGGCCAGGCTTCCGGTGGAGCGCCTGGCGTCCGGGCCCGGTCTGGTGACTGCCGCCCTCGGCATCGACCGATCCCTGAACGGCCTCGACCTGCTCGACCCGACATCGCCGCTCCGCCTCGAGCCCGCCCCCGACTCTTCAGAAGCTGCGGAGGACCGCTCACGCGAAGTCGGCACGTCCCCGCGGCTGGGGATCGATTACGCGGGTCCGCCCTGGACCGAGCTGCCGTGGCGCTTCTACCTCGCGGACAGTCCTGCGCTGTCCGGTCCGCGCGGAACCCGCTGACGATCGTGGACGCCCGCTCGATCGAGCTGCTCGAGTTTCCGCAAGTCCGGGCGCGACTGGCCGATGCGACATCCTTCCCGCCCGGTCGAAGGCTGGCGGAAGCACTGCAGCCTTCTGCGGATCCTGTGATCGTCGCGCGCGGCCTCGACGAGACCGACCAGACCCGGGCCCTCCTTTCGGAGCGGCCGGCGGTGGGAGTCGGCGCGGCGCACGACATCGGTCCGGCCATCGAACGGGCTGCGCGGGGGGGCCGCCTGGAGCCCGGCCAGTTCCTGGAGGTGGCCGAAACACTGGACGCCACGGCTCGCCTGGGGACCGCGCTCGCCGACGAGCGGCGGCAGTTGTTGCGCGAGCTCGGGCGAGCGCTGCATCCGCAGCCGGCGCTACGGAGCACGCTCGCCCGAAGCTTCGATCCGACCGGCGAGCTGCTCGATACGGCCTCGCCCCGCCTCGGCGGGCTGCGGGCGGCCGTCCGCGTCGCGTACGACCGGCTTCGGCGGCGCCTCGACTCGTTGGTCGGCTCGGAGCTCGGGAGCGCGCTCCAGGAGCCGATCGTCACGCTCCGCAACGGCCGCTACGTGGTGCCCATCAAGGCCGAGGCTCGATCGCGGGTCAAGGGCATCGTCCACGACGCCTCGGGCAGCGGTCAGACCCTGTTCGTGGAACCGCTCGTGGTGGTCGAGCTGGGCAACGCGTGGCGCGAGGCGCAGGTCGCCGAACAGGCCGAGGTCGAGCGCATCCTCGATGAGCTATCGGCGCTGGTGGCAGCCCACGCGGAACCACTCCGGGAGACGCTCGCGGCACTCGCGCGCTTCGATTTCTGGGCCGCCAAGGCAGGGCTCGCGGCGGACATGGACGGCGTCCGTGCGGAAACCGTGGAGCGGCCCGAGGTCGTCCTCCTCAGCGCCCGACATCCCGGCTTGACCGGGCGCGTGGTGCCCATCGACATCCGGCTTGGGGACGGCTATCGCGCACTGGTGGTGACCGGCCCGAATACCGGTGGCAAGACCGTCACGCTGCGGACCCTTGGATTGCTGGCCCTGATGCACCAGGCCGGCCTCCACGTCCCGGCAGCGGCGGGCAGCCGCCTGCCGGTCTTCCGGGACGTGTACGCGGACATCGGCGACGAGCAGTCGATCGCCCAGTCGCTGTCGACCTTCTCCGGCCACCTCCGGCGGATCGTTTCGATCGTGGAGCAGGCCGCCCCGGGCACGCTCGTGTTGCTCGACGAGCTCGGCGCCGGCACCGACCCGACGGAAGGCTCAGCGCTGGCGCAGGCCCTGCTCGATCACTTCATCCGCGTGGGTGCGCTCGTCGCCGCCACCACCCACTACGCGGAGTTGAAGGCCTACGCCCACACCACGCCCGAAGCGCGGAATGCCGCGGTCGAATTCGACCTGGAGACCCTCAGCCCGACCTACAAGCTGTCCATCGGCCTTCCGGGCCGAAGCCAGGCATTCGCCATCGCCGACCGCCTGGGCCTGCCCGATCCCATCGTGAGCGACGCCAGGTCACGGCTGACGGAGGCGCAACGGAGCTTCGAGGCAACGCTCGCCGCCATCCGCGAGACGGAAGGGGCAACGGCCGATGCCCTGGAGAGCGCGCGCTCGGCCGAAGCCCGCGCCGCCGACGCACTGCGGGCGGCCGACGAGGAGCGCCGGAAAGCTCGACGGGAGCGGGACGAGGTCGTCCGGGGCGCGCGCGACGAGGCTGAACGCCTGGTCGAGAACCTGCGCGGCGAGGTTCGTGCCACGCGCAGGCTGCTCGAGCGGGAGACAGTGACGGCGCCCGCAATCGACGCTGCCCTCGAACGCGCAGGCGAGCAGCTCGCCCGCCTGCCGGTCGGGGAGCGAGCCAACCGGGCGGTCCCCGAGCCCGCCTCGGCGCCCCGAACCTGGCAGCTCGGCGAGCGGGCACGCAGCCGGAGCCAGGGCTGGGAGGGTCGTCTCGTCGCGCTGGGCCGCGGGGGCCGCCGAGTGACGCTGGAGACCGGTGGCATGCGGGTGACCGTTCCGGTGGACGACCTGGAGGTGGCAACCGCCGGCCAGGGCCTGACATCCGTCGCGACGGACGGCGCAGCCGGCGGACAGGGTGGGTCCGGTGGCGAATCACTGCGCCTCGATCGGGCGCGATCGGTCGCGTCGTCGCTCGACCTGCGTGGCGCACGTGTCGAGGAGGCGCTCGAACTCCTCGACCGCTACCTGAACGATGCGGCCCTGGCCGGCCTCGATCGCGTGACGATCATCCACGGCCTGGGCACCGGGGCCCTGCGCGATGCCGTGCGCCTCGAAGCCCGGAACCACCCCCTGGTCAAGAGCCTGCGGCCGGGCGAGCGCGGCGAGGGAGGCGACGGCGCGACGATCGTCAACCTCTGAGGTGAGGGTCGTCAGCCGCCGATGTCAGTCGAGCTGAAGGCTCGGCCTCGCGCGGCGCCGATACCGACGCTTCCGCGGTGACTTGGTCGGTTTCGGCGTCGGACTCGGTGGCCCGAAGCTCGGCAGCCCGCTCTCGGACGGGCTGGGCGAAGGCGACGGCGACGGCTGAGGAGTACAGGTGGCCTTCGGCGGGAAAGGCGCCCCCCATGTCCTTCCGAAGGGGGCGAACGCCCCGAAGCTGAAGTAGGCCGTCGGGGTGCGCTTGGGACCGCCGCGTACACCCGCGCCGCGAGCCGCCCGGCTGATCCAGCCCTGGTTGTACTTCCGCCACGAGGGGTAGCCGGACTCGACCTTCGAGAGATCGAGGAAGCCCTTCGTCTCCTGTGGACCGGTGCAGCCGTCGGCCCAGAGCTTGCCTGTGGCGTGGTCCACGCTGACCGGCACCTTGGTGTTGTCCACGTCGTTCGGCACGGTGCCGTCGATGAACAGCTCGCTGACGGTTCGCGTGGTGAACGGCCCGGGCTTCATGCCGCTGTAGGCATCGACCTTGGCCGTGACCAGGCCGCTCGGCTTGCTGTCCGTGAAGTTCGCGATCGGCATGCTCCTGCTGGCTTCGGTCAGGAACGACTGCCACATCGTTGCCGCGGTCTCGAGCGCGACCGTCGGGGTGCGCGGCAGGCTGTTGTCGGAGTTACCCATCCAGGCTCCGACGACCAGGGCGGGAGCCTTCGGGTCCTTGGGCGCCGCGAGGTAGCCCATCGCCGCGAGATCGATCTCGTCGTTGGTGGTCCCGGTCTTCAGGGCGGCCGGCCTGCGGACGGTGCCCTTCAGGATCTGACGGGTGCCCCAGAACGGGTTCTGCTTGGGATCCGTGTTCGAGGCCAGGATGTCGCTGATGATGTACGCGGCCTGCGGGCTTACGACCTGCGTACCGGGCGGGGGCGCGGAGCCGGGGATCGGATACACCGGCTTGCCATTCGGGTCGGTGACGGAAATGATGCCGGTGCGCGGCATGAGCTTGCCGCCGTTGGCGATCGCGCCGTAGGCCGAGATCAGGTCGATGTAGTGGAGCTCGAGCGTCCCGATCGCGATCGTCGCGCCGGCGATGTTCTTCTTGGTCTGCCACTGGATCCCGAGCTTCTTGGCCTCGTCGAACACCCGGTTCGGGTCGACCTCGATCGCGTTCTTGAGGGCCGGGATGTTCAGCGATAGCTGGATGGCCTCACGCATCCGTAGGGGACCGCGCTCGGCGAGGTCGGCGTCGGCCGGCGTGTAGCCCCCGCCGAAGTCCGTCACCACGTCCATGTACAGGCTCGCCGCCGTGTGCGTCCTGTCGTCGAGGCCGGTGATGTAGTTGATCGGCTTGAAAGCCGAACCGGCCTGCCGCCATCCGTCGCCCAGGACGTCGAACTGCGGCTGCAACTTCTTGCCTCTGGCCGGCGCGTAGTAGCTGCCGCTGCCGACGTAGGCCATGATCTGGCCGGTCCGATAGTCGACCGCGCCCAGGGCGGCGTTGAAGATGCCGCGCGTCTTGAGGTCCTTGAGCCACTTCACGTAGGGCACCTTGATGCTCTTGAGGTAGGCGACGGTGTCCTTCGCGTTTGGCGCCAGCGCCGCCGCCTTGACCCACTTCTCGGCGGTCTGCTGCATCTTCCAGTCGAGGGACGTCACGACCCGATAGCCACCGGTATCGACGAGCTCGCAGGTGTCGGCCTGCTCGGGACCGCACAGGATCTCGCCCAGCTGGTGGCGAACCGCCCACACCAAATGTGGCGCGCGCCAGTTCGACGACTCCTGGTTTGCGAGCACGACGGGGTCGCTCATGGCGGCGCGGATCTCGTCGTCGGTGATCGCCTTGCCGGGCACCGCGTACTGCCCGCCCTGCGCCGTCAGGACCCGGTTCGTGAGCATCGCCTGCAGGACCTGGTTCCGGCGCAGGACGATCCGCGAGTCCTGGGGAACGACCAGGCTCGTCTTGCCGTTGGCGGTCGCCGATTCGGCGTTCTTGACCAGGTCGAACGTGCTCGGCGACTGGGGGATTGCGGCCAGGATGGCCACCTGGGCGATGGTCAGCTTGGACAGGTCACTCGTCCCGAAGTACGCCTGCGCGGCGGCCTTGATGCCGTACGCCTGGTCGCCGTAATAGTTCTGGTTCAGGTAGGCCGCGATGATCCGCTGCTTCCCCTCGATGCCGGGGAACTCCTGGGTCAGGCGGATCGACTGGATGATCTCCTTGATCTTGCGCTCGTACTTGTTCCCGGCGAGTACCTCGGGCGACAGGAGCCGGTTGCGGACCAGCTGTTGGGTGATCGTGGAGGCACCACGCTCGCGTCCATTGATGGTGTCGACGGCGGCCGACACGATGCCTACCGGGTCGAATCCCGCATTCGTCCAGAACGTGTGGTCTTCGATGCTTGTGGTCGCGTCCACGACGACCGGCGGAATGTCCTTGAACTCGGCGACCTGGCGTTGCTGCTGGCCGAAGCGGGCCAGCTCGACCGTGCCCGTCCGGTCGTAAATGATCGACTGCTGCGAGAAGGTGAGCGAGCTGAAGACCTGCTGCGGGTCGGCCAGGCCCTGGCTGTAGAAGTTGTAGGCGCCGACTGCCGCGACCAGGCCGAGGACGCCCAGGAACAGGAGCGTCGAAAAGAGAAACAGCGGAAGGCCGATCGCGAGCGCAGTGGCGCCGCCGCGGCCTCTTCGGTTGGCTTTGCCATTGCCATTGCGGCGATAGCGCTGCCGCCGTTCGAGGCTGGTCTTCATGCCGGGCGAGACGATAGCATAGGCCTCCTGATGGCCCGCCTCCTCGTCGATCTGCGGACCCGGCGCCTCCCGGGCGCCGCCCCGTGACGCCTCGTCCGGCGACGGTGTGACGGCCGCCAAGGGCGCGGCACGGTTGGATCCGACGAGCTCCGAGGGGCCCCTGCCCGAGGGAAAACCGGCACCTGGCGGCCTTCTCGCCGAGCTCCAGTGGCGCGGAATGTTCCACGACTCGACGCCCGGATTGGCGGCGCGACTGGCGACGGGCCGCCCGATCGCCGGCTACAACGGCTTCGATCCATCGGCGCCGTGGCTCCACATCGGGCACCTCGTGCCGATCTTCGGCCTCGTCCACCTCCAGCGCCACGGCGGTCGTCCCGTGGTACTCGTCGGTGGGGGGACCGGCATGATCGGCGATCCATCGGGCCGTTCTACCGAGCGCAACCTGCTGGATCGCCCGACGATCGAGGCGAATACCGCCTCGATCCGCGTCCAGCTCGAGCGCTTCCTGGACTTCGCCGGGCCGCAGGGCGCTGTCGTGGTCGACAACTACGACTGGCTGAGCCAGATGGGCATGCTCGATTTCCTGCGGGACGTAGGCAAGCACTTCACCGTGCCGTACATGCTCGCCAAGGACTCCGTCCAGGTGCGGCTCGATCGCGGCCTGTCGTACACGGAGTTCAGCTACATGCTCCTGCAGGCGACCGATTTCCTGCACCTCTACCAGGCGATGGGCGTCGAGCTGCAGATGGGCGGCGCGGACCAGTGGGGCAACATCACGGCCGGCCTGGAGCTCATCCGCCGGGTGGAGGAGGGGAGCGCCGGTCACGAGCCGGCCCACGGGCTGTCCTACCCGTTGCTGCTCGCGCCGAGCGGCACGAAGTTCGGCAAGAGCGAGGGCGGCGACTCCCTGTGGCTCGACGCCACACGCACGAGTCCCTACGAGTTCTATCAGTACTGGCTCAACGCAGACGACCGCGACGTCGGGGTCTACCTGCGCTGGTTCACCCTCTTCGACCAGGCCCAGGTGGAGGCGTTGGAGGCCGAGCAGACGGCTCGGCCGGAGGAGCGACCCGCTCAGCGCGCGCTGGCTTACGACCTCACGGCGCGGGTCCACGGGCCGGAGGCCGCCGCAGGGGCCGTGCGCGCGAGCCTCGACGCGTTCGGATCGACCGGCGAGCTCGACGCTGATGCCCTCGAGCAGCTGTATCGCACGCTGGACAACCGATTCGAGTTCACCCCGGCGGCGCTGGCCGACCCGCTCGGTCTGGCCGTGGAGAGTGGCCTGTTCCAGTCCAGGTCGGACGCGCGGCGGGCCATCTCACAAGGTGGCCTGTATATCAACGATCGCCAGATCACGGACCCAACGGGGACGGTCGTGCCGCTTCGCGGCGAGTGGATCCGCGTGCGTTTCGGCAAGAAGCGCCAGGCGATCGGACGCCTCCGGCGAGGGGGCTAGACGCCGTCCTCGTCGCCGGCAAGGTCGGCGGCGGCCTCGATGAGCCGGTCGTTCTCCTTGGGTGAGCGGACCGTGAGGCGGAGCTGACCGGCCAGCGGATGTCCGGGACCGAACGTGCGCGGCACAAGCCCGCTTCGCAGCAGGTGGTGGGCAACGCCGGCCGCCCGAGCCGGCGTCTCGAAGTCGACGAGCAGGAAGTTGGTGATGCTCGGGCCAACCGACCAGCCCACGGCGCCGAGAGCGTCGGCCAGCCTCTCGCGTTCGGCCGCGATGCGCGCGACGTTCACCTGCATTTCTTCGGGCGTCTTCAGCGCTTCCGTGACGACCGTCACCGATACGACGGAGACAGAACCCGGCGGACGGTACGGCTCGATCTCGGCAATGAGTGAAGGCAGAGCGAGGGCAAAGCCGACCCGCAGGCCGGCGAGCGCATAGGCCTTGGAGGCCGTCCGCACCACCACGAGGCGCGGATAACGCTCCCGAAGCCCAAGCAGGGTGCCCCCCGCAAACTCCGCGTAGGCCTCGTCCAGAACCGCCACCGGCGGGACGCGGCCAGCACTGGCCGCATCGCTCGCCAGGCCGTCGAGCAGTTGCTCGACTGCGCCAGCGGGTTCGGCGAGGCCTGTGGGGTTGTTGGGAGTGCAAAGCCATACGAGGTTGGCATCGCGCGCTGCTCTACGAACGGCCGGCACATCCATGGCGTAGCCGGCCCGGGCGCCTCCTCGGGGGACATCGACCACGGTCGCGCCGCGTTGCTCGGTCAGCACGCGAAACATCGCGTACGAGGGAGACGGCAGAACCGCCGCCGCTCCGGCTCGCAGGAATGCCTTCGCGCACAGGTCCAGGATCTCGTCCGCTCCGGCCCCGACGAGGATCTCCTCGCGCGCGACCCCGTAGACGGCCGCGGCAGCCTCGCTCAGCCGCCGGTAGTCGGACGGCGGGTACTCGGACAGGGGCCGCTCGAAGCGTCCCGCAGCGAGGACTCGGGCGGCCAGTGCCGGCGGGGCGGGGGAGGTGTTGAGGTCGAACCGGGCGACACGCTCGATCCGAAGCCCGTAGCGCGCCGCGACCTCCTCGTCCGTGGCTTCCCAGGTGTAGACGCTGGGGCCGGTCGGGGTGAGCTCGCTCGTCGTGACGGGGGTGGGACTCACTCGCCGAGCGTATCAGTGCTCGCCGGCCGTCGCGTCCTTCTTGTGAGCATCGATGACCTTCTCGGCGATGTGCGAGGGGACCTCCTCGTAGTGATCGAGCGCCGCTGTGAAGGTTCCCCGGCCGTGGGTCAGCGATCGCAGCTCCGTCGCATAGCTGAACAGCTCAGCCTGGGGGACATGGGCATTGACGACCTGCATCCCGTTGCCCGCCGTATCGAGCCCGAGCAGCCGGCCCCGGCGCGTGTTCAGGTCGCGGTTGACGTCGCCCATGTACTGCTCGGGCACGCGTACCTCGATCGCCATGATCGGTTCCAGGAGCACGGGCTTCGCCTGATGCACGCCCTCCTTGAGCGCCATCGAGGCCGCGATCTTGAACGACAGCTCGTTGGAGTCGACCGTGTGGAAGGAGCCGTCGTACAGCGTCGCCTTGAAATCTGACAGGGGATAGCCCGCGATCACGCCTTCCGCAGCGGTCTCGCGAATGCCCTTCTCGACGCCGGGGAAGAACTGGCGGGGGACCGAACCGCCAACGACCTTCTCCCCGAACTCCACCCCGGCGCCCGGGTTGGGCTCGATCTCGATCCACACATCACCGAACATGCCGTGGCCACCGGTCTGCTTCTTGTAGCGGCCGTGGACCTGGGTCTTGCCCCGGATGGTCTCGCGGTAGGCCACCTTCGGGGTCCTGGTCACGATCGAAGCGCCGAACTTGCGCTTCAGCCGCTCGCCGATGACGGCCACGTGCGCCTCGCCCATGGAGAGGAGGATCTGCTCGCCGGTCGCGCTGCGCTCGACGTGCGCCGCGGGCTCTTCGTCGATCATCCGCTGGAGCGCCGTGCCCATCTTGTCGAGGTCGGCCTTCGTCTGGGGTTCGATCGCCACCTGGAGGGTGGGCTGCGGGAACTCGATCGGGTCGAGGACGAGCGGCTTGTCCTTACTCGAGAGGGTGTCGCCAGTCTGCGTGACGGTCAGTTTGGCCACGGCCCCGATCTCTCCTGCCTTCAGCTCACCCACGGCCTCCTGCTCCTTGCCGTGGAGGAGCAGAAGCTGGCCGATCCGTTCCTCCTCGCCGCGTGTGGAGTTGAACACGGCGGCCTGGCTGTGGAGCGCGCCGGACAGGACGCGCAGGTATGTCAGGCGCCCGACGAACGGGTCGGCCGACGTCTTGAAGACGCGCACCAGCAGTGGCCCGGCCGGGTCCGGCGGGACCTTCGCCTCGGTCTTTGATTTGAGGTCGCGAGCGGTCACCGGCGGCTCGTCGGCGGGCGATGGCAGGTAGCGCACGAACGCATCGAGCAGTGCGCGCAGCCCGACGCCCTTCACGGCGCTGCCGACGAGCACCGGCGCAAGGACCGACTCCTTGACGCCCTTTCGCAGGCACGCCTCGAGCTCCGGATCGCTGATCTCCTCGCCCTCGAGGTACTTGGTGAGGACGTCGTCGTCCGCCTCCGCAGCGGCCTCCAGCAGCTGGTCCCGGCGGCGGGCGACCTCGTCGGTCAGCTCGTCGGGGATCGGGATCTCGACCTCCTGTTTGCCGTCCCACCGCCACGCCTTGCGATGGACCAGGTCGACGAAGCCGCTGAACGATTCGCCCGCACCGATCGCCAGGTGGAGGGGCGCGATCTTGGTGCCGAACGCGGTGCGCAGCGCGTCCAGAGCGTTGGTCGGCTCGGCGTTCTCGCGGTCGCACTTGTTGATGAAGAAGCAGGCCGCCCGACCGCTGGTCCGCCCCAGCGACACGGCGCTCTCCAGCCCCGATTCGACACCCGTCGAGGCGTCCATCACGAAGAGCGCCCCGTCGGCAGCGGCGAAGCCCTCGATCACTTCCGCGACGAAGTCGGCATAGCCGGGCGTGTCGAGCAGGGTGACGCGCGTGTCCTCGTCGTCGAGTGAGGCGGCGGCGAGGCTCAGTGACTCGTGGCGCTTCTGTTCCTCGGGCTCGAAATCCAGGCTCGCAGTTCCTTCGTCGACCTTGCCGAGGCGCGGCACGGCACCCGTGCGAAACAGGAGCTGCTCGGCCAGTGTGGTCTTGCCGGAGCCGGCATGGCCGGCCAGAACGACGTTGCGCAGGTGGGGCAGGTCAACGCTCTTCGTCGTCATGCGATTCGTCGGTCCTCGTGGTCATTCGAACTGGTGGGCCGGTCGCGGGCGGCGGTCGTCCCCCGCTCGTGTCCGCAGCGCGCGACCGGTGGGTTGTGAGGTCGCGGGCGAGGCATTCGGAGAGCGATTCCGCGGGGTCCGGCCATCATAGTCCGCTATACTCCCGCGCGATGTCCGGACACTCCAAATGGTCCCAGATCAAGCGCCAGAAGGGCGCCAACGACGTCAAGCGGGGGGCCATCTTCACCAAGGTCGGCCGTGAGATCGCGGTCGCCGCCAGGGCGGGCGGCGCCGATCCCGACGGCAACTTCCGGTTGCGGCTCGCGATCGAGAAGGCGCGTTCGGTGAACATGCCGGCCGACACGATCAAGCGGGCCGTGGAACGAGCCGCCGGCGGCGGCGATGGTGAGCAGTTCGAGGAGATCGCCTACGAGGGCTACGGGCCGGGCGGGGTTGCGGTGCTCGTGGAGGCCGCGACCGACAACCGCAACCGCACGGCGGCCGAAATCCGCTCGATTTTCTCCAAGAGCGGCGGCCAGCTCGCGGGGTCGGGCAGCGTCGCCTGGCAGTTCGAGCCGCGCGGCCTGATCACGGTGCCGGTAGGGGGCCAGGATGCCGACGAGCTCGCTCTGGTCGCGATCGATGCCGGCGCCGACGACGTGGACACCGACGCGGATCCGCTCGAGGTCTACACCGAGCCCGGCCAGCTGGAGCGCGTTCGGCGCTCGCTGGAGGAGGCCGGCGTAGCGGTCGAGTCGGCCGAGACGACGATGGTCGCCAAGGCCACGGTCGAGCTCGATTCGTCCAGGGCGCGGCAGGCGCTCCGCCTCGTCGAGGCGCTGGAGGATCTCGAGGACGTCCAGCGCGTCACCGCCAACTTCGACATTCCCGAAGAGGTCTTCGCCGAGGTCACCGCGTGATGGTCTTCGAGTTCACTGCATGATCGTCCTGGGGATCGACCCTGGGACCGCGGCACTCGGATACGGCATCGTCGAGAGGAACGGCGGGGGGCTGCGGGCCGTTGACTTCGGCGTCCTCAAGACCACCCCGGAGCTGTCACTGCCGGAGCGCCTGCTGGCGGTGCACACCCTGGTCACAGACCTGATCGACCTGCACGCGCCCGCCCTTGTCGGTGTCGAGCGGCTGTTCTTCTCGCGCAACGCCCAGACTGCCTTTGCCGTGGGCCAGGCGCGGGGCGTCGTGTTGCTCGCAGCCGCGCAGCATGGGATACCCGTCCGCGAAGCGACGCCCAACGAGATCAAGAACGCGGTTGCCGGGTATGGCTCCGCCGACAAGGAGCAGGTCCAGCGAATGTTGCAGGTGTTGCTGAGCCTGGATTCCCCACCCACGCCGGACGACGCGGCTGATGCCCTGGCGATGGCCGTCTGGGTCGCCCACCGGGAGCGGCCGGGCGAACGGCTCAACTCGGGTCGGCTGGATCGCGCGGCGGTTGCCCCGCTCGACGGTGGAGGAGAAAGCCGCTACGAGAAGGCCGTGCGCGATGCGCTCAAGCGCGAGCGCCTCGCTGCCCGGTCGCGAGCTGACTAGGGCATCATCGGCCTCGGGACCCGATGCTCTGCGCGTTTACGAACCGCGGTGGTAGAAACGCCGAGTCGCGCGGCCTGCATGGCTGACGGCGACCGTTTGGTAGCCGTTCTCGACTACCTCTGGCCGACGGCAAGAGCAATCGGGCCGCTTTGGGGTGTGTCCTGCCGGTTACCACCACCCGGGTTGGTGTCTGACCGTTTCGGAGGCACAGCCGGCCAAGCGATCCCGGGCTGCGGCCGAGACCCGGAGTGATCGGTTGATTGCCTCGGTCGCGGGCGTGGTCGGAGCCATAGCGGCCGATTCGCTCGTGGTCGAGGTCGGCGGGCTGGGCTATCGCGTGTTCGCCGCGCCAGCGATCCTGGCTCGCGCGCAGACCGGCGAACAGATCCGACTGCACACCTTCCACCTCGTGCGCGAGGACCAGCAGGCACTGTACGGCTTCGCGTCGCCCGAGGAGCTGGGCTTCTTCACGCTCCTGCTGACGGTGACCGGTGTCGGCCCGAAGGTGGCCCTCGCCATCGTGGGCAGCCGGCCGGTGGCCGACCTGCAGCTCGCGATCCTCCAGCGCGACCAGGCCGTCCTCGTGGCGATCCCGGGCATCGGCAAGAAGCTCGCCGAGCGCGTCATTTTCGAGCTGCGCGAGAAGGTCGCGGCCGCGGGGACGGCGGCTGCGGCGGCGGGCGAGGGTGAGGCCGGTGGGGAGACGGAGGTCGTGGCCGCCCTGCAGGCGCTCGGCTACTCCGCGGCCGAGGCGAGGAGCGCCGCCCGTGCGGCGATGGCTGGCGTGCCCGTATCGAGCTCGCTCGAGGACCGCGTCAAGGCGGCCCTGCGAACGCTACTCAAAGACTGACCCCGGCCGAACCTGCGGCTCGAACATTTGTACGAAATGGGCAGGCCGATGATAGACTTCGACCGATGACCGAGGACGTGTCGCGGGTGCTCGCGCCCGGGTTGCTCGACGAATCGGACCTCGTGGTCGAGACCACCCTGCGGCCGCGCAGCCTCGACGAATACGTCGGCCAGCGCGACGTCAAGGCCAACCTGTCGGTGCTGCTCACCGCGGCCCGGGGCAGGGGAGAGGCCGCGGACCACGTCCTGCTTCACGGCCCACCCGGCCTCGGCAAGACGACGCTGGCCACGATCATCGCGCGCGAGCTCGGGGTCAACATCCGGTACACGAGCGGCCCGGCCATCGAGCGCGCAGGGGACCTCGCCGCGATCCTGACCGCACTCGACGAACGTGACGTCCTGTTCATCGACGAGATCCATCGCCTCAATCGCGCTGTCGAGGAGATCCTTTACCCGGCGATGGAGGACTACGCCCTCGACGTGATGATCGGCAAGGGCCCCTCGGCCCGATCGCTGCGCCTCTCGCTCAAGCCGTTCACGATCGTGGGCGCCACCACGCGCGTCGGCCGCATCAGCTCGCCGCTGCGCGACCGTTTCGGGGCGACATACCGGCTTGACTTCTACGAGGAAGCCGAGCTGCGGGCGATAGTCGAGCGGTCGGCGCGGATCCTGGACGTGGAGGTCGAGCCCTCGGCCGCCGCGGCGATCGCGCGCCGCGGGAGGGGAACGCCCCGCATCGTCAACCGGCTCCTGAAGCGAGTACGCGACCACGCCCAGGTGCACGGCGACGGTACGGTCGATCGCACCACCGCCGAGGAGGCGATGCGGGCGCTCGAGATCGACGACGAGGGCCTCGACTCCACGGACCGCAAGCTGCTGGCCTCGATCATCCAGAAGTTCGCCTCTGGCCCGGTGGGGGTGGCGGCGCTGGCTGCCGTCCTGTCGGAGGAGGTCGAGACCGTCGAGGACGTCTACG
>Ga0137377_10000570_pt1 | contig 22899 bp, 21 predicted proteins | sample SagtaG_22_FD_104815 | JGI IMG/M metagenome (GOLD analysis project Ga0137377, IMG submission 104815) | Vadose zone soil microbial communities from Sagehorn Ranch, Mendocino, California, USA - Sage2_L_40_16 metaG | ecosystem: Environmental > Terrestrial > Soil > Vadose zone | place: USA... | reverse complement strand
CCGGACACGGCCCGGATCGGCTTGACATCTGCAAGGTCGGCGGCGGTGAACACCGCATCGCGAAAGCGGTTTGGCACGGTGATGGATTTGATGCGCGCATGCGCGAGCGGACTGCGCACGAAGGCCACGTCCTGCAGGCCCGCGACGCGGATGTCGGCCACGAACTGGCCGCGGCCGCGCATCAGGCGATCGTCTTCCTTCCGCAATAAACGCACGCCGACACCTTGTTTGGTGCCGGCCGCAACGCCCGAAACGTTGGTCTTCTCAACGCTCCGACCGTGGTCCATGATCGGTCAGGCCGCTTCGGCGCGCGGGAGGATCGGGGCCGTTGCGTCGTAGCGAACGCCGGCGCGCATGCAGAACACCGGCTGCAACAGGCTGCTCGCGATCACTTCGGTCTTCTCGTTGTCGCGCAGGATAAAGCGGCCGGGCTGTTCGTTCAGCACGGTGACGTCGGCATCCATGCCGGGACGTAGCGCGCCGATCTCGCCCGACAATCCGAGCATCTCGGCGGGATGCGAGGTGACCATCGGCACCACCTGTTCGAGGGTCAATCCGAGCGCCATCATCGAGCTCATGGCCTGGACCAGGCTGAACTTGGCGTGGCTGGCGAAGGGATGGTTCTCGTCATCCGCGGGCTCGTCAGGCGTCCCGGCCGGCGCCGGCACATGCGTGTTGTAGCCGTGGATGTCGGCGCCGAGCGTCGTCGGAACGATGCCGGCAGCGATGGCCTTGCGCGCCAGGCGATACGAGAAGTGGCTGCCGTGCCCGACATCGACGCGCAGGCCCCGCTCAAGCGCCGCCTTGATCACGGGATGGACTTCTCCCTCGCGATTGACGAAGCCGCCGGGATGCCGCGTGAACGGATGCGCCAGCACGTCGCCGGCCCGCAGCAGGGGAATGACGCGGGTCAGAATAGTGTCGACGTCCTCGCCATTGGCGCCGCTTTCCGGCAGGCCCCAGAGTTGTCCGAAATGCACATAGACCGGCAGGTCGGCCCGGCGCCCGATCTCCGCCGCCATCTCGATCACACGGATGCCCCAGCGTGCGAAGCCGCCGATCTCGGCGTGCGCCTTGATGCCACGCACCAGATCGCGGTTCGCATCCGCAGCCTTGACGGTCGCATCGATATCAACGCAATCAGGGCTATAGAGATTTGGATAGTAATGACCCTCCAGGCCGCCCACGAGATAGGCCGACAGAAACGCGTAGGTGCGCGACAGCGACTTCTCGGCGACGAAATGCCGGAAACCCGGCAGGGTCATGCAGGACGGGCCGCCCTGATCGACCAGCGTCGTCACGCCCGATTGCACGCCGACGATGTCGGCGTTCACGCCGAAGCGCCCCGTGACATATTGATAGACATGCGAATGGGTGTCGATCAGTCCGGGCAGCACGATCTTGCCCGAGACGTCAATTATGTCGCGGGCGCTGGCCGGCAGGATATCGGCCTGAACGGCGGCGACCTTGCCGCCGCGAATGGCGACATCCTTCAGCCCATCGACGCCGGAAGCCGGATCGATGACCCGTCCACCGCGCAACAGCAGGTCGAATGAGGTGCTCACTGACATGATCGGCTCCCTTGAGTAGTCAATGGCGGCGTCGGCCGGTATCCATGAATTACGAAGTATGCTTCGTAGTTGTCGGTTTAGCAACGTCGGCAAAACTAGCAACACTCATGCCATGGCTGCCGAAAATGCGGGCAGGGTGGGTTGCAAGAGCTGAGTGACGGAAGATGGCGAAGAAACCGGGCAAGATTGGCGTCGATATTGCTGTCGATTCTTGGCCGCTGGGACAACGGCCGGGCTTCCTGGTGAGGCGGCTGCATCAGATCCATGTGGCGCTGTTTCAGGAAAAATGCGCGGCATTCGAAATCACTCCGCTGCAATATAGCCTGTTGTCGGCGCTCGCGGTGCGCAGAACCGCCGATCAAACCACGTTGGCCGCCGACGTGGCGCTCGATCGAACCACGACCACCGGAGCCCTCAAACGCTTGCAAATAAGGGGCTTTATCCAGAGGGCGGTCCGCCGTGACGATCGCCGGGCCCGCGCCTGCAAGCTGACCGCCGCGGGCGCCGCCTTGCTGAAAAGAATGGAGTCTGCGGCGCGCGCCGCCCACCGGGACACGTTGGCAAGCCTGAGCAAATCCGATCAGAAGCGGTTCGTCGCGCTGATGCAGCAAATCGTCGCGGCGAACGCGTTCCGGACTTGAATCGCTCCGGCCGCACTGCACGCACTCGCGCCGATAAGATTAGATTCTGTGCACATTGCCTTTTTACGAGCAAGCGGGTCTGTCCGACCGCCATGCGATCGTCGATCAATACGAAGCATACTTCGTATTTTCTGAGCCCAGTCCATCGCAAGACCGGACGCGTCGCATTTTCGCCAGTTCCTGAAGGACCTAGCTTGTCATTTGCGGAAGCCGTGCTGACCTTCTTCGCCGAAGCCCCGCGTCATTTGCGTCAGCCCAAAAATCTGGCACGTCATTTGCTCCGCCACGCGTATTGAGTTGGTGGCTAGGGTTCCGCATCCGGGCAGGATGGCTGGTCCAAGAGCTGCTCCCTGAGCGGGAGAAATCCGCGCAGGACACGGCGGGATAAAATCCCCGGAGACCTCAGTAGCCAGGAATTGGCATCGCTTGGGTCTATGCCAATTCCAGGGGTGTAAGTCCTGTCGGGAGTTGGTGATGACGACCTATTCGGACCTGATCACGCGGCGCTTCGGCGACGGTGGCCTCGTGGGCGAGGGTGTCGAAGACAACGAAACAATCCGCCGCATTCTCGCGCGAAAAACCGTCCGCCGCTATAGCGAGAAGATGCCGAGCGAAGACCTGCTCGGTCTGCTGGTCGCCGCGGCCTTGAGCACATCGGCCAAATCGGACTTCCAGCAAGCTTCGATCCTGCGGGTTCGCGATCGGCAAAAGCGCGAGGCGATCGGCAAATTGTTTCCGAGCATGCCGTGGATCGGCATCGCGCCTGTCTTCTTTGTCTTTCTTGGCGACGCCAGGCGGCTGCAGCGCATCGGCGAGATGCGCGGAAGGCCTGTGCGCAATGGCACGCTGGAAGGGTTCTTCAACGCGAGCGTCGATGCCGCGCTTGCGATGCAGACCATGATCCTGTGCGCGGAATCGGCGGGGCTCGGCGTCTGCCCGATCAGCGTGATCCGCAACGAGGTCGACAAGGTCGCAAGCCTTCTTGGCTTGCCCGATCTCGTCTTTCCGGTCGCTGGCCTTTGCCTGGGTTACCCGGCAACGGAAGGCCATGTCAGCCTGCGGCTTCCCCGTCGCGTGACAACGCACAGTGATGGTTACGACGATAGCGGCCTTGCCTCGGGCATCGATGATTACGATCGCCGAAGGGATGCAATCCACGCCATTCCCGCTGATCAGCAACGTGCGAACAACGAGTTCGGCAAGGCCGAATTCTACGGCTGGTCCGAGGACAAGGCCCGCCAGGCCGCCAAGGCGGAGGGCGCTGCCTTCCCACCCTATCTGCGCGCGCATGGATTCAGTTTCGATTGAAAGGGGTTGCATCCGGCCAAAAGTCAAAGCTCCGCTCCGCAAGTCACGACCTGTCTTCCTGTCAACGAAGGGCGTCTCATCATGTCAAAATTCGCGATTGCTTTCTGCAAATCCCCCTCGCGCCGTCTGCTGTTCGGCCTGATCGCCGCTCAGCTTCTCGTCCCCTTGCTTGCCGGAAAGGCGCAAGCGGCAAGTCTCGACGAGATCAAGAAGCGCGGACTGATCGTCGCGACCGAGGACGATTTCCGTCCCTTCGAATTCGTCAAGGACGGAACACCGACGGGCTTCGACAATGAACTGATCGAAGACTTGCGCAAATACGCGTCGTTCGAGATCAAGCAGCAGATCCTGCCTTGGACGGGTATTTTGGCCGGCGTCTCTACTGGCAAGTACGACGTCGCCATCACCGCGGCGATCATCACCAAGGAGCGTAAGCAATCGCTCGACTTCACGAGCCCGATCGCGGATGCGACCCACTATTACGTCAAGCGCAAGGACGACAAGAGCATCTCCTCGATCAAGGACTTGAACGGCAAGACGGTCGGCGTCCAGGCTGGCAGCGCGCTCTTGGCACGGCTCCCCGAACTCGGCGCGATGCTGGAGAAGGAGGGCGGCAAGCTCGGCAAGGTCGTCGAGTACACCTCCTATCCGGAGGCCTATCAGGATCTCGCGCTCGGCCGTGTCGATTATGTCGTCAACACCATCATCAACCTGAAGGCGCTGGCCGTGGAAAAACCCAACGTCTTCGAGGTTGGACAGCCGGTGTCGGGCAAGTCTTTTCCTGCCTGGGCTGTCGCCAAAGGCAACATGGAACTGCTGGAGTTTCTGAATGGCTTCATCGCCAAGGAGAAGGAGAATGGCAGGTTTGCCGAGCTGCAAAAGAAATGGTTCGGCGAAGCATTCCCCAATCTGCCGGTGGCGTTCGAACCTGAGTTTTAGAGTGCGGTGACTTGAGCATGATCTATTTCGGAAAACCGGTATCCACCCCGCATCAAGCGCGGGGCAGGCTTTTTCCGGATCATGCTCCTGCCTTCGGCCGGCGTGATCCGCCATGAGCGGCGGCGATATCCTAGCCATCCTTCAGGGTGCCGTCGTGACAGTGACGCTGTCGCTGGTCGGCATCCTGATCGGGCTTCCGATCGGTCTGGCGCTGGCGGTGCTGCGCTGGGCCGACGTTCCCGCCGTCGCCCGGATGGTCGCTGTCTATGTCAGCATCTTGCGCGCAACACCGCTGGTCACGCTGCTCCTGCTGCTGTTCTTTGCGCTTCCCAATATCGGCATTGCGATCGGGCCGATCTCGGCCGCGATCCTGGCGCTCGTCATGAATACCGCGGCGTTCAATTGCGAAGTCTGGCGCGCGGCGCTGATGAATTTCCCGAAGGATCAGTATGAGGCGGCGAAATCCATCGGGATGCGCGCCCCCCAGCGGTTCCGGCGCATCCTGCTGCCGCAGATCGTGCGGGTGAGCCTGCCGGGGCTTGTCAACGAGATGTCACTGCTCATCAAGGTGACGCCGGTGCTGGCGGTGGTCGGCGTCGTCGATATCACGCGCGCCGCGGTGAGAATCGGCGCCGAGACCTATGAGCCGCTGCCGCCGTTTTTGGTCGCGATCGCGCTCTACGCGCCGATCGTTTTTGCGCTGGTGTCGCTGCAGCGCTGGATCGAACGGCGCCAGATTTCGGCCGAGGCCGCGGCATGATCCACGATTTCGGCATCGTGTGGGGCGAACGGAGCCTGCTGCTGAGCGGATTGGGCAACACCACCATCCTCTCTGTGCTGTCGGCCGCCGCGGCGCTGCTTCTGGGGTTCATCCTGACGCCGGCCCTGATGTCGAAGCAGCACTGGCTGGCATGGGCGGCGCGCGCCTTCGTCGACGGCATGCGCTGCGTCCCCTTCCTGCTGTTCGCCTATATCGTCTACTACGGATTTCCATCGCTCGGCGTCAGGCTGGACAACTGGACCTCCGGCCTGCTCGCGCTGACGATCTATAATGCCGCCTATATGGCGGAGATCCTGCGCGGCGCCTGGGCGACGCAGCCGCGCGAGCCGATCGAGGCCGGCGTTGCCTTTGGCTTTTCAAATGTCGCGCTGTTCCGCCGCATCATTCTCCCGCCGCTGTTGCTGGCGGCCGGGCCGGTGATCGGCAATCAGATGATCCAGATCATCAAGGACAGCGCTTTTCTCACGATCATTGCGCTTCCGGAACTGACGCATGCCGCAAGTTCGATCCAGTCGCGTCACTACGTGCCCTTCGCGGCGTTTATTACCGCCGTATTCCTCTATTGGGGTCTGTGTCTCGTTATCGAGGCCGGCGTCAGCTCGATCGGCCGTCTGGCCGAAGCGCGTCGTTAGGAATCGTGAAATGACCGATGCCAGCAAAGTCCTCGATGTGGCCGGAGTGTCGAAACGCTTCGGCGATCTCGACGTGCTGTCCGATATCAGTTTCAATGTCGACAAGGGGGAGACGGTCTGCGTCCTCGGCCCGTCCGGTTCGGGTAAATCGACGCTGCTCCGATGCATCAACTGGCTCGAACCGCCCGACGCCGGCCAGATCTATCTGAATGGATCGCAGGTCGGCATCAACGGCGCCGGCGTCGTGATGACCGATCGCGAGTTATCGCGGATCCGAACGCGGATCGGCATGGTGTTCCAGCATTTCGCGTTGTGGCCGCATTTGACGGTGCTGCAGAACTTGATGGAAGGACCGGTTCAGGTCCAGCGACGGCCGAAGAAGGAAGTTCGCGACGAAGCGCTCGCCCTGTTGGCAAAGGTGGGGTTGATCGACAAGCAGGACGTCTTTCCCTCGAAGCTCTCCGGCGGTCAGAAGCAGCGCGTCGGAATCGCGCGCGCGCTGGCGATGAAGCCGGACCTCCTGCTGTTCGACGAGCCGACCAGCGCGCTCGACCCTGAACTCGTCACGGAAGTGCTGCTTGTGATGCGCGATCTCGCGCGCGAGGGCAGGACCATGGTCATCGTCACGCACGAAATGGCGTTTGCGCGCGAAGCCGCGACGCGAATCCTGTTTCTGGATCGTGGGCGCGTGATCGAAACTGGACCGCCGGATCGTTTCTTTACAGAGCCCGAAACCGAGAGGGCGCGGCAATTCCTGCAGCGTTACGCCAACGGAACAGCCACGGCCGTCATGAGGTCAGCTTGAGTCAAGGGAGCTTTCGAACATGGATCCCATCTTTCATTTCCTCCCCGATGCGCCGAAGCCCGTTGCGCCCTACAGTCACGCGGTGGAAGCAGGTCCCTTCATCTTCGTCACCGGGCAGCTCGCCACCGATCCGGACGACGACTCCGTTCCGATCCCTGCCGGCATCGAGGCGCAGACGCGCAAGGTGATGGATAATCTGGCGCGGGTTCTGAAAGGATGCGGCCTGACATTCGACAACGTCGTCTTCGTGCGCATCTACCTCACCGATTTCAAGCGCGACTACGCGGCGATGAACGAGATCTTTTCGAGCTTTTTCGATCCCAACAGGCGCCCGGGACGCACCACGGTCGGCGTCACCGACCTCGCGCGCGGCGGCATTGTCGAGATCGACATGATCGCCTATCGGCCTTGAGGCGTTGGCGATGACCGAAAGCCTGATCGAAATTCCTGCTCGCCGCGGCAAGGCTGCGATTATGGCCGCAGGGCAGGTCGTGACCGTCATCAATACCCATGGCGAGCAGGTCGTCGATACCTGGGCGTTCAACCGCGCCGACCTCGGCGAGTTCATGTCGAACGAACATACCCGTGCGCACAGCCTGCATCTGATTCCCCGGCCCGGCGATATCCTGCGGACCAATCGGCGCCGGCCGATCATGACCGTGATCGAGGATACCTCAGGCGGGATTCACGACACGCTGATCGCGGCTTGCGACAAGCATCGCTACGCGTTTCTCGGCGTGGAAGGCTACCACGACAATTGCACCGACAACCTCTTCGCCGGGATGCTGGAGCTTGGCTTCGTTCCGCCGGAGGTGCCGAGCCCGCTCAACCTCTTCATGAACATTCCGTGGACCGCTGACGGCATGCTCAGCTTCGAGGCGCCGCCGCAGCCATTGGCCGGAGGCTATGTGCGATTGCGCGCCGAGATGGATCTCGTGATCGCGTTCTCGGCGTGCCCGCAAGACATTCTGCCGATCAACGGTAAGGCGGGAAAGCCGGTCGAGGCGCATTTTACGATTAGCTGAAGGAAAGCGTGATGGCAGCTGAGCGAGAGGGAGCAGCACGATGACCGTCATCGCAAGCAGGCAGGACATCGTGGAAGCCAATCGGCGTCGCTATGAAGAGCTGCGCACCGCCGGCCAGGAGGCAAAGCCGAAGGCTCTCCCGGAACTGACTGCGCTCGACGCCGCGCCGATTCTCCCCGAGGCCGTGATCAGCCGCGAAGAGGTGCCTGGGGATTGGTACGCGATCGTTCGGCTGAGGCGTGGCGAGGCTTTGCGCATCGCTGATCCTGCGGGTCAGTCCAGCGTGTCGATGATTGCCTGGCGCGAGGAGGAGACGTCCGAACGGATCAATTGCGCGGATACCGTCAAGGTGCAATGGAGCGCCGTCGTCTCGAGAGGACGCGTCATCCTGTCCGATATGGGCCGCGTGATGTTCTCGCTGATCGAAGATACCAGCGGAGCACATGATTTGATGGTCGGCGGTTCCACGCAGGCGTCGGCGGCCGCCGCTTACGGCGCCGCGTCGCGCAACACGCAGGAGAATTTTACCGCGGGCGCGGCCAAGGTCGGGCTCGGCCCGCGCGACATCCCGCCCTGCGTGACTTTCTTTGCGCCCGTTGCGGTCGATCCGGCCGGACGTTTCGTCTGGAACGAGACGGTGAAACGGCCAGGGGATTTCGTTGACCTGCGCGCGGAGATGAATACGATTGTGGTGCTCTCGAACTGCGCGCATCCGCTCAATCCTGCACGTCCATCGCCCTCGCGTCCGATCACGCTGGTGCGCTACCGCGCGCCGGCCGCCATGGCTGATGATCCCTGCCGGACGGGCTCGGCGGAGGCCGCGCGCGCCTTCGCGTTCACCGATCGGCTCTACGGTTGAGAGGAGGGACGAATGATTGCTGATTCCGGGTCCTCATCGATGAGCGCCTCAACGGCCATTTACGTACACGACATTCCTGCAGAACGACCCTGGTCGTATGCGCTGAAGAAAGGGCAAACGCTACGGATCATCGACAGCGAGGGACAGCAGGCGGTCGACGCTCTGCTCTATTGCCTCGCGGATCCGGCGGAGCGCTATAGCGCGCAGGACACGCTGCGAACGCAAGGGTCGGCCTATGTCGAACTCGGCACGCGGCTGATCTCGAACAAGGGCCGCGTGATGGCGCGGATCACCGCGGATTCGTGCGGCCGCCACGATACCTCGGCCGGATGCTGTTCCTGCGAGAGCAACGCGGTGCGGTTCGGCGAGGCCACCAAATACCAGCACGCCTGTCGCGAGAATTTTATTCTCGAACTATCCAGATATGGCCTGAGCAAACGCGACATCGTCGCGAACCTGAACTTCTTCATGAACGTGCCGATCGATCCCAACGGCAATTTCGCCGTGGTCGACGGCATTTCGGCTCCCGGAAACTACGTCGACGTCTCGATGGAGCTGGACGTCATCTTTGTCATTTCGAACTGTCCGCAGGTGAACAATCCCTGCAACGGATTCAACCCGACGCCGATCAGGGTCATGATCTGGGACGAGCCAAAGCTGTAGTCACGCTTCCCCCATCGCAACGAGTTTGGGTACATTGGTGTTGCACTCGGCGCGGAGCCGTCTCGATGACCCTGGATATCCTTGTCAAAAATGTTGCCGTGTGGGGGCGTGAAGGCCTCTGCGATCTCGGGATAGCTAACGGCCACTTCGTCAGCATTGGCCAAGGTAGCGCGTCCGCGGAGGCAGTCCTTACCCTCGACGCCGAGGGCCGCATGGCCGTTCCCGGATTTGTCGAGCCGCATATTCATCTGGACAAGGCGCTGATATCCGAACGCGCGCCCGTCAATGTGTCAGGGACGCTCACCGAGGCGATCGAGATTCTCTGGGAGATCAAGCGCAATTACACGGTCGACGAAATCGCAGATCGCGCGTCGCGCGTGCTTGAGCGTGCTCTTTCGAACGGCATTTCTCGTCTGCGAACCCATGTCGACGTCGATCCGATCGGGGGCACGCGGCCGGCCGAGGGCCTCATTCGCGCCCGCGACCGCTTTCGCGAACTCATGGATATCCAGATCGTCGCATTTCCGCAGGAGGGCATTGTCAAATCGCCCGGTACCGAGGCGTTGATGCGCGAGGCGATGAAGCTCGGCGTCGATGTCGTCGGCGGCATGCCCTTCAACGAGGCGTCGCCGGCGGATAGTCGGCGGCATATCGAGGTCGCCTTCGAGATAGCCAGGGAATTCGACGCCGACATCGACATGCATGTCGACGAGACCGACGATCCGATGGCGCGAACCCTGGAAGTCCTAGCCGAATTGACGATCAAGCATGGCTGGCAGGGCCGGGTCACCGCCGGCCACACCTGCGCGCTGGCGAGTTACCCGAGGGCCTACGCCGATCATGTCATCGGCCGGCTGCGCGAGGCCGGTGTCAACATGATCGCTAATCCTGCCACCAATCTGATGCTGCAGGGGCGCCTAGACGATTATCCCAAGCGCCGCGGGGTGACGCAGGTCAAGGAATTGCTGGCCGCGGGGGTCAACGTCGCCTGCGGACAGGACTGCGTGCATGACACCTTCTATCCCTTTGGCCAGAACGACCCGCTCGAAATTGCGTTCTTGTTGTGCCATGCATCGCAGATGAGCCAACCGGCCGAGATTCTCAAGGTGATGGACATGGTCACCAATAATGGCGCAAAAGCCCTGCGCGTCCCGGATTTTCACGTGGCGATCGGTGCCGTGGCGGATCTCGCCGTGCTGGACGCTCGTGACGCGCGCGAGGCATTCGCGACAAGGGCTCCACGCCGCTGGGTGATCCGGAAGGGAAAGCTGATCGCTGAGGCAAAGCTCGAAATGCGCCGCTGCTTCGATATAGAGGCGAAGCCGGTCACATAAGGATTTCAAGTTTGGATTTTCGCCAACTGCGTTATGCCCTTTCGGTCTACAAGGAGCGCAGCTTCACGGGCGCAGCGAAGCGGCTCAATATTTCGCAATCGGCGGTCAGCGAGCAGGTCAAGCTTCTCGAAGAGGAGATCGGCTTCGAGCTGTTTCATCGGACCTCGCGTGGCATCGAGGCCACCGACCGCGGCCGCACGTTCTTGTACGAATCCGAACGGGTGATGGGCGACCTTCTCAGTCTCTCGGATACCGCCCGGCGGCTGCGCGGTTGGCCACAGGACACACTGACGATCGGCATGGGATCGGGCATGGCGCAGATTTTCATTCCGCGCATGTTTGCAGATCTCAAGAACAACCTCCCCGGCGTGAGACTGGAGATTTTGACGGCACCGACCAAGAATATCTTCAACGAGTTGCACGAAGAGAGAATCGACGCCGGCATTGCGATCGAATCGGATCCTGATCGATTGCCGGCCGGATTGGTGTTCGACCGGCTGATCGACGCCGAAATGACGTTGATCACGCATCCAAAGCACGCGCTGGCGCGCTCCAAGCAGCCCGTGGATATCGGCCGTCTGGTCGCCGAGCCCATCATCATGAGCGAATTGACGGTGGGATACGGTCAGGTGGTGCTCTCGCTGTTCACCGATCTCGGCATCAAGCCAAATATTTTGGCGGTGGTCGATAATATCGAGACCATCAAGATGATCGTGCAATCCGAGGGCGGGATTGCCATCGTTCCGCGCGCCTGCGCGGAAAATGAAGTTGCGTTGGGACTGCTGAAAGCGCTTTCCATCACGCCGGCCCGCAACGTCGTGTTCAGCCTGTTTCGGCGGCGCGAGCCGCTGTCGCGGCGCAAGGAATCGGCGCTGCTCAGATTGCGCGACATGCTGAAAGCATAGGCATTTATTGGATTTTACCGGATCGGATTTTCCGATGGTCCCATCGATATTAGTCTTTTGACTCAACCTGAAGGGTTGACCCATTCTATATGGGCGACAGCCGATGATGACGGCTCGTCAGCTATCCCTGATTTCGTGGAGATGATGCGAAGCATGTCTGGTCAATCCGCTTCCGCGCGGCTTCGCATTGGCATCGATACCGGCGGAACATTTACCGATATCGTTTCGGTCGATATCGTGTCCGGCGCCACGCAGGTCACCAAGGTCGCGAGCACGCCATCAAATCCGGCGATCGGCCTCTTGCGCGGCGTGAACAAGATTCTCGAAGCCAGTGGCGCGACCGCCGACCATGTCGCGGGCCTAGCGCACGGCACCACGGTTGCGACCAACGCACTGCTGCAGGGCGAGATCAATTCGCTCGGTTTGATCGTCAACGCGGGTTTCCGGCATATCCTCGAGATCGCGCGGCAGTCGGTGCCGGAGGGCTACGGCAATTCGTATTTTTGGGTCAAGCCCGATCGAATCGTGCCACTGCAATTCGTCCGCGAGGCCGGCGGCCGGCTCGATTTTCGCGGCAACGAATTGCATCCGCTTGATGAGATGAGCGTGCGCGAAGCCGCGCGGTATTTTCGCGGGCATGGCGTCCGCGCCATCGGCATCTGCCTGCTGCATTCCTATGCGAACGACGCGCATGAACGCCGCGCCGCTGAAATCGTCGCGGAGGAATACCCGGACGCGACATTGTCCTTGTCCTGCGTGGTGCTGCCGGAATATCGCGAATATGAGCGCGCGGTGACGACGCTAGTCGATGCCTTCGTCAAGCCGCATATGGAACGCTATCTCAAGCGGGTGCATCAGGAACTCGGCGCAGGCCTGCAGGACAAGCCGTTTCTGGTCATGCAGTCGAGCGGCGGCGTCGCCAGCGCGGATCAGGTGGTACGCAAGCCGATCACCACGGCGCTGTCGGGGCCTGCGGCCGGTGCGCTCGGCAGCGCCGTCATCGCCGAGATCGCGGGCTTCCCGGATCTGGTGACACTGGACGCCGGCGGCACCTCGACCGACCTTTGCCTGATCGAAGGCGGCAAGCCGCAAGTCACCAATGGCGGATCGATCGGTCCTTTTCCGGTGCGGATCCCCATGATCGATATCGAAACCATCGGCACCGGCGGCGGCTCGATCGCTTGGATCAGCCGCGAGGGTCATCTCAAGGTCGGCCCGCGCAGCGCCGGCGCCGAGCCCGGGCCGATGTGCTATCCGAACGGCGGCGGCGAGCCCACCATCACCGACGCCAATCTGGTGCTGGGGCGGCTTCCGCCAGCCCTGATCGGCGGCGGCATCGCGCTCGATGTCGATCGCGCGCGTGGCGGCGTCGCGGCACTGGCGGCGAAGTTGCCGGGTTCGATGAGTGTCGAGCAGCTTGCAAGCGGCATCATCGAAATCGCGAACTGGAACCAGGCCAACGCGATCCGGCAGATGACGATCCAGCGCGGTATCGATCCGCGCGCCTTCGCGCTGTTGTCGTTTGGCGGCGCGGGCCCTGCTCAATCCGCAGCGGTCATGGATCTGTTGGCGATGAAGGCATGCATCGTGCCGCCGAACCCCGGCAATCTTTCGGCTTTCGGCCTGCTCGCGGTGGATTGGCGCACCGATCATATCGTCACCAAGGTGATGCATGAAGACACGATCGACCTTTCAGAGGTCGCCGCGCGCTATGCCGCGCTGGAGCGCGAGGCCGTGGCGACGCTGGAGCGCGACGGCATCGAAGCCTCGCGAATCAGGCTAGTGCGCGAAGCGGACGTTCGCTACGCCGGGCAGTCGATGGAGGTCCGCGTCACCGCGCCCGGCGGCGCTGTCGATGCCTCGTTCCTGGCGGGATTGATTGGCGCCTTCAATGCGGCACACTTTCGGACCTTCGGTTACAATTATGCCGGACGGCAGAAGGTCGAACTGGTCAATCTCTGCGTTTCCGGCTTCGGCCTGATCGAGCGGCCGCAGATGCCGAAGCTCGCGCTAAGCGCCCGCAAGCCGGAGCCGAGAGGCCATCGGGCCGTCTATCTCGGCGGCGCATACGTGGACACGCCGGTGTTTGGCCGCGCAACATTGCCGGCCGGGAGCCGCGTCAATGGACCAGCGATCGTTGAGGAGTTCGGCTCAACAACGGTCGTATTTCCCGGCCAGCATGTCGAGGTCGATCCGCATGGCATCCTGGTCATCCGGTCTCTCGCCTCGGAGGCGTCGCGATGAACGTGCATCAGCCCTCGCATTCATCCTCGCATCCTTCGTCGCATCCTTGGCCGACTGCGCCGCTGCGCGAGAGCGTCACGGTCGATCCGATCGTGCTGCAAATCGTCGAAGGCACGCTCAATTCGATCGAGACCGAAATCGAATATGCCATCGAGCGCACGGCGCGCAGCCCGATGATCCGCGAAGCCCATGATTTTCGCGTCGGGCTGTTCGACCGCTATTGCCGCAAGCTGACCGGGCGTTCCTATTCGGCAATGCCGAACGCCGTGGTGCGGGATTTTCCGCCTGATGTGATGAAGCCCGGCGACGTGTTTCTGATGAACGATACCTATCTGACCGAGGGTTCGATCGGGCACCTGCCTGATCTCTGCAGCACGGTGCCGGTGTTCTGCGATGGCGAGGTGGTCGCCTATATTCAGGCCTTCGGCCATCATGACGACGTCGGCGGCCGTGTGCCAGGCTCGATGCCGGGCACCGCGGCCACCGTCTTCGAGGAAGGCATCGCGATCCCGCCGGTAAAAATCTACTCCGAAGGTGTCCGCAACGACGCGGTGTTCACCATCGTCAGGCGCAACACCCGCGTGCCGGAGATGCTGTCGGCGGATCTCGACAGCGAGATCCAGGCCTGCCTGATGGGCGCGCGCCGCATGGGCGGGCTGTTCGAGCGCTTCGGCAAGGAACAGGTCGAAGCCTGCTTCCAGGCGATCCTGGACAAGTGCCGCGACATCTATCGCAACGAGCTGCTCGCCAAGATCGCCGACGGCGAATATGCCTGGGAAGACTACGTCGAACATGACGGCATCACCGATCCCAAGCTGCACAAGATCGCGCTGAAGATGACCAAGACGGGCGGCAGGATCGCGCTCGACTTCAACGGCACCGATCCGCAATCGACCGGTCCCATCAATTGGCCGGCCGATTATGCCGATGGTGCTTTCCTGATCAAATGGATCGCGCCGATCCTGCGCAATCTCGCCGATACGCCCGAACGCGCCGCGGAGATTCACGTCAATGAAGGCGTGTGCGACGTGTTCGAGGTGATTTTTCCGCCGAAGGGCACGCTGATCACGCCGGAATGGCCGGCCGCGACCAATGCTCGGTCGTTTGTTTTGCTGCGCTGCCTCGGCCTCTTGGCAGGCGTGGTTGCGCAAGCCGTGGACGGGCGCATGCCGGCGGATCAGGAGACCATCCGTTACACGGGCTTCTTTGGCACCGATCTCGACGGCAAGCCGTTTCTATCGCGGGAGGTGCTGGGTGGCGGTTCCGGCGGGCGCTATTATGCCGATGGCAATGACGCCATTCATATTGTGCCGGACTCGCGCAATCAGCCGGCGGAGTTCACCGAGACGCGCTTTCCGCTGCTGGTCGAGAAATTGGCGTTGCGCACGGATTCCGGGGGCGCCGGTCTACGCCGCGGCGGGCAGGGCTACGAAAAGCACTATCGCGCGCTGGTCGATTGCCGCACCATCGTGACCGCGGACCGGGTTCGGCTGGGCTGCTACGGTCTGAACGGCGGCAAGGCCGGCCAGCCGTTCTGTGTGACGGTCGATGCCGAGGGCGAGGGCTATGATCTCGGCGGTCTGGTCGATGGCGAACCTGTGCTGAAAGGGCAGGTCGTTCGCGTGGTGACCACCGGCGGCGGCGGCTGGGGCGATCCGCTGCAGCGCGAACTGGACCTGGTGTTGCGCGATGTGATCGAGGGCAGGGTATCGCTTCTGGCCGCGAAGGCGGATTATGGCGTTGCCTTTAAGGATGCCGGCAGTGCCGGCCAGCCCGTGATCGACGAGGCGGCGACCAGGCTGCTCCGGGTCGAGATGGCAAGAGCGCGAAAGGCGCCGCTATCGATCATTGACCGCGGCGAGGGTTATGAAAAGATGCTGCGCGGCGAACACCGGCCGCGGATGCGATGAACGCGGATGACGGCAAATCGCGAATAACGGAGTGTCCAGCGGATGGCGATTGAAGTTGCAAAGGTCGAACTGAAAACCGTTCAGGACGCGAGCGGCCTCGAGGAATTGATCGCTGCAGGCCAGTTCGGCGCCGACGAGGTCATCGCGGTGATCGGCAAGACCGAGGGCAATGGCGGCGTCAACGATTTCACCCGCATTTTGGCCGACCAGGCCTTTCGCCGCGTGCTGCTCAAGCGCGGCACGCGCAGCGAGGCCGCGATCCATGACGTGCCGATGGTCTGGTCCGGCGGCTGCGATGGCGTCATCACGCCCCATGCCACCGTCTTCGCGCGCAACGCCAAGACGGGCCCAGTGGACAAGTCGCGTCTCGTGATGGGGACGGCGCTGAGCGCGGAACTGTTGCCGGAGGATATCGGCCGTCCCGCAATGGTTCAGAAGGTCGCCGACGCCGTCAAGGCGGCGATGAAGGATGCAGGTATTACGGACCCGAAGGACGTGCACTACGTCCAGACCAAGACTCCGCTGCTGACCATCGACTTGGTCCGCGATGCGGAGCAGCGCCATCAGACGGTGGCCTGCGAGGTCCACGATTCCATGGGGGTGTCCAACGGCACCACCGCGCTGGGCATTGCGGTGGCGCTGGGCGAGGTGCCGATGCCCAAGGCTGAGCAGATTTGCAAGGACCTCGATCTCTATTCGTCCGTGGCGTCCTGTTCGTCCGGTGTGGAACTGACCCAGGCGCAGATCGTGCTGCTCGGCAACAAGGCTGGCGCCGGCGGCCGTTATCGCATCGGCCATTCCGTGATGCGCGATGCGCTCGATATCGACGGCATCTACGATTCAATTCGCAACGCCGGTATCGAATTGCCGGAAAGGCCGCGGGCGGAGGATCTCAAGGGCCGGGTCGTCAACTGCTTTATGAAATGCGAGGCCGACCGCAGAGGCGTGCTGCGTGGCCGGCGGCAGATCATGCTCGACGATTCCGACGTCCATCACCACCGCCATTCCAAGGCGGCGGTCGGCGGGGTGGCGGCAACCGCGATCGGCGATCCCGCGGTATTCGTGTCGGTGGACGCCATGCATCAGGGCCCGCATGGCGGCGGTCCGGTGATCGCGATTGTCGAATTGGACGCGTGAAGCCGGCACATTCCTTGCTCTAAAGTGGACGAGCGGCCGGCCTCATGGGGCTGGGTGGCGCCAATAAGATGATTGGCAGGAGTGCACCATGAAATTCCTGAAGCTGACGATCTGCGCGGTGGCGGCGCTCGCCCTGAGCGCGGCCGCGTCGGATCGGGCGATCGCCCAAGACAAGGAAAAGGACAAGGACAAGGTCTCGGTGGGCGTCTTTCCGGTCAGCTCGTCGCTGCCCTATTTCGTCGCGCTCGAACGCGGGTTCTTCAAGGAAGCGAATATCGAGCCCGAAATGAAGAAACTGATGGGCGGGCCGCCGAACGTCGCGGCGATGATGACCAACCAGATCGAGGTCTCCGCGGTTCTCGTCACGCTCGAAGGGCTGAACGCCAACGTGAAGAAGCCGGGTGTGGCGATGTATATCTCGCTGAACAGCCAGACCAAGGTCTGGAAGATGGAGCAATTCGTGGTCCGCAATGGCTTCAAGGCGGAGACCATCGCCGATCTCAAGGGCGCCAAGCTGATGTCGGCGCCGGGGCCGGCCAATCTCAACACCGCCAAGGCCATCCTCGCCAAGAACGGTTTGAAAGAAGGCGATTACACCATCGATCAGCTCGACATGGGCCAGCACGTCAACGCCATCACCGCCGGCACGTTCGACGGCGGATATACGCTCGAGCCCAACGCATCGATGATGATCAAGGCCGGTGTCGCGCGCTCGCTCGAGGCCGGCGTGATCTCCAAATATGTCCTCGGCGACGAGAAGGCCGACGCCTATGCGGCGGGCTGCGCCATGACCAGTGATTTCATCGCCAAGCGCCCTGACGTGGCAAAGCGCTTTGCCGCGGCGTGGGGCAAGGCGATCGATTTCATCAACAAGAACCCGGACGAAGCGCGCAAATATCTCGCCAAGAACACGTTCACGCCCGACAACGTCGTCGATATGGTCTCGATGCTGGGATACGTCATGGTCGGCGATATGAGCGAAAAGCAGATCGGCGATCTGCAGAAACTGGCCGACTTCGGCAACTCGATCGGGGTTGTCCCTGAAAAGCTCGACGTCACCAAAGTCCTGCAGAAATTTTGAAGGCGCGCGCGCCGTGGCCGGAGCACAGCTAGCTGCGAAAGCCGAATTGTCGGGCAAGGTTCACGATCCGGCACAGCGCACCGCGCCGCATGTCACGATCCGCGGCCTGAGCAAGCGCTTCTCTGACACGACGATCTACGACAATTTCGACTTCGATATTCCGCGCGGCAAGCTGATATCGGTGTTCGGACCCAACGGCTGCGGCAAGAGCACGCTGATCAACATGATCGCGGGGCTTTTTCCGGTCGATGCCGGCGAGATCCTGTTCGATGGGCAGCCGATCAGCAAGATCAGGTTTGGCTATGTGTTCCAGAATTATCGCGAGGCGTTGTTCCCCTGGCTGCGCGCCTTCGACAATATCGCCTATCCGCTGAAGCTGATGGGGGTTTCACAAACGGAACGCGCGGCGCGGGTCGAGCGGCTGGCCGCCCATCTTGGCGTCAAGATCGATCTCAAGCTTTATCCGTACCAGCTCTCCGGGGGACAGCAGCAACTGCTCTCGATCATGCGGGCGCTAATCGTGGAACCTGAAATCCTGTTCCTCGACGAGCCGTTTTCGGCGCTTGACTATGAAATGACGCTGTTCATGCGCGAGCAGCTCCAGCGCGTCTTCATGGAGACCGCGACGACCACCGTTTTGGTGTCGCACGATCTGGAAGAGGCGGTGTATCTGTCGGATCGCATTCTGCTATTGTCGCGGCATCCCGCCCGTGCCGTGGAATTCGTAGCCTATGAAGCGCCGCGCCCGCGCACGCTCAAGACGATGTCGGAAGCCGATTTCATCACAACCAAGGCGCATTGTCTCGACGTGTTCCAGCGCGAAGTTCGCAAAGGATGAGCGCGATGAAGCGTCTGCAGCCATTGCTTCCATTCGTCGGCGTCGCTGTGCTGCTCCTAGTCTGGTCGCTGACCGTCTGGGCGCGGGTGGTCGATCCGGTCTTGCTGCCGTCGCCGATTTCGACCTTCCGCGCGATGTGGACCGGGATGACCAGCGGCAAGCTGGGCCTTGATTTCCTCAAGACGGTGGAGCGCACGGTCTATTCGACTGTCATTGCGGCCGTGATCGCGATCCCGCTGGGCATTCTCCTCGGATCTTCGGAAAAGGTTTATCGCTCGGTCGAATTCCTGATCGACTTCTTTCGCTCCACTCCGGCCTCGGCGATGTTTCCGCTGTTTCTGGTGCTGTTCGGCGTCGGCGACCGCACCAAGATCTCGGTCGCAGCCTTCGGCGCGGCGCTGGTGATCCTGTTCAACGTCGCGTATGGCGTGATGAACGCGCGCAAGACGCGGATTCTGGCAGCAAAGGTGATGGGCGCGTCCCGCCTCAGGGTGCTTTGGGACGTCATGCTGCTGGAATCGCTGCCGCAGACCTTTGTCGGCTTGCGCAACGGCGTGTCGCTGGCGCTCGTGATCGTGGTCGTGGCCGAGATGTTCATCGGCTCGACCGATGGGCTTGGCCAGCGCGTGTTCGAGGCGCAGCAATTGTTCGACATGCCCGACATGTATGCCGCGATCTTCGCCGCCGGTGCGCTCGGCTACGGGCTGAACCTCCTGTTCCTCACCATCGAGCGGCGCTTCGTGCACTGGTCGGGCAAGTAGTGGGATCCGATATGACCGAGAGTCTGAGCCGCAAGACGGCCGTGGAACTGGCATCCCTGATTGCGACCAAGGCGGTGAGCCCGGTCGAGGTGCTCGATGCGCATCTTGATACGATCGCACGGGTCAATCCCAGGCTCAATGCTATCGTCACGCTGGTGGCCGATGCCGCGCGCGCCCTCGCAATAGATGCCGAGGTGGCCGTGATGCGCGGCGACACGCTCGGCGCCCTGCACGGTCTGCCGGTTGTCATCAAGGACGTGACGCCGACCGCCGGAATCCGCACCACCTACGGCTCGCCGCTGTTCAAGGACAATGTGCCGGCCGAGGATGCGGAAGTCGTGCGGCGGCTGAAGCTGGTCGGCGCGATCGTGCTCGGCAAGACCAACACGCCGGAGTTCGCGGCCGGCGCCAACACCTTCAACGACGTGTTTGGCGTGACCCGCAATCCCTGGAATCCGGCGCTGAGTCCTGCGGGCTCGTCCGGCGGATCGGCGGTTGCGGTTGCGACCGGGATGGTGCCCCTGGCGCAGGGCACGGATTTCGGTTGTTCGATCCGGATGCCGGCGTCGTTCTGCGGCATTGTCGGCATCAGGCCGACGCCGGGACTGACGCCGAACTGGCCGATGCCGCTCGCCTGGGATCCCGGTCAGGTTCACGGGCCGTTGGCGCGCACCGCCGAAGACGCGGCGCTGATGCTGGACGCGATCGCGGGATACAGTCGGTTATCGCCGATTTCGGTGGCGCCGCCATGGGCGAGCGCGCGGGCCATCGTAGCCGCCGCCAAGGATGCCAAGGGCCTGCGCATCGCCTACGTCTCCGACATCGCAGGCATCGGCGTCGAGCCTGAAATCGACGAGATCTGCCGGGCGGCGGCGATGTCGCTGCGCGATGCCGGTGCGACGGTGGAGGAGGTCGTGTTCGATATCTCCGACGGCAAGTCGCCCTATCAGGCGTGGCGCGGGCTTTGGATGGTCGGACAGCAATTCGCCAATCTCGACCGGCTTGAGGAATTCGGCGTCAATCTCAAAGGCAATGTCAAGGCAGGCCTCAAGGTGACGCCAATGGATTTCGCCGCCTCCGAGCAGAAGCGGGCGCAGCTCTTCCAGCGTTTCGCGAAATTCTTCGAACGATATGATCTTCTGATCACGCCGCAATCGCCGGTCAAGCAGTTTCCGGTGGAGATGAACTTCCCGACCCTGATCAACGGAGAGAGGCTCGACAATTATACCGACTGGATCGCGGGCTCGTTCCTGATCACCTTGATGAGCCTGCCTGGCGGCAGCGTGCCGGCGGGACAGACCAGCGACGGATTGCCGGTCGGGATCCAGATCGTCGGTCCTCGTTTTGAGGAGCCGAAGATTTTGTCGGTCATGAAGATCGTGCAGCAGGCCCACCCGATCGGCTGGCCGCCTCACGCGTGACTTGCCGCCATGCGTGCGGCAAAGGCGGCGAGCGACGTCGACGGACGCCCGAGCAGCCAGGTAAGCACATTGGGATTGCCCTTGAGGCCGTCGCGCGCATAGGCGCGAAACATCTTGATCAAGGTCTGTCGCTGATAGTCGTCCATGCCGGCGGCGCGGGCGCGTTGTTCCCAGTTTTCGATCGTCTCGGCCTCGGCATGAACGGTCTTGCTCAGCGCCTGGCCGAATGCTCTGACGATCTCGATCTGGCTAAGTGGCGGCGTGCCGACCAGTTCGTAAGTCGCGCCGGAATGACCGGCGTTTGTCAGCACGATCGCTGCCGCTTCGGCGACATCATCGAGATCGACCAGACTGAGCTGCGTTTCGATTGGGTAGGGTACCCGATAGACGCCGGCGCCGACCATGCTGTCCCACTGTGCGAGGCTGTTTTGCATGTAGGCAGCCGGCTGCAGGATAGTGATGTCGAGCGCGGAGCCGAACAGCATCTCCTCCACGCGCATCTTGTTCCAGTGATGCGGCATGGTCTCGATCTGCGGATGCAGCACGGAATGATAGACGAGCCGCGAGACGCCCAGACCGGTGGCGGCGGCAATCAAGAGCCGTGCGAAAGCCACTTCGTGCGGATGGACGTTTGGGCAGATGTGATAGATCGCGTCCGTTCCCTTAATCGCCCGGGAGATCGCGAGCGCATCGTTCATGTCGCCTACGACCACATCGCCGACACCCATCGCCGTCAGAGTAGAATCATGCTCTGCACGTCGCACAAAAGCACGCACGACCGCGCCACGCGCGACGAGCGCCTTGATCACGGCCTTGCCTGTCTTGCCGCCCGCGCCCGTGACAAGGATCATGTGCATCGTCCAAAAGGCTGCGCTATATTGCCGTCATTGCGAACGGAGCGAAGCAATGACGGCTCAAACCCGCGCTTTCCGAGTCAATTCGAACAGCCGGCTTGGGCTGAGCGGAATCTCCAGGAGCTCGACGCCGCGGCCTTTCAGATCGAGTGCGTCTTCGATCGCCTGCGCGAACAGCGCTCCGCCCGGAATGGCGCCCGCTTCACCGGCGCCCTTGATGCCAAGCGGATTGAGCGGCGACTTTGTCACGGTGTGCCCGAGCTCCATGCGCGGCACCTCGAGGGCGGTCGGCAGCAGATAGTCTGCCAAAGAGGCATTGAGCAACTGCCCCTGATCGTCGAACACCAGTTTCTCATAGAACGCATTGCCGATCCCTTGCGCGACGCCGCCATGAATCTGGCCCGCCAGAATCATCGGATTGATCACGGTGCCGCAGTCATGCACGACGACGTATTTCAGGATCTTCAGCTCAAATGTGCGCGGATCCATCTCAATGATCATGGCGTGGACGCCGTTCGCCGTCGCCCCCATTTTGGGCCCGAAATACTGGGTCGATTCAAGACCGGGCTCGGTGCCCGGCTCGACCGCCCCGCGCATCGGATTGGCTTGGCTCGCGAGATCGCCCAGCTTGACGAATTTCTGGGGAATCCCGACGATCGACACTTGGCCGTTCTCGATCACGAGGTCATCTTCGGAGCATTCGAACAGATCGCTCGCGAGCTTCAGCGCCTTCTTTCGCACCACCTTTGAGGCTTCGTTGACGGCATTGCCCGCGACCACGGCGCCGCGGCTGGCAAAGGTGCCGGCGCCCCAGTAGAACTGGTCGGTATCGCCGGTGACCACATCGACATCGCCGACCGCGACGCCGAGCTGATCGGCGGCAATCTGGGCAAACACCGTAAAGTGGCCTTGTCCTTGCGTACCGATCCCAGTGGCTACGCTGACCTTGCCGTTCGATTGCACCTGGACCTTGGCGCCTTCGTAAGGACCGATGCCAGTGCCTTCGACGTAACATGCCACGCCGATGCCGAGATGGCGGCCCTGCAGGTGCGCCGCGGCCTGCTCGTCCCTGAACGTCTTGTATCCGATCGCCTCCAGCGCCTGATCAAGCACCGGCTCGTAATTGCCGCTGTCATATCGGAGCGGTGCGAAGTCCTGATAGATGATTTCATTGTTGTAAGGGAACGCGT
>Ga0137377_10000569_pt1 | contig 22922 bp, 21 predicted proteins | sample SagtaG_22_FD_104815 | JGI IMG/M metagenome (GOLD analysis project Ga0137377, IMG submission 104815) | Vadose zone soil microbial communities from Sagehorn Ranch, Mendocino, California, USA - Sage2_L_40_16 metaG | ecosystem: Environmental > Terrestrial > Soil > Vadose zone | place: USA... | reverse complement strand
GGCGCGTCGCGCGGTTGTGTATGATTTCCTCTAAATCGAGCGCCTGGGGGGTGCGGCGATGCCAACCAACGGATCGACTGAGGCTCGAAAGCTCCGCTCTCGCCTCAACCACCCGATCATCGAGGGCGGTGTGGGCTGGGCGTGCATGCTCTACGCGGACCTCATCGGCCACTGGGACAAGCGCAACCGCCAGGCGATCGAGGCGACCAACCCGGACAAGCTCGACCTCGGGGCGCTGCTCGGCTACGCGCAGAAGTATGGGGGCGGGGCGCTGGTGGAAGCCGTGCGCCGCGGCGAAGGCCTCGAGGGCGATTCCAACTCGAAGCTGACCGGCGGCCTCGAGGACCTCGACGATTACTTCCGGTGCAAGATCGGCGCGAAGAGCGACCTCCGTGATCTCTTCGTGCCGCGCTTCTACTTTGGATGCGAAGCCGACGACCCGGTCAACGCCTGGGCCTTCAACAAGAAGGCCAACCCGATGGGCGCCCGCCTCAACGCGCTCTTCAGCTCGGACATCGGCCACTTCGACGTCCCGGACATGACCGACGTCGTCCCCGAGGCCTACGAGCTGGTCGAGCACGAGCTGATCACCCCGGACGACTTCCGCGACTTCATGTTCACGAACGCGGTCCGGTTCTGGGGCGAGGTGAATCCGGACTTCTTCAAGGGCACGGTCGTGGAGAAAGCGGCGGCTCAGGTGCTGACGAACTAAGGGAGACCGCGGACCAGGTCCATCAGCCGGCCGAGCGTCGACACGCGCGTCTCGAGATCGTCGGCGGCCGGCTCGACCCTCAACGTCGTCACTCCGGCGTCGCGGTATTTCGCGAGCCGCTCGCGGACCATCTTCTCGGTGCCGAGCAGGTTCGTCTTGAGCACCAGCTCGTCGGGCACGCGCGCCGCCGCCTCGTCGCGCTTGCCGTCGAGCCAGAGCCGCTGCACCTCGATGGCCGGGTCGGCGTAACCGGCGCGCTTGTACGCGTCGTTGTAGAAGTTGTGACGCCGCGAGCCCATCGCGCCGAGCGAGAACGCGAGCCCGGGCTTGCGTGGCGCGATCAGGCGCTCGAGATCATCGCCGAACGCCACCACGCCACCCGCCTGGAGGTCGAGCGCGCCCAGTGTGCGGCCGGCGCGCGCGGCGCCCGCGGCGATGTGGTCGAAGAAGACGCCCGCATGATCGGGCATGAAGGAGGTGCCGAGCCAGCCGTCGGCGATCTCGCCCGTCAGCTCCAGGCTCTTCGGCGACAAGGTCGCGAGGTAGATCGGAATCCCGGGCTGGGCTTTTGCGGCCGACCGGAGCGCCTTGCCCTCGCCGCCCGGCAGCGGCAGCGTATAGACCGATCCCGAGTACTCCAGCCTCTCGCCGCGGACCGCGCGGCGAACGATCTCGGCCGTCTCGCGCATGCGTTGGACCGGACGATCGAATCGGATGCCGTGCCAGCCTTCGATCACCTGGGGGCCGCTCACTCCGAGCCCGAGGCGGAATCGGCCGCCGGACATCGAGGCGAGGCTCATCGCCGTCATCGCGATGAGCGCCGGCGTGCGCGTGCCGGCCTGGATGATCCCCGACCCCAGCTTGATCCGGGTCGTCCTCGCGGCGAGGAACGCCAGCGGCGTGACCGCGTCGTGGCCCCACGCCTCCGCCGACCACACGCAGTCGACGCCGAGCCGCTCGGCCTCGCCTACCCAGGTGCTCGCCCGCGCCCAGTCGTCGTTGGCGAGGCGCAGCGAGATGGCGACCCGCATCAGGCGCGCGGGCCGAGCGTCGCGGCGATCTTCTCGAGCTGGCCCGCATGGTCGAGGTCGTGGACGCGGATGAACAGCAGGGTCTCGCGCCAGTTGAGCATGCCGAAGAAGCCGTGCGAGATCGACTGCTCGAGCCGGGCCATCGGGTCCGCGCGCAGCGCGCGATCGAACAGCGCCTCGCGGTCCCGATCGAGCATCGCGAGCCACTCCACGGCGGTGTGTCGCGGCGCCGCGGGCCGCTCGGCGGCGTGCCGCCGCTCGCCCGGCGGCAGGCCGTCGAGCGCGTGCAAAATCCCTTCGCCGAAGTGACGTCCGGCGTCCACGACGTGGGCCATTACCTCGTTGGCGCTCCACTCGCCCGTCGCGGGCGCCTCCGCGAACCGCGCCGGCGGCACCGCCACGGCCGCCGCGCGCAGCCGTCCCATCGCCTCGCGCACCTTCTCGACGATCGCCGCTGGACTCAGCTTGGCGCCTTGCGCTTCCAGGTATCCGCGGATCCGCTTCTGCTCGTCCGTCATGGTCGTCATGACCTCCTTGTACCGCCGTGCGCACCCGGCGCACAAGCCCGGTCTCCGGGTAGACTCGCCATTACCTCGGAGGTAATTGGTCGGCCGCCACCGCCCGCGTATAGTTGCGGCGTGAGCGACGGCAAGAGCGCGCGGCGACATCTTCGCAACGCGAGACCGAGCACCGTCGGCCGGCTCCTCAAGCAGTGGCGCGAGCGACGGCGGATGAGCCAGCTCGGCCTGGCCCTCGAGGCCGAGATCTCGACGCGGCACCTGAGCTTCCTCGAGACCGGCCGCACGCAGCCGAGCCGCGAGATGGTTCTGCTGCTGGCCCGCGTGCTCGAGGTGCCGCTGCGTGGCCGCAACGAGCTCCTCACCGCGGCCGGCTACGCGCCGGTTTATCGCGAGACGGGGCTGGACGCGCCGGAGATGGCGCAGGTGAAGCAGGCACTCGGGTTCATGCTCCGCCAGCAAGAGCCGTTTCCCGCGATGGTGCTCGATCGCCACTGGAACATCCTGCTGACCAACGAGGCCATGGGGAAGGTGATGGGACTCTTCCTGGATCCCACCGCCACCGGTGCGCTGGGCGCGCCGAACGCGATGCGCCTGTCCTACCATCCGCACGCGCTAAGACCGTACATCGTGAACTGGGAGGCCACGGCGGCGGCGTTCATCCAGTGGCTCCACCGTGATCTGTTGCGCACAGGCGACGCCGAGACGCGCCGACTCCTGGACGAGCTCCTGTCCTACCCGGACGTGCCGCGTCAGTGGCAGCTGCTCGATCTCGACGCCTCCACGGTGCCGTTTCTCGCGATCGAGCTCGAGAAGGGTGACGTACGTTTCAGCTTTTTCACCTTGCTCGCGAGCCTCGGCACGCCGTACGACATCACGCTGCACGAGCTTCGCATCGAATGCTTCTTCGCCGCCGACGCGGCGACCGACGCGGCCCTTCGCCGGTTGTGAGATTTCCGCAGGGCCCGACGCGTCAGCGCTCCAGGCTCAAGGTCACGGTGGCCTGCAGGGTTTCGCCCGCCTGCAAGAGCAGCGCTCCCGTGTCGGTCCGTCCCGTTGCGGATAGATTGAACGCATCGGTCACATGGCTCACCGGCTCGGCACAGAAGAACGGGCGGCCGAGCGGCGTATAGACCACGAGGAAGTCGAGCGGCGCCTCAGCTGTCATGACCAGGCGCAGGCCGTCCTCCGGTCGCTCGATCACCGCGCGGCGGCGCCATCCCACGAAGCAATTGTCGAGCGCGACGGTGTCCACCATCACACCGCGCCTCGGGTCGGCTTCGGGCCGTAGGACCGCCAGGGTGGTCGGCATCATCTCGTCATCGGTCAGCCAGATCGCCCGAGCGTCCGCGGTCAGGGTGGTCCGCGGCGTGCGCCGGAAGTACGGATGCCAGCCGAGCCCGGCGGGCATTGCCGTGTCGCTTTCGTTGGTCATGGTCAAGGCCACCGACAGGCTCCACGGCACGAGCACGAAGCGCTGCGTGGCACGATAGGCCCACGGCCACGCGTCGGCGGCATGGCGGTATTCCAGGACGGCCTCGCGCGCCCGCACCTCGAGGGGCCGCCAGCCCGCCTGCCATCCGTGACCGTGGATGCTGTGGCGCTCGGGCGGCCGATTCAGCGGTAGCGCCACGTCGCGGCCCTGGGACGAGAACCGACCCGCGCGGATTCGATTCGAGTAGGGCACGAGCGGGAAGGCGGCGGCCTCGAAGGGATCGCCTTGCCGCGGCTCGAGCCACGGACGGAGCACGTCCAGAGGCGCCGCGCCGCCGTCGACCCAGTAGCGCGCGATCGAGCCGCCGGCCGCCGGCGCCAGCACGAGACCCGCGCCCTCGGCGCGCAGGGTGATAAGGTCCACGCCGGGAGGATGCCATGATCCGGACCGCCTCGTACCCCAGCCTCGAAGCTCGCGTCGCCTTCGTGACCGGCGGCGGCAGCGGCATCGGCGCTTCGATCGTCGAGCATCTCTGCGCTCAGCGCGCCCGGGTCGCGTTCGTGGATATCGATCGCGTGTCGTCCGAGGTGCTGGTCAAGACCATCGTGGAACGCGGCCACCCGGCGCCGACGTTCATCCCGTGCGATCTCCGCGATATCCCGGCGCTCAAGTCGGCGATCGCCGAGGCGCGGACGCAGCTCGGCGCGATCCGCGTGCTGGTCAACAACGCCGCCCACGACGAGCGTCATACGATCGAGCGCGTGACCCCGGAGTACTGGGACGATCGCTTCGCGGTCAACGTGCGCCACCAGTTCTTCGCCGCGCAGGCCGTCGCGCCCGAGATGGCCAGCGCTGGCGGCGGCTCGATCATCAACTTCGGCTCGACGTCGTGGCTCGTCGGCCAAGGCGGCATGCCGGCGTACCTGAGCGCGAAGGCCGCCGTCGCCGGCCTCACCCGCGCGCTGGCCCGAGACCTCGGGCCCATGAACATCCGCGTCAACTCCATCGTGCCCGGCTGGATCATGACCGAGCGGCAGATCAAGCTCTGGCTGACGCCCGAAGGCGAGCAGGAGCTGCTCCGGCGTCAGTGCCTGAAGCGAAAGCTCTATCCCGAGGACATCGCCAGGGTCGTGCTCTTCTTCGCCTCGGACGACAGCTCGGCGTGCACGAGCCAGAGCTACATCGTCGACGGCGGGTGGGTCTGAGACTCTGCGCCCATGACCCCACGACGGACGGCCGGGCCGGTCGATGCCGAGAAGAGTCCCGCGGCGATCCTGAAGCCGCTCGACGCGCTGGCGGTGACGACCGACGGCGGCGTGTGGGCGCGGGCGCAGTCGGTCAACCGAGACGCGGCGCTCCCACACGGGCATCGCATGCTGGAAGCGGCGGGGAACTTCGAAAATCTTCGCATTGCCGCCGGCCGCTCGAACGGACGGTACCGCGGGCCCGTGTTCATGGACTCGGACGTGTACAAGTGGCTGGAGGCCGCCGCGTGCGAGATCGCGCGAGCGCCGAGCGCGTGGCTCGACTCCACCAGCAAGGAGGCGATCGATCTCGTGGCCGCGGCGCAGGGCGCCGACGGATATATCAACTCGTATTACACGGTGGCCGAGCCGGGCAAGCGCTGGACTGACTTCGCTCACGGCCACGAGCTCTACTGCGCCGGCCATCTCATTCAGGCGGCGGTCGCGTTTCGCCGCGCCACCGGTGATGATCGGCTGCTGGCGATCGCCCGGCGCTTCGCCGAGTATCTGCATTCCCAGTTCGGCCCCGGCCGGCGCGTGGCGACGCCCGGACATCCGGAGATCGAGATGGCGCTGGCCGAGCTGTACCGAGAGACCGGTGAGCGTCGTCACCTCGACCTTGCGGCCTTCTTCCTCGAGCACCGTGGGCGCGGCTGGCTGGGGCCGGGCCGCTACAACAGCTCGGTTTCCTTCCAGGACCGCGTGCCCGTACGCGAATCCACGACGGTCGAGGGCCACGCCGTCCGCGCGCTCTATCTCACGACCGGCGTCGCCGACCTCTATCTCGAGACGGGCGACCGGGCGCTCTACGAGACCCTGGACCGGCAGTGGCGCGACATGGTCGAGGGCAAGCTGTACCTCACCGGCGGCGTGGGCGCCCGGCACCTGTCGGAAGCGTTCGGGCATCCCTACGAGCTGCCGAACGATCTTGCCTACTGTGAGACGTGCGGGGCGATCGCGAGTGTGATGTGGAGCTGGCGCATGTTGCTCGCGACCGGCGAGGCGCGGTTCGCCGACCTCATCGAGCGCACGCTCTACAACGCGGTGCTGGCCGGCGTCTCGCTGACGGGCGACCGGTACTTCTACGTGAATCCGCTGGCGAGCAACGGCGACATCGAGCTGCTGAGCCGCGGCGGCAATCGCCGGAAAGAATGGCACCTGGTCGCCTGCTGTCCCCCCAACGTCATGCGACTCTTCGCGACGCTCGGCCATTACGTGGCGACCCGCGATGCCGCGGGTCTGCAGATCCATCAGTACGGATCCGCGCGCGTCACCGCCGACCTCGCGGCCGGGAGCGTCGCGCTCCGCATGGAGAGCGCCTATCCGTGGGAAGGCCGGGTGCGGTTGACGATCGAGGACGCGGGCGCGAAGCCGTGGACGCTCGATCTCCGCGTGCCGGCCTGGTGCGCGGGGGCGAGCGCGCGTCTCGACGGCCGAGGCGTGGGCGTGCTCGGCGCCGCCGGGTATCTCCAGATCGAGCGCGCGTGGAAGCGCGGTGACGTCGTGGAGCTCGATCTGCCGATGCCGGCGCGGCTGACCGAAGCGCATCCGCGGATCGAGTCGACGCGGGGGTGCGTGGCGATCGAGCGAGGACCACTCGTGTACTGCCTCGAGTCGGTCGACAACCCCCATGGACACGTCGCGGATCTCGAGATCGACGCGACCGCTCCGCTGGAGTCAGCGTGGATGCCGGACCGTCTGGAGGGCGTCGCCCTCGTCCGCGGCGCCGGCTGGGAGGTCGACACGCGATCGTGGACGAATCGACTCTATCGTCCGGTCGGCGCGCCGCCGGCGGCCCGCCGGCGCGTGGCGCTGACGGCCGTGCCCTACTACGCGTGGGCGAACCGCGAACCCGGCGCGATGCGCGTCTGGATTCCGCGTGGTGCGCCAGGCCCCGCGTAGCCGCGCCGCGCGGTTACGCGCGCGCCGCCGACGGAGTCGAGGCGTAGCGGGGCATCACCTCGGTCGCGAAGAGCTCGATCGAGCGCATCGCGTCCGCGTGGGAGATGTCGCCCCACTGGAACGAGCACACGAAGTAGTTGGCGCCGGTCGCCACGTACTCTTCCATGTACTCGAGCACCGCGCGGGGCGTGCCGGCCAGCGCCACGCCGCCGATGCGATTGGGGTGCGAGCCGGCCTTCACCTGATCGAAGCGCTCGAGCTCGGCGTCGATGTCCCGCCGCATCTCGCGTGTCGGCAAGCCCTTCGGGCGCTCACCGACGAAGCCGAACGATCCGTCCTTGGCCTGCATGAACTGCGTGAGCCCGCGCTTTTCGGCCTCGACCCGGCGCGGGGCAGCCAGGTTCCAGCGATACTTCTCCCACGCGGGCGTGGCGATTCTCATCGCGTCCGCGTCGGTTTCCGCCACGACCAGGTGCACCACGAGGCCGATCATCGGCTCTTGCCCCTGCACCGTGAGCGTGCCCGCGCCCTGATGCTCTTCCCACGCCGCCCGGTACCGCGGGACCGCCACCGCGAGCCCGTCGATCGAGCCGACGATGATCGTGTGCATCCGCTCCATCGCGGCCGTCACCGGATTACGCATGTACCAGAGCGGCGGGTACGGTTTCTGCAGCGGCCGAAGGTACATGGGCAGGTTCTCGAAGCTGTGGAAGCGCCCGGCGTAGGTGAGCTGGTCGTGGCTCAGCCCCTCGCGGATGATCGCCAGGGTCTCCAGATAGCGCGCGTAGTTGGTCTCGGGGTCGGCTTCCTGGCCCCAGAAGAAGGCCTCCATGACCCCGCCGCGCCCCACGCCGATCTCCAGACGCCCGCCGCTCAAGTTGTCGAGCATGCTGATCTCCTCGATCAGCCGGAGCGGATGGTGCAGCGGCAGCACGTAGACGCACGGGCCGAACCGCATGCGCGTCGTGCGCTGGGCCACGCTGCCCAGGAACACGTTCTGCGACGGCGCCAGGCTGTGGATCGCCGGCGTGTGGTGCTCGGCCAGGTGATAAGCGTAGAAGCCGGCGCGGTCGAGGCGCTCGATCTGGACCAACCGCTCGCGGTAGATCTGATCGAGTCGCTGACCCGGCACCGGCTCGATGTGATCGAAGACGCCGAATCGCAACGCCATGTCGTCCCCCGTCCCGTCAATCCTACAGGATTTCGCGGCTCGGCGGCTTGACAGCCCAGGGGGCGTGGCGTAGCGTCGCGCCATTCACCTCCAAAGCGAGGATCGATCAATGAGGATCTCGCGGCGCTTCAGGTATCTGGCCGCGCCGTTGCTCGTCGGGCTCGCGATCGCGTCGGGCGCCGAGGTGCCCGCGTCGGCTCAGGGCAAGACGATCACGCTCTCGATGCTCGCCGGCTACAAGGAAGACGTGCTGCGCGCGAGCCTCCCGGACTTCGAGAAGAAGACGGGCATCAAGGTTGTCGTCGACGCCTCGCCGTTCGGCGATCTGTACAAGAAGCAGCTCCTGTCGCTGAGCACCGGCGCCGGCCGTTACGACGTCGTCTTCGTGGACGAGCCCTGGATTCCGCCGCTCTCGGAATTTCTCCTTCCGCTCAACGAGCGGATGAAGACGCTGGACCTTCAGGATTTCATTCCCACGACCGTCGCCTCGGGCGCATTCCAGGGCACGCAGTACGCGGTGCCGGTGGACCCCAACGTGCAGCTGCTCGTGTACCGAAAGGATCTCTTCGAGCAGAAAGGGCTGAAGCCGCCGGCCACGTGGGACGAGCTCCTGGCCGACGCCAAGGCGTTTCACGATCCGGCCAAGCAGCAATACGGCATCGCCGTCACTGCCAGCAGCGACATCCAGACCGCGCTCTACATGCTGCTGGCGATGTGGTCCTACGGCGCCGAGCTGGTCGACGCCAACGGTCGCGGCGCCCTCAACAGCGCCGCCGGCAAGAAGGGCGGCGAGGTCTTCCTGGAGCTTCTGAAGTACACGCCGCCGAACGTGAAGAGCTACAACTTCGCCGACGTGAACAAGGCGATCCAGCTCGGTCAGGCCGCGATGGCGATCCAGTGGGCGTCGGGCGCCCGGCCGATGGAGGACAAGACGCGCTCCAGCGTCGCGGGCAAGCTCGGCTACACGCTGGTGCCGAAGGCGGTCCGGCAGACACCCATGCGCGGCGTGTGGACGCTCGCGATCGCCAAGAACAGCACCAACCAGGACGCCGCCTGGCAGTTCGCGACGTGGCTCTCCGGCAAGGACTTCGGCCATGCGGCCGTGAAATATCCGAGCGCGACGTCGGCCATCCACAGCCCGCGCTTCTCGGTGCTGAAAGATCCCGGCACGAAGGCCACCCTGCCCTACGCCGACGCGCTGCTCGATAGCTTACAGATCACGAAGGAGCGGCCGCGCCTGAGGGAGTACGCGGACATCCAGGAGAATCTCCGGGTGACCGCCGGCAAGCTGACCGCGGGTGAGTTGACGCTCGAGGCCGCGCTGAAGGAGATCGACGCGGGGACGAACCGGATCCTCGGGAAGTAGCGGCGCGCCGGGCCATGGCGGCGGGCCAGGCAGGACGGTGGTTCCTGCTTCCGGGCCTGGTGTTTCTGTTCGCCATCGATCTCATTCCCCTCGCCTATTCCGGCTGGGTGAGCTTCTACAACTGGTGGCTCATCCGGCCGCGCGACGTCCGCTTCATCGGCCTCGCGAACTACACGCGCCTCGCCGACGACCCGGAGTTCACCCGCGCGGTCGTCGTCACCACGCTGTTCACGGTGGGTGCGGTGCTGCTCGAGTTCCTGGTGGGCCTCCTGCTGGCGCTGCTCTTCGCCCAGCCGTTCAAGTTCCTCCGGCCGATCCGCGTCCTCCTGCTGCTGCCGCTGTTCGTGGTTCCGGTCGTCGGCGCCACGATGTGGCGCGTCATCTTTCACCCCGAGGTCGGCGTGTTGAACCACTACCTGGGCGCGGTCGGTCTCGGCGCGCTGCCCTGGCTCAGCGATCCGCGGCTGGCGCTGGTGTCGATCACGCTCGTCGACGCCTGGCGCACGATCCCGTTCATGTTCCTCGTGATCTACGCCGGTCTCGAGGTGCTCCCGCCGGAGCTGTTCGAGGCCGCCGCGGTCGATGGCGCCTCGGCGTGGCAGAGCTTCAGGCACATCACGGTACCGCTGCTCACCTACATCATGCTGCTCGCCGTCCTGATCCGCGGGATGGACGCGTTCCGTGAGTTCGACATCATCTTCGTGCTCACCGGCGGCGGGCCGGGCACCGCGACGCAGACGATCCAGATCCTGAACTACCGGGCCTTCGGCCTCGGCCACATGGGTGAGGCCAACGCGATCGGCATCGTCACGCTCGTCCTGGTGGCGGTGATGTGCTTCGTCCTGATGCGCGCGGTCCTGCGGCCGCAGGCGGCGCGGGGCTGACGTGAAGCCGACGCGCCTTCGCGCGGTCCTGACGGGCGTGGCGCTCCTGCCCGTGCTCGCCTGGACGCTCTTTCCGATCTACTGGATCACCACCGCGTCGTTCAAGACCGAGCTCGCGCTCTACGCCAAGCCGCCGCAATGGCTCTTCACGCCGATCCTCGACAACTACACGCGCGTGCTGACCAACATTCCGTTCTTCCAGTACTTGAAGAACAGCCTGGTCATCGCGATCGGGACCACGCTCGGCAGCCTCGTACTCGGTACGCTGGCCGGCTACGGATTCGCGCGCTTCCGCTTCCGAGCCTCGGAGGCCGTGCGGTTTCTGGTGCTCGTCACGCGGATGGCGCCGCGCATGGTGCTCGTCGTGCCGTACTACCTGATGATGCAGCGGCTCGGCCTGCTCGACACCTACACGGGCTTGCTCGTTGCCTACGTCTCGTTCGCGCTGCCGTTCTCGATCTGGCTCCTGATCGGATTCTTCGTCGACGTGCCGCTGGACGTGGAAGAGGCCGCGATGATCGACGGCTGCTCGCGGCTGGGCGTGCTCTTGCGGATCGTGATCCCAATCGCCGCTCCAGGGCTCGTCGTCGCCGCTATCTTCGCCTTCCTCGTTTCCTGGAACGAGTTCCTGTTCGCGCTGATCCTGAGCGGCGTCGAGGCCAAGACGCTGCCGGTGGTCATCGCCGGGCTCAACACCGACGCCGGGCCGCTCTACGGCGAGATGAGCGCGGCCGCGGTGATGGTGATGCTGCCCAACATCATCATGACGCTCGCCCTGCAGCGATACCTGGTCAAGGGCCTCTCGCTCGGGGCGGTCAAGGGGTAGTCGACTTGGAGACTCGCAACCTCGGTATCGTCAGGGCGCTCGGGTGGGAACGAACCGCGACGGGCATCGAGTTCCAGTGCGTGACCGAGGCGATGGCGGCGGCGCGGGTCGCGCTGAGCGCCGTCGCGCCGCGTGTCGTCCGCGTGCGGACGACACCGGGTCCCGTCGCCGCCCCGAAGCGATTCAGCTACGTCGTCGGCCGGCCCGATCTCGGACCGTGGTCGGTCGACACCGCCGCGAATCGCGTCACGTTGACCACAGGGCACATCGTCGTCGAGGCGAGTCTCGATCCCTGGCAGCTCACCTACCGGACACGGGATGGCCGGCTCCTGACCCATCAGGTTCACGACGACGCCAACTTCGCCGGCCAGCGCTTCGGCCCGCGCCCCGGGCTCGAGGTCGAAAGCCTGCCGCACGACCCGGCGCGGCGCGTCCGCGGTGTCGTCGAGACGTTGCTGCTCGATCCCGAGGATCATTTCTATGGCAGTGGCGAGCGGTTCGGCCGGCTCGACCTGGTGGGCCGGTCCATTCGCATCTGGAACCGGAACCCGTACGGCGCGCGCTCGGAGCTGGCCTACAAGAATCTCCCGGTCATCGTCGGGAGCCGCGGCTATGGGATCTTCGTCGACGTGCCGACCGCCGTCGGCCTTCATCTCGGCAGCCGATCGAATCGCGCCTACACCCTCGAGGCCGAGGGCGACGAGCTCGACTACTACCTGATCGCCGGCACGCCGAAGGAGATCGTGACCGCCTACACGGAGCTGACCGGTCGCCCGGCGGTGCCGCCGGAGTGGGCGTTCGGCCTGTGGGCCTCGACATGCTTCGTGCAGTTCACCGAAGCCTCGGTGCTCGAGGTGGCGCGCCGCCTGCGCGCCGAGGGCATCCCCTGCGACGTCTTTCATCTGGACTCGTTCTGGCAGCGCGCCTACATGTGGTGCGACTTCGAGTGGGACTCGGACCGCCTCCCGGATCCCCGGCGACTCCTCGCCGAGCTCCATCGCGAAGGGTTCCACAATTGTCTGTGGATCAACCCCTACGTCTCGCTGCAGAGCGCGCTCTACCGGGAGGGCGCGACGCACGGCTACTTCCTTCGCCGGCCGGACGGCAGTGTTTATCACCCGATCGTCTGGAGCCAGCGCACCGAGCGCGGCATGGGGCTCTGCGCGATCGTCGACTTCACGAATCCGGCGGCGGCGACGTGGTACCGCGCCAAGCTCACCGATCAGCTCGACCTCGGCGCCGATTCGTTCAAGCCGGACTTCGCCGAGGAGATTCCCGCCGACGCGGTCTTCGCCAACGGACTCACCGGCGCCGAGATGCACAACCCGTATCCGCTCCTCTACCAGAAGGAAGTGTTCGACGCGACGCGCGCCCGCGCCGATCGCGTGGTGGCCTGGTCGCGCAGCGCCGCCCCGGGTGCTCAGCGCTACCCGGGCCACTGGTCGGGCGATCCGGAGTGCACGTTCCTCGATCTCGCCAACACCTTGCGTGGCGGTCTCGCCGCGTCGATGAGCGGGCTCGCGTACTGGAGCCACGACATGGGGGGCTTCTGGGGCGATCCGTCGCCGGAGCTCTTCGTGCGCTGGTCGCAGGCCGGCTTTCTGTCTGCGCTCAGCCGTTTCCATGGCGCGACCCCGCGTGAGCCCTGGCGCTACGGTGACGACGCGCTACGGATTTTTCGGCAGTACGCGCGGCTCCGTAGTCGCCTGGTGCCCTACGTGGTGAGCTACGGCTGGCAGGCGTCGGAGGACGGCGTCCCGCTCATGCGCCCGATGGTGATGGAGTTTCCCGACGACCCAGCCGGCTAACGCGTTCGATCTTCAGTACTGCCTCGGGCGGGAGCTGCTCGTTTCTCCTGTCGTCCGCGCGGACGGCACGGTCACGACCTACCTGCCGCGCGGGAAGTGGACCGACTGGTGGACCGGCGCCGTCCACGAGGGGCCGACGACGATTCGCCGACAGGTGCCGCTCGAGGAGCTGCCGCTCTACGTCAGGGACGAGAGCCTCGTCGTCCTCGGGCCCGAGCGCAGCCACGTCGGCGAGCGACCGGCCGATCCGCTGACGGTCGAGGCGTTCGTCACGAACGAGGCGGTGTTCTCGTTGCGGGGCGATGCGGGCACCGTCGCGTTACGCTGCGGGCGCCGGGGCAACGAAGTCTTGTTCGAGGCGAGCGCGGCGCCGGCGACGTTCGTGCTCCGGCTCCGTCCGGGCTTGTCCGCCACGTCGGTCTCTGCCGACGGCCAGCTGATTTCCCGGGTGGACGCAGCAGGGCTCGAGCGAAGCGAGGCAGGCTGGACGGTTGACGACCGCGTCGTGGTCGTCAAGGCGCGCGCCCGGCGAATCGAGATTCGCTGACCGCGCCGCCCATCGTCGGGCCAGGAGCACCGGTCATGGGCCCGTCCAGTCGAACGGGATGTGCTTGCTCGAATTCGTCGTCCACTGGAACTTGTAGCCGAACGCATCCACGGAACAGACCGTGGACTTGCCCCAGGTCACCAGCTGAGAACCGGGCCCCGTCTCACAGCCGGGCGCGTTCATGAGCTGAGGATATGTCCCCGGCAGGCTCGTCGGCCCCGTCAACGCTTTCGCCCAGGCCTTCACCTTTCCCGCGATCTCCGCCCCCCAGTGGGCGCGGTCGGGCGCGATCTCGAAAGTAATCCGGGCGCGCTCCACCCCGCGAACCTGCCGGCCTTCCGTGAACAACGCAGCGACTTGGGCCGGGAAGCCTCCGGCACGGCCCCCGATAATCAGCGGAAGCGCCTCAGCCTGGCGGTCGTCGGCGCGCTCGTCGATGAAGAGACCGGCGGTCCCCTTGACCTTCCCGCCCCAGAGATCGCCTTCCCATCGGCCCACCCGGAGGAAGCTGAGACCGTCGAGGTTGACGTCGCCGTAGTGGCCACGCTGGACGTGCCAGAAGAGAACCGACTCGCAGAAGCCGTTGTCCGGGGGCTGCGCGAAGGTACAGGGGCACGCGACGGCACAGCTGCAGTTGTCGAACCAGTCTCCCGCGATGTGCCAGGTGGGAATTTCGCTCATATGGGTCGAATCTCGCACAGGTAAGAACGAAGTGATGGCGTGCCGCTGACCGGATCGCGCTCGGCGGTGCCGATCAGCAGGTTGAAGCTGGCGCCCATTGGCCCGAACGGGTCGTAGCCGGGAGCGCCAAGCTCGGCACAGCCCTGCCACCAACCATGCTCGCCCACCACCACGCGAGGATCGATGTCCGTGTTCAGCCGGGCGCGGGCGCGCACGCGAGCTTCCGGCGTCTCGATCGACACCCAGTCGCCGTTGGCGATCCCGCGCGCCTGCGCCGCCTCGGGATGTAGCTCCACTTCGGGATGCGGGACGCGCTTGCGCAGGCTTGGCAGCGCGCGGTGCTGGGTCTGGCAGAACAGCGACGGTTTCGCGCACGTCAGGATCAGCGGGAAACGCGTAGCCAGGTCAGGCCGCGCCACGGGACCCACTGGCGGCTCTGAAAAATCGGGCAGTGGTGCGTAACCGTGATCGAGGAAGGTCTGCGAATAGAGCTCGACCCGGCGCGAGGGCGTCGCGAAGCCGCGCGGGGCGCCGTTCGCGTCCGGCTCTGCATGCTTAGCGTGGCGGGTCTGCAACGGCACCCGCACACCGCCGGGGGCGGCGCGCAACTGCTCCAGGGTGACGCCGGTCGGAGCCAGCTGGTGGCGGTAGGCGGCCTCGATGTCGCCATCCCAGAACTGCGCCGCAAGCCCAAGCCGCCGGGCGAGGTCGAAGACAATGTCGGTGTCCGGGCGCGCCTCACCGGGCGGCGGCACCACCGCCGAGCGAAGCTGGATCAGCGACTGCGCCTCCTGACTGATCTCGAAGCCGATCTTCATCCCTTCCCGCTCGAAGGCCGCGGCAACCGGCAGCACCACATCGGCCAGCTCTGCAGTGGGGTTCATGAACAGATCAGCGTGGGCATAGAACTCCAATGCCTTGAGCGCCGCGAGCCCATGTCTGCCGCCGGCGTGGGCCAACAACACGTTCGCTCCGAAGCCGATCACGGCGCGGACGGGGTAGGGCGTCCCCTCGAGAATGGCCTGGTAAAGATCGCGGGTGCCGACGTAGCCCCAGCGCGCCGGCCCGAGCGGACGCTCGGCGAGGCCCACCGCGGGCGCCATGCTTCGGGCCGCGGGCAACTCCTGGCCGTCGATCGGCGCGGCCGGCGGCGGGGTGAACAGCACGTTCCCGCCGGGCTGGTCGAACGAGCCAGTGAGGGCGTAGAGCAGCGACATCGCGCGAGCCGTCTGCGTGACGTTGGCGTGATGCTCGTGGCCGCTCCAGGCGTAATAGGAGACCGGGCGCGCGTCCCAGATCAGACGCGCGGCTTCCTCGACCTGGGCGCGCGGAATCCAGCAGATCGCTTCGACGGTCTTGGGTGGGTAGCGCCGGCACAGCCTTGCGTAAAGCTCGAAGGCCGGGTGGCAGACGACTTCGCCCTGTAGCGTGGCGACACGGTATTCGCCGTGCAGTGCGAGGTCGATGGTGTCACTGTAGTAACGGCCGGCGGTAGTGTCGTACGGCACCAGGCGTGCCGCCGCGCTGTCCCAGGCGAAGACCCGGCCAGCATCACCGTTCGGATCGAGGTCGCGTTCGGTCAACAGGCGGCCGGTGTCGGCGCGCACCAGGTGTGGCCCGTTGCTCCAATCGCGGATGAAGTCGCGGTCGTACCAGCCGCGCTCGATCATCAGATTGGCGAGGCCGAGCGCGAGCGCGCCGTCGGTGCCGGGCCGCACCCGGAGCCAGACATCGGCCTTGCCGGCGAGGCCGACATGGCGCGGGTCGACGACGATCAACCGCATGCCGCGCTTCAGCGCCGCGACGACGGCGGTCGCATGGGTGAGGCGCGTGAAGCTGGGGTTGTAGCCCCACAGGATCAGCACGCCGCTGTTCGCGATATCCGGCATCGCCCCGCCGGCGCCGGCGCCAACGCTGCCAACGCCATACGTGTAGCGGGTCGCGAAGGCCCGGCCCCAGCCGCAGAGGTCCAGGGTGATTCTCGCGTTCGGGGTGCCGAAGGCGTTCGCCAGTCGCTGGATGAAGCCGGTGGAATCCCCGATCGCAGTCGTGGAAGGGGATGACACGGTAAAGGCGACCGCCTGCGGGCCATACTGCGTTGCGATCCGGCGCATCGCGGCCGCCGTCAGGTTCAGCGCCTCGTCCCAGCTGATCCGTTCCCAGCGTGGGTTGGGATCGCCCTTCGGGCGGGTCCGGCGGAGGGGGTGCGTGAGCCTCTCCGGGTGAGAGACGAGCTCCGGCGCCGCCCGCCCCTTGGCACAGATTGCCTGCCCGGTCGGGTGCGAAGGGTCGGGATCAAGCCGGGTGAAGCGACCCTCTTCCACCGTCGCCACCGTGCCGCAGCGGGCGATGCAGAGGCCGCAATAGCCCTGGATGCGCTGCGTGCGGCTGGTATCGGCCATGCGGCTAATCCAGCGCGCGGTACATCCGCTCGTCGTACAGGGCACCCGTCATCGTCGCGAGCTTGTCGCGAAACTCGCGCGTGGGAGCCGCCATCGAGTGCGTCTCGACTGCCTTCGCGTCCTTCCAGATCTCGACCACGGTGAAGTGATTCGGCCGGTTGATCTGTTGGACGACCTCGAACCGCAGATTGCCCTCGCCGCGCCGGCTGTCCTCGCCCAGGCGCTTGAGCGCGGCAACGCCGTCGTCCTTCCGCGGCGGGATGACGTCGACGTGGGTCGCCACATAGATACCACCGCGGACAGACGGCGCGTCGATTGGACCGATGGAGAGCGCGGTGTGCACCCGCTCGTCGGTCGGCGCGTTGCGGATGGCTGCGATCTTCTCGCGCGTGTCGACCGTATTGGCGCTCTTGCCGTGAGCCTCGAACGCCGTCTGGTCCTTCCAGATCTCGAGGATCGCGAACTGATGCGGTTGATCGATGCGCTGAACGACCTCGCAGCGGAGATTGCCGCCTTCCTTCTGCGCGGCCTCGCGGTAGCGCCGGAGCAGGGTCGCGGCATCGGCCTTCGACGTCGGCATGACCTCGATGTAGGTCACGGAATAGATATTGCCGACGATCGGGACTGGTGTTGGCGTCTGAGCCGGCGCCGGCGTCTGGGCGCGCGCGTCTGCGATCGCGCCGATCGCCATCACGACCAGCCCGAGGAAGAGAACCCGAAGGAGCGTCTCCATGGCTTCACCCCCTCGCATGCTACCCTATGCGCTCGAAGCGCGGAGGAGCTATGTCGGCGGGCCACGTCGTTGGGGGAATCGACCTGGAAGTGGTGCGCCGCGGTGCCGGGCGGCCGGTGCTGCTCCTGCACGGGGCGCAGACCGTCGATCCGCGGGCCCCATTCCTGGAAATGCTCGGCCGTCACGCCGAGATCATCGCGCCCTCGCACCCGGGCTTCGGACGATCGGCACGCCCGGCGGACTTCGAGACGGTCTACGACCTCGTCCACTTCTACTTCGACTTCCTCGAGACGCTGCCGCAAGAGAAAGTCACCTTGATTGGATTCTCGTTCGGCGGCTGGCTCGCTGCCGAGCTGGCCGTCAAGTGTCGCCACCGGCTCGAGGGGCTGGTCCTGGTCGACGCGTTCGGCATCAAGGTCAGTGACCGGGAGACACCCGATATCCTGGACGTCTTCAACACGTCACCCCAGGAGGTTCAGCGGCGGAGCTGGCACGATCCCGAGACCTGGGCGCCCGACCTGGATGCTTTGTCCGATGACGAGCTCGTCGTCCGTGCTCGCAACTGGGAATCACTCTGCCTCTACGGCTGGAATCCATACATGTACAATCCCCAGCTCAAGCGCTGGCTGCGCCGCATCACGGTCCCGACGCTCGTCGTGTGGGGCGCCAGCGACGGGATCGTGAAACCGGCCTACGGCCGGATTTACAGCTCGCTGATTCCCCAATCGCGCTTCGAGCTGATCGAGCGCGCCGGGCATCATCCCGAGATCGAGCAAGCGAAGGCTTTCGTCGACACGGTCGTGAAGTTCCTGAATCGCTGAGGGGGCTCGGGGGAGAGAGCACGATGGACGCTTGGTGGCAGTGCGAAGTCCCGTACCCGTTCGTGCCGCAAGAAGTCCTCAACGCGACGGACTCCGTCCGCGCCAGCCTGCCCAATCGCTATTGCGACCCGAAGGTCGCCGCCGACCTCTTCGAGGAGGTCATCGACGAGTTCCTGCTGTGCGACGACCTCGGGCTCAACGTGCTGGCCGTCGAGCATCACGCCGGGATCAACTCACTGCTCGGCGCCAATCCGCTGCTGGTCGGCATCCTCGCGCGTCAGACGCGCCAGGTGCGGCTCCTGAGCCTCGGCACCTTGATATCGCTGCGAAAAGATCCAGTCCGGGTCGCGGAGGAGTATGCGACGGCGGATGTCATCTCGCGCGGCCGCCTCGAGATCGGCTTCGTAAAATCGGGCGGCACCGAGATGGCGTCGAACAACGCGAACCCCGTGAACAACATCGAGCGCTACTGGGAGGCGATCGACCTCATCAAGAAAGCGCTCAGCCATCACGACGGGCCGTTCAGCTGGGAGGGCAAGCACTTCACGCACCGGCACGTGAACATCTGGCCGCGGCCGTGGCAGCAGCCGCATCCGCGGATGTGGTCGGCCACCGGCGATCCCGAGACCGCCGCCGAGGTCGGCCGGCGCGGCATGGTGCACGTGCTCGTGCTGCGGGGACCGGAGGGCACGAAACGCGCCTACGCCGCGCATCGCAAGGCGCGCGCCGAGGCCGGCTTGCCCAGGGTGACCACCGACAACTTCGCCTACGCGGCCTTCGTCTATGTCGGCGACACCGACGAGGAAGGACTGCGCGTCGGCAGCAAGCTCCTGTGGTTTCTCCACACGAGCCTCAAGTCGGCCCCCCAGTATTCGCGATTCTTGCCCGGCAGCGCGACGCCGCAGGCCGCGCCGCAGATCTATCGGACGGCGCCCAGGAGCGGAGCCGGCACGGGCGTGATGTCGGCGGGCCAGAACGCCGCGCGGCTCACGTCGCTCAGCGCCGAGCAGGCGATGGCGCAGGGCATCCTGTTCGCGGGCAATCCCGACAGCGTCTACAAGCAGGTCATGAATTTCTACGACCAGGTCGGCGGCTTCGGGCACCTGAGCCTGGTCGGCCGCTCGGGGTTCATGACCCACCCCGAGTCGGAGAAGAGCATCCGTCTTTTCTCGAAGGAAGTTCTCCCGCGTCTTCGCGAGATCAAGCCCGTCGCGGTCGACTGACGCCCGCGGCCGTCAGCGACCCGTGAAGCGCGGTGACCGGTGCTCGCGGTGGGCGGCCATGCTCTCGTCGACGTCCTGGCTCCATTCCAGCGCGTGACGGAGGGCGTCGGCCAGCGCGCGTGAGGCGGCGAAGCCGGCCGCGTTGCGGACGTTCATGATGCGCTTGGCTCCTCGCGTGGCGAGCGGCCCGCTGGCGCAGATGCGGGCGGCCAGCGCGCGCGCCTCCGGAAGCAGTCGCGGCGCGGGGTAGACGGCGAGCACGAGACCCAGCCGTTCCATCTCGGCGGCGTCGATCTCGCGGCCCGTGCAGATCAGCTCCAGCGCCCGCGCCCGCCCGACGATCCCCGGCAGGCGAACGGGCCCGCCGGCGCCGGGAAATCCACCCCAGAGCGCTTCGGGAAGTGCGAACGTCGCATGCGCCGCCGCCAGACGGATGTCGCACGCGAGCGAGAGCTCGGCCGCGCCCGCGCGAGCGGCGCCGTTGAACGCCGCGATCACGATCTGCGGCAGCGCCTCGATCGCGTCGTAGAGACGGTTCGCCATGCGCACGAGCTCGAGGATCTGATCCTTGGTGTAGCTCGCACGAACGACCGGATTCAGGATGCCCATCGAGAAGAACGCGGCACCGCTGCCGGTGAGGACGACCGCCTGAGTCTCTTCATCGGCGCCGAGGCCGTCGACGAGCCCCTGCAAGGCCAGCAGCACGTCCCGCGTCAGCCGATTTTGATCGTCCGGTCGGTCCAGGGTGATCGTCATGGCGCGACCCTCGCGCTCGACGCGGACTTCCTCCGGCCCCGATGTCATCTACGCTCTCCTGTGAGCAGACCGCCGAAGATTCGCGCGCCGAGCTTGAAGCCCTCGACGAGCGTGGTGCCGGCGCCCTCCGCCGCTGGATTCTCGGCTCGCCACGCTCGCAGATGCTCTTCCGACCGGAAGAAGTTGATCGTGGTTCAGAGAGAGTCCGCGATCTTGCAGCGGTCGTCGGCGCGCTGTCCGATCCAGAGCATGACCCCCGACCCTTCCGGCCTCGCCCCCTCCGGTGTGGCGCCGAGCTCGAGCGGCTCCGCGCAGTGATGGCAGCGTGACCGGATCTCGATGGATTGTCCGGTCATCGGCGCGATGCCGAGCGCGTCCACGGCGCAGCAGGCGAACCGTTCTCGGCTGTCGTGCAGCCGGACGACGAACGGCGTGGACGACGCTGTGAAGGGATAGGCGACGTCGACCGTGTCATTCTGGATACGGATCAGATCGTCATCGTCGAGCGCGACCAGGGCCCGGCGCGTCGCTTCGGGCCCGACGTCCTGCAGGCCCCCGACGATCTCCTCAACCGGTATCGGGCCGCCGCGCTCCACGAAGAGCTGGAGAACGCGCCGAAACGCCGCCGTCTCTCGCGCGACGCGCCGAGCCTTCCAGAGGCTTTGCAGATCGTGCGCGAATTCGTCGGCGGTCTTGATCTGAAGGTTCGCCACCGGTTTCCCCCTTGTCCTGCCAGGGAGCAGGATAAACTCTGGCGCAAGCCAGGAGGGGCGCGATGTACGAGGGCTTCCGCCGCTTCGACATCCAGACCAGCGATCCACAGGTGACGATCCGCGGTGTGGTGGGTGGTTCAGGCCCGCCGGTGCTCCTCCTGCACGGGAATCCTCTCACGCATTACCACTGGCGATTCGTCGCGCCGCGCCTGGCGAAGGACTTCACCGTGGTCGCCACCGACCTGCGCGGCTACGGGGATAGCGGTAAGCCGCGCGGCCTGCGCGATCACAGCAACTACTCGTTCCGCCGCATGGCGCAGGACCAGGTCGACGTCATGCGCGAGCTCGGTTTCGAGCGATTCACCGTAGTGGGTCACGATCGGGGTGCGCGCACCGCCTATCGGATGGCGCTCGATCATCCAGGGGCGGTGCTCAAGCTCTGCGCGATCGACATCCTGCCGACCCACCACGTGTGGACGCACGTCACACGCGAGTGGGCCCTCAACAGCTATCACTGGTCGTTCATGGCGCAGCCGTACGATTTCCCCGAGCGCCTGCTCGCCGGCAAGGAGGAGTACTACATCCGCCTCAAGCTCGGCTCTCAGGGCCTGGGCAAGGGCGGGTTCAGCGAAGACGCGATCCAGGAGTACGTGCGGTGCTGCACACCGGAGAACATCCACGGCGTGTGTGAGGACTATCGCGCCGGAGCCACGATCGACTACGAGATGGACAAGAAGGACCTCGAGGCTGGGAACAAGATCGCCTGCCCGGTCCTCGTGATCGTCGGCGGGCAGAGCCACACCGCCAAGTTCTACGGCTACGAAAAGGGCTGGGCGACCTACGTCACCAATCTCGTCGGCTGCATCGCCCTCCCCTGCGGACATTACCCGGCCGAGCAAGCCCCCGACGAAACCTACGAGAACCTCTGCGATTTCTTCGCCTAAGCTAACCGCCAAGATAGCTGTGAATCACTTCGGGCTGCGCGAAGCAACGAGCCCGGGAAGCCCAACCGTTACTAGATCAGGCGAACGGTCTCGGCCTCGGTCTCGTGGAGAACCAGCTTCCCCGGCTGGGCCGGGTCTGGCTTGTAACCGAAGGGGTAGCTGGCCACGACAAGACCCCGCCGAGCCTTCTCTCGCTTGCCTCGCAAGGTGCGCTCCTTGATCTTCTCGCGCTCGAACTCCGCCACGACACCGGAGACATTCAGCAGGAGGCGACCCTCAGCGGTGTCTTCTGTCGGGGTGGTGAGGAACTCCACGGAGCAGTCAGCCTTCTTGAATTCTTCGAGGAGAAGAAGCTGATGGGCCAGGTTCCGCGAGAGCCGGTCGGGAGCGTGGGCGAGGACTGCTTGGTAGCCCCCTGCCCGCACGTTGTCACGAAGGCGAGTCAGGGCTGGGCGGTCGAGAGTAGCTCCGGAAACGCCGTCGTCCGAGAACTCGGCGACGATCTCGTACCCTTTGCGTCGGGAGAACTCGCGCAGCACGGTGATCTGCGAAGCCAAGCCGTACCGCTCCGCCTGGTCTTCGGTGGACGCGCGGGCGTAGAGGACAGCCCTCACTTGGACCCCGCCCGGAGGAGTAGCTCGAACACCCGCTGCAGCCGGTCCCCGGCCGGGTCGGGTCTCGGGACGAGGACTACCTTGGGTTCTTGGGCCTTGCGCTCGCTCACGCATAGCTAAGCGGTAGCGCCTCCGGGTTGATTCGGGAAAGAGTTGGGAATCATTCGTGGTTGGACAACAGTGCGCCACCCCGACCCTGTCCGGGCAACCGACAGCGGGAACTACCCAGCCCTGTCATAGCAGCCGGATGGCTGGCAAGACCCTGCCCTGATCGTCGGAACAGGGATGGCTGGCGTCGGCGGGGAGACCACCGTTAGCGGACCGATCTCGAATACTGGATACCTCTGATGGTCGGCGTCGGCCTGATACTGTTCGGCCTGCTTAGGCGGTTTATCCGCAGGAACATGTGAGGGCACGGCTGGTGCCCTTCCCACCGTTCAGCTAGACTCCCGCCAGCCATCCCCACCGAGGTGCCCATGCGGCTGATCGGGCTCGCGGTCGTTCTCACTCTCGGATTTATTCTCGCGCCGTTCTCCGGCCAGGCGCAGCCGCAGCCAACGCGGACGCCGATCATCGTCTACGTGTCGCCAG